>Ga0207657_10001211_pt1 | contig 27484 bp, 29 predicted proteins | sample KBSC33metaG_FD_184316 | JGI IMG/M metagenome (GOLD analysis project Ga0207657, IMG submission 184316) | Corn rhizosphere microbial communities from Kellogg Biological Station, Michigan, USA - KBS C3-3 metaG (SPAdes) (version 2) | ecosystem: Host-associated > Plants > Roots > Rhizosphere > Soil ...
GAGCTCCGCGTCACGGGGCCGGTCGACGCGCCCGCAGCGGTCGTGCGCGTGAACGGCGGCCAGGCCGCACAGGTGGAGGGAACGTGGAGCGCGTCGCTCGAATGGCTCGTCCGCCGGCTTGCGCCACGGTTCCCCGAGCTCGCGTTCGCGGAGGTGCGCTACCGGATCAAATCGTGGAACAAGCTCGACTGGTGCGTCGCGGACGCGCGAGCGGCGGTCGCGCAGGTCGGAGCAGAGCGCACGTTGCTGCTCGGCTTCTCGATGGGCGGAGCAGTCAGCGTGCGCACCGCCGACGACCCGTCGGTCGAGACCGTACTCGGGCTCGCGCCGTGGCTGCCCGACCAGCTCTCGCTCGAGCCGCTCCACGGCAAGCGGCTGCGCGTGTTGCACGGCTCGCTCGACCGCGGCTTCCCAGGGATCCCCGGCGTCGCGCCCGCCCTGGCGAGGCGCGGCTTCGAACGGGCGCTCGCTCTCGGCGCCGAGGGCGAGTTCACGCTGATCCGCGGCGGGCTGCACGGCGTCGCGCTGCGCGCGTCATCCGGCAGGCTCATCGCCTTGCCCCGCGCGTCGACCTGGGCATCGCTCGTCGCTGACGAGCTGACGAGGTTCGCCGGCTCGTAGAGGCCTCTAGTTCAGCGCGACGCCCGAGGCGGCGTCGAAGAGCAGCATCCGTTCGGCCGCGATCTTCAGGCTCACCCGTTCGTCGGCGGCGACGGTCGTCGTCGGGCTGAAGCGGGCGACGAGCAGCTCGCCGACCGAATGCGCGGTCTGCTCTTCCTCCCCCGCCTCGACCTGCTCGCGGCGCTCGACCACCTCGAGCGCATCGGAACGGAAGTGCACGAGTGTCTCCGGCCCCAGGCTCTCCGTGAATGCGACCTGCGCCGCGATCCCGTCGCCGTTCGCACTCAGGAAGTCCTCCGGCCGCACGCCGACGACAACGTCGCCCGTTCGTCCGGAGACCACGCTCCGCGTCGCGTCCGGAAGCTCGACGCGATGCGAGCCGAGCAGCACCCCGCCCTGATCGAGCCGCCCGCGCAGAAAGTTCATCGCGGGGCTGCCGATGAACCCGGCGACGAACGTGTTCGCCGGATGGCTGTAGAGCTGGGCCGGTGTGTCGACCTGCTGCACGACGCCCTTGTTCATGACGACGACGCGATCGCCGAGGGTCATCGCTTCGGTCTGATCGTGCGTAACGAAGATCGTCGTGACGCCGAGCCGCTTGTGCAGCCCGATCAGCTCAGCGCGCATCTGCACGCGGAGCTTTGCGTCGAGATTCGAGAGCGGCTCGTCCATCAGGAACGCGATCGGGCGGCGCACGAGCGCCCGCCCGATCGCAACGCGCTGCCGCTGCCCGCCCGAGAGTGCGCGCGGCTTACGGTGCAGCAGATCCTCGATCGACAAAAGGCGAGCGGCATCCTGGACGCGCTGCTTCGCCTCGTCCTTCTTGACGCCTTGCTGCTTCAGCGGGAACCCGATGTTCTCCGCCACAGTCATGTGCGGGTAGAGCGCGTAGTTCTGGAAGACCATCGCGATGTCGCGCTCCACCGGCGGCAGATCGTTGACGACTTTGTCGCCGATGCGGACCTCGCCACTCGTGATCTCCTCCAGGCCGGCGACCATCCGCAGCGCCGTCGTCTTCCCGCAGCCGGACGGCCCGACCAGAATCAGGAACTCGCCGTCCTTCACGTCCAGCGTCAACTTGTCGACCGCGATCGTGCCGTCGTCGAACTGCTTCGTGACTTCGTTGAACGCGATTGTTGCCATCAACTGACCTCCACAAGCTCGCCGGGCCGCACGAGCGGCAAGAGTTCCTCCGCTCGTGCGGCCGTGATGAAGAGCGGAACCTCGTCGAGCGGCACGGGCCGCTCGACCACCGTACGCCCTGTCAGCCGCTCGCCGCTCCAGGCCTCGACCCACTCGCCATCCGGAAGGTAGGTCGACCAGGTCGTCGCACCCTCTTCACAGACAGGAGCGACGAGCAGTGCGTCTCCGAGCAGGTACTGGTAGGGAAACTCCCAGACGCGTTCGTCCTCGTACGCTTCGAAGAACAGTCCTCGCATCAGCGGCCGCCGTTCCGTTACTGCACGGCGCCCTTCCGCCGCGAGGTACGGGATCAAGCGCGTACGCAGCTCCGTGAACCGGCGGAAAATACCGATCACGTCCGTGCTCCCGGTCTGCTCCGCAACGTTCCACGGCGTGCGATCTCGGGACGGCAGACGATGGTGGTTGAACTCCGAGTGGTACTGAATGATCGGCGACAGTGCCGCCGCGGCCGCGCTGCGCAGATACAGCTCCGGCGTCGGCACCTCGCCGGAGAAGCCGCCGAGGTCCCAGCCCCAGAAGAAGACGCCGGACGCACCAGCGGAAAGGCCGGCGGTGATCGAGGCGCGAAATGCCTCCCAGGTGGAGTCCTCGTCGCCGGCCCAGTGGCACGGAACGGCGCCGGAGCCGGTGTAGCCGGCGCGGCTGAAGGTGACGGGAGCAAGCCGGTGGTACGCCTGCCCGTAGAGCACGGGATAGCGGTTGTTCGTCTCGCCACCGTGGGTGCCGTCGGCGTAGACGAGGTCGGCTCCCCACGCGTGCTCACCGCCGTCGGTCTTGAAGCCGTCGATCCCCACCTCGTCAACGAGGTAGCGGCGCTTGGCCAGCCACCAGTCGGTCGCCTGCGGATTCGTGAAGTCGGGCATCAGCGCGCCCGGGAACCACCAGCCGCGGTTGCGGTACGGCCTGCCGTCGCGGAGCCTGACGCAGTAGTCGCGCTCGAGCATCGTGCGCCGGTCGAAGCCGGCCTGCCCGTTGTCGGACTCGACGAGTGGGATCTGCCAGAGCAGCACTTTGATCCCGCGCGCGTGCAGGTCGTCGACCATTCCCTTCGGATCGGGCCAGCGGCCGTTCTCCGGGAACGTGAAGTCGGCGAGGCTGTGGGGGCTCCCGTCCGGATGCGGCTCGTACTCCGCATCGTTGAACGCGACGAACGTCTCCTCGTCGCTCCAGGCCTCGATCACGATCACGCCCGTGTCGATGCCTTCGCGTTCCGCGCGATCCACCTCGGCCAGCACGCGAGCCTGGCTGTTCCATTCGTTGCCACTCATCCAGAGCCCGTAGACCCAGTCGGGCGGAGCGGTCGCCGGGACTTCGGCGAACGCGCGCAGCACCGCCGACGGGTCCCCCTCGAAAAGCCGGAGCCCGATTACCGGGTCCAGCTCACCAGGCTCGAGGTCGACCTCGATCTGCAGCAGATCGGGAACGGAAGCGCCGACGTCGAACCAGCAGCGGCGGCCGGTGTCGATGTGGAAGCCGAAGTCGCCGCCGACGACGATCGCGAACGGCATCGGCAGGTAACTACGCGCGCCCTGACCCTTGTACTGGTCGAAGACGGCTGTGTCGACGCGCCGTCCGCGTTGGTCGAGGGCATCGAAGCGTTCACCGAAGCCGACTACGCGCTCGCCTTGCTCGAGCCGGAGTGCGAACCGCAGCCGATAGCTGAGGCGGCCGTCGGTGAGCCACTCGACACTGCCGGCGATGAGCCGATCAACCGGCTCACCCTGCAGCGACAGCGTGCCACCCTCGACACTCCAGGCGGTCGGGGCGACGGCGAACCAGTGCGTGCTTCGTCCCTCAGCGGAGAAGCGGTAGCGCAGCGGCACGCCGGGCGCCTCCGCTGTCCACGAAACTCGGCCGGGCTGCTCGCCCAGGCGCGCGACTGCATCTCCCAAGTGGCCTTCGTCGACCCGCGGCGCAGCGACGCCCCAGACTGCATCGACGTCCGGTAGGGCATCGCCTCGCAGCTGCGTGTCGATCACCTGCAGCGCACCGCCCACGTCGAGCTCGAGCTGCACCGCTTCCACGCCGCGCTCGGTGGTCGCACGGAGCTCGAACGGCACGCCCTCGAGCGGCCGTAACGGGACCCGCTGATCGGGTTCGATCAAGTAGGCGTGCCCGCGGCCCTCCGGACGGTGGCGGATCACGCTCCCTCCTCGCGAATCAGCAGCAATGACCACGGTGCGAATGGCGGCAGCTCGACGATGTCGTGGCGGCCGTCGAAGCTCGAGTGCAGACGCACGAGGCTGGGCGCATCATCGGGCTCGGCGAAATCGAAGCGTGGCGCGTCGTGACGCACTCGCTCAACGGCGACGCGTACACCGCTCAGCGGCGTCGCGGGTCGCTTGGGCGCGTCCCAGAGGTCGTCCTCCTGCGCGGAGAGGTCGATCAAGCTGACGAGCAGCCCTTCCTTCGTTCGGATCACGCGGGCCCACAGTGCGCCCGGTTCGCAGTCGATCGACACGCGCACCGGCGCCTCGACCTTCACCTCGACGTTCTCGCCCCCAAGGTAGGTGTGGGTGACGTCGACGCACTCGCGATCGAACAGCAGGTCGCCGTAGCGGACGGCGAAGTCGTAGCAGCGCCGTGTGGCGTCACTGCTCTCGGGGGAGATCTCCTTGTTGCTGACGTAGTAGGCCTCGGTCAGCACATTGCGCTCCTCGCCGTGCAACAGCACTGTGCCGCCGTGTGAGAACACGACCGCATGCTGCAGACGCTCGGCCGCGCTCGCAGCAGCTTCGTCGCCACGATATGACGACAGGTACGCGGCGAGGATCACCGCCTTCTCGGGCGCGTAGGAACGAGCCGCCGTGACGATTTCCGCCAACTGCCCGAGCCGCACGGAAGGCGCCCAGACCTCGATATAGGTCGCGCTCTGCGTTGCACGCGCGGTCGTCCATGTTGGGAAGTCGTTGACGTTGTTGAAGATCATCCGTGCCTCGGGCACGTCGACCGCCAACCGCTCGAGCAGGGCCGGGAACGCCGCTTCGAGCTCGACAACGGTTCCGTCCTTGCGCAGCGCGCGCTTCGGTGCGCCGTACTGGTCGAGGTGGAAGCCCTTGAATTCGACAGCGGCCAGCGTTGCGCGGAGGTCGTCGACGAAGTGCGACATCCAGCGCTCGGCGGAGGGATCGACGTTCCAGAGGAAGTCACCGAGCGTCCAGGGCGAGCCGTCGGCGCGGAAGAGCCCTTCCTGCTCCCACTCCGGCCACGCTTCCTCGCCGACCGCGTACACCGCGGCGTATGCCATCGGCAGCGAGCCGGCAGCTCCGATCGACGACGCGAGGCGCCGCACAGTGTCGAGCGAGATCGTCTGGCCGAGCGCATCCTCGAAGTCGTCCTGCGGTGGGACGAGGTCGGCGTGGCGGTACATCCAATCGTAGAACTGCACTGCGTTGAGGTGCAGGCGGCGGACGTTGTCGATCACGCCTTCCGTCGGGCGCCCCGCGTCATAGCGCGCAACGAATCCGTACCGGGCGCGCGAAAGCGGGTCGGTGAGCACGTCGAGCGCGCTCGTCGCACCTCCACCCTCGACGCCGTAGGCGCCTTCGGACTGCGACGCGAAGCGGGCGACCCCGTCCGACGGCTCGACCTCGGCGACCTTGCGCTCGAGCCGCCAAAGCGAAACGGTCGCAGCGTCGCCGCGCACCTCGATCTCGATCGGCTCGCCCGGTGCGAACGTTGCCTTCATCGGGATCAGCTCGGTCATCGTGCGCGCGCCGCCTCGGCGATCAGGTACATCGCGTGCGACCACAGGAGCGGTGTTGCTACTGCGCCCCAGCGCTGCACCCACGGGGAGACCATCGCCGGGTCTTGCGAGGCATTCGTCACCTGCTCCGGCAGATCGCCGTTCGGCAGCGCGCGTGCGCGCACCCACTCCTGCGCCGACGCGGCTGCGGCTGCATTGCCGCTGATCGCGTCATGCCAGGCGAGCGACGAGGTGAGCAGCAGCCACTCGCCGCCGCCGAAGTAGGTGTCGCCGCGGAACCGGTAGACGCCGCCCTCAGGTCCAGTCAGCTCGCGGCGGATTCCCTCCGCGGTCGCCTGCATGAGCGGATCGTCTGCGGCGACGACACCGAATGGAACGGCGAGCCAGGCGAGGCTGCCGTCGAGGCGGAGGTCGTTCGCACCACGCTTGAACCGGCCCGCCGACACATAGCGCGAGAGCAGCTCTGCGCGGACCTCGGCGGCCGCGGTGCGCCAGCGGTTGTCACCGAGCAGCCGCTGTGCGGCCGCGAGCCCGGCGTAGACGGCGCCAAGGGTCGATGCGTGCTCGCCGCCGTCGAACTCCTCCCAGCAGTTGAAGCACTTGAGACGCCAGCTCGCCTCGAGATACGCAGCGACGAGCTCGACCGTCGGCGTCAGCTCGAGCGGCAGCTTCTGTCCGGCGAGGTGATCCTCGAGCGACCAGAGCCACATGCCATACCCGTCGACCTGGAAGTTCGGCCATGGGTCGTCGTTCTCCAGGAGCTCCAGCGTCCCGTCGAGCGTGTAGCGCGCCGGCGGCATCGCTTCCGGGGGCGGAGTCTCACCGTTTGCGACGCGGTCGGTCGCGGAGGCGATCATCGGGCGGTGCGCCTCGATGCTGCGCACGACCCAGCGGTGCCACGCCTCTGCTGCGTCCTGCTCGCCGACGACGTCGAGCGCATGCGCGCAGAACGCACCGTCGCGCAACCAGGCGTAGCGGTAGACGGTGAACGACGGGCTTGCGATGAACGCACCCGACGGCGCCTGGCCCGCCCTCAGCACTTCGATGCTGCGGGGAACCAGCGGGTCAACGAGCTCCCGCTTCAGGTCGGTCGAGGTCGACATCAGCCCTTCAGAGCCCCGGATGCGATGCCGCTCACGAACTGCCGTTGGAAGGTGACGAAGATCGCCAGCACCGGCAGGATCGCGATCAGCGAGGCCGCGAAGACGAGGCCCCAGCTCGTCGAATGCTGGCCCTGGAAGAGCGCGATCGCAATCGGCAGCGTGCGCCGGTTCGGGTCGTTGATCACGGTGAGCGCCCAGACGAACTCGTCCCAGCTCGCGAGGAACGTGAAGATCGAAACGGTCGCGATCGCGGGTCGGGACAGCGGCATGATCAGCTGCCGGTAGCGCGCCCACGGGCCGGCGCCGTCGACGACCATCGCCTCCTCGAGCTCGCGTGGGATGTCCTGGAAGAAGCTGCGGAGCAAGAACGTGTTCAGCGCGAGGTTCATCGCGGTGTAGAAGAAGACGAGTCCCCAGAGCGAGTTGAGCGCGCCGATGTCCCGCGCGAGCAGGAACTGCGGGATCAGCAACATCATCGTCGGCACCATCAGTCCGATCAGGAGCAGACCGAAGAGCAGCCGGCGCCCGGGGAACTGGAACCGTGCGAACGCGAAGGCCATCATCGACGAGAGGAGAACCGCGCACACGGTCGTCGCGGCGGCGACCATCAAAGAGTTCACGAAGTAATGCCCGAACTGGTTCGAGGTCCATGCCTGGCGGTAGTTCGCCGTGGTTGGGTTGTGCGGGATGAACTGCGGCGGCAGTTGCAGCACGAGCGTGTTGTGCTTGAAGGACGTCGCGACCATGTAGGCGAACGGCAGGATCATCACCACAGCGCCGATCGTGAGCAGTCCCAGCCGCACCGCGATCAGCGTGCGCGCGCGCCGCTTGTTGCCGACGACCATCAGGTGCTGTCCGACGGCCGACGGAAGAGACGAAGCTGGACGAGCGAGAGCGCGAAGACGATCAGCGTCAGCATGAAACTGATCGCTGACCCGTAGCCGAAGTCGAGGAACGAGAACGCCTGCAGGTACATCCACGTGAGCAGCACCTGGGTCGCGTTCTGCGGCCCACCCTGCGTCATCAGGTAGACCGAGATGAAGACGTTGAATCCGCCCATCACAAGTAGGATCGTCACGAAGGCCACCACGGGACGAATCGCGGGCAGCGACACGGCCCGGAAACGCGCCCAAGCTTTCGCGCCGTCGACCGCAGCAGCTTCTTTCAGCTCGCGCGGCACACCCTGCAGCGCTGCGAGGAAGATGATCATCGACCAGCCGACGCCTTTCCAAACGCCGAGAATTCCAACGGCGACCATTGCCGTCCAACGTTGGCCGAGCCAGTCGATGTTGTGGCCGGTGACGTGCGTCGCGTCGTTCAGGAACCAGTTGAAGAGCCCGCCCTCGGTGATGAACAGGTAGCGGAAGAGCAGCGAGACGACGACCCAGCTCGTGACGACCGGTAAGTAGAAAAGGGTCCGGAAGAACGTGCGTGCCGGCAAATGCGCATCGAGTAGCACTGCGATCACAAGCCCGATCACGATCTGCGTCGGCACGGTGAAGGCCATGTAGAAACCGGAGTTGACGAGGCCACGCCAGAACACGGGGTCGTGGAGTGCCTTCGTGTAATTCCCGAAGCCGATGAACTCGCTCGGGAGGCCCGGCGCGATCGCCCAGTGGTAGAGGCTGATCTGGAACGCGCGCGTGATCGGGTAGAGGATCACGAGTGCGAACAGGGCGAAGCCCGGCGCCAGGAAGAGGTACGCCGCGATCACGTCCTTGCGCCTGCGGCGCGAGAACGACCGGGCGAACGGACGCAGCGCCGAAGCGCTGCGTCCGATCGAACCGGTCTGGGAGGAGCTAGAGGAGAGCGTCAATCTGCTTCGCTGCGCTGTCGAGCGCCTGCTGAACGGTCTCATCGCCCTTGAACGCCTTCGGAATCTCGGTCTGGAGGACCTGGTCGATCTGCGGCCACTTCGGCGTCGGCGTGCGAGGCCGGGCGGTCGCGATCTGCTTGAGATAGACGGAGTAGTACGGGTGGATCTTGACGAGCTGCTTGGTCAGGTTCTTCAGCACCGTCATCTGACCTGCGCGTGCCATCTGGTTCTGTGCCCACGGGCTAAGCATGAACCGTGTGAACTCCGCGGCGGCCGCCTTGTTCTTCGAGGTCTTCGTCATCACGATGTCCTCACCGCCGACCACGCTGACGCTCCCACCGGGGCCCGCAGGGATCGTCGTCCCGGCGAGCTTCACGGTGCCGCCGAGGATCGCGAACATCCACGGCCCGTCGAGCGTCGAGACGTACTTGCCCTGGGTGATGCCGTCGTAGGTGCCGAGGCCACCGGTGCCGCCGAGGATGATGTTCGGCATCTCACCGGCCTTGTACAAGTCGACGAGCATCTGGATGCCCGCAACGCTCTTCGGGCTGTTCAGGTAGCCAGACGCCTTGGTGTAGGTGCTGTTGGTCAGGCTACCGCCGGCCGACCAGATCCACGGCAGGAGGTTCCAGCCGCTCGTCCCGCCCTCGGCGTAGAGGTACACGCCCTTCGCCTTCGCGATCGCAGCGTCTGTCTTCAGCTCCGCAAACGTCTTCGGCGGCCCGCTGAGGCCGGCAGCCGCGAGCGCGGTCGTGCTGTAGTTCCACGTCCGCGTATTGGTGTCGAGCGGGAGCCCGTAGTAGTGACCCTTCCAGTAGTTGGTGGCGAGCGGGCCTGCAAAGGTCGTCGCCGCAAGCTTCTTGAAGTCGGGCAGGGTCTTGTCGAGGGGCTCGAGCACGCCGAGGTTCGCGAGCTCGGGGACCCAGATGATGTCGGAGCGAACGAGGTCGGGCAGCTGCCCGCCCGCGATGCCTGTCACGAGCTTCTGGTGCAGGCTGTCGTACGGGATCGGAACGTCCTTCACGACGATCCCGGGATGAGTCTTCTGGAACTGCGGAATGATCACCTTGTCGAGCCGCTTCACTTCGGGCCCGTCCGAGCTGTAGGCATTCCAGAATGTGATCGTGGTGGTCTTCTGCGCGCCGTTAATGCGCGCCCCCGCGGTCGCCGCGGTGACCGCGACGATCGTTCCGAGGACGAAGACGACCAACATGCGACTTAGACGCATCGTGTACCTAACCTCCCTTGGGGGAATTACCTGGGCGACGCCGGGGGCGATAGGCCCGCGGCGCGACGTGATGGAACCGCTCGGTGGTCGATCAGGCAACCACCCCCGCGGCAGGCGCGACGGCCTCGAGTCGCGCACGAACGGAATCGCCCTTGTCGTTGTCGAGAGGAGCGCCGAAGGTCGAGCGCAGGACGAGCGTTGCGGCGCCGATCGCCCACTTCGCCTCGTCCCACGGGTCGACCTCGACCGGAACAGTTCCCAGCGGGGGAAAGATGTTGTTCTCGTACGCCGCCGTAAACGCCTCGCCGAGGAACGGCCAGGCCTGCGTTCCTTCCCCGCTGACGAGGACGAGCTCGGGGCCGAGCACGTTCACGAGATCCGCGACCGCGCGACCGAGCTGTGTGCCCGCATCGTGAAAGATCTGCCTTGCCTGGAGCTGCCCTTCACGAGCCAGCTCACGCAACTGCTCGATGCCTTGCTGCTCGTCGAGCAGGCCCAGCCGCCGCGCTTCGGCGATCAATGCCGGGTCAGCGACGACGGTTTCGAGGCAGCCGCGCTTGCCACACGTGCAGAGAGCTCCGTCGGCGACGGCGGTGGTGTGGCCGAACTCGCCGGCGCCGCCGCCGAAACCGCGATAGATGTCTCCACCGGCGACGATGCCAAGGCCGACACCGCGGCCTATGGTGACGGTGAGAAAGTTTTCGACGTCGTGCCCACGGCCGTAGAGGCGTTCTGCGACGGCAAGAGTGTTGACGTCGTTGTCGACGAACACCGGCAGGCCGAGTGCTTCCTGCACGAGCTGCGCGAGCTGCACGTCGCGCCAACCGAGCAGCGGGGAATCCAGCCTGCCGGTTCGAACGTCGAAGACACCCGCTACGCCGAGGCCGACTCCGAGCAGCGGGGGATCGCTCGGTAGCTGCCGGATCCAATCGCCGAGAATCTCCGTCAGCCGATCGATCGCGCCCTCACCCGTCGGATCGAAGGGCGCCTCGTAGTGCTGCACGAGCTGGGCCTCCAGATCGACGCGGACGCCGAAGATGTGGTCCGGCGCGATCTTGACACCGAACGCACTCGCTGCACCCCCAACCAGCTCGAGCAACAGCGCAGGCCGGCCGCCCTTCGACGGAGCACGCTCCGCGACCCGGACGATCCCCTGGTCGAGCAGCTCGCGGGTCACGGCGGTCACGGTCGCCGGGCTCAGGCCGAGCCTCTTTGCGATCTGTGTCCGGGCGATCGGGCCGGAGGTGACGATCATCCGGAAGATCGCCGAGCGGTTCAGGTCGCGGGTGTGGCCTGAAGTGGCGGTGCGGTAGCTGCTCACAGCTCCCGCACCGCCCTGTCGCCCCCTGGAGCGAACAGCGCTCCGTGCTTCCCACGAACCATTAGTTCAGTATCTAAATTTATCCCGGAGCGAAAGTCAAATGAGAACCGTTCTTTGGTTGCAGGCCTCGGAAATAGCGCGCCGCACCGACTCGTTGACCTATCAAGGAATGACCGGCATCTATCCCGACAGCCGCTCCGGCGGAGGCGCGTGGCGTCCAGCCCGCTGGGTGATCCCCCTCTTCTCGCTCGCGGGCATCGTGCTCGTCCCGTGGATCCTCTTCCTGATCCGCAGCCTGCCGTCCACGCACGCAGCGGCCCACTGGGATGTCGCGTGGGCCGGCTTCGATCTCGGCCTGGCGTTCCTCCTGCTCGGCGTGGCAGTCGCTGCGTGGCGCCGCTCCTCCTGGCTCGAAGGGGCGGCGACCGCTGCGGCCGCGCTCCTCGCTGCCGACGCGTGGTTCGACGTCCTCACGTCGTCCTCGAGCGTCGAGCGGCTCGTCGCGATCGGCGAAGCCGCGCTCGTCGAGGTGCCACTCGCTCTGCTGCTGCTCCTACTCGCTCGCGATGCGGAGCGAGTGCTCTCCCGCGTCAGTCGTAGTTCCGGATCAACCGAACGCTGAGCACGAGCATCACAACCCCGAGCACGGCGGCAACCCCGAAGCCGTAGAGAATCTTCGACCACACGAGGTCTTCGAGAATGAGGGAGCGCAGCGCCTCCATCACGTAGGTGACCGGGTTGAACGTCGCTGCGATCTCCATCGGCCTCGTCAGCAGGTTGCGCGGCACGAAGTTCGGCGTCAGGAACAGCAGCGGGAAGAAGATCAGCCCGGCCGAGTTCGTGGCCGCGGCGCTCCGCGTCTTGAGCGCGATCAACTGCATGAAGCCGCTGAAGACGACGGCCCAGAGCGCGGCGAGGCAGACGAGGAGCACGAAGCCGAGCACCCCGCTCGCGACCGTGATCCCGAAGACGAGCCCGAGCAGCACGAGCGCTGTCGCGAGCAAGACGCCCTTGACGGATTCCGCGATCAGGCGGCCGAGCACGATCGCGGTCCGCGGAATCGGCGTCGCGCGCAGCTTGTCGAAGTAGCCGCCTTCGATGTCCTCGACGAGGAAGAGCGCGGCCGAGCCGAACGAAGCGGCAAGGAGCAGCGAGCTCGGCAGCTGGAACGCGCCGTAGCCCTGGCCGTGCAAGAACGCCGTCGACTTCGATGGGAAGATCCGTGCGGCCTGGCCGACGTTGACGACCAGGAAGAACAGCGGGATGAACAACGTCGGCAGCAGCGCCTCGGGTGTGCGCCACGCCTCGCGGAGCGCGCGCTGTCCGAGCACCCAGGCGGGCGTCATGCCGACACCTCCTGCACGTCGCCGGCGACGCGCGTGCGTCCCGTTGCGTCGAGGAACACGTCGTCGAGCGTCGGGTCGCTCGCGAGCCCACGGCGTTCGCGCAGCTCGGCCTTCAGCCGTGCGGGCGTCCCTTCACGAACGATGAGACCGCCGTCGATGATCGCGATCCGGTCGCACAGCTGGTCGGCTTCCTCGAGGTACTGCGTCGTGAGAAAGATCGTTGTGCCGCGGTTGTTGATCCGGCGCAGCTCATCCCAGACGGTGAGCCGGCTGGCCGGGTCGAGCCCGGTCGTCGGCTCGTCGAGGAACAGCACCTCGGGCTCGTGCACGAGCGCGGAGGCAAGGTCGAGGCGACGCTTCATCCCGCCCGAGTAGCCCTTGATGCGCCGATCGGCGGAGTCCTCGAGCTCGACGAGGGCGAGCAACTCGCCGGCGCGCGTCAACGCCTCGCTCGGCGACATGCCGAACAGGCGCCCTTGCAAGACGAGGAGCTCACGCCCGGTCTGGCGGGGGTCGAGCCCGGCTTCCTGCAACGCGACACCCATCCGCCGCCGTGCCTCGTCGGGGTCGCGCGCGACGTCGACCCCGGCCACGAACGCGGTGCCCGAGGTGATCGAGAGCAGCGTCGTCAGCATCTTCACGGTCGTCGACTTGCCGGCGCCGTTCGGGCCGAGGAAGCCGAACACCTCACCACCCTCGACCCGAAGGTCGACGCCGCGAACGGCCTCGATCACGTCCTTGCCTGCGTAGTGCTTGACCAGTCCGTCGGCCTGCACCGCGGCGCCGTTGTGTGTCGCGTCGCTCATGGAGCCGGGAAGCTAGCGATGCGATCGGGCGGCGTCTTCTCGAAAGCTGCTCGATCGCAACTAACCCAGGGGCAGCAGCGCGCCCTCGTGCTCGAGCAGGAAGCGCTTGAGGTGCAGTCCGCCGCCGAAGCCGGTGAGCGATCCGTCTGCGCCGATCACACGATGGCACGGCAGGACGAGCGGCAGCGGGTTCTGGCCGTTCGCGGCGCCGACCGCGCGCGCCGCATCCGGGCCGAGTCCGAGTCGGCGCGCCTGCTCTCCGTAGCTAACGGTTTGGCCGTACGGAATCGTTGCGAGCGCGAGCCAACATTGCCGCTGGAAGTTGGTTCCGTCCAGGTCGAGCGGCAGGTCGAACTCGATCAGGTCGCCGGCGAAGTAGGCGTCGAGCTGGGCGGCGGCGGCCTCGAGCACCGCGCAGCTCTCGTCCGGGAGGCCGTTTGCCGACCAGAGCACGCGGTTGAGGCCGGCCGCGGAGCCGACGAGGCCGAGCGTCCCGATCGGTGTTTCGACTGCGCGGCTTGGCATGGCTCTCCATTCTCCCGGTTCCGCTGTGACGAGGCACGAGCCCTTCGAGTGGCACTTCTACAACGAGCGAGACGCACCCGGCGTGAGACGGGCCGATCGATGAAACTGCACCCGGCAGCCGCGAACGTCATCTCGACCGCACGCTCTCGATGAGCCGAGGTGCAACGAGCGCGACGAAGACGCCCAGGAACACGATCGTCAGAGCGTCGAAGACGAGCGCGAGGACGATCGCAAGCCGATAGCCCGACTCCATGAAGCCGAAGAGCGGCGTGTACTCGCTCACGAGCAGGCTCACCAGCGACCCAGCCGCGATCCCCGCCGCACCGAGGGCCGCGAGGACGAGGATGACGTCGCCGACGCGTCGGCCAAGCCGTCCAACGGGAGCCAACAAGGCGACACCCGTCACAGCGGAGCCGATGAAGCTCAGCAGGAAGAGCGTTCCGATCGTCGGCACGACGGAGAAGTACGCGTCGTAGTACTGCTGCGCATGAACGGCGCCGACGAGCAGGATCGAGACGGCGCCGAGGTAACGGGCGACCTCGGCCACGTCGAGGTGCAGACGCGACCCGGCCCGCAGGACGTGGCTAGCCACGGTGGATCTCCTTTCCCGCCGGCGAGATGACCCACCAGGGTGCGCCGAACTGGCTGATGCCCTGGCCGGTCGTCTGGCCGGGCTTCCGGTCGGTGACGAAGTAGTAGAGCGGGTGCCCGCCGTAGGTGACTTCGAGCTTGCCGTCCTTCCGCTTCGTCGTGCCGAGGAGCGACGCTCGCACGCCCGTCCCGGCGATGGGCTTACCGGTCGTCAGGAGCGGCGGCCAGAGTGCGGCGCAAGCGCCGTAGCACGTGCTGGTCGTGCCTTTGTCCTGCACGAAGTCGTAGAGGGTGATCCCCTTGCTGTCGACGAGAATCCGGCCGATAGCCGACGTGGCGACGACGACCTTCGCGCGACCTTTCTGTGTCTGGCCGGCGAGCGCAAGCGCTGCCGCGAGTGATGCGATCACCGCGGAGGCCGCGACCGCGGTGACCAGCTTGATCCAGTGCTTCATCGAAGGAACCTCCTAGTTGTCGATCGACGCGCGTCCGAGACGCGCGTCGAAATGGCTGGCCGCTGCACGCGGCAACTCGGTCAGCTCACGCAGGTGGGCGTCGGTGGCAGACGCGACGCGCACGATCGACTCGCGCGAGTCACCCTCGCCGTCGACGCGGCGAACTACCTCATTGCCCACTGCATGGGCGAGCCGGTCCGCGGCGCGAGCCCAACCCGCGAGTGCGTTACCTGCCGCGCTGAGCGCCGCGATCTGAATGCGCGCGGTGTGGCGAGCAACCGCGACGAGCGCGTCTCTGGGCGTCTCCGGCTCGACCTCGTGGGTCGCGGAGCGCGTGTCGGACGTCAAACGATTCGAGGCCATGGCCCCTGCCTTTCCGTAGAAGAACTCGGAAGAGGCGAGCCTTGGCCTCGCGCAGCGTCTTCGTGAACGCCGCGAGATCACGCTAGCAGGACCGCTCGTGCCGGCGGCGGCGCGTTTACTTCGAGGGCTTGGGCTCGAGCAGGCTCTTCTGCTCGACGATGCGACGCGCCACATCGGCCAGGCGCAGGTTGCGCTCGCGCGCAGCAAGCTGAAGCCGGCGGAACGCATCCTGTTCCGAAAGACCGAGCCCCGTCATCAACAAGCCCTTGGCGCGCTCGACGACCTTTCGATCCTCGAGTGCTTGTTGCGCGCGATCGACTTCGGACTCGAGCGCTTGAAACTCGGCGTGACGTGCAGCAGCAAGGTCGATCGCGGCATGGAGCTCGCGCGAGTCGACCGGCTTCGTCAGATATGCGCTCACGCCGCTCGCGATCGAGCGCTCGATCAGACCCGGATCGTCGACTCCGGTGACAACGACCACCGGACGCCGCAGACCTGAAGCAGCGAGCTGCGTTGCCGCCTCCAGGCCGTCGACGTTCGGCATCTCGATGTCGAACAGATACAGATCGGGCGGATCGTCGCTCGCCATCGCGATCGCCTCTTCCCCGTCCCGCGCCGGCCCGATCGGCTCGTGGCCGAGGGAGCGCAGGCGCTCGACCAAGCCGCGGGCGATCAGCGGATCGTCTTCGGCAACGAGCACTTTCACGGCGACCCCGTCGGGAAGACCACGTCGGCGCGAGTACCGCCGCCGGCAATCGCGCTCAGCTCGAAGCGGCCATGCAGACCTTGCTCGACCATGCCTCGCACGAGCTCGAGCCCGAATCCCGACGAGTGCCCGATGCCGTCCCCGCCGTCGTCGACGCGCAGGCGAGTCTGCGCGCCGGCCATGAGCTGTACGACGATCGGCGGTGCGCCGTGTTGGAAGGCGTTCGTAACGAGCTCGTTGGCGACAATCCCGAGTTTCTGTGCGGTCGCGGCGTCGAACGTCGCCGACTCGGCCTGCACGTCGACCTGCACCGGTGCGCGCTCTGCGATGCTCCACAGGAGCGCAGCGCCGTCGACATCGCCCCCGGACTCGGTCAGCAACTGGTGCACAGCGGCGATCGAGCGGATTCGGGCCGCAGTGTCGTCAAATGCGGCGCCGCCATCTGCGGGACGACCCAGCAGCAGGAGGTCGGCGACCGTCTGCAGGTCGTTCTTGATCCGGTGATTCGCCTCCTTCGCCAGCGCGCGCTCCAGGTCGACGCGAGCCAGTGCACGATGCAGCGCTCGCGAGAGCACGAGTGCGACCCCGGCAACGGCGCAGACGAGGGCGAGCCGCATTGCCGTCGCGCCCGCAGATCCAGGGATCAGGGTCGCCGTGACCGCGCACACGCCGACGCTCGTCGCGAGCCAGAACCCGCGGCGCCACCCGATCTGCACGACTGCGATGAACGGGATCGTCAGAAAGACGAGGAGTGTGAAGGTCGGGCCGCCCGCGACCACGAGCACCGCCACGAACCCGATCAGGCCGCCGCACCAGAGATCGAGCAACAGCCGCCCGCGCCGAGCCGCGAGCCAGTTCTGCCAGGGAACGAGCGTCCCTGCGCCGTTGGCGACGGCGGCGAGCAGCGTCAACGCGAACAAGAGCCAGCGGTGCCTGGCGCCGATGTCCAACGCGAGACCGGCGAGCACGACGAGGATCGAGGCCCAGCCGAGCCAGAAGCCCACGCGTACCGCAGTAGGCCGGAGGTCCACGTCGACGGCGGTGACGCCCATCGACGGTGCCAACGACGCACGGGCCTTTCGTAATCCCCTCTTCCGCCACGTGCAGTGGGTCCGCTAGCGTCGTTGCACGGCGTTCTCGACGACGCCGTTCGAGGCCAAGGTCGCCTCTCCCGCGAACGGGAGGGAAGCCGACCAGGACTCGACCTTCTCCGCGGGTGTCCGAACGTCATTCCATGAGGAGAAGAAATGTCCACTGTCGAGCCCGAAAACGAGCTCCCCGAAGAGCGCTTCACGCGGAACCGACTGCTGGAGCGGGCGACGCTCGCCCTGGGTGGGCTCGTCGCCCTCACCGCGACTCTGCCGGCGGTGGGGCTCGCCGTCCTCCCATCGTTCCTCGGCCAGAGACGGCGTCCCGTTGACCTAGGCCCGGTCAGCGCGTTCCCCGAGGGCACGTTCGTGGTCGCGACGTTCCTGCTCGATCCGAAGGCAGGAGAAGTCTCGCGCCGGGCCGCGTACGTCCGTAACAACGGCTTCGTCGGGAACCTGCCCAGCTTCACGATCATGTCGAGCCGCTGCACTCATGTCGGCTGCCCAACCCAGCCAAACGGGCCCCTGTTCATGCAACAGCGACGGGCCGAGCGCACCGGCGGCGGCGAAGTCGGGCTCGTGCCAACAGAGGCTTCGGGGTTCGGTTGCCCATGCCACGGCAGCCAGTTCGACGCCGAAGGCAACCGCACGGCCGGCCCCGCCCCGCGCGCACTCGACCGCTACGACTTCTCGATCGACAACGGCCGCCTGCGGCTCGGCCGCCCGTACAGCGTCAGCCGCGTCGAGGGGACCGGCGCGCAGGCCCGGATCGCGAGTTACCCCTTGCAGGGAGACGGCGAGCCCGTCACCGGTCTCGAGTCCTGGCTCTACCCCGTGAGCCCGCCGTCATGAAGCGACGCCTGTTCCTGACGCTGCTCGTGATCGCGATCCTGCTGCTCGCCGTCGGCGGCTGGACCGTCGCAGCCCTTCGAGCGGCAACCTCTACGCTCACCTCGTGAAGGAACAACTTTTGGCTTGGTATGGGGAAAACAAGCGCGCCCTCCCCTGGCGCGAAACCCGGGATCCCTACGCCATCCTCGTGTCGGAAGTCATGCTCCAGCAGACCCAGGTCGAGCGGGTCGTCCCGCGCTGGCGTGCCTGGCTCGAGAAATGGCCGACGGTCGATGCGCTCGCTACCGCTTCGGCAGGCGACGTGATCGTTGCCTGGCAAGGGCTCGGCTACAACCGCCGCGCGCTCAACCTCCATCGTGCGGCACAGCAGGTCGCGGCGCACGGCTGGCCCGACGACCTGACCGAGCTGCCGGGCGTCGGCCCCTACACCGCCGACGCGGTCGGGAACTTCGCGTTCGGCCGCGACGTGCTGCCGATCGACGTCAACGTGCGTCGCATTCAGGAACGCACGGGTGAGCAGTTCGACGGATCCTGCACGCAGGCGCTCTTCGACCTCGGCGCGACGATCTGCCTCGCGCGCATCCCGCGCTGCAGTGTCTGCCCCCTCGCGTCAACCTGCCCGTCACGCGGGCAGCGTTACGGGCCGCAGCGCAAGCAGTCGAAGTTCGAGGGCTCGTTCCGGCAGCGGCGCGCGAACGCGTTACGTGCCGTCGCCGCGGGCGAGCAGCCGGTCGACGGCGACGCGCTCGTCTCCCTCGAGCGCGACGGGCTCGTCGTGCTCAGCGACGGCGTCGCCTCGCTCCCGGCCTAGAGCTGCTCGCCGGCGGCGTGGTTGCGGCGCGCCGCCTCGAACGTCTTCTCGAGCTCCGCTGTGGGCGTGAACTCCAGAGCTTCGCTGTCCTCGAGGAACGTGAGCTTGTGCCCCGGCGCGATGTAGTAGGCCTGACCACCTTCGATCGTCTCCTCGCGATCGCCGTAGTCGACGACGATCTTCCCGGAGAAGACATAGCCCCAGTGCGGAGCCTGGCAGCGGTCGTCGGGCAGCCCCTTCACCATGTTCGAGGCGTCCTGGCCCTTGTGCGCCTTCTCGAACGCGACGGTGATCCCGCCCCAGTCGGCGAAGCGGCCCGAATAGCCGGGAACGACCTCTTGCTCGGGAAGCTCGTCGTGGGCGGCGCTCGGCATGATTCAGGTTCTCCTTTTCGCTAGCGGACGACTGCGTCGAGCTCGACCTCGACGACCACGCCCGCGGGGATGAAAGCGGCGACATACAAGGTCGTGTTCGCAGGATCGACGCCGGCGAAGAGCTCGGCGTGCGCGCGAACCGCGTCACGCCACTCGGCGTCGGCCGTGAGAAAGATGCGCGTGCGCGTGACGTCCGCGACCTCGCCACCGAGCTCGCGTACGGCTGCGAGCGCACGGTCGAACGCTTCCCGCGTCTGCTCATAGGTGCCGGGGTGGAACGCTGCGCCGTCGGCGCCGGTAGCCGCCGTGCCGCTGACCGCGATCGTGTCGCCGACGCGGACTGCGCGCGAGTAGCTCGCCGCTTGCTCGAACGGGCTGCCGCTCCGCGAGTGCGTCCGCGTGGTCTCCATCACATCGTCGGCGGCGTGTCGACGCAGATCAGCTTCAGCGGCTTCGTCTTGCTCGCGTTCGCGAAGTGATGCGGCCGCTCGGCGGGGTAGTACGCCGTATCGCCCGGCTTCAGGATCCGCGACGGGGTTCCCTCGAGCTCGAGGCGCAGCTCGCCCTCGACCACGATCACCCATTCCTCGCCCGCGTGCTGCCCGGGCTCGGCGAGCTGCGCGCCCGGCTGGACCTCGAGATAGAGGGGCATCATCTGGTGGCGCGTGTCCTGCGTCAGCAGATAGACGTCGATCCCTTCGGCGGGCGAATGCAGCAGGCGCCGCTCCTGCGGCGTCACGATCTCCGGATAACCGGTCGATACCGAGCCGGGAATGATGTCGCCGATCGAGATCCCGTAGAAGTCGATCAGGCGCACGAGACGGCCGATCGTGATGTCGCTCTTGTCCTTCTCGACGAGCGAGAGGAAGGACGCGGAGATGCTCGTCGCCTGTGCGACGTCGGCCAGCGAAAGGCTGCGAGCGCGCCTCGCCTGGCGCAGATGAGCGCCGACCGTGGTCGGCGCGCTCCTCTCGATCTCTGCTTTCACGAAGACCTCTTGACAGGCTGGGGTACGAGAACAATAAACTGCAGGCCATGCAAGATAGTGCACAGCCGCGGACGGCACGTCAATGACCCCCGCTCGCTCCGAGGTCGTGGTGATCGGCGCCGGGATCACCGGCCTGTCGGTCGCCCTCCATCTTGCAGAAGCCGGCCTCAAGCCGCTCGTCGTCGAGCGGAGCGGGGTCGCGGCCGGCGCCTCGGGCGTCCAGCCGGGCGGCGTGCGGCAACAGTGGAGCACGCCGTTGAACTGCCGGCTGGCACGCGAATCGGCCGCGTTCTTCGCCGACCTGCCCTCGCGACTCGACTCGACACTGCCTCTTGGTCTTGCGCAGTGCGGGTACCTGTTCCTCGCCCACAGCGAGCGGCAACTGACGCAGCTCGCGGCTGCAGTCTCGGTCCAGAACGCCGCGGGCGTCCCTTCGGCGTTGCTGTCACCGGACGAAGCAGCGACCGTCGTGCCGGGCCTCTCGCCCGACGGCCTCAGCGGGGCCTCGTGGTGCGAGGAAGACGGGTACTTCGACCGTCCGCAGTCGGTCGTCGAGGCGTTCGCGCAAGCGGCCTGGATGCGCGGCGCCGAGCTGCTCGTCGGCGACGTGGCGGCCGTCGCACCTGACGGCGAAGGGTGGTCGCTCACACTCGGAGACGGCTCGACGATCCTGACCGAGCGGCTCGTGATCGCTGCGGGTTGCGACACCGCACCGCTCCTCGCGGCGGTGGGCCTCGACCTCCCGATCGAGCGCGAAGCGCGCCACCTCTTCTACAGCGAGCCGATTGCGGACCGCCTGCTCGACCCGCTCGTCGTCGCACCGGAGCGCCACTTCGCGGCCAAGCAGCTCGCAGACGGCCGCATGCTCGCGAGCGACCTGTCGGCCGCCGGTGATCCGGAAGTCGGGCGGGCGCAATGGCTCAGTCACGTCCGCGAAGTGGCGAACGACCTCCTGCCGCGGCTGACGTACGTCTCATTCTCGATCCTCGTCACGGGCTTCTACGACGTGACGCCCGACAACCAGCCGGTCCTCGGCACCGTCGAGGGCCTGCCAGGCCTCTACCTCGCCGCCGGATTCAGCGGTCACGGCTTCATGCTCGCCCCGGCCGTCGGCAGGCGCATCGCCGACGCAATCGTCGGCGCTGTCCCCGACGAAGCACTTGAACAGTTCTCGTACGCGCGGTTCGCGCGCGGGAGCCTCCAGCGAGAGCTCGTCACCGTCTAACCAGTTAGCCCAGTGGTCCACCGCTCTACCAACCCCCCACCGACCCCGTCGTCCACCAGAAGGAGCAGGAAGATGAGATCTCCCAAACGGCCGATCGCACTGGCCGCCGTGATCGCAGCGGTGCTCGTCGCCGCCGTCGCGGCGACCGCAGCGACCGCTACGCACAAGGGTGCGGCGGCGAACGACACGCTCGTCGTCGACAAGTCGTTCGACCTGAAGACCTCGGACCCGCAGCGTCAATACGAACCGACCGGCGGCATCGTCGATCGAGGGCTCTACGACACGCTGCTCAAGTTCCAGGGCGCCGACGTGGCGCATCCGGTCCCGAGCGTGGCAACGAAGTTCGTGGCGTCGAAGGACGCACGCACCTACACGTTCACGCTGCGCAAGGACGTGCACTTCTCCGACGGGACGCCGTTGACGTCCACTGACGTCGTGTTCTCGTTCAACCGACTCGTCAACCTGAAGGGCAACCCGTCCTTCCTGCTCGCGGGCATCACGACGTCCGCCAAGGGCAAGTACACAGTCGTCATGAAGTCGAAGACGCCGAACCCGGCGATCCCGGTGCTCGTCGCCAACACGTCGCTCGGCATCGTCAACTCAAAGGTCGTGAAGGCCAACGGCGGCTCCGCCGCGGCGGACGCCGACAAGACCGACAAGGCGGAGGCGTACCTCAACTCGAAGTCCGCCGGCAGCGGCCCGTACATCCTGAAGAGCTACTCGACGACCTCACAGGTCGTGCTGACCCGCAACCCGAAGTACTGGGGCGCGACGAAGCCCAAGTTCACGAATGTCGTGATCCGGAACGTGAACTCGGCGGCGCAGCTGCTGAACATCCAGCGGGGCTCGAACGAGGTCTCGCTCGACCTGTCCGCTGACCAGGCCAAGGGCCTGAGCAGCAGCAAGCTGACGATCCAGCGCACCCCCTCGGCGAACGTCTTCTTCCTGTTCGCGAACTCGAACTCGAAGGTGTCGGCAACGAGCTCGAACCCGCACATCCAGAATGCGATCCGGTACGCGCTCGACTACAACGGCTACGTGCGTCTCGCCGGCTCCGGCGCCGCGCGCGCCACGGGCGTCATCCCCTCGATGTTCCTGGGTGCGCTGAAGAAGTCCGCGATCTCGAGCGACCTGGCCAAGGCCAAGGCCGAGGTCAAGGCGTCGGGCATCTCGAATCCGACGCTGAAGATCGAGTTCCCGAGCGACATCACCTCGAACGGCTTGTCGTTCGGCGTGCTCGCTCAGAAGGTGCAGTCCGACCTCCAGGCCGCAGGGATCAAGGTCGACCTCGCCGGCTCGCCGGTCGCGACCTCGCTCAACACGTACCGCGCGGGCACCGAGGAGCTGGGCCTCTGGTACTGGGGCCCGGACTATCCGGACCCGAACGACTATCTCGTGTTCCTGCCCGGGCAAACCGTCGGCCTCCGTGCCGGCTGGGCGGCGGGCTCGTACCCGGCGCTCGAGAAGCTCGGCGTCAAGGCCGGCTCGACCGCCGATCCGGTGGCGCGCGCCGCGCTCTATACGACCATCGGCAACGACCTGAACGCGAAGAGCCCGTTCTATCCGCTCCTGCAGCCGGGCCAGGTCGTCGCGAGCTCGAAGAACCTGACGAAAACGACGTTCAACGTCGTCTACTGGATCGACGTGACCGCTGTCGGTTCAAAGTAAGCCACTTCGACTGCCGATCAGGCTGGGGCGGCCGCGCAAGCGGTCGTCCCAGCCCTTCCTCCGGTTCCTCACGCGGCGCCTCGTAGCGCTGTTCTTCCTGGCGATCGGCATCACGCTGATCGCGTTCCTGCTGACGCAGCTCGTCCCCGGCGATCCCGCGGCAGCGAACCTCGGACAGCGGGCAATCGAAGACCCGGCCGCTGTACAGGCCTTCCGGCAGCACTACGGACTCGACAAGCCGCTGCCGCAGCAGTACGGCACGTATCTGTGGCGGCTCCTCCACGGCGACCTCGGCGAGTCCCAGCAGACGCACTCCCCGGTGACCCGCGATCTCGGCGAGTTCATCCCCGCGACCGCGGAGCTCGCTGTCCTTTCGATCATCGTCGCCGTGCTCGTCGGCATGACTCTCGGCGTGATCGCCGCGATCAAGCGAAACCGATTGACCGACCACGTCTTACGGGTGGTCTCCCTGGGCGGCGTGTCGATGCCGACGTTCTGGCTCGCGCTGGTCTCGCTCTACATCTTCTTCTTCAAGCTGAACTGGTTACCGGGCACGGGACGCCTCGATGCGGTCGTCTCGCCACCGCCGCACCACACCGGGCTCTACACGGTCGACGCGGTGATCTCCGGCCAGTGGTCAACGGCCTGGAATGCGCTGCAGCACCTCGTGCTGCCGGCGCTCGTGCTCGCGGCGTTCAACGTCGGGTTGCTGACGCGCTACACGCGTTCCGCGGTCCTCGAAGTGATCTCGAACGACTACGTGCGTTCGGCGCGCGCGAAGGGCATGCCGGAGCGAACGGTGATCGTGCGCCACGTGCTGCGCGCGGCGCTGCCCTCCGTGGTGACGGTGATCGGGCTCGCGTTCGCCAACGTCATGACGGGCGCAGTGCTCGTCGAGAACATCTTCTCGTGGCCCGGTATCGGCCAGTACGCGTACCACTCGGCGACGACACTCGACCTACCGGCGATCATGGGCGTAAGCCTGTTCGTCGCAGTCGTCTACATCGTCATCAACTTCCTCGTCGATGTGCTCTACGGCGTCATCGATCCGCGGATCAGGATCTCGTGAGCGTTCCCGCGGTTCCCATCAAGGTTCGCTCGTGGCAGCGGCGCGGCCCGCTCGCGAGCACCGCGTGGCGGCATCCGCTTGCAATCGCGGGGCTAGTGATCGCGGGCGCGTGGATCTTCATCGCGATCTTCGCGCCCTGGCTCGCGCCCCACGACCCGCTGGCCCAGAGCGCGACATCGTTCGTGCCACCCAGCTGGGGGCATTTCTTCGGGACGGACGAGCTCGGTCGCGACGTGTTCTCGCGCGTGCTCTACGGCGCGCGGCTGTCGATCCCGCTCGCGCTGCTCCTCGTCACCCTCGCGCTCCTGATCGGAGGCACACTTGGCGCGATCGCCGGCTACTACGGCGGGATCGTCGACGGCTTCGTGATGCGCTCGGCAGACCTCGTGTTCGCGTTCCCCGCGATCATCCTCGCGATGGTCGTGACGGCCGCACTCGGGCCGACGGTGCGCAACGCGGTGCTCGCGCTCGTGATCGTCAGCTGGCCGTCGTACGCGCGCGTCGTCCGCGGCCTCGTGCTGTCCGTCGGGCAGGCGGAATACGTCCAGTCCGCGCGGCTGCTCGGCAAGTCGGCGCGCCGCACCCTCGTACGCGACATCCTCCCGAACGTCTTCGGACCGGTGCTGGTCCTCGCGACACTCGACCTCGGCAACGCGGTGCTCCTCCTCTCCGGCCTCTCGTTCCTCGGGCTCGGTGCGCAGCCGCCGCAGCCCGAGTGGGGCGCCGGAGTTGCCGAGGGGACGCAGTACTTCCAGTACTGGTGGATCGGCACGTTCCCGGGCCTCGCGATCTTCACGGTCGTCCTCGCGTTCAACTTCCTCGGCGACTCGCTGCGCGACGCGCTCGATCCGCAGTCGTCGTGGTCCCAAGGAGGCGACGCCGAGTGAGCACCCTCCTCGACGTGCAGGGACTCACCGTCACCCTGCCCACGAACAGCGGACCGATGACGATCGTCGACAACGTCGGCTACGCGGTCGAGCAGGGCCAGGTCTTCGGAGTCGCGGGCGAGTCCGGCAGCGGCAAGACGATCTCGGTGCTTGCGCTGATGCAACTTCTGCCCGCGGGCGCGCACACCTCGGGCACAGCGCGTTATGGCGGGCAAGACTTGCTCAAGCTGCGCCCGCGGGCGCTGCGCGAGGTGCGCGGCGCCGAGCTCGCGATGGTCTTCCAGGACCCGCTCACCTCGCTCCACCCGATGCTCTCGATCGGGAAGCAGCTCACCGAGCACGTGCGCTCGCACGAAGGCGCCTCACGTTCGGCTGCGTCGAAACGCGCGTTCGAACTGTTGGAAGAGGTGCGCATCCCGGACCCCGAGCGCGCGCTGCGCGGCTTCCCGCACCAGTTCTCCGGCGGGATGCGGCAACGGATCGCGATCGCGATTGCGCTCGCCGCCCGGCCGAAGCTGCTGATCGCCGACGAGCCGACGACCGCGCTCGACGTGACGGTGCAGGCGGGGATCCTTCGCCTGCTCGACCGGCTCCGGCGCGAGAACGGTCTCTCGGTGATCCTGATCACGCACGACCTCGGTGTGATGTCGTCGATCGCCGACGAGGTGGCGATCTTCTACGCCGGCCGCATCGTCGAGTCGGGCCCGACGCGCGACCTGCTGACCTCGCCGCGCCATCCGTACACGCGCGCGCTCCTCGACGCTCTGCCGCACCCCGAGGCGGCCGGGGGAACGGAGCTGGTGGCGATCCCGGGCTCGCCGCCGACGCCCCGCGCCCGTCCAGTGGGGTGCGCGTTCCATCCGCGGTGCCCGTATGCCTCCGAGCAGTCGCGGGCCGAGGTGCCGCCGCTCGTCGCCGTCTCCGAGACACGTCTGCTCGCCTGCCACGTCGACCCCTTCGGCCCCAAATGAGCGCCCTGGAGATTCGTGACCTGGAGGTCGTCTACCGTGATCGCGGACGCGGGCCGGTTCGCGCTGTCGCGGGCGCGAGCATCTCCGTCGAGCGCGGGCAGATCGTCGGCCTCGTCGGCGAGTCGGGCTGCGGCAAGAGCTCGCTCGCGAAGGCGGCCGTCGGGCTCGTGCCGCGCGAAGCGGGCGAAGTGCTGCTCGACGGCCGCGCGCTGCACCCGCTCCGCCGCAAGGCACGGAGCCGCGACGACGCGCGCATCCAGATGGTGTTCCAGAACCCGTTCGCCTCGCTCAACCCGCGCCGGACGATCGGCGCACAAATCGCCGACGGGCTCACACTCGCCGGCGCGCCGAGCGGCTCGCACCGTGAGCAGACAGCTTCATTGCTCGACGAGGTCGGCATCGCGGCCGCCGCGGTGGGGCGTTACCCACATCAGTTCTCGGGCGGGCAGCGCCAACGGATCGCGATCGCCCGCGCGCTGGCGGCCGATCCCTCCGTCGTCGTCCTCGACGAGCCGCTGTCGTCGCTCGACGCCTCCGCGCAGGCACAGGCCGCGAACCTCCTCGTCAGGCTCGCGCGCGATCGTGGGCTTGCCCTGCTGCTCATCTCGCACGACCTCGGGATCGTCAATCACGTCGCCGACGTCGTCAGCGTCATGTACCTCGGCCTCGTCGTCGAGACGGCGCCCACGCGAGCGCTGTGGGAGAAGCCGCAGCACCCGTACACGGAGGCGCTCGTCGCGGCGATCCCCCACGCGGACGGCGCCGGGTTCCTCCCCGAGGCGCTGCCGGGCGAAGTGCCCGATCCGGCTCAACCGCCGAGCGGCTGTCGGTTCCATCCGCGCTGCCCGTACGTGTTCGACCGCTGCTTCGCCGAGGTCCCACCGCTCTACGACCTCGGCGTCGAGCGCACCGCAGCCTGTTTCTTGCGCGACCCCGACACGCCACCGATGAAGGAGACCGCCACATGACCGCACACCTGCCGGAGACGGAATACGCCGCCCGCCGCGAGACGCTCGCCGAGCGCATGCAGGAACACGGGATCGACGCGCTGTTCGTGCCGCCCTCGTCGGACCTCGAGTACCTGACCGGTCTCGAGCGCGACCTGCCCAGCTTCGGACAGAGCTCGTACGCGCACGGCTGGGTGACCGGAGCTTTCATCGTTCCCGGCCGCGAGCCGCTGTACGTGCTGCCGCGCATGTTCGTGCTGTTCCACCTCTGGGGCAACGAGCCGGACGACCTGATCACCGTCAACGAGACCGACGACGGCCGCGCCCTCTTCCGCAAGGCGACGAGCGCCCTGGGCGACGTGAAGACGGTGGGGATCGGCGCCCGAACCTACGGCGAATCGGTGCTCGAGCTGCAGGGAGCATTGCCCGGGACGAGGCTCGTGAACGGGACGCCGCTCGTCAACGAGCTCCGCCGCGTCAAGTCGCCGCTCGAGCTCGAGCTGATGACCGTCGCGGCGCACATGTGCGACGAGGCGATGACGGCGAGCGCCGACAAGGTCGAGCCCGGCGTCACCATGGCCGACCTCGCCGAGGAAGTCGAGCACCAGCTGCGCATCCGCGGTTCACGCACGCCGTCGTTCCCGACGCACATCTTCAGCTACGGCTACGAGCACTCGCACGACTCGACGATGGCGAGCGGGCTCGAGCCGATCGCGGAGGGCGAGGCGGTGATGTTCGACTTCGGAGCCGTCCATGCTGGGTACTGCTCCGACTTCGGGCGCACGATCGTGAGCGGTGAGCCGCACCCCGAGTA
>Ga0207657_10001212_pt1 | contig 27465 bp, 25 predicted proteins | sample KBSC33metaG_FD_184316 | JGI IMG/M metagenome (GOLD analysis project Ga0207657, IMG submission 184316) | Corn rhizosphere microbial communities from Kellogg Biological Station, Michigan, USA - KBS C3-3 metaG (SPAdes) (version 2) | ecosystem: Host-associated > Plants > Roots > Rhizosphere > Soil ...
GGGAAGCATCGCGGAGGAGATGGTCTCATTCGAGAAATCGAAGTACTAGCGGACTGTGATGCTACCCTGCTCGCAGACCGACGTAACTCTCGCCCGTTCGGACTCGCGGGAGGCCAAGCCGGCAAACCCGGTGCCGCATGCCTCTTTCGTCAGGATGGTTCCGTGGAGAAGCTTTCAGGCAGGTTCAGTATCCGGTTGAAGAACGGTGACCGCCTTCGCATTGAGAGTCCCGGCGGTGGAGGATTCGGCATCCAATAGCAATTTTGCTCGAAGAAAAAGAATAATTATGACAGAACAAAACGTGAAGGACCTCGCGTCTCAGTACCTGGACGAGGCGATGCGACAGTTTCGAGGCCACAAAAGGCTTACGGAAGGCGCGCTTTCACAGCTCAAAGATGAAGAGATCTTCATGACGCTCGATGCCGAAGCTAACTCAGTTGCCATTATCGTGAAGCATCTCGCCGGCAACATGCGTTCCCGCTTCGTGGATTTTCTGACGAGCGACGGTGAGAAGCCCGATCGCCACCGTGACCAGGAATTCGAAGTAACTGCGCAGACTACGCGCGCTGACGTTATGCGCTGGTGGGAAGAGGGCTGGAACCACGTATTTGCCGCGGTCGGCTCGCTGCAGCCGCAGGATCTGAGCCGAACCGTGTACATCCGCGCCGAACCGCACTCGGTGCTGCAGGCTATCAATCGCCAGATTGCCCACTACGCTTACCATTGCGGACAAATCGTCTTCCTCGCCAAGCACTTCCGTTCCACCGAGTGGAAATCTATCAGCGTTCCCAAAGGCAAATCAGAAGAGTTCAACCGCCGCATGGTTGAAAAGCAGCATGCAGAGAAAAGCGAGTCTTCCTGAAAGGTGGGCCACTTCTTGCAATGCTAGAATTAACAGTTTTCCTCTGTGAACCCACAGCTCGATAGGGCGGCATGATGTCCAAAACCATGATGGCGGTGATGAAGCCGCAAGCGAAACCCGGGGTTGAGATCCGGGACGTCGCCATTCCCCAAATTGGTCTCACCGATGTACTCGTCAAGGTGAAAGTCGCGTCCATCTGTGGAACCGACTTACATATCTACAATTGGGACCGTTGGGCTCAGGGCCGCATTCGCCCACCATTGATTCCCGGACACGAATTTTGCGGGGAAGTGGTGGCTTACGGGAACGAAGTTACCAGTGTCAAAGAAGGAGACTTCGTTTCCGCAGAAATGCATGTCGCCTGCGGTAAATGTTTGCAATGCCGCACGGGAGAGGCGCACATCTGCCAGTTCGTCAAAATTATCGGCGTCGATGCCGATGGCGCCTTCGCCGAGTATGTTCGAATACCGGAATCGAACATCTGGAAGCTCGATCCGGCTATTCCTCAGGAATATGCCTCTATTCTGGATCCATTGGGCAATGCAGTACACACGGTCTTGGCCGGAGAGATCGCCGCGAAAACTGTGGCCGTCACAGGTTGCGGCCCTATCGGGCTGTTCTCGATTGCGGTGGCGCGCGCGGTAGGAGCGTCCACCGTTTTTGCTATCGAAGTCAATCAGTATAGACGCCGCATTGCGCAACAGATGAAGGCCGACTTTGTTCTCGATCCCTCGAACGACGATGTTACGAAAATCGTGATGGAGCAGACTGGGGGTCTTGGCGTCGACGTCGTGCTCGAGATGGCAGGACACCCCACGGCGATCCGAACTGCCTTCGACGTCGTTCGCCGAGGTGGTCGTATCTCGTTGCTAGGGCTAACATCAAAACCAATCTCCTTGAATTTCTCCGAGGACATCATCTTTAAAGGCATCACGATTCAAGGCATCAACGGCCGTCGTATGTATCAGACCTGGTATCAGATGACGGCGTTGCTCAAGAGCGGCAAACTTGACCTGCATCCCGTCATCACCGATCGCATGTCGATGGCGGACTTCAGCAAGGGCATGGAACGGCTCACGTCCGGCGAAGCCAGCAAGATTCTGCTCTATCCCAATGGCACGAAATGAACTGACTTTAGGCAGGAAATATGGTGACTCAGACTCCCACGCGCACAAATCCTCTCTCTTATCTCACTGAACAACTAAATGATCTGAAAGCCAAAGGCACGCACTTTCATTTGCGTGTATTGGATGACGAGCAGGCTCCGGTCTGCACCTTCGATGGGAAAAAAGTAATCAACCTCGCTTCCAACAATTATCTGGGCTTGACCACACATCCGAAACTGCGGGAAGCTGCGCTCGAAGCGGCGCGAAAATATGGCGTAGGCTCAGGCGCAGTGCGCACTATTGCGGGGACAATGAAGATTCACATGGAACTCGAGGAGAGGATCGCTCGCTTCAAAAATGTCGAGGCCTGCGTCGTCTTTCAATCTGGGTTCACGGCCAATGCAGGCACCGTTTCAGCAATTTTGGGTAAAGAGGATTTCATCGTTTCCGACGAACTGAATCACGCCTCCATTATTGACGGCGCGCGTTTATCGAGGGCTAAGATTCTGGTCTTCCGGCACAAAGACGTCGCACACGCGGAAGAGAAACTCGCCAGCATCAAAGATCAACCCGGACGTAGACTTCTGATCACTGACGGCGTGTTCTCGATGGATGGCGACATTGGTCCACTACCAGCATTGTGCAATTTGGCCGAAAAATATGGAGCCATTATGATGGTCGATGACGCGCACGCCTCAGGAGTTCTTGGCCGGAATGGTCGAGGAACAATCGATCACTTCCACGTGCACGGCCGCGTTGACGTCCAAGTTGGCACGCTCTCCAAGGCCATCGGCGCCCTCGGCGGTTATGTTTGCGGTTCTCGCGATCTCATCGACTTCCTGTATCACCGTGCGCGACCTTTCCTCTTTTCCACTTCTCATCCGCCCTCGGTGGCAGCAACCTGTATCGCGGCGTTCGAAGTTTTGGAGCAGGAACCGGAGCGGATGGACCGACTGTGGGAGAACACCCGGTTCTGGAAAAAAGAGCTCGCCAATTTAGGCTTCAACATCGGCGGAACTAATACTCCTGCTAGCGAGACGCCTATTACGCCGATCATCATCGGCGATGGCCGTCTCACGATGGAGTTTTCACGGGAGCTGTTCAAAGAGGGTGTGTTCGGAACCGGAATCGCTTTCCCCACCGTACCGGAAGGAAAAGCTCGCATTCGCACCATCATGACTGCCACTCACACTCAGGATGAACTTGGGCAGGCTCTGGAAGTGCTGAATAGAGTGGGCAAGCGTATGGGAATTCTGAGCAATTGAGCAAGTAAATTGGCGATGTTCAATCGTCAGTCGGCTCGATATGCGAATCGACCGCCCACGATCGCGGCTGTGACCTTTCCCGTGAGCTTCCATCCATCAAAGGGAGTGTTGCGCGACTTGGAACGTGATTTGGCTGCTTCGAATCTCCACTGCTTCTTCGGATCGAAGATCGTGAGGTCTGCGAAGCTGCCGCGGGCCAGTGTACCGCGACCTTTTAGTTCAACCACTCGAGCTGGCCCAGCAGTGAAGAGCTCCACGATTCTGGTCAGAGGGATCTTGCGACCTGCATGCAGCTGCGTTATCGCCAATCCGAGAGCGGTTTCCAATCCCGTTATACCAAAGGGCGCTCGCTCAAATTCCATCTGCTTCTCATGAATGGCGTGGGGAGCATGATCGCTGGCAATGGCATCGACCGTCCCGTCAGCCAGGGCCGCCACTATAGCCTCCCGATCAGCGGCTGATCGCAAGGGAGGATTCATCTTGTGATTCGAGTCATACTCCCCCACGCTTTCATCGATCAAAGTGAAGTGATGAGGCGTGACTTCCGAGGTGACACGAGTTCTTGCACGCTTGCCTCTGCGAATCGCTTTCAGCGCATCCGCTGTAGAAACATGGGCGACATGCAAGCGGCCGCCGGTATCTGCTGAGAGACGTACGTCGCGCTCCACGATGTCCGCTTCGGCTGCTGCGGGCATGCCTCTGAGCCCCAACCGAAACGCCGTCGGCCCGTTGTTCATGCTGCAATGTCCTGTCAGCCGTGTGTCCTCGGCGTGCTGAATAACCGGTAAGTCTTGTTCCGCGGCCATGCGTAAAGCGTCACGCATGATTTGATCTTGCAAAATTGGTTTCCCATCGTCGGTAACAGCCACGGCTCCGGCTTCCTTCAGACCCTTGAAATCGGTCAACTGCTCGCCTGTGCTATCAACCGTAGCTGCCGCAATCGGAAAAACATTAACAACGGCACCTCGCTCAGGCCGCTGAAGCCAGTTCACCCACTCTGCAGAGTCGACCACCGGCGCAGTATTTGGCATGCAGCACACGGAAGTGAAGCCGCCCGCAGCGGCCGCTGCAGTTCCACTGGCAATGGTCTCTTTGTAGCTCTGGCCGGGCTCGCGCAGATGAACATGCAGATCGATGAATCCGGGAGCAACAACCAAACCGCGAGCGTCGAAGGTCGCATCGGCACCGCCCCGAATCTTCTTAGGCGGTGCAATATGCACTACGACCCCGTCAGCTAACAACACATCCATGGGCGCATTGATGCCTGACATGGGGTCAATCACATGTCCGCCCCTAATCAACAGACTCGAATTCCCACGTTCTGACAAGCAGATCTCCGACTAAACTTTTCCCATCGCTCGAGCAAGAATCGCCATTCTTACAGGTACGCCGCTGGCTACTTCCTCCACGATTACCGACTGCGGACAATCCGCAACTTCGCCCGTCAATTCCAACCCGCGGATGATCGGTCCGGGGTGCATCACGATTGCGTCTCTCTTCGCGAGCTTCAGCCGTTCCGGCGTCATCTGATACCGGGTAATGTAGTCATCTAGTCCAATGTTCTTTCCCGCAAGTCTTTCCTTTTGGACGCGTAGCAACATAATCACGTCGACACCTTGAATTGCATCTTCCAGGCTGCGTGTGACGCGTACACCATGAGCAATTGTGGCCGCGAGCTCGGGCACAAACTCCGGGGACCCACATAGAGTGATCGCGACTCCAAACTTGCTCAGGAGATGGCACGCGGAGCGCGCCACTCGGCTGTGATAAATATCGCCGATGATGGCAAGTTTTAAACCTGCGAACTTCTTCTTGTGGGTAAGAATTGTGTAGGCATCAAGCAGGGCTTGCGACGGATGCTCGTGCATGCCGTCCCCGGCATTAATCACGGGAATGTCCAGATTCGCAGCCAGCAGATGAGGCGCGCCCGCATTGGGATGGCGTATAACAATGGCATCGGCACCCACCGCGCGCAGAGTGTATCCGGTATCCAGCAAAGATTCGCCTTTCTCAATGCTTGAACCGCTGGACTGGACCAGCACCGCAGTTCCCCCCAAGGTCTTCGCCGCAATCTCAAACGAACTGCGGGTCCGGGTCGAGGGCTCATAAAAAAGGAGGATGATCCGCTTCCGTCGTAGCAATGGACGCGGCCTTTGCGGGTTCATTCGGCGGGCTGCTCTCAGGAGCCCCAGAATTTCATCTCGCTGTAGATGTTCGATTCCGAGCAGTGAGCCACGGGCAGCTTTTTTCATCTTCAACGCAAGCAATCTGATTCCGCGAAGGCCATTAAAGCCCTACGCCTCGCGTTCTACCAAAAGAACTTTCTCCGTATCGTCAACCTCGCGAAGCTTTACTTCGACAATTTCCCTGCTCGTCGTCTGTACTTTGCGGCCCACGTACATGGCTTCAATGGGAAGCTCGCGATGACCGCGATCAATAAGCGCGCACAGCTGAACCAGGCGTGGACGTCCGTGGCGAAACAGCGCGTCCATCGCGGCGCGTGCAGTTCGGCCCGTATAGAGAACATCGTCGACCAGCACGATGCTTTTGTCCGTGATGTCGAATCCGATTTCGGTTTTTTGCACCACTGGTTTCGGACCCAGAGTGGAGAGGTCGTCGCGATACAGCGTGATATCCAGAGTGCCTACCGGGACTGGCTCTTTTTCAATTCGCTGGATGATGCTTGCAAGACGCTGAGCGATCGGAACGCCTCTGCGGCGAATCCCGACCAGACCCAAGTCCCCTATCCCGTTGTTCTTCTCAATCATTTCATGCGCAAGACGAACCAGGGTGCGCTCGATCTCGGAAGCAGACATGATCTGCGCTTTCTCGCGCAAGTTTGTTTGACGAGAGTTGGGCCTGGAAGCCATGAACGCTGCATCATACGCGCCGACGAGGATGCGGTGCAAGCAGCCGCCGCGGGTGAAAGATTGAAGTAGCTAGCGCGTCCGCCTGCTGAAAAGCGTGGACCCTAGCATGCCGCCGAGCGTTGATAACACCACGAAAAAGAAGAGCGTCATGAACAGGATCAACGCAAGCATCACCGCGAATCCGTCCTGCGTTTTCACGTACTGCATCAGTTCTTGCGCCTGGACAGTCGGGTTACGCGCCGCAGCCTGTTCCATTGACTGGAAAATCAACTGGCGTATCTGGTCACCGGTCCTGAACGCAAGCGCGCCAATCGTCGTGATCAGGGTCAGGAATAACCATGCCATCCCACCGCTAATTGCGCCTAAGCGGGCTCCCATGCTGACGCTGACGGGCACTTCGGATTGCCGCCGTCGATAGAGCGCGACACTTAAGGCGCCGCCGGCAATTATCCCCAATCCGAAGAGGCTGAAGACCGCTTCCAGAAAACCGCATAAGAGAGCGGCTCGTAACGCATCCGACCAGTCGATTCTATCCGAGAGGATCGGATGGCTGGACTGCAACGATGGCGTGGCTGGTTCAGAACTGGCAGAAAGCTCGCTTCTCTCTACGTCCAGCACGGGCTCGGAAGAGGGTACACGGATCTGCGGGGCCCCGCAGTTTTGGCAAAAAAGAATGCCGTCTTCAACGGCTGAGCCGCATCGATGACAGGGATGTTCCACTCAACTCAAATTACAGCACGCAGAACGCACGTGCAAGGCGCGGTCAGATGCTTCTCCGTCCGCCCTCACTAGATAGCAGCGCAAACTGTCTCGCGTCTTAGATCGTGTCCTCTTCCCCGCGGACTTCTACGCGAACCAGCGCGAACTTGCATCCTTTTCCCTGTGGTTCAATCGCGACTAGGTGCTGATTCTCTTCGGTACCCACCTTCAGTTCGATGGAATCGCCGGAGCTGTCTTTATCGCAAGTCACCTCATGCGAGTGCTTGCCGGAGTCATGACCAACCTGCGCGTTCGCATCCTTGCCTTTCCATTTGCCATGACATTTGACGACTGCCCCATATTTTTTGAGCTGATCCGTGTAGAAGCTGATGACTTTGTCCATCGAATCGTCAGACTCATACTCCTGCGCCGCGACTTTAATGCCGAAATATGGACTAGAAATGTTGACGTTGGCGCCCTTTTCGTCATTGTCCTTTTCCTGCCGGGGACGTGCTCCTGGATAAACCGCCACGCCCAAGTCCCGAGCGTCGAGTCCATTACTCACGTGAATCCCACCAATGGGAGTGCTGATGTCCACCCGCTTGTCTTTTTCTTCGGCGTCCTTCTTGACGTTGATCTTACAGCCCGGCAAAATCACCAGCATTGCCAGCACAACAACTGCGCATCTACTCACCAGAATGCTTGGTTTTCTCATAAGAAACTCCGCCGGCAGCTTGTGCCGGACGCTCGATTCCTGCACCCCGTTGCGCGATATTGGGAATGGTTACAGGTAAATGTCCGCGGATCGCAATCTCCCCAAACAGCGCTTTCACCGCACTTATCTCGGAAACACTGGCATTCGAAAACGTGCAGATATAGTTTTGAATGCCAGAAAAGTCAGCCGCAACATAAGGATTACCCATCGCGACCACAATCATCTTGTCGCCCACACCCGTTACTAAACTCTGCAGCAGGTTTCCCGTAGCATCTACTAATCCGACAGAGTTCGCCATCTTGCCCGGAGTGGGGACAACATAAACAGCTGCAATTACTGCTTGTGCCTGCTGAACCGTTGTCAGCACCTCTTTCGACATCGCTCCCGCTGTTCGCGGGTCGACGTAGATCACATCTGCATCGCGAACCCGCATCCGCAGAGCTCGCTCGAAAGCACGTCCCGACTCCATACGCATGTCGTCGGAGAAAATGACCGTTACCAACCGATTATGAATCTCCTCCGTGTGTTGATACGGAAGGCCGGTGTCGACAGTTCCCTGACGCTTCAAGGGCAGGAGGTGTCCGTTGTCACGGACCAGAGTGACGGCGGCGTCAGCCACCTCCTCGCCAAAAGCGATATCCTCGGGCTTACCTACCTGCTTTGAGAGTTCCTCGACGTTAACAAGCCGGGCTTTGTGTAACCCCAGAGATGCTTTGGCTTTCAATAGCTTGAGAACTGACTCGTCCACTCTCTGCTGGCTGATCTCACCAGTCTTCACCGCGTCCAACATCGATTTGTATGAAGCTTCCAGATCTGCCGGAATGATCAAGAGATCACTTCCGGCCTTAAAGGCGTCCACTGCAGCCCGGCCAATATTGGCAGCATAGAGCCGCGTCAGCCCTGCCATGTCCAGCGCGTCTGTCACCACAATGCCCTTAAATCCCAACTGCTTTTCCAGGAGATCTGTAACGATAGCTGGCGAAACAGTGGCCACTTTGTTGGGATCAGCTTCCAATGCCGGCACTGAGACATGCGCAACCATGATCGAGTCGACTCCCGCCTCGACCGCCTTGCGAAAAGGGGGCAGCTCCACAGATTGAAGGCGGGCAAGGTTTCCGCTTACACGAGCCACTCCGAGATGAGAGTCGGTATCGGTATCACCGTGGCCAGGAAAGTGCTTCGCTGTCGTCATCATGCCTTCGGCGTGCGCGCCTTGGATATATGACGCGACCAAATTGCCCACTGCCTCCGGGTTCTCGCCAAACGATCGTGTATTGATGATGGGGTTCGCTGGATTGGAGTTCACGTCGGCGTCGGGAAAGAAATTCCAATGCACTCCGACGGCGCGCGCTTCTCGAGCCGTAATCTTGCCGAACCGCTCGGCATAATCCTGCTTGCCCGCAGCTCCGAACGCCATCGCATGGGGAAATACGGTCGTGCCGTAGAGGCGCATGGAAACACCGCGCTCGAAATCGGCCGCAATCATTAGGGGAAGCTTCGAGTCCCGCTGCAGCTGGTTCAGAAGCATAGCTGCTTCGTACGGCTCACTCTTGATCAGAAAGGGACCATCAACCGGGACCGTCATGGCAAGTGATCCGATGTGGTCTCGGCGAATCGTGTCTCGGAGCTGCGCGTAATCAGGGCTATCGATGTTCACAAATCGGGCTCGCACCCAGATCATGAACAATTGCCCCACCTTTTCCTCTGGTGACATTTTTCGCAACGTTTTTTCTGCCCACTTCTCGCCGTCACGGTCGAGGTGCAACGGACCGGGCTTCTGATATTTTTCTTTGGCAAAGGACAGGTTGATAAGCAAAGACGCGATCACGATCAGTAGGAGGCCATTTCTGCGCATACGCCAGACAATAGCAGAAGTGTTCAGGCGCTGTCAGGACACTGATGCTGGCGTACTATCGACAATGCCTCATTCTGGACAGCAGGGTCACTCCCGAAACCAGACAACCACGTCACGTGGGGCTCGCGGCGGAACCAGGTCATCTGCCTCTTGGCATAATTACGGTGTGCCTGCTGGGCCGCATTCATTGCTTGTTCTCGGGTGATTTCTCCTCGCAGATATTGAAGTGCCTGCTTATAACCTGATGACGATAGTGCACCCGCGCGATCTCCGTACTTATTCCAGAGCGTCTGAGTTTCTTCGACAATCCCGGATTGGAACATCAGCGAAGCCCGTTCATTGATTCGGACATAAAGCGCTTGTCTCTCCGGGTTCAACCCGAGTCGAAGAATCTGGAACCCTTGCAACGCATCCCGACCACTTTTCCAGAGCTGCGTCATCTCCCTCCGCGACGCCAAACACACTTCAATCGCTCGGATCACTTTGGGCACGTCGTTCGGGTGTATATGAGCCGCCGCGGTGCTGTCGAATCTGTGAAGCATCCTGTGCAGATATCCCGGTCTCTTTTGTGTCGCGCGGGTCCGCAATCGCTCTCTCAACTCCTCCGAGCGTTGCGGGCCAGGGAAAAGGCCTTCGAGCAGAGCGCGAAGGTAGAGCCCGGTTCCGCCCGCGACAATTGGTAGTCTTCGTCGTTCCTTGATGTCTTCAAGAACCTGGCGGGCTCGCCGCGCGTATTCACCCGCGGTCATGTACTCGGTCGCATCCAAAACGTCGAAGAGGTGATGCGGCGCTTGCTGTCTTTCTTCGGCCGAAGGTTTTGCAGTTCCCAAGTCGAATTCGCGGTACATCGCTACCGAATCACAATTTACGATTTCTCCAGCGAAATGCCGCGCGAGTGCCAACGACAATGCTGTCTTGCCACTACCGGTGGGGCCCAGCAGGACAACAAGTAGCGCCGCCGGGTCGTCAGCAGCCACAATCAGCGAGAACTCCAGGCGATGTATTGCCAGTAGCGGACGAGCACCAGGATCAGAATAACCAAGGAAATCACAAGGAGCCCGGTTGTCTCCAGCGAATAGATATGCCGCTTCGGCGCTTGCTTCGGTGCGGCTTTGTTGAACCGGGCGAGCACGCCTTCATTGTAGCGCTACGCACCAGACATTCCGGTGACTTGCTAGGGCACCGGCGTGAACTTTGCGGAAAATGCCGGTTGGGCTTGCGTGGTTAGGAACGCCCCGAACAGACGATCGAACTCGATGCTGGTCGAAAGCCGATGCCGGATGCGTTACTCGAGGTCAGCCCTGTCGGGGTTATAGTAGAAGTGGAATCGAAGCGCGAGATATTGACCGCCAAACTCCGAAGGCAATGGCGGGAAGGGATTCGACGCGGTAATGCCACCCCAGGCCGCCCGGTCAAGGGAGACGTCGCCCGAAGTCGCCACGCGCTGCAGGCTGGCAACTCGTCCGTCCTTGAGAATGGCGAATTCGATCGTTACCTTGCCCTTTTTCATGATCGGCGCGCGCGCTACTTCGGGAATGAGGTTGTACCAGTTCAAGCGGACATCGTGCAGCACACGCTGCAAATATGGCCCGAAATCAACCCCCATGGTGTCGCTAAGAACGTCCAGGTTACCCACGGCTGTCGTGGGCTGTCGGCCTTGTCCTAGTCCAAAATCACCACCCGCTCCACCTCCACCACGACTTGCAGCGGCAGCCCGCGCAGCTTGCTCAAGCTGAGAATTCGTCGACATAGGTGCGCCGAAGACATTGGGCGGCATCTGTAACTTCGCTGTCTGATTGGTCTCAGCAGGAGGTGGGGCAGCCTGTCCTTGTCCCTGCTGTTGCTGCTGGGGTTGCGGCTGAGCTTGTGGCGGTGCATTCTGGGCTTGTACTGGCGGCGGACTCGCTTGTGGTTTAGGGGCTGGAGGTCCGGAAGGTCCCGGCGGTCCCGGAGGCGCAGGGCTGATGATCTTTTTCAATTCCTTCGCATCCAGCTGCGGCTTCTTCGACATAGCCCGCCGGTTCTTATCCGACATCATTTCCGAATTGAATGGCTTCGAGACCTTTTGTTCGTCCGGAGGCAGCTCAAGATAAGTCAATTCCTTGCCTCTGGTTGAGTTGTTCGACGATACCAACAGCACCGCGCGATGCGGAAACCACCCCGCGATTCGCTGTGAGTTCCACAGGACAATCACCACGAGCAGGTGAACTACTACTGAGATCCAGAATGCTTCGCGCATGCGCGAACGCGAGAGATCATCCTGGAGCTGCACCAAGAGCTGCGGCACGGCCTCGCGGTAGGCGCTTTCCCAGCCCTGTGCGTCGTACAGCTCGTTTCGAGACGGTGGCTCCGGTGATGCGCCAGGTTTAAACGAGCTTCGGGGCGGAATTTGTGTGGTCGACATCGACTACTTCGTATTAGACACAAGCGGCGGGCGATGGTTGCCAACCATATTCGCTGATGGGACTTGCGCGGCGCCTGCGACCAAGGTGCTTCTATTGTCGCATCATTGGGCCAATCTGGTAAGGCGCAAAAGGACGAGTACCTTCGTCGTGCCTCATTGTAAATTCTTGTAAATGTTGAGCTAAAAGCTTGTGTTTCTGGCGCCGAGTTGATCCAGTTTTGCGCGAGATCCATGTTCGGCGATCGCCGCCACCGTTCTGAGTGCAGCCGACAAAGCGCGCCGTCCATCCTCTAACGAGACCAATGGCTGAGAGCGGGTGGCAACCGCTTCCAGAAACGCTGCGATCTCTGCTCGCAGTGGCTCTTCCGCCGTTATTTGCGGCTTGGTGACTGTGATCTGCGGATTCGCGGAAGGTTGCCCGTCCTTGCCCACACTGAAAACCAGTACGTCCTGACGGCCATAGTCGATCGAAAAATACTGGCCAGGCTGAAAGAAACGAAGTTTGCGCACGCGCTCCGTCGAAACCCGGCTGGCCGTGAGGTTTGCCACGCAGCCCGATTCGAACTCCATTCTCACATTTGCGATATCCACCTTCCCCGAAAGAATAGGCAGTCCAACCGCGCGAATCTCTCTGATTGGGGATTTCGCGAAGGCAAGCACAACGTCCAGATCGTGGATCATCACGTCCAGGACGACATCCACGTCCAGCGATCGCGAAGTGAACGGGCTTAGCCGGTGTACCTCAAAGAACATGGGCTGCGTAAGTAGCGCTTGCGTCGCCCGCACTGCTGGGTTGAAACGTTCGAGGTGCCCTACCTGCGCAATTCGCTTCTCCTGCGCCGCAACTCGGATCAGTTCCTCAGCCCCTTCCAGGGTGGGGGCTAGCGGTTTCTCGATGAGAACGTCAATGCCTGCTTGCATCAGCGTGCGTGCGGTCGCCAGATGATCCTGGGTCGGCACTGCGACCGAGGCCGCCTGCACTTCCCCGTACGTCCGAATCATCTGCTCGACGGACCCGAAGGCCCGCGCGCCGAACTCTCTGGCCACTTCGTCAGCTCGATCGACGTTTGCGTCGACCACCGCTGCGAAACGCACGCTCTTTCCTTCCTGCTGTAACTGGCGGTAAACGCGAGCGTGATTCCGGCCAAATGCTCCCACCCCTACCACTGCGACGTTAATTAGCGATTGATTTTTCAGTGTCCTGCTCGATCAAAGAGTGTTGTGGGTTCTGGAGCGCTCGCCTACAGTCCCGCTTCGTGCTCAAGGGATTGTGCCTTCTTCAACATTACAATCTGTCCGGCATGGTATAGCTCATGCTGAACGATGCCGCTGAACATGTAAAAGTAATTGTAGTAAGGCTCTCGTTTCCCCGGCACTTGTTCCTGTAGGCGATCATCAGCAAAGCCAGATACCGCCTCAACCAATTCATCATGAGTCTTCTTCAGGTGATCCATGGCAGTGCGCCATGCGGATTCGCTCTTGTCGAGAATGGGAGGAAAATTTTCTTTGTCGCTCAAGTTGACCGTCTGCCCAGCAGTGCGTCGCCGGACGGCATCATCCCATGCCGCAATATGCAAGACCAGTTCCCAGATGCTGTGAGCATTCTTCAAAGGATGAGCCGCCGCCATCTCAGCGTTGACTCCGGTCAGAATCTCCTGGATAGAATCGCCATGCCAGGCTTCTCCGTAATAAGAGCGCCTGATCTGGTCTGCTAACCGCGATGTTTGGGACATTGTTGCGTCTGCCTTTCTGTATGGTCGTGCACAACTTCAGTGTGCCACGATGCTGATGCTGGCTGCATCCGCTGCTTCAATAACTGCTGCGCCGTCGAGCAACAGGCACTTCCCCGAGTCGATTGCTAAACACGTTGCGCCGGCTTTGTGCATCACCTCTATCGTTTTTACTCCAACAACAGGAACATCAAAACGCATGTCCTGATCAGGCTTCGCAACTTTGACGACGGTGAGGCAGCGGCTCAGTGTAGATGCGAGCGATTCCAGAGAACTCATGATCCTGCCCGCTCGCTCGATCGTTGCGTCGGTGCCTTCCATCGCCTCAACAGCAACACAGGCGCATTCGGCAACCACTACGGTTTGCCCAATATCGAATTCGCCGAGCCGGCGTGCCACATCACGTCCGTAGGTGATGTTCTTCTCTTCCTGTTCGTCAGGGGCGCGCCTGGTTAGAACTCCATGCTTAGCTAAAAGCGGCTCCAGCAACGATGTTGAGTTCTCCAGCACGATCCCTTCATCGGCAAGCACCTTGGCGACTGCTCCGAGCAAAGCGTCCGTATTGCGTGTTCGCAGCGCAAATAGCAGCTTTGCCAGCCGCCAATCGGGCCGAATGCTGGAAAAGATTTGCTTGTGTTTGACCTGTCCAGCCATAACGGCCCGGTCAACGCCCTCTTTTTTGAAGGTTTCGATCAGTTTTGACAGTTCGCCCAATGACATCCAGTGCACAGATGTTGCCCCATGCGACTCAATCTCCGGAAACGTTTCCTCTTTGATGGCGGCCACGACGACTTCCATTCCTTGCGCCCGGGCAGCATCCAGGACCAGGAAAGGGAAGCGCCCGTTCCCAGCGATGAGCCCGAGTTTTTGTTTTTCAGTACTCACTATCACCGCCCGGTTCAGTGATGCTGAAGAACAACCGAAGTTGTAGCTGAAAACTGGGAAGGCTATCTGGTTCCCTACTTAATTACTCCTCTTTCCGACTCCTCTATAAACCGGACCAGCATATCGACGTCTTCGCCGCGATCCGGCTCAGACTTCAGCTTCGCTATGGCTTGCGTTGTATTCAGTTTGGACGCGAGTAGCGTCTTGAAGGCATGATGAATCTTGGCTATGCGGTCTTTGGTATAGCCGCGTCGCTCCAAGCCGATTGCGTTTAAGCCATAGGCGTGCGTGTCTCGCGCCGCAACTGTTTTCGAGAATGGCAGCACATCCTTGGTGATCGTGGTTCCCCCTCCAATATAAGAGTGTGCGCCTATGCGCACAAACTGATGTACCGGGCATAGCGCTCCAACCACCGCCCATTCTTCAACGGTTACATGTCCACCGAGTGTGGCTGCGTTCGCCAAAATCACGTGGTTCCCGATAAAGCAATCGTGTGCGACGTGAGCGTAAGCCATTATGAGCGAGTGATTTCCGATCCGAGTTAATGCTTTGCCCTTCACGGTACCGCGATTAATGGTGACGAATTCGCGGATCGTATTGTGATTCCCAATTTCGAGTCTGGTCGGCTCGCCCCTGTAGGAGAGGTCTTGCGGACCTAAGCCGATCGAGCAAAATGGGAAGAACCGATTAGCAGAACCGATCACCGTCGGACCTTCGATGATCACGTTCGAAACCAGTTCGCAATCGGCTCCAAGCTCCACGTCTGCCCCGATAATGCAATGCGGCCCAATGGAGCACGACGAAGGAATCTTGGCGCCTGCGTCAACAATGGCAGTTGGATGGATCGGCATTCGTTGCAAAACTTGAGCTATGTGAACTCGGCGCCAGCTAACTTGGCGAATCTTCGCTCGACGTCTGCTGCGTACGCGATCGCGGCACAAGTTGACACGTCACCGTAGCTTCCGCCACGCGCTTTTCCCCGACGAAAACTTTGCCCTCCATACGAACTGCAGTGCCGCGCCAGGCTTTGACCTCCACCTCAATTCGCAATTGATCTCCGGGCATAACGGGTCGCCGGAAGCGGGCGCGTTCAATACCGGTGAAGACCATGAGCTTGTCGTCACGATCCTCAACTTCGGTTAGCAGCAAAGCACCACCGGCTTGTGCGATCGCCTCCACAATCAGCACACCCGGCATAATGGGCATGTTAGGAAAATGCCCGGCAAAGAACGGCTCGTTAATCGAAACGTTCTTGATCGCGACGATGCGCTGCCTGCGCTCGAGTTCCACCACTCGATCAATCAGCAGAAAAGGGTAACGATGTGGAAGGATGCGCTGGATATCGTTGATGTCCAGGATCGTCTTAGGCGCTTGCAGAACCTCAGTCGTTGATGATGCAATATCGGACATGCGGTAACCAGATGAGGCGAAGATTATACTGTATGATGCGGTGGCAACGCTGTCCGACCTCTTCCGCTGTTCACGAGAGTCGTTGATCCAAACAGCAGTCTGCAATTCCAGCTCAGGCCTTCAATGAAAAAAGCAAAGACTAGAAAGCCAGGCGTCGCTGGCAAGCCCACGCGAGCCAAAACGCAACCGCAACCCCAACCCCAGTCCGCACGCCTGGAACATTTCCAATCGCGACAGTCTCTTATCGTCGAGACGATCCGCCAAATGGTGGAAATGGAATCACCCAGCGACAACAAAGCAGCTGTGGACAAACTTGGTCGTTGGCTCGCCAGCAAATTCGAAGCGCTAGGTGGACACAGCAAGTTTCACCGGACGGTTGATTTTGGCGATCACCTACAGGTGGATTTCTCTGGACGCGATCGCCGCAGGCCGGTGCTGCTGCTGGGCCACATCGATACGGTTTACCCGCTCGGGACACTCGCGTCTATGCCCTGTCGCATCACTGATGGCCGGCTCTGGGGGCCCGGTGCCCTCGACATGAAGGCAGGAATTGCGTTCATGCTGCACGCGCTCGATGCACTTCGAGACCAGGATGGTACCCTGCCGCGCGCTGTAACCGTGCTGCTTGTCTCCGATGAAGAGGTGGGGAGCGACTCCTCGCGCCGCATCACGGAAGAGACTGCCAAGCGCTCCGATTCGGTCCTCGTTCTGGAGCCCTCATACGGGCTTGAAGGTGCTTTGAAAACGGCGCGCAAAGGGGTGGGCGAGTATCAGCTCAAGGTCACTGGAGTTGCTGCGCACTCAGGGCTGGACTTTGACAAAGGTCAGAGTGCGATACTCGAGTTGGCGCGACAAATCGAGCGGCTATCGAAATTCAGCGATCTTAAACGCGGTCTCACGGTGAACGTAGGTGTGATTCAAGGCGGTACGCGGGTGAACGTCGTTCCCGCGCAGGCAACTGCAACCATCGATGTCCGGGTCGCAAAGATGTCGGATGGTGCCGGCATTGATCGCAAGCTGCGCTCGCTCAAGCCCATCAATCGAAAGTGCAGACTGCAATTGTCCGGGAGCATTGACCGGCCACCCCTCGAGCGTTCCCCAAATGTTGTCACTCTCTTTGGGAAGGCCTCTGAGTTGGCCAAGCAACTGGGGTGGAAACTCACCGAGGCGGCCGTTGGTGGTGGCTCAGATGGCAATCTCACGGCAGCTCTCGGTGTACCTACCTTGGATGGCTTGGGCGGTGTTGGTGAGGGTGCCCACGCCGTTCACGAGTCGATTCTGATTTCCGAATGCGCGCGTCGAACGGCACTCTTAGCGTCATTGATTGAGGCGGTCTAGGCCTGCCGGAAGCTCGAAGCACTGTTTTGACTCCGGTTGCGGCGTAGCCTAGAATCGCGCTAGGGTATTCTGCGCCTCCCATAACGTGGTCGAAGGACGCCAGGCTAAACCCTCAGGAGAGGAAAACCATGATCGGTAAATTGGGTTTGCCTGAAATCTTGATCATTTTGGCTGTCGCGCTGCTGATTTTTGGCCCGAGCAAACTGGCCGACCTCGGTAAGGGGCTGGGCGAAGGCATCAAGAACTTCAAGTCAGCGGTTAAAGATGGCGAGCAGGGTCCCGAAAAGAAGTCCTAGTCCGGGATTCTTTCACTGAACTTCATGCTCGCGCAGCATGCGATAAACCAGCGACACGGGTAACCCCACCACATTCGAGTAGTCGCCCTCAATGCGCGATATCCAACGTGAAGCGATTCCCTGGATGGCATAACCGCCCGCCTTGTCCAGCGGTTCACCGCTTCTCGCGTAAAAGTGGATTTCCTCATCACTCAAAGGTTGCATAGTCACAGTTGTCGATTCAGAGCGGACGTCCTCAAATCGCTGGTTCGTTCTCGATCTGCCCATCAAGCACACTCCTGTAATCACCTGGTGCGAACGTCCCGACAGCAGCCTCAGCATGCGCTCCGCATCTTTTTCATCTTCCGGTTTGGCCAGCATTTCATTTTCAACAACCACGATTGTGTCAGCGCCAAGCACAAGTGCATCGGGCCGTAAAGTGGTTATCGCGAGCGCTTTCTCGTACGCCAACCGTTTTGCACACCGATCCGGACTTTCTCCCGGTTCAGTCACTTCCGGTAGGTTCGTCGGCTGTACGGCGAAGTCAATGTGCGCGCTGCGCAGCAGTTCCTGCCGTCTCGGAGAGGCTGAAGCTAATATGAGCATCTAGAAAAGATCTTATCGGATGCGAATGCTATCGCTCACAAGTCTTTAATCAGCTCGATACGATTCCCGAAAGGATCATGAATGTGACAGCGATGCACACCGGGAATGTCACCGAGCTCGTGAACGGGAATGCCGGCTGCGCGCAGCTTACTAGTCAGCGCATCGTAGTCGCTGCATCTCAGTGCAGGGTGTGCTTTTCTAGCGGCGCGGAAATCCGTTTCGATTCCGAGATGGAGTTGCACCCGACCACTGACAAACCATGCTCCGCCGCGTTTCGCTAACTCTTCTGGTTTCGCCATCTCGGACATGCCTAGAAGCTCACAATAGAATTTCCTCGCGGCCGCTTCTTCTCCAAGAGGCATGGCGAGTTGCACGTGATCAATGGCCCGGAAGGGAACGTCACTCATATCGTTAGTCTACATTTGGTTCCGCCGCGATCCGCAAGCCGATGCCCGGGAGTCTGTCCTCTCGCCTGTTAGAATTGAATTCCACTCATGGATCGCGCTTTCATCCGCAATTTCGCGATTATCGCCCACATCGACCACGGTAAGTCGACCCTGGCGGACCGTCTCCTGGAACTCACAGGCTCCCTCGCTGCCCGCGAAATGCAAGCCCAAGTACTTGATGCCATGGACCTTGAGCGCGAGCGCGGAATCACGATCAAGGCCCATGCGGTCCGAATGATGTACCAAGCTAAGGACGGTCAGACCTATCAACTGAATCTTATCGATACGCCCGGTCACGTTGATTTCTCTTACGAAGTGTCCCGTTCTTTGGCATCCTGCGAAGGAGCTCTCTTGGTCGTGGACGCTTCTCAGGGCGTCGAGGCGCAAACTCTGGCCAACTCTTATCTCGCCATCAATCATGGACTCGAGATCATTCCGGTCATCAACAAGATCGACCTGCAGAGTGCGGACGTTCCGCGTACCAGGGAAATGATCGAGGGCGCTGTTGGCCTCGATGCTTCTGACGCGATTCTGATCAGCGCCAAGACCGGTCAGGGCGTTCCCGACGTTCTCGAAGCCATCGTGAAGCGCGTCCCGCCACCAAAGGGGCATCCGGAGCATAAGCTGCAGGCCCTGATCTTCGATTCCTGGTTCGATCCATATCGCGGAGTCGTCGTGCTCACCCGAGTTTTTCATGGGACTCTGCGCAAGAAGCAGAAAATCCGCCTTTGGTCTAACGGACGCGTCTTCGAGGTCGAGACTCTGGGCGTGCTGACGCCCAAGCCCGTCGAAGTCGAAACCCTTGAGGCTGGTGAAGTAGGTTTTCTGTTTGCGAACCTTAAGAATGTTGCCGATACAAAAATTGGCGACACCATTACGGACGACAATGATCCTGCCCTCGAAGCCCTTCCCGGCTTTGAAGAAATCAAGCCTATGGTCTTCGCGGGCCTCTATACCGTTGACGCGCACGAACACACGGCTCTTCGTGAGGCTCTGGAAAAACTACGGCTGAATGATGCTTCTTTTTTCTTCGAGCCCGAAAGCTCTACTGCGCTCGGTTTCGGCTTCCGCTGCGGTTTTCTTGGCCTCCTCCACATGGAGATCATTCAAGAGCGTCTCGAACGCGAATTCAATCTGGAACTAATTACTACCGCTCCCAGCGTCCGATACAAGGTCACAAAAACCGACGGCGAGCTGATTGAAGTAGACAATCCTTCCCGCTGGCCTGACCAGAGCGAAATTGCCAAAGTAGAAGAGCCGGTGATCCTGGCTACAATTCTCACCAATGAAGAGTACGTCGGCGGAATTCTGAAGCTGGTTGAAGAAAAACGAGGACGGCAGAAAACGTTTGAGTACGTCAGCTCTTCCCGCGTGATGCTTCACTACGAACTTCCGCTCAACGAAATCGTGCTGGATTTTTACGATCGCTTGAAATCTGTTTCCCGCGGCTACGCTTCCCTCGACTATCACCTGGCAGGTTACTGGGAGTCGCCCATGTCGAAATTGGACATTCTGGTCTCCGGAGATCCCGTTGACGCCTTATCGATCATCGTGCACCGGGACTTCGCGTACGAACGTGGCCGTGCACTCGCGACCAAGATGAAGCAACTCATTCCGCGTCAAATGTTCGAGGTCGCGATCCAGGCTGCCATAGGCGCGAAGGTGATCGCCCGCGAAACGGTTCCTGCCATGCGCAAAAACGTCCTCGCCAAGTGCTACGGTGGCGACATCACCCGCAAGCGGAAGTTGCTGGAGAAACAAAAAGAGGGCAAGCGCCGCATGAAACGCATCGGCCGGGTCGACATTCCTCAGGAAGCATTTCTAGCGGTTCTAAAGGTCGGCGAAGACGGGCAGTAGGTTCGACGCAGCGCCGACAACTCTCCTGTTCGTGACTGGTTTTCCAAGGAGCGATCTCGTGAGCGGGCCTGACAAACACCCGCTGGAGGCCCTTGGAAATCTGCAACTTTCACAGCTTGGAAACCGCGTTTTACCTGCCTCATATCCAGGAAGTCTGCTCTTGTTGCTCCTGAAATTCCCGCTCTATCAACCAGATACCGTAATTCCTGTATGTGCAAATCTAAATGGATGCAACCATCTGAAACGAAAGTTTTGCAACCGCCCGACGACACGTAGATGCCGTATAAGTAGTTGCAAGCGTGGAAGATAGTACCACTAAAGTGCCATCCAGAGATGCTGGACTTAGCTTAGAGCGCAACGGGTGAAAAGGCGCGTCCCACAGATTCACAAGTTTTTCCACAGGAGCGAGTAGCAAAAGTGTTCATTTAACAAAGACGTTAATTGGCGCATGCCGACCGACCAGTCGGCCCGTCTAATTCATCGGCTCGCTGTCCTCATGCGCCATGTTTTCGAAGCGGGTGGAACGCTTGATAAAGGCAAGATTGATACGTCCGATTGGACCATTTCGCTGCTTGGCGATGATAATTTCCGCGCGCCCTTCCAGCTCGGGATCGTCTGGCTTATACACTTCCTCGCGAAATATAAACATCACCAGGTCGGCATCCTGCTCGATTGAGCCGGATTCTCGCAGATCGGAAAGTTGTGGACGATGATCTCCGGAGCCTCGAGTCTCGGGAGCGCGGCTCAGCTGCGACAAGGCTATGACCGGCACCCGTAATTCTTTGGCTAAGCCCTTCAGTCCGCGTGAGATTGCCGAGACTTCTTGCGTCCGGTTTTCGTAGCGCCTTCCTCCACCACCCGACATCAATTGCAGGTAATCGACAATGAGCAAATCCAACTTGCCCTGTGACTGAACCAGGCGCCGCGCCTTGGCTCGCATCTCACTGATGGAAATCCCTGGTGTGTCATCGACAAAAATGGGAGCGTGCGCCAGCTGTTCAATGGCCTGCTGGATCTTCCGCGTATCATCCTGCCATAGCGATCCAGTACGGAATTTGTGAGCATCCACTCGGGCGACCGAACAAAGCATTCGCTGTAATAGCGCTTCTTTCGACATCTCCAACGAGAACACGCCGACAACCTTACTGCCATGAATTGCGGCATTCTCCGCAATGTTCATAGCAAACGAAGTTTTTCCCATGGATGGACGTGCGGCAAGAATCACCAGATCGGAAGGTTGCAACCCACTTGTTTTTTCGTCTAGTTCGCTGTAGTAGGTCTCGAGCCCTGTAATGCGCTGCCCGCGTTGCAGCAGGGCATCAATCCCACCGAGCTCTTTGATGATCTCCTGCACGCCAATAAAGCCACGCCCAATGCGCTTTTCCGAGAGCTGGAAGATGGTGGCTTCGGCTTCATTGAGAATGTCTTCGGCGGGATCGCTCTGGTCGGCAGCTTTGGCGATCGCTGCGTTGGCGGCGTGAATCAATCCCCGCAGCAGAGCCTTATCGCGGACGATGCGGATATAGTGCTCGATGCTGGGACGGTCGGGAACACCATCCACCAGGCCCGAGACGTACCCCACGTCCCCGATCGCTTCCAGTTCTTTGCGCCGCTCTAATTCCTCGATCAGCGTGATCATGTCGATCGGCCGTGACGACTCAGCCAAATCGACCATGCGTGAATAGATACGGCGGTGAGAGTCGAGCGAAAAATCGTCTGGACGCAGATGCTCCGCTGCCTGGTTGTAGGCGAGATTGTCGAGCAGGATCGCACCCAGGATGGAGCGCTCCGCTTCTACATTGGCGGGCAGAGTGCTGGCGATGTTGTAGTCGGTGGTAGCCACGATCAGGTCAGTATCTGGAAGAAGGTGCAACGAATGTACCGATCAAATTTGAGCGCGTCATCCGCGAACTGTGCATAAGTACTTCGGAAAACTTGGAGCAATGAAATTTTCGCGGCCAAGTAAATGCGTTTACGCGCGCTTCCATTCTGGTTGTCTTAACCGACCCGGCAGCGAGCCTTGCTTCATTAATGCGAGAATTTTTCAGTGCGAAACCCCTGCGCAGGGCCGTGTAAGCGTTTTTGGGTCTAGGCGAATAAAACACGAAACTATGCTACAGCTTTTTCACTGGAACGTGCAATGGCAACCAAAGAAAACTCACTGAAGATTGGAGAGCTGAGAACTGACTAGCGACTAGCGACTGACGACTGACGACTCCAAAAAAACGATTGCGGCCCAGGCCAGCCACCCAGGCCGCATCGATCGCACAAGATGTTCCGTCTTGCTATCTGCCGCTTTCGCAACAGGGGCACGCTTCTACTTTGATGCTCCTAAGAGCATGAGTTTCAGCGTGCATCTGCAGATCTTACGACCTACAGTCATCATGAACGCCAGCGGTTCGGTCCTGCCGGTTAGAGCAGACCTTAAGGAGGCCGCAACGCCCGGGCAACCCACGCGCCTGTGACAGCGCTTTCGGGAACCCACCCAGCAATTCACCCTCGAGAATTGCTGGAACCACTAGCTCGTTCATAATGCTCCGGCAAGTCACTTGGAACATCTCGCGCTTGCGTGAGAAGCAATGTGCCCCACGTAGGAGGAACGCTCAAGGAAAAAACAGTTTGGAATTGTGAACAAGCTGTGCAGGACAGGACTTTGTTGTGGAAACCGATGGAAAAGTTGGGCAGCAGCACTTACACAACGCCGTTTTGTACTACCAGCCAACTTGCCGCGCAATGTGCTGTTCCATCCCAGCGGCAATGAAAAATAAAAAGGCACGGCCGAAGCCGTGCCTTTCCGCGTTTCTTAGATCCGAGCGCCGTAGGGCCGAGAGCCTAATTCAGTCGTGTACTCCATCCATAAACGCCCGCAACTTTCGTGAGCGTGATGGATGACGCAGCTTGCGCAATGCCTTTGCTTCAATCTGACGAATACGTTCGCGTGTCACTGCGAACGATTGTCCTACTTCTTCAAGCGTGTGCTCGCTGCCGTCCTCGAGCCCGAAGCGCATCTTGATCACTTTCTCTTCCCGCGGAGTCAGCGTGCGCAGCACTTGCGACGTCTGATCCTTCAGGTTGACATTGATCACCGCTTCTGCCGGGGACACAACACCGCGATCTTCGATGAAGTCACCCAAGTGCGAGTCTTCCTCTTCACCAATCGGTGTTTCGAGGGAGATCGGCTCTTGTGCAATCTTCAGGACCTTACGCACCTTCGCCACCGGAATATCCATCCGCTTGGCGATTTCTTCCGACGTCGGCTCTCGTCCTAATTCCTGCACCAGCTGTCGCGACGTGCGAATCAGCTTGTTGATCGTTTCGATCATGTGCACGGGAATTCGGATCGTACGAGCCTGGTCGGCGATGGCGCGTGTAATAGCCTGCCGAATCCACCACGTGGCATATGTTGAAAATTTATAGCCACGACGGTATTCGAACTTGTCCACCGCCTTCATCAGGCCGATATTGCCTTCCTGAATCAGATCCAGGAACTGCAAGCCGCGGTTGGTGTACTTCTTGGCAATCGAAACGACTAACCGAAGGTTGGCTTCGATCAGCTCGCGCTTCGCCTGCTCGGCATCCATGTCGCCCTGGATGATCTCGCGCTGCGTGCGCTTGAGTTCCTGGAACGACACGCCCGCATCAGCTTCCATCTTCTCCAGCTCCGTGCGGAGCTGGCGGGCCTGGCGCCGATACTCTTTCTTCTGCTCCTCGCTGCGCGTGGCATCAGCCTTGCGCTCGAGGTTCTGCGTCTGCCGGTCGAGTGAGCGCATGCTGTCGACGGTCTTCGTGACCCGCTCGATCAGCCGCTTGCGTTCGGTGTTGGTAAACCCAAGCCTCCGGACAGCCAGCGACACGCCAACAATCGCGCGAGCCAGGTGAATCCGGTGTCGGCGGAAGTCCTTGGGCCGTTTCTTCTGCGAAACTGCCGCAAACTTCTCCGCAACCTGGTTCGATTTTTTGTAGAGCTTGTTCAGATCATCGATCTTGCCGGTGAATTCCTTCAGCCGGTTGTCGAGAATCTCTTCGGTAATTTCCTCTTCATCGAACGTGACCAGCTCTTTGATTGAGCGGACCCCGTTCTTCAGATCCTCGCCCATCGCGAGCAACTCGCGGATCACAATGGGCGATCTTGACAGGGCTTTGAGTACCCGGTTCTGTCCGCGCTCAATCCGCTTGGCAATTTCTACTTCGCCTTCGCGCGTAAGCAGCGGAACGGTTCCCATCTCGCGCAAGTACATGCGGACGGGATCATTGGTTTTTTCCAGGGTGCCAGGAGTGAGGTCGAGCTCAACGTCTTCGCCGGCTTCCTCAACTTCTTCGAATTTTTTCTCCAGAGCGGACGACGGCAACTTCGCCGGTCCCTCCAGCACGTCGATACCTTGTGTACCGATCGTGGTCAGCAGATCGTCCAGGTCTTCGGGACTGTGCACATCGTGCGGAATCAGGTCATTGACCTGGTCGTATGTCAGATATCCCTTTTCTTTCCCGGCGTCGATCAGCTTTTTTATATCGTCGTACTTGTCATCAAGAGCCAAGACGGATTACCCTCTAGCTTCGTCCTCGGAAGGACGGATAAGCTGTTGATTCAGTGGTGGGAACGTGGAGTTGCAGGATTGTGCGATAGCACAAACTTTCAGAGTATAGCACGAACGTGCTTCTCTGCCCATCGGCAAACCAGTTTACCCGCCGCGGATCGGCTGGATGTGAGTTCCCTACAACGATTTAGATGGCATTGAGCTCACTTAAGTTTCAGCCAGTCACCACCTTCCGCGAGAAAATCTGAACGCCTTTCGCTGACTTTGTACCCGTACGTGGGTGGAAGAGCGGCCCTTTAGGGCCGCTGTCTCGAACCAAAAGACCCTGGGCTTTAGCCCGGGGGACCGTGGCGACGCTTTACCCCGCCATCGCTCCCGATCCGCTTTCCGCCAAGCTAGGGTCCATCAAAGCCCGTTTCAATCGCTCCTTCTCCCGGAGTAGCTCAACCAGTCTGTGCGCATCTTTGTTGCCCAACCCCTGTATCTCTCTCTGCACAGTCTCTTGCCTCCTCCGTATCGCTTTGCGCCGCAAAGCTCGCACCGCCCCTTCCAGTCGCTCGGCCGAGAGTTCCTCATCCTCTTTCATCAAAATAGACGCGAGCAACCGCTTTTCGCCATCCGGCACGGCCAGTGACATCACGTCTATTCCACTCTCCTCGGCCGCAAGAAGAGACAAAATCAGCGACTCCGTTGGCAATCCTTCGTGCAGTCGCTCACTCTCAAGAGCAAAGCGCGCCTGCCGGGCAGGATCAAACTCCTCATCCGTGCCCTCCCGTGCTGACCAGCGTTCTTCCGCGTTTTGTATCTCTGAACCAGATGCAAGGGCTCGAATCAGGATCCGTTCTGCATCGGTCACCTGCAACTCTGCCGGGGCTTTTAATGTGGCTGCAGACCGCGCAGTAGCAACATGTTTTAGCTCCTGCCGTAACACGGACGAGTCGATGTCTAATTTTTGAGCGATCTCATGAGCGAGTTCATCGCGAACAATCCTGCTTGGCACCCGCTGAATGTGGGGAAGCAGGTAGTTGACCGCCTTTACCTTGCCTTCCGCACTCCGCGCCGGGAACTGTGCCCGGGCCCGCTCGATCAGGTAGTCGAAGTATCGTTGTGATTGCCCGAGAGCATGAGCATAGGCATCTTTGCCTTTGCGCCGAATGTATAAATCGGGATCGAATCCCGCCTCAAGCCGCAGGACCTTGATTTGAAAATCCTCTTCGACCAGCAGACTGAGTGTTCGTTCCGTTGCCTTCGCGCCCGCCGTGTCCGGATCAAAATTCACGACCGCGTTCTTACTGAATCGGCCCAACAGCTTGGCTTGCGCATCCGTGAAGGCGGTGCCCGAACTGGCAATCACGTTGTGGAACCCGGCGGCGAACACGGAAATACAGTCCATCTGTCCTTCCACTAGGATGGCGTAGTTCAGCTGTCGAATGGCTTCCTTCGCCTGATCCAAATTGAAAAGAACCCGCGACTTGGAGTAAATCGGCGTTTCAGGCGAGTTTAAATACTTGGGGCCAGCCTTCTCGTCTGTGCTCAGAGTCCGTCCGGTGAAGGCAATCACCTTCCCTGAATCGTTGGTGATGGGAAACATTACCCGGTTGCGGAACTTCGAGTACATCGCAAGAGGCGAACTGGTTCCCTTGTTCTTGCTCTCGCTTGCGAGATTGTCATAGCGACGGGGCTTCTGCCCGGGAGGAATCTGCTCTTCCTGCCTGTGCCCGGTTTTCTCCACCCCCGGTCTGTCATCCGCAGCGGAGCCCCGGAATCCGCTTCCAGATTGTCCGGCGAAGTCGAGGGACCTGCTTTTCTCTTCCGTCTTCCACGAGAACAATCCGCTTTCGCGCAGCACTTGCTCATCGAATTTGTTGCTGAGGAAATCCCGCAGAACAAATCCTGAATCCGGCGCGTACCCAATCCGAAATCTCTTGATCGTTTCCTCGCTTAAGGCTCGCCCGGCAAGGTACTCCCGCGCATGGGCCCCCTCGGGCCGGAAGAGATATTGCTGGAAGAACTCGCTAGCGCGCTCGTGAATTTCAAGCAGAGCCGTTCGGTGCTGCGCTTCGCGAGCCTCTTCCGGATTGCTGAAGGTCACTCGCGGCATGGGCACGCCCATTTTTTGCGCTACCACTCGCACCGCCTCGGGGAAGCTGACGTTTTCTACCTTTTGCACAAAACTGAAAACATCTCCCGAAGCCCCACAGCCAAAACAGTGATAGAACTGCCGCGTCGCGTGTACCGAAAACGAAGGTGTTTTCTCGCCGTGGAATGGACACAACCCGGAGTAATTTTGCGCGCCAGACTTCTTCAGTCTGACGTAATCTCCCACCACGCGTACGATATCCGCCTGTTGCTTTAGCGTGTCTTTGAAGTCGCTGGAGGTGGTCATTGGAAGGTCCACCAGTGTGGTATAGAGTGTAGCGAATAAAAGGCGAACAAGACAAACAGTTCTGTGCGGAAGCTGTGGATTTCTGAATTATGCGGTTAATCAACGAGGAAAACTGGAATCTTGAACTTACACCCTCAACTCCACTACCGTTGCTCCTCCTCCTCCCTCATTCTGCGGAGGCTCGGCTACCGACGCCACGTGTGGGTGCTTCTGCAAGTATT
>Ga0207657_10001214_pt1 | contig 27453 bp, 24 predicted proteins | sample KBSC33metaG_FD_184316 | JGI IMG/M metagenome (GOLD analysis project Ga0207657, IMG submission 184316) | Corn rhizosphere microbial communities from Kellogg Biological Station, Michigan, USA - KBS C3-3 metaG (SPAdes) (version 2) | ecosystem: Host-associated > Plants > Roots > Rhizosphere > Soil ...
TGACATGCAGGCCGCGGGCTCCGCGGCCTGTTCCCGAGGCTCCTCCGTTGCCACGGCGCCGTCTGGTTCCGGGTCCGCCAATGCGACGTCGAGTCCGGCGCTATCGGCCTGGTCCTCCGGCGGGATCGGCACGTACTCCTTCTTGGACTTGGCCGGCCGGAACCACCGGCCCGACTCGCCGATCGCGGGCGTGGCGTCCGGCCTTGGCGCGCCCTCCGTTACCGCGACATCGTCCTCGGACAACTCCGCTTCGCCGTCCGGCCCGGTCGTCCCCGCTCCGGCCATCCCCGGCTCGGCCGTCTCCGGCCCGGCGCCCGCTTCGCCGTCGCGCGACTCAGTCCCGGCCGCGGCGGGCACCTCGCCAGCCTCGGCCGAGTCAGCATCCCAGGTGATGTCCTCGCCGTCGTCTGAGCCGGTGCTCAGGTCCTCGGTGAGTGGCCTCGCGCTCCCGTCGTCGGTGGCGGGTAGGGATGGCACGCGATTAAAATACCGGTCCGGCATAGCCCTCCGCACGAACAGTCGCGTTGCGCGCAAATGCCCCCCGTTCCCGGTCCGGTGTCAGTACAACGCGCCTGATCGGCCGCGCGTGCCTGCACGCGCACCCAGCCGCCGCGGCCCCTTCGCCACGTGCCAGGTAAGCCCCTCACGCTCCTGCCCCAGGGCAGATCGGGGAGGATCCGGGCTCGACGGATCACCTCGGCACTATAACCGTGCTGCTCGTCCCGGGCGCCCCAATCGTCCCAGGAAAGCCTTCTCCCTCAACGAGATCCACCTCGGACGGAGTTCCCTAACCCGGGCCCGCGCCCGCCCCCAGGCCGCCTCTCACCCAGGGCCGCCCTCCCGGTAGCCGTCGGCTCACCTCGGCCCCACACGCACCACCGACCCCACCCGCCCCGCTCCTGTGGCTCGCGGAATTCAATGATTGTGGCGTTCTACCGATTGACACGGAAACTGGGTCCCGGTGGGCGTACGGCAGCGGACCCTGGCCCGGACGGTGGCGAGGGTTGCGTGGTCGCGCTGGTTTGTCCGGCGGGCGGGCCGGGATGCCGGTTCGGCGGCGGCTCCGGTGCTGCGGGGATCAGGGTGCGTTGCTGACCGTGGATGTTAAGACGGCCTCCGGCGGGCTGATGGTGATGGTGATGGCGCAGCCGGGATAGAGCTTGCGGAGCCGTCGTTCCAGGTAGGCGCGCTGCTGGTCGGGTGATTCCCGGCGGGTGTAGAAGTCCGCGCCCAGGTCCTGGTAGGGCACTTCGCTCTTGAGCACCTGGTAGGCGATCTTGAGCAGGGTGTGCGCGATCGCGGTGATGGCCTTCTTCTTCGCGCCGGGGTTCTTCTCCCCGCCGAACCGGCGGACCAGCCGGCTGTAGCGGGCCTGCAGCCGCCCCTTGGGGCGGATGGCGTTCCAGGCGGCCTGGATCAGCATCGGCTTGATGTAGGTCCCGGCATCGCCGGTCCGGCCGTGCTTGCGCTTGCGGGCGCTGATGTTGTTGCCCGGGCAGAGCGTCACCCAGGAGGCCAGCTTCTCGTGGCTGGCGAAGTGCCGGTGCGGGGCCGGGCCGATCTCGGCCAGCCACGTCTGCGCCACCACGTCCCCGAACCCGGGGACGGTCTTGAGCAGGTCCAGCTCCCGCTGCCAGCGCCCGGCCCTGCCCGCGATCTGGTCGTCCAGGTCAGCCACGGCGGCGTCCAGGCCGGCGATCCGGTCCCGGTGCAGCCGGCACAGCAGCGCGTGATGCTCCGTGAACCGGCCGGTCAGGGCCATCGACAGGCCGGCCAGCTTGCCCGCGGTCCGCATCCGGCCGATCGCCAGGTCCGCCAGCACGGCGCCGCGGCGTTCCCCGTCGATCAGCGAATCGATCATCGCCGTGGCGGACTTGCCGGTAATGTCGCTGGCAACCGAGCCGAGCTTGATGCCGGCCGACTCCAGCGCCTTGCCCAGCCGCTGGATCTCCGAGGTGCGGGCCTGCACCGTCTTCATCCGGTACCGGGTCAGGTCCCGCACCTCCCTTAGCTCCGCCGGCGGGATATACGACCCGCGCAGCAGCCCGCACTCGAACAGCTCCGCCAGCCGCCGGCAGTCCGCCGCGTCGGTCTTGTGCCCGCGCAGCGCCCTGGCGTGCGCCGGGTTGACCACCGCGACCTCGGCGAAGTCCTGCTCGCACAGCGCGTAGTACACCGGGTCGGTATAGACCCCGGACGCCTCCATCACCACGTGCGTCACGCCGCGGCGGCGCAGCAGGCGGGCCATCTCCTGCAGCACCCCGTAAAACGTGCGGAACTCCAGGATCTCGGTCTTGCGGGTCCACGGCTTCTCACCCGGAGACCGGATCGCGACCTTGATCATGTCCTTGTGCACGTCGATCCCGGCGACATGCTCATACAGCACTCTCACCTGCGGCCACCTCCTGAAGCGGCATCATCTGACTGGGATAGGCACGCCGCCGGCCAGGGCTCCCGTCAGTACAGGAGACTGACACGCGCGCACGCAGCAGCAGCAGGGGTTACCCGGCAAGGGAGCCCTCAGAACCTGTCTCTTTTACGGCCTCGAACGGTCCAAGCCGGAACGGTCACGACCGGCGGCAGCCGCCACGAGCCTGCACCCTCCGCCCCGGCCCCGCAGCCCGGACACCGCAAAAGACCCCAGCCCGTCACCACCCGCACCCGCCCGCGGCGGCAAGGGACCCAGTTTCCATGACCCCCGGCAGAGCCACGCAGTGGCTCATGATTTCTCTTTTGGGTAGAGAGTGACTCTCATTCACTTCAGGGCATGACACTTATAGGGCTTTTGTCCGAATTGGGGCCGGGTTGGGTGGGGTAGTGCAGCGCACCGGCGAGTACCAGCGGAAATGTCGGTGGGGCGTGGTGTGATGAGGGGTATGGAGACGTTCACGCTGGTCCCGCGGGGACCGTTCTCGCTGGCGGCCAGCATCAGGTTCCTGGAGGGGTTCACCCCCGCGTCGTATTCCAGTGCGCCGGACGGGGTGCTGGAGCTGGCGTTCCCGGCCGAGGGCAGCTGGCGCACCGTCGGCGTCCGGGTGAGCCAGACCGGGGAGAAGGTGGCCGCCGAGATCGTCAGCCCGGCCCATCCGGGAGCCGATCTGGTCGCGGAGGTCCGGCCGCAGGTGGAGCGGATTTTGTCGCTCGATGTGGACGGTTCGGGGTTTTCCGGGGTGGGTGAGCTCGACCCGGTGGTCGGCGAGATCCAGCGGCGGTATCCGGGCCTGCGCCCGGTGGGGTTCTGGTCCCCGTACGAGGCGGCGGCCTGGACCATCATCGGCCACCGCATCCGCATCACCCAGGCGGCGACATTGAAGGCGCGGATCGCCGAACGGCTCGGCGAGCCCGTCAGCTTCGGCGGCCGGGTGATACACGCCTTCCCGTCCCCGCAGCAGCTGGCCAAGCTCGACGCGTTCCCCGGCCTGGCCGGGCGCAAGCCGGAGTGGCTGCGGTCGCTGGCGCAGGCGGCCCTGGACGGCCAGCTCGACACCGCCCGGCTGCGCGCCCTGCCGGTCGCCGACGCCCTGGCGGACCTGAAGAAGCTGCCCGGGATCGGGGACTTCTCCGCCGGGCTGACCCTGCTGCGCGGAGCGGGCGCCCCCGACGCCGTACCCAACGCCGAGCCGCGGCTGGCCCGTGCGGTGGCGCTCGCCTACGGGCTGCCCGGGCCGGCTACACCCGAGCAGATCCGGGCGATCAGCGAGAACTGGCGGCCCTACCGCACCTGGGTCACGCTGATGCTGCGGACCCAGCTGGAGGACGAGACCGGTGAGATCACCGGCAGGAACGGTCACGCCCGGACGGGTTAAGCTGGGGTCAGCATGTGGTTGCGTCTAGGGTTCCGCCGGCCGTCCGCTAGGTAACGCTGACAATCAGGATGGCCGGGACTGGACCGAGCGGCGCCGCGACTCAGCTGGCTCTGGTTAGCAGCCTGGGGAACACCTGACGGGATAGAAGCCCTGAGGGCTCCTGTTCAGCCTGCCTGAGGAGCCCCGTTGGACCCGTCGACCACCCTCTCCCTCACGGTCACCTTCGCCGTCATCGCGGCCGCCATCACGCACGCGGTCTGGAACGCGATCGCGCACGGCATCAAGGACCAGACGCTCGCCTTCGCGCTGATCGGCGTGGGCGGCATCGCGGTCGGGATCCCGCTCGTCATCGTGGCCGCCATGCCCCGCGCGGACTGCTGGCCGTACCTTCTCGGCTCGGTCGCGATCCACATCTTCTACAACCTGCTGCTGATGCGGTGCTACCGGCTGGGCGAGTTCGGCCAGGTCTACCCGCTGGCCAGGGGTACGTCCCCGCTGGTCGTGACCATCCTGGCCGCGATCTTCATCCGCGAGGATCTCGCCCTGCCGCAGATCGCCGGGGTGCTCGTCGTCTCGGCCGGGCTGGCCACGCTCGTGCTCGCGGGCCGGCGGCCCGGCCGCGCGGCCTTCCTGGCCGCCGTGGGCACCGGCCTGACCATCGCCGCCTACACCACGGTCGACGGCGTGGGCGTGCGGCTGTCCGCCAGCCCGGTCGGCTACATCGGCTGGCTGATGGTGCTGGAGAGCCTGTGCGTGCCGATGTTCGCCCTGGCCCGGCGGCGCGACGTGCTGCTGAAGCAGCCGAAGCGGATCCTGCTGGCCGGCCTGGCCGCCGGGGCGCTGAGCGTGCTCGCCTACGGACTGGTGCTGTGGGCGCAGACGCGGGGCGCGCTGGCTCCGATCGCCGCGCTCCGCGAGACCAGCGTGATCTTCGGCGCGATCATCGCCACGCTGATCTTCCGCGAGCCGTTCGGCCGTACCCGTATCGCCGCCACCGTGCTGGTGGCGGCGGGCATCGTGCTGCTCAACGTCAGCTAGCGCGGGCGGGAAACCAGGTGCCCGGAATAGGAGGTGCCCGGCGGCGCAGGGTTCCGCCGGGCACCAGGCCGATGGGGTCTTAAGTCGGCCTCTTCCTACCCAGAGGTACGGGGTGAATGCGGACATGGATCGAAAAATTGCTATGTCCGTAAGCGTTTCGTCACATTCGGGTTTCTCCAGACACACGCGTCACCCGGACTAACCAGGTCGGCGCCGGTCTGCGCGTCGTATGATCCGGGCAGGAGGCCGACCGCAATGGCGTACGAGATATCGACGACGACCGAGATCGCCGCTACACCCGAGAACGTGTGGGCGGTGCTGGCCGACCTGGCCAGCTATCCGAAGTGGCACCCGATGTACCAGGCGGTGACCGGGCAGCTGGCCGCCGGAAGCACGCTCACCATCACGAGCACCCACCCGAAGAGCGGCCGGACCATAACCGCCAAGGTCAAGGTGCTGACCGTTGAGCCGGATGCAGAACTCCGGTGGGTGTCGAAGCTGCTCGGACGGACGATAAGTGAGCGCACATTCCAGCTGAGCTCAACCGCCGACGGCACCTCGCTGATGCAGGCCGGGACCTACTCGGGACTTGGCGGCGGCCGCGGCCGCGCCATGATCAATGTGCTCGACCGCGTCCAGGACACCTACACGGCGATCAACGAGGCCATCAAGCAGCAAGCCGAGGCCCGGCAAAGGGCATCGGATTAGTCACCAGGGACGCAGCGCCGGAGGACGGTCATGATCGAGCCCTATCAGGCCATCGGCCTGGTCCCCACCATGCGGGGCATTCGCCACCGCGACGAGATCGGCGTCAACCTCGAGCACATCAGGCACCTGATCAAGGCGGCGTCGTGGCTGTCCAGCCTGGACCTGCCGGTGCGGCTGATCGCCATCCCGGAAGGGGCCCTGCAGGGCTTCAACGACGAGGTGCTCGACCTGGACCACGAGACGTTCGCGCGGGAGTGCGCGATCGACGTCCCCGGCCCGGAGACGGACGTGCTCGGCGAGCTGGCCCGGCAGTGGAACGCGTTCGTGATGGGCCAGGCCAAGGCGCGGCACCCCGAGTTCCCCGGTCGCTTCTTCAACGTCGGCTTCGTGCTGAGTCCCGAGGGTGAGATCGTCCTGCGGCATCACAAGGTAGTGCCGCTGCTGCCGGTCGAGCACTCGGTGACCCCGCACAACGTGTGGGACAAGTGGATCGAGCTGTACGGCCGCAACCTGGACGCGTTCTACCCGGTGGCCGACACCGAGATCGGCCGGCTCGGGTTCCTGATGGCCAACGAGGGCTCGTACCCGGAGAACGCCCGCGGGCTGGCCATGAACGGCGCCGAGGTGGTGTACCGGGGACCCTACCCGCACCCGCACGTCGGCAACGGCCTGTTCGAGGTGCAGAACCGCGCCCGGGCCCTGGACAACAACTTCTACCTGATCGCCTGCAACGTCGGCACCTACTACCTGCACACGGACTCCGACGTGCCGATCGACACGTTCGGCGGCGGGTCGGCGGTGATCGACTACCGGGGGCAGATCATCGGGCGGCACGACTACAGCGCGGGTTCGTCCTGGGTGGCCGGGACCATCGACGTCGAGGCGCTGCGAAAGTTCCGGGCCAGCGCGCAGTGGGATAACTGGATCAAGGACCTGACGACCGAGCAGTACCAGCTCATCTACGAGGAGCCGATCTACCCGAAGAACCTCTACCTGGACCGCGCCCCGTACACCCATGCGGAGTACCGCCGTGAGGTCATCGACCGGCAGATCGAGCTGATGCACGAGCGCGACGTCTGGCGCCGCCCGGACAAAGGCTGAGGTACCAGCGGCGTGGTCAGCTAGCCGATGAAGCTCATGACGTGCTTGATGCGGGTGTAGTCCTCGAAGCCGTACATGGACAGGTCCTTGCCGTAGCCGGAGTGCTTGAAGCCGCCGTGCGGCATCTCGGCCACGATCGGGATGTGGGTATTGATCCACACCGCGCCGAAGTCCAGGCGCTTGGCCATCCGCATGGCGCGGCCGTGGTCTTTCGTCCAGACGCTCGAGGCCAGCCCGTACTGGACGCCGTTGGCCCAGCGGACCGCCTCGTCCTCGTCGGTGAACCGCTGCACGGTGATGACCGGGCCGAAGATCTCGTCCTGGATCATCTCGTCGTTCTGCTGCAGCTCGGAGACCACGGTGGGCTCGAACAGGTAGCCGCGGTGGCCGACCCGGTGGCCGCCGGCCACGACCTGGGCGTGGTCCGGCACTCGCTCGAGGAAGCCCTCGACCCGGGCGAGCTGGTTCGGGTTGTTCAGCGGGCCGAAGTAGGCGTCCTCGACGTCCAGGCCGCCGGTCTTGGTATTCCGGGCCTGCTCCCCCAGCGCCGCGGTCAGGTCGGCGGCGACGCGCGGCCCGGCCAGCACCCGGGTCGCCGCGGTGCAGTCCTGCCCGGCGTTGAAGTACCCGGCGCCGGCGATGCCCTCCGCGGTGGCCTCGATGTCGGCGTCGTCGAAGACCACGACGGGCGCCTTGCCGCCCAGTTCGAGGTGCACCCGCTTGAGGTCGTCGGCGGCCGAACGGGCGACCTCCATGCCAGCCCGCACCGAACCCGTGATGGACACCATGCTCGGCGTGGGGTGAGAGATGAGCTCGCGGCCGGTGTCCCGGTCACCGCAGACCACGTTGAACACGCCTGGCGGCAGGAACTCGGCCGCGATCTCGGCCAGCAGCAGGGTGGAGACAGGCGTGGTGTCGGAGGGCTTGAGCACGATCGCGTTGCCCGCCGCGATGGCCGGCGCGAACTTCCAGACCGCCATCATCATCGGATAGTTCCACGGGGTGACCTGGGCGCACACGCCGATCGGCTCGCGCCGGATCATCGAGGTGTGATCCTTCATGTATTCACCCGCGCTGCGGCCCTCGAGCACCCGGGCGGCGCCGGCGAAGAACCTGATCTGGTCCACCGCGGGCGGGACCTCCTCCGAGGCCGTCAGCGCGACCGGCTTGCCGGTGTTGCGGGTCTCCGCCGCGACGATGTCGTCGGCCCGCTTCTCGATGGCGTCGGCGATCCGGAACATGGCCAGACTGCGCTCGGACGGGGTGGTGTCCCGCCACCCTGCGAACGCGTTCGCTGCGGCCTGCATGGCGGCGTCCACGTCCTGCCGGCCGGACACCGGGGCCTGCGCGTACACCTCGCCGGTGCTGGGGTCGATCAGGTCACTGGTACGTCCGTCGCTGGCGTCGACGTACTTGCCGTTCACGAAGTTCTGCAGCGCGCGGTCTGCCATCTTCAGCCCTCCATCCGCGTGATCCTCTGCGACGAGCTTCGCAGAGCTGGACTATCTTCACAAGTGATTCAGTTGCTATCTTTACTCTTACCTACGAAATCAGTTGACTTGTGGGCCGACACAAACCCAAGGACCGCACGGGCCCGAGGTCGGGGAGAGGAGACGGCGGTATGGCGCGAAGCCCGAGGACGCTCCCGTCCCAGAATCCTGGTGGTCTCGTACCCGACGACGTCTCTAAGCAGATCATCGAGCAGCTGCAGCAGGACGGCCGGCGCTCCTACGCCGCGATCGGCAAGGCCGTGGGGCTGTCCGAGGCGGCCGTCCGGCAACGCGTGCAGCGCCTCCAGGACGCCGGCGTGATGCAGATCGTCGCCGTCACCGATCCGCTGACCCTGGGCTTCCGGCGGCAGGCCATGATCGCCATCAAGACCGATGGCGACCTGGAGAAAGTGGCCGGGCAGCTCGCCGACATGGAGGAGATCGATTACGTCGTCATCACCGCCGGCTCGTTCGACGTGCTCGCCGAGGTCGTCTGCGAGGACGACGATCACCTGCTCGAGATCCTGGGCCGGGTTCGCGCCGTGCCGTTCGTGACCAGCACAGAGACATTCGTCTACCTCAAGCTCCGCAAGCAAACCTACTCATGGGGAACAAGATGACATCCTCCGACGCCATCAGCGACGCACAGGACGCCGCCAAGCGCAATCTCTGGCTGCACTTCACCCGCATGTCCGCCTACGCGGACAGTGACGTTCCCGTGATCATGCGCGGTTCCGGGGCGTACGTCTACGACCAGCACGGCAAGCGTTACCTGGACGGCCTGTCCGGCCTGTTCGTGAGCCAGGTCGGGCACGGCCGTACCGAGCTCGCCGAGGCCGGGGCGCGGCAGGCGGCCGAGCTCGCCTACTTCCCGCTGTGGTCCTATGCACACCCGAAGGCCATCGAGCTGGCCGCCCGGCTGGCCGAGCTGGCCCCAGGAAACCTGAACCGGGTCTTCTTCACCACTAGCGGCTCGGAGGCCGTCGAGTCGGCGTGGAAGCTGGCCAAGCAGTACTTCAAGCTGACCGGCGAGCCCGGCCGGTACAAGGTGCTCAGCCGGACCATCGCCTACCACGGCACGTCGATGGGCGCGCTGGCCATCACCGGCCTGGCCGACATCAAGCACGCGTTCGAGCCGCTGCCGCCCGGCGGCATCAGGGTGCCGAACACCAACTTCTACCGGGCCCCTGACTTCGTGGCCGGCGACGAGGTGGAGTTCGGCGGCTGGGCGGCGGACGAGATCGAGCGGGCGATCCTGCGCGAGGGCCCGGAGTCGGTCGCCGCGGTCTTCCTCGAGCCGGTGCAGAACTCCGGCGGCTGCTTCCCGCCGCCGCCCGGGTACTTCCAGCGGGTACGGGAGATCTGCGACCGGTACGGCGTGCTGCTGGTCTCCGACGAGGTGATCTGCGCGTTCGGCAGGCTCGGCTACTACTTCGGCTCCCAGCGGTATGACTACCAGCCGGACATCATCACCTTCGCCAAGGGCGTCACCTCCGGCTACTCGCCGCTCGGCGGCATGATGGTCAGCGACACGCTGATGGAGCCGTTCAACGCGGGGACGGCCACGTTCCTGCACGGCATCACGTTCGCCGGGCACCCGGTATCGTCCGCGGTCGCGCTGGCCAACCTGGACGTCTTCGAGAAGGAAGACCTGCTGGGGAACGTCCGGGCCAACGAGGCCGCGTTCCGCGCCACCCTGGAGAAGCTGTACGACCTGCCGATCGTCGGGGACGTGCGCGGGGCCGGGTACTTCTACGGCATCGAGATGGTCAAGGACAAGGCCACGCGCGAGACGTTCACCGACGAGGAGTCCGAGCGGCTGCTGCGCGGGTTCCTGTCCCAAGCGCTGTTCGATGCCGGGCTGGTCTGCCGGGCCGACGACCGCGGCGACCCGGTGATCCAGCTGGCCCCGCCGCTCATCTGCGGCCAGGAGCACTTCGACGAGATCGAGCAGGTCCTGCGCGCCGTGCTTAGCGAGGCCTGGACGCGCATCTGAGGCTGCTGGGCTGAGATAATTCATCGGATGGCGGAGCCGGTCATCCCGGCCCGCCATCCGGTGTTCACTCTCCGGCGTTAGCTTTCCATCGTGCCGGAGAACTCAGACCGCCCGCCGCGCTTGCATTCGCCAATGTCACGCCGCCAGGTACTGGCCGGCGCCGGCGGCACTGGCCTGCTTGCGGCGGCCACGGTGAGCCCGGCGAAGGCAGGGACGCGGGCGCGCCGGTCGCGCGGCGCGAGCGACGGAACCCCCGAGCAGGTCCACCTCACCTGGAGCGACAACCCGGCCACCGGGGTCGTCGTCTCCTGGGCCTCCGCCGGCCAGGCGAGGCGGCCCCGGGTGCGGATCGGGCAGCGGGTGATCCCGGCCGAGCCCCGCCCCTACACCGACGGAATCAGCGGCGTGACGGTCTGGACCTACCATGCCCGCGTCGGCGGCCTGCGGCCCGGCGCCACGTACGCCTACGCGGTGACCGCGGACAACGACAGCAACGCCACCGACCCGTTCAGCGCCACGTTCCGCACCGCGCCGGCGGGCCGGGCCGCGTTCCGCTTCACCAGTTTCGGCGACCTGGCCACGCCCAACACCGCGTGGGTGCTCTCCTACGGCCAGAGCGTGTACGCAGTCGAGACGGTGGAATCCTTCCAGCCGCTGTTCCACCTGCTCAACGGCGACCTGTGCTACGCGAACCTGAACCCCACGGCCCAGCCCGAGGTGTGGCGCGACTTCGGCAACAACAGCCAGACCTCCGCCTCGAACCGGCCATGGATGCCGTGCCCGGGCAACCACGAGGTGGAGTTCTACAACGGCCCGCAGGGCTTCACCTCCTACCTCTCCCGCTACACCCTGCCGGACAACCGGGTGCCCGGCTTCGGCGGCCGCTGGTACTCCTTCCGGATCGGCTCGGTGCTGTTCGTCTCGCTCGACGCCGACGACGTGGTCTTCCAGGACGCGGCCGCCTTCGTGGCTGGCCCAGCGGCGCTGACCCCGGCGGCAGGCACCGGCCACCCGGCGATCAAGCCGGGCACGTCGTTCTACATCAGGGGCTACTCCGGCGGGACGCAGACCGCCTGGCTGGAGCGGACGCTGGCGGCTGGCCGCCGGGACGAGGCGGTGGACTGGATCATCGTCCAGATGCACCAGTGCGCCGCCTCCTCCTCGTCCACCGGCAACGGCTCCGACCTCGGCATCCGGAAGGAGTGGCTGCCGCTGTTCGACCGGTACCAGGTGGACCTGGTGCTCTGCGGCCACGACCACGACTACGAGCGGTCCTTCCCGGTGCGCGGCGCCGACACCGGCGCCGGCCGCGAGGTAGCCACCGGGGCGGCAGTCAACACCCTGCGCCCGCACCCGGTGACGACCACCGACAACGGGGTGTTCGACACCAGGCACGGCACCGTGCACCTCATCCTCGGCTGCGGCGGCACCGACGCCCCGCTAGACGAGTACGGCACCGACGCCGCCGACGCTCAGCGGCAGGCCAAGGTGTTCACCACGGCCGACCGGCCCGTCGCCACGTCCACACCGGGCGTCTTTACCCGGCAGGCGGCGGACGCGGTGGAAGACGCCGTCTGGTCGGCCAAGCGCGACACGGCCACCGGCTACGGGATCGCTGTCTTCGACGTCGACCCGGGCCACGGCTCGGACGGCCAGCCCAGTATCAAGGTCACCCACTACCACGCGGTCGGCGCGGACCCGGTCAACCCGGGCACCGGCGCCAAGGGGGCGCCGACCCCCGACTACACCGAGTTCGAGACCTTCACCCTGGTCCGCCCGCGCTAGCACGCGCCGCGTTTCACCGCAGAAGCCACGGGATACGGTCGGCTCATGGACGTTCTCGTAATCGGGGCCGGGGCCATCGGCCTCACCACGGCGATCAGCCTGGCCGAAGCCGGGCTCAGCGTGACGATCAGGACGGCCGCGCTGCCCGCGCAGACCACGTCGGTAGCGGCCGGGGCGGTCTGGGGCGCGGTGAAGGTAGGTCCGCCGGACCGGGTCCTGGAGTGGGGCCGGGTCGGGCTCGAGGTCCTGTCCAAGCTCGCCGCCGAACCCGGCACCGGAGTGCGGCTGGCGGCCGGCCGGGAGGTGTCCCGGGCCCCGCTCGAGCCGTACTACTGGGCCGGGCTCCTGACCGACCAGCGCGACTGCGAGGAGTCCGAACTTCCCGACGGCTTCACCAGCGGCTGGTACTACACCGCGCCGCTGGCGACCATGCCCGTTTACCTGGACTACCTGCGCGGCAGGTTCGAGCGGGCGGGCGGCACGCTCGAGGTCTCCCCGGTCCCCTCGCTGGCCAGCCTGGCCGGCGCCGCTCCGGTCATCGTCAACTGCTCCGGCGCCGCCGCGCACGACCTGGTGCCCGATCCGGCGGTGGTGCCCGTGCGCGGGCAGGTCGTCATCGCCGCCAACCCGGGCATCGAGGAGTTCCTCATCAACCGGGACCCCGAGCCGCCGTGGATCGTGTACATGTTCCCGCACGGGGACACCATCCTGCTCGGCGGCACCAACGACGAGGGAAACTGGGACACGGACCCGAAACCAGAGGTGGCCGAACGTATCGTGGCCGGGTGCACCGCCCTCGAGCCTCGCCTGCGCGGCGCGAAGATCCTCGGCCACCGGGTCGGCCTGCGGCCGTGGCGGCCCGAGGTGCGGCTGGAATCCGAGCGGTTCGGTGACGGCGTGCTATGGCATAACTACGGCCACGGCGGCGCCGGCATCTCGATGGCCTGGGGCTGCGCCGCCGAGATCACCAGAGCCGTGCTGGGCTAGCCGTCTAGCCTGGCGGCCAGCCGGGCGGGCGCGATGACGCGGTAGGCGTCCTGGCAGAGCTCGGCGATCTCGGCCCAGTCGGCGTCGCGGTCGAGGCGCACGCCGATCCAGCCGCGGCCGCCGACGTAGGGCGGCCGGAAGAAGCGCTCCGGGTCGGACGCGGTGAGTTCCTGCTGCGCTCCTGGTGGCGCCGCGCACCACAGGTGCGGGAACTGGTTGTCGTGATGGCCGTCGGCCCAGAGCGTCACGAACGAGCTCTTGCCGCGGACGAACCAGGTCGGCGCGCCATGGCTAGGCCGCTCGGTGACCTCGGGCAAGACCATGCAGATCCCGCGGAGCCGTTCGGCCAGATCGCTCACCCCCCGATTGTCCCATCCGCAGCCGGGATACGCTGCTGCCCATGAAGTTCGCGATCGCGATCCCGCAGTTCTACGCCGACGGCGAGTTCGACCCGGCATCCTTCCGTGAGTACTTGGCCCGAGCCGAGGAACTCGGCTTCGAGAGCGCCTGGACCCAGGAATCGACGCTGGGCTTCGGCCCGCAGCTCAGCCCGATCGAAGCGATGACCTACGCGGCCGCGTGCACCGAGCGGATACGGCTGGGGTGCGTGGTGTTCGTGTCGACCCTGCACAGCCCGGTGCACCTGGCCAAGAGCCTGAGCACGCTGGACCAGCTCAGCCGCGGCCGGATCGAGATCGGCGTGGGCACCGGCGGCCGGGGTCGCCCGTTCGCCGCCTTCGGCGTTGACCCGGCTCGGTACGTGTCGCGGTTCACCGAGGGCGTCAACCTGATGAAGGCGTTGTGGACCGAGCCCCGGGTGACCTTCCACGGCGAGTTCTGGCAGCTCGAGAACCTGCCGATGGAGCCCAAGCCGTTCCAGAAGCCATACCCGCGGCTGTGGTTCGGCGGGGCCAGCGAGCCCGCGCTGCGGCGCGCCGTGCGGATGGGCGACGGCTTCTTCGGGGCGGGCTCCTCCACCACCGCCAAGTTCGCGGAGCAGGTGCAGATCGTCCGGGGCGCGCTCGCCGAGGCGGGCCAGGCCGCCGACAGCTTCCCGATCGCCAAACGCGTCTACATCGGCATTGATGACGACACCGAGCGGGCGCGGGACCGGATGAACGCCGCCCTGGAAGGCATTTACGGCCAGCGGGTGCCGGCCATCGAAGCCGCCACGGTCACCGGCACGGCGGCCGACTGCGTCGGCGAGGTGAACAAGGTGGCCGAGGCGGGGGCGGAGCTCATCTTGTTCACGGCGCTGTTCGACCAGCGCGAGCAGATGGAGCGGCTGGCCGCCGCGGTGCTCCCTAAACTGGGCTGACGCCGGGCCGGATCCAGCTAGAGCACTGGTCGGCGCGCGTCCCGCTGATTCGCCATCCTCCGCCAGGCCCGAGTCGCGCCGACCGCGTAGGTCACCGCGATCGTGACCGCGACGGCGCCCATGACCAGCACGCGGCGGTGCAGCTGCTCATCGGGGTTGCCGCCGACCGCGACGGTGATGAACAGCCCGACGACGATGCCGATCGCGATACCCCGCCACAGTGCGCGCCGGCTCTCCTGGCCGGCTGGCGCCTCCGGGCGGCGCGCCTCGGCCATCCGGGCGTCCACGCGGGCGTCTATTTCCTCCTCGACCCGCTCGAGGAAGGACGCTACTACCGCGTCGCTGTACTCGGGACCCAGCTCCTCGTGAGCCGCCGCGGCGGCGCGGATCTCGGCGATCACCTGGCGCCGGGCGGTGGCGTACGGCTCACCCGTGCTCGCCATCCGCGCGCGGGCCGCGGCCTTGATCTTGTCGTGTGACATCGCATCCCCAAACCGGTGACTCCGCCCGGCGCTTGCCACCGTCTGTGATCACGATGAAAGGAGGCCGCCCACGCGAGGGCTGTGCCGCTCTTGTCCTCGGTCGCTGCGACCGGCGCCGGGCCGTCGCAGCTCGGATCAGGCAGGCGTGGCTGCCTACTGGCAGGATACACCGCAACCTGTTCGCGGCCGGCTGCAAGTCAGCCGACGCCGGGGCCGGTGCGGGGCGGGATCATCGCCCTGAGGATGTCCATGACCTGCGGATTCGCCACACCACGCCAGTCCGGGGCGAGCAGGCCGAACCCTTCGCCGTCGCCCCAGCGGGACCGGTGCCGGCCCACGACCGGCACGGTGCCCCTGGGCTGCGTGCCGTTCAGCGCCCACCAGCACCAGTCCACGTCGTTCTCGGTGAGCCAGGCTTCGAAGTTGTTCCACCACACCCCGGAGAATCCGGCAAGCGACCCGGTACCGATGCCGAACTCGCCGATCCACAGCGGGGCGATCCGCTCGCTGAGCAGGTAGCCGCCGGCCCGGTGCATCTGCTCCAGATACGCCGCCCTGGGCTGTTCCCGGGGGTGGAACCAGGAATAGTCGTGCAGGCTGTAGACGACCTTGCCCGGGCGCTTGAGCCGGACCGGGTGCCGGGCCACGCCGGTCAGGTCGGCAGCGTAGCCAGGGCCCTCGCAGATAATCAGCACGTCCGGGCTGACCTCGTGAATGAGGTTCCCGGCCATGGTGTACGTAGCGGCCAGATCGGTCGTGCGCCCGCTCCCCCACGCCGGAGTCAGGATCCGGCGGCCCACCCTAGACCGCCGGGGCTCGTTCATGATGTCCATCCCGGCGACCAGCGAGTTAGACCTGTACCGGGCGGCCAGCTGCTGCCAGGCCGCGAAGAACCTCCCGGCCGGCCAGCGGTCGTTGAACCACAAGCCCTGCTCGTCGTCGTCCGCGCAGCACCAGCCGGGATCCAGGGTGTGGCAGTTGGGGATGACGACCAGGCCAGCACCGGTGAGCGCCTCGACACAGGCGTCGTAGACCTGCATCGGCGTCGAACCGGACAGATCGGGGTTGGCGGCGAGGTACTCGTCCGGGACCGGGGTGGCCTGCTCGGTCATCCACAGGCTGAACGGGAGCCGCACGCTGTTGAACCCGAGCCGGGCGATCGTCCGGGCGAGCTGGAAGCGGCCGGTACGCTCCAGGCCGGACACCACGCCGTCGTCTTCGTGCGCGCCGTACCAGTTCACCCCGGCCAGCCGGACCCGCCGCCCGTGCGCGTCGACGATGTAGCGGCCGCTGGCGGACAGCGGCGGCTGCGGCGGAGCGGCGGTCATCCCGGCGGGCGGCGGGCCAGGGCCGCGATGTGCGGGGGCAGGGGTATCCCGGGCGGGAGCACCGGGTCGGGCTCCGGGTCCTGCCAGGCGGCGGCCAGCGGCAGCACGCCGGCCCAGACCGGCAGGGCCGCGTCTGGCGAGTCGCCGTCGTCGGGCGGGCCGCGGCGGATCTTCACCGACGTCTCGGCCAGGCCCAGGGCGAGCAGCGAGGTCTTCGCCAGTTCCTTCTTGTTCGGGCGGCGGGCGTAGTCCCACTGGCCGGGCACGATGTGCTCGGCCAGGGCGCGCAGCCCGGCCAGCTTCTCCTCCCGGTCCGTCACCAGCCGGGGCGTGCCGTAGATCATCGCGCTGCGGTAGTTGACCCCGTGCTCGAACACCGACCTGGCCAGCACCAGCCCGTCCACGTGGGTCACGGTCACGCACACGGTAGCCTGCGGCGCCGAGACCAGGCTGCGGCTGGCCACCGAGCCGTGCAGGTACAGCGTGTCGCCGTCCAGCCCGTACACGGTCGGCACGACCATCGGGTAGCCGTCCACGACGACGCCGAGGTGACAGATCACCCCCGCGGCCAGGATGGCCGTCAGGTCCGCCCGGTCGGTGCTGCCCTGTTCGCGCAGGCGGCGGTGCCGGGTGCGTTCGGTGACGGGCAGCGGGGACTCGTCGGGCATGACAGGAGTCTACGAGGGCCCTTTACTAAGGTGAGGGTCATGAAGATCGGATTCGGTGCCCCGGTCGCGGGCGCCTGGGCCACCCCCGGTTACCTCGCCGCCTTCTCGGAACAAGCCGAGGAGGCCGGATACGCGTCGCTGTGGACGTTCCAGCGCCTGCTGGTGCCCGAGGGCTCCGGCATGGATCCGGTCTACCGGAGCGTGCTCGACCCGATGGTCGCCCTGGGGTTTGCGGCGGCCCGGACGTCGCGGATCCGGCTCGGCGTGGCCATCCTCAACCTGCCCTTCGTCTCCCCCGCCTACCTGGCCAAGCAGGCCACCACCGTGGACGTGCTGTCCGGCGGGCGGCTCGACCTCGGGCTCGGCATCGGCTGGATGCCGGAGGAGTTCGCGGTGACGGGCGGCTCCACGGCCAGGCGCGGCGCCCGGACCGAGGAGTACCTGGCCGTGCTGCGGACGCTATGGGCGGACGAGGTCAGCTCCTACCACGGCGAGTTCTACACGGTCCCGGCGGGACGGCAGGATCCCCGGCCGGTGCAGCAGCCCGGGCCGCCGGTGCTGCTCGGCGGCATGTCCCGGCCGGCCATGGAGCGGGCCGGGCGGATCGCGGAGGGCTGGATCACCTCCAGCCGCGCCGACCTGACCAAGATCAGCGAGGCGGTCCGCGTGATCGGGGAGGCGGCCGCCGCCGCGGGCCGGGACCCGGACGCGGTACGCATCATCTGCCGGGGCGTGGTGCTGGCCGGGTCCGAGGCGAAGGGTCCCGACGGCCGCCGGCGCCTGCTGTCCGGCAGCTACGAGCAGATCCGTGCAGACGCCGCGTGGCTCGCCGGGGAAGGCGTCACCGAACTGTTCTACGACCTGAACTGGGACCCGCAGGTTGGCAACCCGGCGGTCGCGCCCGCAGAAGCGGCCGAACGGGCCGGGGACATCCTGGCCGGGCTCGCCCCGCGCTGAACCGGGCTGGTCGTTGACGCCGCGACACTGCACATTGCGGCACGCCCTTGCCGGTATGTAGTACACCTGCTATCGTTCGTTGCAGGGTCAATATACGGGTGGTGGGTGCTATATGTCGGTGCTCAACTGGTCGGGCGTCCTCTCGCCGAGCGCGGCATGGCACGTGCCCGAAGAACCGGCGGAGAATCTCGTGCTCGACGTGCGCGACCTGCGGATGCGGTACGGCCGGACCGACGTCCTGTCCGGTGTGTCGTTCGGCGCGCGCCGGGGCGAGGTACTGGCCTTGCTCGGGCCGAACGGGGCGGGCAAGACCACGACGATCGAAATACTCGAGGGCTTCAGGATGCGGTCGTCCGGGCAGGTCAGTGTGCTCGGCACCGATCCGGCGCGCGGCGGGGAAGCGTGGCGGGCCCGGATCGGGGTGGTCCTGCAGTCCTGGCGGGACCATGGCAAATGGCGGGTCAGGGAGCTGCTCGCGCACCTGGGTTCGTACTACGCGCCGTACGCGGCGTCGGGTATGCCGCGGCCGTGGGACGTGGACGAGCTCATCGCCACGGTCGGGCTCACCGAGCAGGCCGGCCAGCGGGTTCGCCGCCTGTCCGGCGGGCAGCGACGCCGCCTGGACGTGGCCATCGGCATCGTGGGCCGGCCCGAGCTGCTGTTCCTCGACGAGCCGACGGCCGGGTTCGACCCCGAGGCCAGGCGCGAATTCCACGATCTCGTCCACCGGCTGGCCGACCGCGAGGAGGCCACCATCCTGCTTACCACGCACGACCTCGACGAGGCCGAGAAGCTGGCTGACCGGATCTTGATCCTGGCGGCAGGCAGGATCATCGCGGACGGTTCGGCGGACGAGCTGTCCCGGCTGATGTCCACCCAGGCCGAGGTGCGATGGAGCCGCGACGGGCAGCGGTTCGTGCACTCGGCGGACGAGCCGACCCGGTTTGTCCGCGAGCTGTTCCGGCAGTACGGCGAGTCCGTCGGGGACCTGGAGGTGCGGCGGGCCAGCCTGGAGGACACCTACATGGCGCTGGTCCGGCAGGCCGAATCGGGGGAATCGGGAGGCTCCGGTTCCGGCCCGGGCGGCGGCGACGCGATCAGGAAGTTCTCGGTGGTGGCGGGATGAACGCGAGCTGGGTGGCCGCACGGGCGGGCGTGCGGCGCGGCTGGATCGAGCTGAAGCACACCTTCACCACGCCGGGCGACCTGGTGACGTTGCTGATCTTCACGGGGATCCTGCTGGGCGTCATGCTGTGGACCCGCAACACCACCGTGCCCGGCACGCACTTCTCGCTCGGCACCGCCATGCTGGCCAGCATGCTCGGCATGACCGTCGGCTTCAACGGGCTGGCCACGCTGGGAAGCATTCTGACGGTCGAGCGCGAGGACGGCACGCTGCTACGGGCTAAGGCCACCCCGAACGGGATGACCGGGTACCTGATCGGCAAGGTCGTGACCGTGTCGGGGACGATCCTGATCAGCGTGGCCGCCACGCTGATCACCGGCGCCCTTCTGTTCAGCGGCCTGGCGGTGGGCAGCGCGAGCACCTGGCTGACGCTGATCCCCGTGGTGCTGCTCGGGCTGCTGGCCACGCTGCCGATCGGCGCCGTGCTCGGGTCCTTGTTCCCCGGCGCCCGCAGTGCGGGCCTGCTGACGCTCGCGATAGGCGGGCTGGCCGCGATCTCCGGAATCTTCTATCCGATCACCCACCTACCGCACTGGCTCCAATGGGTCGGGCAGACGTTCCCGCTGTACTGGCTGGGGCTCGGCACGCGTTCGGCCCTGCTGCCCGCGAACCTGGCCTCGGTGGAGGTCGGTCATTCCTGGCGGCACCTGGCCACCTTCGGCGTGCTGAGCGCATGGGCCGTCGCCGGGCTCCTGGCAGCGCCGATTCTGCTGCGGTGGGTGGCGCGCCGCGAGTCCGGGTCGAGCGTGGCCGCGCGCCGCGAGAAGGTTCTGCGGCAGGCAGCAGGGTGAGGCGGCACCATGAGTGAGGTCATCTACAACCGCATCGCGATGCTGCGGGCGGAGCGCGGGATCTCCCGGCGGCAGCTGGCCGAGGCCCTCAACGTGCACTACCAGACCGTGGGCTACCTGGAGCGCGGCGAGTACAGCCCGAGCCTGTACCTGGCGCTGCGGCTGGCGGCGTACTTCGAGGTGCCGGTCGAGGTGGTCTTCTCGACCGAGCCGTTCCCGCGGATCGGGAGCGCGGGGATGTCAGCGTCCTGAGGTCAGCGTCCTGAAGGCTCGGCGGGCTGCGGGATGAGGCCCTCGCGGTGCGCGATGGCGGCGGCCTCGGTGCGGCTGGCGGCACCGAGCTTGCCCAGGATGTTGGACACGTGCACGCTGGCCGTCTTCGGCGCGATGAACAGTACCGAAGCGATCTCCCTGTTGCTGCGGCCCGCGGCGATGAGCCGGAGGACCTCGCGTTCCCGGCTGGTCAGCGAGGCCAGCACCGCACCGTCGCCGTGCGCCTCCGCGGTCCCGATCCTGGCCCGGCGGGCCAGGTCGTCCAGGGCCCGGCGCAGCGGCCGGGCGGCGAGCCTGTCCGCTATCTGCACCGCCTGGTGCCACTGCTCCGCCGCCTCGTCCCGGCGGCCCGCCTCGGCCAGCGCCTCGGCCAGTCGCCATCGGGTGCGGGCGATCTCGTAGACGTAGCCGGGACCGAACGCGTCGAGGACCGCCTCCCACGCCTGCGGGTCGTTGTCGCCGTCGGCCCGGCGGTATTCCGCCTCGGCGCGGGCCACCCAGCCCCGGCCCTCGGGCCCGAGGATGAACTTGGGCCGCTTGGGGAACGCCGCCCCCTCCCGGGCGATCTGCAGGAGCTCACCCGCCGCCGTGACCGCCGCGGCCGCGGCCGTGTCGTCGCCGGTGGCCCTGGCCTGCACCGCCCGGTCGGCCAGGGCGCACATCGCGACCGCAGCCGGCCTGATGGCCGAGGGATGGAAACCCCAGGGCGGCTCGTAGACGACGTCGAGCGCGGCGCGCGTCTGGGTCAGTGCCTCCTCGACATCGCCCTGCCACAGGGCGTGCTCGGCGATCAGCCCGCGCGCGATGAACCCGTCGAATCCGTGGGCCGACAGGAACGGCTCGATCCAGGCGTGCCGCTCCTCCACGACCGGGTTGCCGCGCGCGACGTCGATGAACAACGCCATCGAGGACAGGGAGGCCTCGGGGATGCTGGTGACCCGGACCGGGAAGCCGTCCGCGATTTCCTGGGCGTGGTCCCACTTGCCGTCGGCGAAGTGGCACTGGAAGTGCAGATGCTGCACGTCGGTGCCGTACGGTGCGAGGCCGAGCCCGGTCTGGTTGGCTCGCTTGGTACCCTCGTGCGCCACGGCCCCGCCGGCGGTCAGGTCGCCGTGCTCCAGGTGCGCCCGGGCCAGGTGGTACGCCGCCCGCAGCTCCACGCCGAGCACCTTGGCCTCGCGGGCCTGCTTGTGCGCCTGCGTCAGCAGCTTGATGGCCTCGTCGTTGCGGCCCTCGCGGTTGCTGAGGAACCCCAGGGTGACCAGCGCGTCGGCCTGGACCCAGAGGGCGTTGGCCGCGCGGGCCGCGGCGAGCGCCTTCTCGGCCTGCTCCCGGACCATGTCAAAGTTGTCATCGACCAGCAGGGTGTTGGCGTAGGTGCCCACCGCCCGGGCGTACTGCCAGGTCGGGGGGTCGGCGGGTGTCTCGTCCACGGTCGCCCGGGCGATGTCGACGGCCTCGGCGGCGGCCTTGGCGTCGTCGATCGTCCACAGGTAGAAAGCGAGCCGCTCACCGATCCTGCTGGCCAGGTTCACCTCGTAGGGTCCCTTGTCGGGCAGGGCGGCGAGGGCATGCCGCAGCCGGCGGAGCAGGTGGACGGCCCGGTCGACGTCGCCGCTGTCCGCCGCGTTGGTCGCGGACAGCAGGCCGAGTTTGCCGCGGGCCATGCCGGCCGTCTTCTCCGGCTCGGCCACCCGCTCCCACAAGGCGAGAGCCTGGTCGTAGTGCCGGTGCGCCTCGGCCGGCGCGCCCAGCCGCTCCGCCTCGTCACCTGCCCTGATGGACGCGGCAAACGCCCCGGGAATATCGTGGCTGGCCAGGCAGTGCTGGGCCAGTTCGGCCACGGTCCCCGGCATGGCCAGCCGGTGCTCATCGGACAGCAGCGCGCTCATCGTGGCGTGCAGCCTGGTCCGCTCGCCCGGCAGCAGGTCACCGTAGACCGCCTCGCGCAGGAGGGCATGCCGGAACACGTAGCCCTCGGTGCCGTCGGGCACGAGCAGCTGGTGGGTGACCGCCTCCCGTACGGCGGCCTCGTAGTCGGCCGACATCAGGCCCGACGCGGCCTGGACCAGTTCGTCGTCGGCCTTCCGTCCGGCCACCGCCGCCGCGCGGAGCACCTGCTGGGCGGCGTCGGAGAGCTGCTCCACCCGGCTAAGCAGCAGCGCCGCCAGCCCGGCGGGCAGGCTCTGTTCCTGGCGGTCGCCGCTGAGCGAGGCGGCGAGCAGTTCCTCGGCGTAGTAAGCGTTGCCCTCGGCCCTGGCCACGATGCCGTTCAGCTCGGTGGCGCCGATCCGGCCTTGCGCGGCCGCCGTCAGGTGCTCGGCCAGGGCCGAGGGAGCCAGCGGGACGAGGTCGACCGCGATGACGCCGGGCAGCCGGAGCAGCTCGGCCACCACGGGCCGGAGCGGGTGCCGCCGGTGCAGGTCGTCGGTCCGGTAGGTGCCGATCAGCGCGACCCGTTCGCGGTGCAGCATCCGGGACAGGAACGTGACCAGATCCCGGGTCGAGGTGTCAGCCCAGTGCAGATCCTCGAGTACCAGCAGCACCGGCCCGGCGGCCGCGAGCTCGGTGAGCAGGCCGAGCACGCCGCCGAACATCTGCTGCCGGGCCAGGCCGGAACGGTCCGAGTCGATGGTGAGGCCTCCGCCACCCTCGGGCAGCAGCATGCTCAGGGCCGGACGCGAGCTCAGCGCGTCACGGACCGCCCCGGCCTGGGCGGCGCTCCGCAGCGCGTCCGCCAGCGGCAGGTAGGGCACGCTGTCACCGAGCTCCGCGCACTGGCCTGAGAGCACGGTGAACCCGCGGCCCGCGGCCAGCCGCGTGGCCTCCGCGACCAGCCGGGACTTGCCTACGCCCGCGTCGCCGCTGACCAGTGCGACGACGGAGCGGCCCGCCTCGGCGTCATCGAGCAGCCTGAGCAGGCGGCCGAGTTCGTCGTCCCGCCCGACGATGCGGCCCGCTGACACGCGTAGCACCATTGCATGAGTATCGCACCGGGTAGCGACAATTCCGATTCTTTATGCTCGCGAGCTCCCGGCGGTACGCTGCGCCCATGAGCCTGCGCCTGATCCGGAGGGATTCCCTGTCCGCCGCCACCGCGCAGACCGGCGGGATGATCCGCTCGGCCGCTATATCCGGCGACCTGACCGGCGCCTCGGCGCTATGGATGGGCCGTACCGTCGTGCTGCCGGGGACCTCGTCCGGCGACCATCATCACGGTGACTCGGAAACGGGCATCTACGTGGTATCGGGCCACCCGGTGTTCGTCTTCCGCGACCCGGACAGCGGATCGCTGGTCCGGCTGGAGGCGGCGCCGGGCGACTACGTGTGGGTACCGCCGCACGTGCCGCACCGGGAGGAGAACCCCTCCCCCGACACCGAAGCCGTCGTGGTGATCGCCAGATCGACGCAGGAAGCGATCGTGGTCAACGTACCGTCGCTGTAGTTGTCACTCGGGATCCCTGCGGTCGACGCGGCGCCCGCGCTTGACCGCGGAGCGCTGGCGTTTACCCTCGAGGCGGCGCTCGTTCGCGCCCCGGCCGGGCCGGGTCGGGACGCGCGGGCGCTGCGGCGGCGCGACCGCGTCCCTGAGCAAGCTGGCGAGCCGCGCCCTGGCGCCCTGGCGGTTGGCGAGCTGGCTGCGCTGCTCGGAGGCGGCCACGGTGAGCACGCCGCCGGCCAGCCGCCCGGCCAGCCGTTCGGTGATCCTGTCCCGCGCCCATTCGGGCAGCGCGACCGACCGCCCTACGTCGAAGGAGAGCTCGACCCGGCTGTCCGCGGTGTTGACCGACTGGCCGCCAGGGCCGGATGACCGGGAGAAACGCTCCCGCAGCTCGCTGCCCGGTATCACCAGCCAGCCGTTCACCTGTAGGTCGTCAGGCATGTGAAGCGGCTAGGTCAGGCTCGCCACGAGCTCGCCGACAGGCTTGCGGCGGCCGGTGTAGAACGGGATCTCGACCCGGGTGTGCAGCCGTGCCTCCGCGCCCCGCAGGTGGCGCATCAGGTCCACGATCCGGTGCAGCTCGTCGGCTTCGAACGCGAGGATCCACTCGTAGTCGTTGAGCGAGAAGCAGGCGACCGTGTTGGCCCGTACGTCGGGGTACTCGCGGGCCATCTTCCCGTGCTCGGCGAGCAGGCGACGGCGCTCCGCCGGATCCAGCAGGTACCACTGGTAGGAGCGGACGAACGGGTACACGCTCACGTAAGCGCGCGGCTCCTCTTCGGCCAGGAAGGCCGGGATGTGGCTCTTGTTGAACTCGGCCGGCCGGTGCAGCGCCATCACCGACCAGACCGGCTCACTGCAGCGGCCAAGGCGGGTGCGGCGGAAGCGCGCGTACTGATCCTGCAGGTCATCCGAGGTGGGCGCTACCCACCAGAACATGAAGTCCGCGTCCGCGCGCAGGCCCTGGACGTCGTAGCAGCCGCGGGTGACGATGCCCTTGCCTGCCGCCTGGTCGAGCAGCTCGGCCACCTCGGCGGCGATCGCGGCGGGGCCGCCGGCCTCGAGCGCGCCCCGGTCGGGGACCCGGAACACCGACCACATGGTGTAGCGGACCAGCTCGTTGAGATCGCGGGCCTTCGGCTTAGGGGCCGTCTGAAGTTCGTCAGCCATCAAAGATGCGCGGCGGGTGCTTCCGCCTTCAGCCTGGAGCTGAAGCCGCGCTCCCTCCTCTCAGCTTGCTTACCCGGGAATGTCGGTGCCGAGCCTTACGATCGGCATGCAAGCGGCCCGGTGAGGTGGCAACCTCCCCGGCCACAATCCACACCGACTATAGGAAGCCGGTGCCGGTGAGACGAGCCTATGTGTTCCGCGCCTACCCGACGCGCCCGCAGGAGGGGCGCGCGGTGAAGCTGATGCACGACCACTGCGACCTGTACAACGCCGCGCTCGAGGAGCGTCGCGAGGCGTTGCGTATGCGGAAGGCACCCGTGTCCTACGGGATGCAGTCGGCCCAGCTTAAGGACATTCGCAAGGCTGACCCAGGCAGGCAGGGTGTGCACTCGTTCACCGCCCAGCAGCAAACCCTCCGCAGACTCGACGATGCGTTCGCCGCGTTCTTCGGGCGTGCCACGAACGCGGAGAGGAACGGGGGCAAGAAGCCTGGCTATCCCCGGTTCAAGCCGTACTCCCGGTTCCGGCAGGTCCGGTTCGTCAACGGCGATGGGGCCAAGTGGATCCCGGCAGACAGCGGCGGCTGGGCGCGCGCCACACTGCAGGCTGTCGGCTCGGTCAAGGTCCGCCAGCACCGCCAGACACGAGGTACGGTCAAGGCGCTCCAGCTCAAGCAGGAACACCGCCGCTGGTACGTCATCGTGATCGCCGAAACCGAGCCCGTGCCGTTGCCCGCGACGGGCCGCGAGGTCGGCGTGGACGTGGGAGTCGCCCGCTTCCTGACCACCAGCGACGGCCAGATCGTGAACAACCCGCGGTTCCTCGCCGCGTCGGCTGACGTGATCGCGAACCTGGAACGGCGCAAATCCCTGGCCAAGCCAGGATCCGGCAACCGGAAGCGCATCCGCCGCGCGCTGGCCAAGGAGTGGCGCAAGGTCCGTAACCGGCGCCGGGACTTTCACCACAAGACCGCGCGGATGCTGATCGACCAGTGCGATGTGATCGCGCTGGAAGACCTGAACATGGCGGGAATGACCAGACGGCCCGCGCCCAAGCCCGACACGCAGAATCCGGGCGCATACCTGCCGAACCAGGCCGCGGCCAAGGCTGGGCTGAACAAGAGCATCCTGGACGCGGCCTGGCACCAGTTCACTTGCATTCTCATCGGGAAAGCGGAGGAAGCTGCCCGCAGAGTCATGCTGGTGAACCCGGCCGGGACAAGCATCACCTGCCACCACTGCGGGGCGCGATGCGCCCGCCCCCGCCAGGACACCGTGATCTGCCCCGCGTGCGGCCCAATGGACGCCGACGTGAATGGTGCGATCAATATCGCATGCAGGGCCGGGCTGGGCTCTGGTCAAGCTGCTCCGGCAGCTTGAGAAGCTGCCGCCTTCACGCGGCAGAGCAGTCACGCCACCATTGTCGGCCACGGTCACCGGACCGCACGGGCGTCGCCGACCGGCCCACCCGCGAGGAACGTCAGCACCTGACCTGCCGCCGCGCGCGCGGTCGCCACGCAGGCCGGCACGCCCACCCCGTCATAGGCCGCGCCGCAGACCGCGAGCCCCGGCTGGGCCGCCACCGCCGACCGGATCGCGGCCACCCGGTCCAGGTGCCCCACCGTGTACTGGGGCAGCGCACCGCCCCAGCGGGTCACCCTGGTGGCCACTGGCCCGCCTCGGACCCCGGTCGCGGCCGTCAGTTCGGCCGCGGCCAGCGCGGCCAGCTCGTCGTCGGCGTGCTGCAGCAGCGCTTCCTCCCCGATCCGGCCGACCGAGCAGCGGACGATCTCCAGGTCCGCGTCCGCGGACGCCCCGGCCAGATGCGGCCATTTGACGGTGGAGAAGGTGACGGCCTTGACGGCCCTCCCGTCCACGGCGGGCACCAGGTACCCGCTCCAGCCAAGGCCGGCCAGGCCCGGGGCGGGAAACGCGGACCGCGGATAGGCGAGCGTGACGATCGCCATGCTCGCGTAGCTGATCTGGCCGAACGCCGTGACCGCGGCCGACGCGCCGGGAACGCCCGCGAGCAGGCGGCCCGCGGGCCGCGCCGGGACCGCGAGGATCACCGCGTCGGCTTCGACCTGCCTGGGTGCCGCCGCCGAGCCCACGGTGAGCCGCCAGCCGCGCCCGGCAGGCGCCAGCTCACGGGCCACCGCGCCGGTGCGCACCTCCGCGCCCGATAGTTTTGCCAGGTAGTCGGGGAGCATGCCGAGGCCGCCGGTGAGCGTGGTGAACACCGGTCCGCCCGCGCGGGTGCCCGGGGAACCCGCCTGGGGCGGCAGCAGGGACCGGGCCGCCTCGGCGAGCGAGGCGTGCCGCCGGGACGCTGCCGCCAGCGCGGGCAGCGTCGCGTCGAAGGAGAGCTCCGCCGAACGTCCCGCGTAAACCCCGCCCAGCAACGGGTCCACCAGCCGGTCCACCACCTCGGCACCCAGGCGCGCCCCGATGTACCCGGCGACGGACGCGTCGCCGTCACGGGTGGTAGGCGGCAACTCGAGGTCCTCCCTGGCCCGGGCCACGCCCTCGTCGGACAGTACCCCGGACCGGGAGAGTTCGGTCATGTCGGACGGCACGCCCATGAACTGCCGGCGGGGCAGCGGCCGGAGCGCGCCCAGCGTCCAGATCGCGGACGACGTGGGCCCCGGGTTGGCTCGCTGATCGGCCAGCCCGGCCTCGGCGATCAGCGCGGTCCCCTCTGGACGGGTGACCAGCAGCGCCTCGGCTCCCTCGTCGACGGCGGTGCCGGCGATCTCGGATACGGACAGCTTGCCGCCAAGCCGCGGCGAGCCCTCCAGCACGGTCACCCGTACCGCCTCGTCCCGCAGGAAGAACGCCGCCGCGAGCCCGGAGATCCCGCCGCCCACGATCACCACGTGCGGCCGCCCGTTCGTAGGCTCCATGCCTCCAGCCTGGCAGACGCTGATT
>Ga0207657_10001215_pt1 | contig 27430 bp, 25 predicted proteins | sample KBSC33metaG_FD_184316 | JGI IMG/M metagenome (GOLD analysis project Ga0207657, IMG submission 184316) | Corn rhizosphere microbial communities from Kellogg Biological Station, Michigan, USA - KBS C3-3 metaG (SPAdes) (version 2) | ecosystem: Host-associated > Plants > Roots > Rhizosphere > Soil ...
GTCGGCCTGTGGCGCTGCAAGCGCGAGGGCGATGATATCCTCATACTCGCCGGTAACGACTGGACCCGCGTCCCGATGCTCCGTCAACAGGTCAAGAAGCGGGAGGGGCGGCCGAACATGTGTCTCGCCGACTTCATCGATCCTGACGGCGAGGATTGGATCGGCGGATTCGCTGTCGGAATCCACGGGCTCGAAGCGCACCTCGAGCGGTTTAAGGCGGCGCACGACGATTATTCCGACATCCTGCTGAAAGCGCTTGGCGACCGATTCGCGGAAGGCTTCGCGGAGGCGCTCCACGGACAGGTGAGGAACCGCCTCTGGGGTTATGCGGAGGAACATCTCTCCAACGAGCAAATCATTCGGGAGAAATATGAGGGCATCCGCCCGGCGCCCGGTTACCCGGCCTGCCCGGACCACAGCCTCAAGCCCATCCTGTTCGAGATGCTGGGTGGCAATCCGGGCGAAGTGACCCTGACCGAGAATTTCGCGATGCTTCCGACGTCGGCGGTCTCCGGCTTCTATTTCGGGCATCGCGACAGCCAGTATTTCGGAGTGGCGAGGATCGGTCGCGACCAGGTCGAGGAATATGCGCAGAGGCGCGGGGCTCCGGTCGAACAGGCCGAGAAGTGGCTCCGGCCGAACCTCGATTAATCCGTCACCCGGACTGGTTTCAGGGTCCATTTGCGAGACCCGTCCCGCACTTCATCGGAATGGATGCTGAAAGAAGTTCAGCATGACGTTACAGGGGGGTGAACCATGCTCCGCCGCCTCTTCATTCTTTTCGCACTGCTGCTCGCGCCGGCGCTGGCGCATGCGCGAGGGATCGACCCGCAGCTGGTGGCCGAAGGGCCTGCGCCGGCGGGCGGCGAGGTCGAGCTCGCAATCGTCATGCATACCAAGCCAGGCTGGCACGGCTATTGGCTGAACCCGGGCGACGCCGGCCTTCCGATGGACGTGAAGTGGCAACTTCCGGTGGGCTGGTCGGTCGGCCAGCTGCAGTATCCGGTCCCGACTCGCCTCACGATCGCCGGGCTGATGAATTACGTTTACGAGAAGGATTATGCGATCCTCGTCCGGCTGAAGGCGCCCGCGAATGCGACCGGTGTGGTACCGATCCGGGCGGAGGCGCACTGGCTCGCCTGCACCGACAGGATTTGCGTGCCGGAAAAGGGCGAGCTGTCGCTCGACCTGCCGATCGGCGCGGGGTCACCAAACCGGGCGGCCTTCGACCAATGGCGAAAGGCCCTTCCGCGGCCGCTCGCGAGCGTTGCCCGATTCGAGGTCGCTGGCAACGCGATCCGCGTCGGAATCCCGCTTCCGCGCGATGTGAAGGTCGAGAAGCCCTATTTCTTCCCGTCGGTCGACGGCCCTGTCGACTATGCGGGCGAGCAGCATTTCAGCCGCAAGGACGACCTCCTGATCGCCGAGCTTCCGCGACGGCAGGGTGAACCGACGAAGCTGGCGGGCGTCCTGTCGCTCGGCGACGGGCGGGGGCTCGAGGTCGAGGCATCACCCGGCGCCGTTCCCGAGGGCGGAGGACAGATCGACGGCCTCGGCGTTGACGCCCTGTTGTGGGCGGTTCTCGGAGCAATCGCGGGCGGGCTCCTCCTGAACCTGATGCCCTGCGTGTTCCCCATCCTGGCACTGAAGGCGCTTCATCTGGCACGGAGCGGCGGCGAGGCGGCCCATGCGCGCAAGGAGGCGCTCGCTTATGCGGCCGGGGCAGTTGCGGGGACGGGGGCGCTTGGAATCGTACTGGTCGCAATTCGGGCCGGCGGAAGCGCCGCGGGATGGGCTTTCCAGCTCCAGGACCCGCGGACCATCATGCTGCTGCTGCTGCTGGCGACGGCGATCACCTTGAACCTGGTGCGGGTTTTCGAGGTCCCAACGGTGGGGGGAGGCACCCGGCCAGCGGGAAGTTTCGGCACCGGGGCACTCGCGGCCTTCGTTGCGACGCCTTGTGCTGGTCCGTTTCTGGGCGCGGCGCTCGGGACTGCGCTGCTGCTTCCGCTTTACGGCTCGATCGCGGTGTTCGCGGCATTGGGGCTCGGCCTCGCGCTCCCGTTCATCGCGGTAGCGTTCATTCCGGCGCTTCGGCGCAGGCTTCCGGCGCCCGGCGCCTGGATGGCTCGCCTGCAGCGCTTCCTCGCCATCCCTATGGCTGCGACCGCCGTCGGAGCGCTGTGGCTGCTCTGGCGGGAAGCCGGAACGTCGGCTCTCTGGATCGGTCTTGCCGCGGTTGCGATCCTCACTGTGGCGCTTGCGATCGTCGGACGCTCGCAGAGGCAGGGGCAGGCGTTGCCGCTGTTCGGAGTTGCGCTCGCAGGAGTCGCTTTGGTCGGGGCGATTGCCCTGGCTCCCGCAAGCGTCGAATCCGGACCGACGAAGGTCGCTGGGGCGGAAGTGTGGAGCGAAGCCGCGGTGACGCGCGAGCTTGCGCGCGGCCACCCCGTGTTCGTCTATTTCACCGCCGACTGGTGCCTGACCTGCAAGGTCAACGAGGCCGCGGCCATCGACCGCAAGGAAGTGCGGGATTCGTTCAAGGCTGCGGGCGTGAAAGTGTTCGCCGGCGACTGGACTGCCGGCGATCCCGAGATCACCCGGTTTCTGGAAGGCCGCAGGCGCGCAGGGGTTCCGCTCTACCTCTGGTACAGGCCGGGCACGTCACAGCCCGAGGAGCTGCCGCAGGTGCTCACTCCGGCTATGCTCATTTCCCGCGCTCGGGCGCCGCACCGCTAGCGGACCGCTCCCACACCTTCTTTCCGGCAATCCACGTCTGCAGAACTTGCGTTCGCCCGAGTTGCTGCGGGTCGACCTTCGTCGGGTCGCGGTCGACCAGCACGAAATCCGCCCATTTGCCGGGCGCGAGGGCGCCGATCCTGTCTTCGGCGAACCCGGCATAAGCCGATCCGCGGGTGTAGGCGGCAAGGGCCTGGGCGAAGGTCAGACGCTCTGACGGAATCCAGCCGCCGGCCGGCTTTCCTTCGAGGTCCTGGCGGCTCACGGCCGCCGAAAGCCCGGGGAAGGGGTTGGGCGACTCGACCGGGAAATCCGTCCCGAAGGCGAGCGGGATCCCGAGCTTTTCGACCGTCTGCCAGGCATAGGCGCCCTTGAGCCGGTTCGGTCCGAGCCGTGCCTCGGCCATCAGGCGGTCGCTGGTCTGGTGCGTCGGCTGCATCGAGGCGATGATCCCCGCCGGCTTCAGGCGCGGAATGTCGTTCGGATCGACGATCTGGAAATGCTCGATCCGCCAGCGCCGGTCGCCAGGATATTTGGAGTGAAGCTTCTCGTAGACCGAGATCACCTGTGCATTGGCGGCATCGCCGATGGCGTGGGTGGCGGGCTGGAAGCCGGCGGCGGCCGCCGCGTCCTCCTGCGCCAGAAGATCCGCGTCGGAATGGAACTGGAGGCCGCGTGTGTCCGGCTTGTCGGAATAAGGCTGCTTCAGCCACGCGCCGCGCGATCCGAGCGCCCCATCGGCGAAGAATTTGACTCCGACCGCGCGGAGCCGGTCGTCGTACATCCATCCGGTGGGATGCGGGATCACCTTCAGCGGGTCGAGCCCGAGCAGATAGACCATCAGCCGCACCTGCAATTTGCCGGCTTCACCCGAGCGCCGAAACGCGTTCCAGTCGTCCAGCGAGGTGCTCATCGACCCAACCCCGGTCACTCCGAAGCCGAGCAGGATGTCCTGCGCCTTGGCGAACGCTATATCCTGCTGGTCGGTCGAAGGCGCGGGGATGGCCCGCTCGATCAGGCCCGTGGCCGCGTCGACGAACGTGCCGTTGTGGATTTCGCCGCCGTGGGGAGGTGGAGTTTGCGGCGTGACCCCGGCGGCCTTCATCGCCGCGCTGTTGGCGACGACCGCGTGCCCGTCGACCCGGGAGAGAACGACCGGGCGGTCGCTGACCACCGAGTCGAGGTCGGCGGCGGTCGGGAAACTCTTGGTCGGCCACAATTCCTGGTTCCAGCCGGCGCCGAGTATCCAACCACTCCCAGGATGGGCGGCCGCATAGTCCTTCAGCCGCTGCTGGAGTTCCTGGAGCGAGGAGGTGCCGACGAGGTTGAGTTGGAGCGCGTCGAAGCCAAGTTCCATCACATGGCCATGCCCGTCGATGAAGCCGGGAAGGAGCGTCTGCCCGAGCGCGTCCACAACATTTTCCGACTTCGGTCGTGCTTCGCCTGATTTCAGCACTCGGACGACCTTGCCGTCGTCGCCGATGAGGATTCCGGTGAAATGCTGGAGCTTTCCGGCGGAATCGACCTGGATGCCATTGGCATTGTCGATCAGGGTGTCGGCGAAGGCCGGGGAGGCGAGGAGCGCGGCGGCGAGCCCGAGGAGTGCTTGGCGTTTCATTACGCTGGCATAGCATTGTCGACGCCCAAGTGAACGTCTAGGCGCAGGCCAAATGATGCAGCCGCCGACAATCGACGACATCCGCGCCGCCGCGACGCGAATCCAGGGGGCCGTGGTGCGGACGCCGATGCTTTTGAGCAGCGCGCTGTCTGAAATCATCGGCGCCGAGGTTTGGCTCAAGTTCGAGAATTTGCAGCTGACCTCCGCCTACAAGGAGCGCGGGGCACTCAACAAGCTGCTGCAGCTTACGCAAGAGGAGCGGGCGCGAGGCGTAATCGCGGCGTCGGCGGGCAACCACTCGCAGGCTGTCGCCTATCACGCGACGCGGCTCGGCATTCCCGCGACGATCGTCATGCCGGAATCGACGCCGTCGATGAAGGTCACCAAGACTCAGGGCTATGGCGCGAAAGTCGTGCTTTACGGCGGTGTGTTCGACGATGCCTACGCCAGGGCCCGCGAACTTGCGCTCGAGAACGGTTACATCTTCGTGCATCCGTTCGACGATCCGTGGATCATCGCGGGCGCAGGTACCGTCGGGTTGGAAATGCTCGAGGATGCGCCCGATCTCGATACGATCGTCGTTCCGATCGGCGGCGGCGGTCTCATGTCGGGAGTCTCGATCGCGAGTCGCGCGATCAAACCCGGCATCGAGCTGATTGGAGTCGAAGCCGAGCTTTACCCATCGATGAAGTGCGCGATCGACGGTTGTCACCTTCCGCTTGGCGGAGACACGCTCGCCGAAGGAATCGCCGTCAAGCAGCCGGGCGAGCTTACATCCGCGATCCTCAAGCAAAATATCGACGATGTCGTGCTCGTGTCGGAGCGCGACATCGAACGCGCGGTGGCGATGCTGGTCGGAATCGAAAAGACGGTGGTGGAGGGCGCTGGAGCAGCGGGAATCGCGGCGATGCTGGCCGATCCCGATCGCTTCAAAGGCAAGAAGGTCGCGACCATGCTGTGCGGCGGAAACATCGATACGCACCTGCTCGCCAACGTCCTCGTGCGCGACCTGGTCCGGCAGGGCCGGATCGCCCGGCTACGGGTCGCAGCACAGGATCAGCCGGGGGCGCTTGCCCGCATCACCGCGCAGTTCCACGAGGCGGGCGTCAACATCATCGAAATCCGCCACAGCCGTATCTTCACCGCGCTTCCCGCCAAGGATACGGTGATCGAGGTCGAGTGCGAGGCGCGCGACGCCGCCGCGATCGACCAGGTCGAGTCGATGCTCAACGCGGCGGGATTCAAGGTCGAGCGTGCTTCGCTCGACTAGGTTTTCGTCCTGATCCGGGACAGTATTGCGCCATTCGGAGATCCGGGCCGCCACCAACTCTTTTCAAGCGCGTTTACCAGTCGCATAAACAGCACTGAAACCATGAGCGCACCGTTCCGCTTTCCAAAGTTCTTCGTGACGAACCCTTCGCCGTGCCCGTACCTGCCCGGCAAAGTGGAGCGGAAAGTGTTCACCGAGCTTAGTGGACGGAATGCCAGCGAGCTCAACGAAGCGCTCGGGCGCATCGGGTTCCGCCGGAGCCAGTCAGTCGCCTATCGGCCCAGCTGCATCGACTGCACCGCCTGCGTCTCCGTTCGGGTCGTAGCCGGGGAGTTCCAGCCGAGCGCCACGCAGCGCAAGCTTCTTCGCCGCCATGCGGATCTGGAAGTCGTGGCCTGCAAGCCGTGGAGCACTGAGGAGCAATATGCGCTCCTTCGCTGCTATCTCGCGCACCGCCACCCCGGAGGGGGAATGGCCGACATGGACGAGACCGACTTTGCCGACATGGTCGAGCAGTCGCCGGTCCGCACCTACATGATCGAATATCGTGAGCCCTCGGAGAGCGGCCGGCGCGGAAAGCTGGTCGGCTGCTGCCTTTCGGATCACCAGAACGACGGCCTGTCGATGATCTACAGCTTCTTCGACGTCGGCGAGGGGGCTCGCAACGGCCTCGGCACGTTCATCATCCTCGATCACATCATCCGGGCCGCGCGTGCCGGCCTTCCTTTCGTCTATCTCGGCTATTGGGTCCAGGGATCGAAGCGGATGGACTACAAGACGCGCTTTCGGCCGCTCGAGCGCCTTGGCCGCGACGGCTGGAGGCGGATGGACGAGTCCGAGGGCGAGTCGTCGGCTGCGGCGATCGAGCTTCCCGCCCGGCGCCAGCGCAAGCGGCTCGTAACCGACGCCTGATCCGAAAAGGACCAACTTCCCGCCGCATCATCGAAAAATTGCGCTAAACTGTTTTTCTGCAGCGTCAGCAAAGGCTTGTTAACGGCGTGCGGCTATCGGAGCGGCGGTGAAGCACAGCAATATCATCAATCCGGCCGTGCCGCTGGAATTGAGCCACAGCTGGCCTCTCTTCGAGCAGCCGCGATATTTCGAGCTCGGCTCAATCCTCAACAGCGCCGCGATCGACGCGATCCCCCCCGCGACCGTCGGCGAGGTCGGCCTGCAGCACGCGGGTGTGTGGGAGTGCGACCTCAGCAACAACAGGCTGATTTGGTCCGGCGGCGTCTACGACATTTTCGGCCTGCCGCGGAGTACGAAGGTCAGTCGCGAAGAAGCGGTCGCCCTTTATTGCGAGGACTCCCGCGCAACGATGGAGCGGCTGCGCGCCCATGCGATCAAGCACAGGCGCGGATTCACGATCGACGTTCAGATCAGGCCGGCCGTCGGCGAAAATCGCTGGATGCGGCTGATCGCAGCGCCGATTTGCGATGGCGACCAGGCCGTCCGGCTGCACGGGCTGAAGCTCGCATTATGACCGTCAGCTCGCGAGCCGATAACCGATCCCCGGCTGATTGACGATGAGCTTCGGGGCGCCGGGCTCCGCCTCGAGCTTCTGGCGAAGCGCTCTGACCGCCACTCGCAGATATTCCGTTTGCGCCTCCTGCGCCGGTCCCCACGCCGTCCGCAGCAGATGCGCGTGTGTCAGGACCCGTCCAGGATGCTTCGCCAACTCGGCAAGAACCGCATATTCCTTGGGCGTCAGATGGATGTCTTCGCCGTTTCGCGAAATTCGGCGCTGCACAAGATCGATCGTGATGCCCTTGATCTCGATCGGCTGCTGGTCCGAATCAGGCTCGAGGTCGAGCAGGTTGGCGATATACCGGTCGATCTTCGCCGCTTCCGATCCGATCGTTGCTGCCACCTCGGTTTCGCCCGAACCGCTGCGCCTCAGCGCGCGCGCCGCGGCCGCAATGGCCTCGACCGGGCGCCGCAGGTCGCGGCCGATCGATGACAGGATCGACGATTTGAACCGGTCGCGCTCGCGCAGTGCCGCAAGGTCGCGCGCTTCGCGTTCCAGCCGTGCCCGCTCAAGTGCCAGCGCCACCTGATCGAGAAGGCTCGCCAGGAGTTCGTGCTGCTCTTCCCTGACCGCGATTCCGTCGTCGTCGCGGACCAGGCCGACAGCAGCGAGGATGGTGTCTCGGGACCGGACGGCATGGAATTGCCAGTCGGTCGGATAGGGCCGGGCCGCGCCTCGGCCCGACGACTCTCCGCTCTCCAGGACCGCCGCGGCCGTCGCGATGTCACTGGGGGTGAGCCGCAGCGAAGGCGGCGTGTTGGCGACGATCGCCGGAATCGGAAGACCTTCGACCATCGCCACGTTGCAATCGAATATCCGCGCGAGTTCGTTGCAGGTGACGGACGCAATTTCCTTCTTCTCCGAGCAGCTGAGAAGGCGTGCGGCGAAGCCTGCGATCGTGGCGTTGCGGCTGGCGTGCGCGGTCGCGGCTTCGGCATGTTCGCGCACGCTCGCGGCGAGCTTGCTGGTGACGACGGCGACCAGGAACAGCACGACGACAGTGACGATATCCGCCGGCCGATCCATTTCGAACGTGTGAAACGGCGGCGTGAAAAAGTAATTGTAGGCGAGGGCCGAGGCGAGACCGGCGATCAGCGCGGGCCACAATCCAAACAGGGTCGCAGTCGCAAGGATGGTCGGCAGATAGAGAAGATCGACGGCGCTGTTGCCCCAGCGCGGAGCGAGAAGACTTCCCCCGATCGTCGATAGCGCGACCATCGCGAGCGCAGCGACGTAAGGGAGAAGGATGGACGCGCCGCGGATGCGCTGTCCCACCGGGACATCCGTGTTCGGCGCCGACCGTTTCATTGCCTTAATTTGATATTGTGTCATTCAACCGTCGAGAGCCGCCGGAACGATTCCCGGATTTTCCTTATACGCTCTTCGTAAGTTCCATATGGAATCTTTACGCGCCGCGTCGGCAGTTTCTGTCGATGGCAAGTGTGATCACCCCCATCGACGATATCAGCCTGCGGCAGCAGGGACCGAGTGAAGCTCTGCCTCGGCTGATGCTCGGCGCGGTCGGCGTCGTCTACGGAGATATTGGCACGTCGCCGCTCTACACGTTGAAGGAGAGCTTTCTCGGACCGCACCCGCTGGCCGTCGACCGGCTGCACATCTTCGGGGTCCTGTCGCTGATCTTCTGGTCGCTGATGCTGGTGGTCACGGTCAAATATGTGTTTGTCGCGATGCGTGCGGACAACCGGGGCGAGGGCGGCTCCTTTGCCCTTCTGTCGCTGATCTCGCGGAACCTCGGGCACAAGAAATGGGCGCCGACCCTGGTCCTTCTCGGGGTGCTCGCCACGTGCCTCTTTTACGGCGACGCGATGATCACCCCGGCGATTTCGGTCCTCTCCGCGGTCGAAGGGCTGACGATCGTCGAAGCCGGGCTTCAGCCGCTGGTGATTCCGATCGCGATCGGGATTCTTCTGGCGCTTTTCCTCGTTCAATCGCGCGGGACGGCAATTGTCGGGGGGCTCTTCGGGCCGGTCATCCTCGTCTACATGGCGGTGCTGGCAACGCTCGGCCTATCGAACATCCTCGCTCACGCCGAAATCGTGAGCGCGCTGAGCCCGACGTGGGCGCTGCGATTCTTCCTCGTCAACCCAAAGCTGGCCTTCCTGGCGCTGGGCTCCGTGTTTCTCGCGGTGACGGGAGCGGAGACGCTTTATGCCGACATGGGCCATTTCGGCCGCAAGGCGATCGGTTTCTCCTGGCTTGGGCTCGTCTATCCCTGCCTGGTGTTGAATTATTTCGGCCAGGGCGCGCTCATGCTCGGTGATCCCCGGACGGCCGTAAACCCCTTTTACCTGATGGCGCCGGAATGGGCGCGGCTTCCGCTGGTGGCCATCGCGACGGCCGCGACCATCATCGCCAGCCAGGCGGTCATTTCGGGCGCCTTCTCGGTCACCCACCAGGCCGTGCAGCTGGGATTCCTCCCACGCCTCAAGACCGAGCACACCAGCGAGAAGGCGGCCGGGCAAATCTACATTCCGGCGGTCAATTGGGGCTTGCTGGCGATGGTGATCATCCTCGTCGTCGGTTTCCGCGAATCCGGACGGCTGGCGTCGGCTTATGGCATCGCGGTCACCGGAACGATGCTGATCACGACGATCATGCTCGCCGTCCTCGTCTTCCAGGTCTGGCGCTGGAACAAGATCGTGGCCACCGTAACGATCGGCCTGTTCCTCATCATCGACGGGACGTTCTTCGCATCGAACATCACTAAAATTCCCGACGGCGGCTGGTTTCCCCTGCTGGTCGCGGCGATCACGTTCACCGTGCTGACGACGTGGGCAACGGGCCGCAGGCTGCTGCGTGAACGACTTGAGGAAAGCTCTCTGCCGCTACCGGTCTTCGTGAAATCGGCGCGCTCCGCGCACCGCATCAAGGGAACGTCAGTCTTCCTCTCGGCATCGCCGGATTCGATCCCGTCCGCGCTGCTCCACAACCTCAAGCATAACCAGGTCCTCCACGAACGCGTCGTCATCCTGACGGTGAAGGTCGAGGAAGTCCCCCATGTGCCTTCCGCCCAGCGGCTGAAGGTCGATGACGCCGGTGGCGGCTTCTATCGCCTCGTCCTTCGCTATGGCTTTATGGATGAGGTGGACATTCCGCGCGACCTTGCGGCCTTCAAGAGTGGGGGAGTGGGGTTCCACCCGATGAGCACGAGCTTCTTCCTTGGGCGGCAAAAAGTGATCCCGTCGAAGCGACCGGGGATGGCGCAATGGCGCGAAAAGCTTTTCGCATGGCTCATGCAAAGCTCCGAAAGCGCGATGGACTTCTTCAAGCTTCCAACGAACCGCGTGATCGAGCTCGGGACCCAGGTCGAAATCTGATTGCCGTCTCAAAAGAGAAAGGCGGCGCCTTTCGGCACCGCCTTATCTCACCCGAAAATCGAAAAATTCAGGCGACCGCGCTCTCGAGCTGCGGCTCGCTGATGTCGTCCGGATCGCGCAGGACGTAGCCGCGGCCCCAGACGGTTTCGATATAATTGGCGCCGCCGCAAGCCAGGCTCAGCTTCTTGCGCAGCTTGCAGATGAAGACGTCGATGATCTTCAGCTCCGGCTCGTCCATTCCGCCATAGAGGTGGTTGAGGAACATTTCCTTGGTGAGGGTCGTGCTCTTGCGGAGTGAAAGCAGCTCCAGCATCGCATATTCCTTGCCGGTCAGGTGCACCCGGGCACCGTCGACCTCGACGGTCTTGGCATCGAGGTTCACGGCCAGCTTGCCGGTGCGGATGACGGACTGCGAATGGCCCTTCGATCTGCGCACGATGGCATGGATCCGCGCCACCAGTTCGTCCCTGTGGAACGGCTTGGTGACATAATCGTCGGCGCCGAATCCGAGCGCACGGACCTTGGAGTCCATCTCGCCGATGCCCGAAAGGATCAGGACCGGAGTCCCGACCTTCGCGGTGCGAAGCTTCTTCAGCACGTCATAGCCGTGCATATCGGGCAGGTTCAGGTCGAGAAGGATGATGTCGTAGTCATACAGTTTACCGAGATCGAGGCCTTCCTCGCCAAGGTCGGTCGTGTAGACGTTGAAACCCTCCGTTCCGAGCATCAGCTCAATGCTCTTCGCGGTTGTCGGCTCGTCTTCGATCAGCAGCACGCGCATTGCTGGCTCCCCCGTTCGCGGCCGTGAAGGTAAGTCCCTCTTAACGGCCTTGAAGCGTTCATTAACCATGTGGGGAATGAAGGCAAAAGGTTAATAAAGGGTAACAGACTGGAATCCTTTGATTCGTTGCGGCAGTGCATCAGATGATGCAACGCGTGCGCTTCGGGGAGGCTCCCATCGACGATTCCAAAACGGTGGCATCGGACCTCGTTGACCGGGTGCTGTTCATCGATGCGGAGGCCATCGTAATCGACAAGCCGGCGGGCCTTCCGGTCGATACGCCGAAAGCCGGCGGAGACAGCGTCGTGGGTCGCCTGGACAGCCTGAAGTTCGGCTTCCATCGGCCGCCATCCCCCGTTCACCGGCTCGATCGTGACACGTCGGGCTGTCTTTTGCTCGCGCGGAATCCGAAAGCGCGGACGCGATTCGGATCGACATTCGAGGCGGGTGAAGTCGAGAAGGTTTATATTGCCGTGATCGAAGGGACGCTGGAGGGAGCGGGGACGATCGATCTGCCGTTGGCGAAAGTCTCCTCGCTGGAGCAGGGTTGGCGGATGGTCGTCGACGATAAAGGGAAGCCGGCGCGGACGCGATGGACTGCGATTCGCGCGCTGGATGGCCGCACCCTGGTTGAATTCCGTCCGGAGAGTGGCCGCACGCATCAGATCCGCGCGCACGCTCGATACGGCTTTGACGCCGCAATTGCCGGCGATCCGGTTTACGGGGCAAGCGGCGGGCCGCTGCTTCTCCATGCCCTTCGCATGATCGTGCCGCGGGAAAGGAAGCCGGCCATTGACGTCACCGCTCCGCTGCCGGAGCGGTTCGGGGATTGGCGCGATGCCGTTTGAAATCCCGGAAGAGGCCCTGAGCGAGACTTTCCTGGCGGCAACAGGTCCTGGCGGGCAGAACGTCAACAAGGTCGCGACAGCGGTCCAGCTCCGCGCCGATCTATTCAAGCTGGCACTCTCGCCCGATATCTATGAACGGCTGAAGCGCATCGCCGGATCGCGGCTGACAGCCGGGGGCGAGCTCCTCATCACCGCCCGCCGCTTCCGCACGCAGGAGGCGAACCGCGAAGACGCGCGGCGGCGACTGGCGGAAATGATTGCCGAAGCTCATATCGTCCGGGCGAAGCGCAAGGCCACACGCCCAACCAGGGCGGCGAAGGCCAAGCGCGTCGACGAGAAAAAGCAGCGCAGCGCGGTGAAGCGCGCGCGCGGAAGGGTGAGTTTCGACTGATGTACGACTTCAAGATCGCCGCCGCCGATACGCAGACGCTTTATCGCGATCTGGCATCGGCCCTGCAGGGCCTCGTATCGGGCGAGCCGGACCCGGTCGCCAACATGGCCAATGCCTCGGCGTTGATCTTCGAGACTTTACCCGACGTGAACTGGGTCGGCTTCTATCGAAACCTCGGGGGGGAGCTGGTGCTCGGGCCGTTCCAGGGCCGCCCCGCCTGCATCAGGATCAAGTTCGGCGACGGCGTGTGCGGGGTCGCTGCCGAGAGCCGGACGGTGCAGCGCGTCGAGGACGTCAACGCTTTCCCCGGCCACATCGCCTGCGACAGCGCGTCCGCGAGCGAAATCGTCGTCCCGCTGATCCGCGACGGCGAACTGATCGGGGTGCTCGACATCGACGCGCCGACCAAGGGGCGGTTCACCGAGGAAGACGAAGCCGGCTGCGTCCGCCTCGGCGAAATCCTGTCGAGCGTGCTCTAGCTTATTGGGCCGCCTGGTTCGCGGCCGGCCCCATCCACCGCCGGAACCAGCCGAACACCTCGTCGTACCACTGGATCGAGTTCTTCGGCTTCAGGACCCAGTGGTTCTCGTCCGGGTAGATCAACAACCGTGACGGGATGTTGCGCCGCTGCAGCGCGGTGAAGGCGGCGATGCCCTGCGTGTAGGGAATCCGGAAGTCCTTCTCGCTGGTGATGACCAGTTGCGGCGTCTTCCAGTTCTGGACGAAATTGACCGGGTTCCATTTCTCGAACTCTTCCGGCGCCTCGTAATAGGGATGGCCACCGTGCTCCCATTCGTCGAACCAAAGCTCCTCGGTCTCGTAGGCCATGGCGCGGGCGTCGAAGACTCCGTCGTGCTGTACGATGCACTTGAACCGGTCCGGCCACTTCCCCTCGATCCAGTTCATCATGTAACCGCCGTAGGAGCCGCCCGCCGCGCACGCATTGTTCGCCTGAAGCTGCGGGTCGTTGGCGGTGGCGAACGCGAGGCCCTTCTGCAGATCCTCGAGCGGCCAGCCGCCCCAGTTCTGATGGATCGCGTCGGTGAAGGCCTGGCCGTATCCCGTGGAGCCGTGGAAATCGACGCTGACGGCGGCATAGCCGGGTGCGGTGAAAAGGCGCGGGTTCCAGCGATAGGACCAGCTGTTGGAAAAGCTGCCCTGCGGTCCGCCGTGCACCAGGAAGACGATCGGCAGCGTCTTGTTCATGACCGGTTTGAGCGTCCAGCCCCAGACCCTGTCGTTGTTGGCGCCCGTGAAGCTGAACTTCTTGAAAGTCACCGGGTCGAGCTGATCCAAAAGCGCCTTGTTGACGGCGGTAAGCTGCGCCAGTCGGCCCTTGGAATCGATCCGGTACAGATCGTCGGGCGCGAAAATGCTGTTCATCGTCGCGATGATGCCGCCGCCGGAGAGGGCGTGGACGTTGCCGAAGCTTCCGTCTTTGGTCACGCGAGTCACGGCTCCCGTCCGCGCATCGACGCGGAAAATGGGATCCTCCAACGTGTCGCCCGCAGTCACCAGGAGGCTCTTCCCGTCGGCCGCCCATTCGATCGACCCGACGGAGCGGTCCCATTTCTCGGTGAGAGCGCGAGTTGCGCCCGTCGCGATATCGCGGAGCTGCAGCACCTGTCTGTCGGATTCATAGCCGGGGCGCGCCATCGCCACATAGGCGAGAGTCTTGCCGTCGGGCGACACGGTCGGCAGCGTGTCGGTGGCGTCGTTTGCGTCCGTCAGGTTGACCGGCGCCGCCGATCCGTCGCTCGGCACCTGGAAGACGTCGAGGTTGGTCGAAAGTGGTTCGATCCGTCCCGCCTCGCGGAGGGTGAAGAAGACGGTGCGTCCGTCTGGCGTGAAAGCGATTTCCTCACCGCCGCCGAACGGCTTGGACGGCGTATCGCCGACGAGGCTGCCGGTGAGCGAGGCGCCGTTGCCAGCGAGCTTGCCGTCGGCGACTGCAAAGCCGAACAGTCGAGACTTCACACCCGGCTCGGCCCAGGTGTCCCAGTGCCGGACGAACAGCTGGTCGTAAGTGCGACCGCTTCCCGTCTTCGCCTTCTCGGGAAGCCCTGCGCAGACGAGGTCGGAGCAGCGGAGGTCGCGATCGGCCCAGACGACGACGCGGCTGCCATTCGGCGCGACCTTGAAGCCGCCGATATCACCGTTGAAGTTGCTGACCTGGGCGGGTGTTCCTCCGATCGTCGTGCGGAACAGCTGGTCGTGATTGCCCGCCGCCATCAGGAACCACAGTGAGCCGTCGTTTGCGAACATCGCATCGTGACCCTTCTCGGCCCCGGCGATCGGCTGCGGGGCCGCGCTCGGCTTCTTCAGATCGAGCAGATAGAGAGTGTTGTTGCGCTTGTTCGCTTCGAGGTCCGTGTCGCTTAGCGTGAACACGGCGTACCGGCCGTCCGGGGAAACCACGGGCGATCCCATCCGGTGCATCATGTGCATGTCGGTTGCGGTCATCGGGCGCGCGAGCGCGGGCGAAGTGGCGAGGGCAGCGGCTGCGGCCGCGATCAGGAGGGAGGTGCGAGTCATGCCGGTGGCCTAGCAAAGCGCCGGCAAAGCGCAAAATCGCTAAAGCTTACGCCCCGTTATCCGCGAAATTTCGCGCTTCACATGGTCGTTGACGATGTTTGGCAGATGCTCGTCGACCCAATCCTTGAGGATCGGTCGCAACATCTCGCGGATCATTTCCTCAAGAGGATTGCCGACCGGAGGCGCCGGTGCGGTCGCGGCGACGCTCGACAGCTCCTCCAGCGAATGGCGGGTCGTCTCCGCCACATTCTCGTCCATCAGCGGAGGACCCAGGTCCGCGGGCGGCTCGATCGGCTGGTCGAGCTCGAGGACTTCCTCTTCGCGTTCATCGATGGTCTCGTCGTTGCGTGTGCGCTCGGCCTCGTCGACCGCCGTGCGCAGCTCTTTCTCCTCGGCGATCACTTTCTTGATCGACGCAAGGATGTCTTCCATCGAAGGTTCGCGGCCCGGGGTCTGCATAAGATGCGGCGATGTATCGCTTATTGCTTCGGCGGTGTCACCCCTCGGGTGACGGTCGGCGATAGGGCCGCTCCGGTCTCCGCAGGTGTTGCGATCGGGGTCGCGACGACCGGGTGCCGGCGATCACTCGACCAGTCGTTCCAGTCGCCCGCGACGCGACGATAATTGCCAAGCGGGTCGTAGAGCGGGCCGCCGTCGAGCCCGAGATCCTGCGCCTCGGCCTGGCCCATGGCGTTGAGAAGCTGGAAGCCGGCGACATAAGCATCGCGGCGCGCCGTAACGAGCGCGACCTGCGAGTTCAGAAGCTCCTGCTCGGCGTTGAGCACGTCGAGAACCGTGCGGGTGCCGACTGACCGCTCGGCGCGGGCGCCTTCAAGGGCAAGCTCGTTCGCCTGGACCGCGGTCTGCTGCGATGAAATCGCCTCCTGCGACGCCTTGTAGGAGGCGAAGGCGGAGCGCGTCTGGGCGACGACCGAGCGTTCGGTGCCGACCGCCTGCTCTTGCGACTGGCCCTGGATTGCCTGCGCCTGGCGAATCTGCGCCGCGGGGCCGCCACCCTGATAGATCGGAATAACCGCATTCACGCCCGCGGTGGTCTGCGTGCCGGTGCGCGGAACGCCGCCGATCGAGCCGCCGAGCGCGTTGACATAGGTCTCGCTGACTCCGGCGGACAGCGACGGAAGGCGTGACGCGCGGGCAACGTTCACGTCATATCCCGCCGCCTGTGCCTGGCGGTTGCTCGCCTCGATGTCAGGATTGCTCGCGAGCGCGATTCGGACGGCTTCTTCCGGGGTTGCCGGAAGCGGAGGAAGCGGCGGCGGCGGAGCAAGGTCTCCCGGCTCGTGGCCGATGACCCGCCGATATTCCTGTTCGCTCGAGGCCTCCTGGCCGATGGCGGTTGCGAGGTTGGCGCGGCCAAGCTCGAGGCGCGCCTGCGATTGCGCAACGTCGGTCTTGGTGACGTCGCCGATCTGGAAACGGTCGTTGGTCGCCTCCAGGTTGGTCTGCAGGACCTTTACGTTGTTCTGGTTCAGCTCGACGATCGCGCGGTTGCGGATGACGTCCATGTAAGCCGAAACCGCGCTCGTGAAGACATCGCCCTCGACGCCGCGAAGGGTCGCGCGCCCGGCTTCGACCCGGGTCTTGGCCGCGCTGATCGAATTGCTCACCCGGCCACCCGTGAAAAGCGGCATGCTGAGGTCGACGCCGACCGACAGCGTCGGGCCTTTTCCGCCCGTGTCCAGGATACCGCTTCGAGCCAAATCCTTGTTCACGCCGGCTGTGGCGCTGACCTGCGGCCGGCCCTGAGCCCGCGCAATCGCCACCGTCGCATCCGTCGCCTTGAGGGATTCGCGCTGCGCGGTCAGCGTCGGATTGGTGTCATAGGTCGAAACCAGAGCTTCGCGAAGCGTGTCCGCCGAGGCGGTCGAGGCGGCGAGGGCTGCGATGAGCGTTCCCGTCAGCAAAGTGCGATAACGAGCCACGATTACTCCAAACGTCAAAAAGTGAACGTCCGCGGCTTCTTGAAGCCGGGGAGCGCCGCCGCGCCGGAATCCGCCAGCGTCTGCAGTCCGAAGCCGTCCCTGGAACGGCGGCCGATCGTCAGCCGGCAGATGCCGCGGTCGATCAATGCGGTCCCCAGCCGGCCGTGGTCGGTAAGCTGCGAAATGATGGCCTCCGGGATGAATTCGACGGCGCCGTCGATGAGAATCAGATGGTAAGGCGCCTTCGCTTTCCAACCCTCTTCGAGCGTCCCCTCGACAGTGTCGATGCCGAGCTCGCGGGCGCGCGCGGCCAGCGTGGGCGACGATTCAAGGCCGACGACGCGAAGCCCCATGTTGCTGAGCACAGCGGCGGAATAACCCGTGCCGCAACCCACCACGAGCGCCCGCTCCCCGTCGATCGGCATCAGCGCCGTGAGCAGTTTTCCGGTGACGACGGCAGCCGACAGATATCGGTCATCCCCCATCGGGATCGCGCGGTCGAGATAGGCCAGCGGGCGCGCCTCATCCGAAACGAAATCCTCGCGTCTCACCTTCGCCATCGCTTCGACCACGGGGGCGAAATTGACGCCTTCGGGCCGAAGCTGCGTGTCGACCATGGATGCGCGGGCCGCTGCATAATCCGGAACGGGAGTCTGGATCGTCATCAGGTGTTATATGCCAATAATACAGTTGGGATGCAAGAGCGGCTTTATCGGCACGCGGCCCTAACGCCAAGCTGAACCGCGCCCGTTGGTCGAATTTACCCGGCTATCGGCCTATTTGCGGCGAGGCGCTCTTTCCGCGAACGACGTGGACGACAAGGGCAAGCGGCAGTCCGATCCCCACGATCCAGTGAGCCGTGCTCGACGCGGCGCGAAGCCTTTCCGCCGAAGCGTAATAGAGGAACAGGCCGGACACCGCGAGGAACGAGCCGACTGTGACCAGTGTCAGGCCGCTCCACCGGTTGCGCATTGCATTCCAGCCGAGCCGCATGTGGACGGGTACGAGCATCGCGGCGATCACCAGAAAGGCATAAGCGACGGTCCCGTGGACGAGCAGCAGCCACGGCAGCGCCGGGTTCTGTTCGGGTCCGAACAGACCTTCGATTTTTCCGAACCTGTCGAGGTACAGCCAGGCAAGGCCGGTGACGGTCAGCAGTCCGGCGCTCACATAGACCAGCCATTCGTGCCAATTCGGCAGGGCAAGGCTGAAATGGATTCGTCTCACGCCGCTTCGAGCTCCGGCTCGATCGCGCGGATTGCGCCTTCGGCTGTAAGGACGAACGCCTGCGCGCCGGCCTGTTTCAGGCAGGTTCCGGCGGCCGGCGAACCGGACAGGACGATTTTCGTCAATGCGTCGGCATCCATTGCACTGGGTGCGCACACGGTTGCCGAAACCAGGCCCGCTGCCCTGCCGACTAGATGGCCGGCGCTTCCGTCCGGCTGGAGCGAGCTTGTCGCGATCGCTCCGTTCGAAACTCCGACATTGGCGATTGCCCGGCGGGACTCGGGCTGCACGACCTGCGCCGGCCAGGATCGCGGACCGAAGCCGGCCATGTCGCCGCCCGCATTGACCAGACCCGAGAGGGCGCCGAGCGCCTTCATCGCGGCGACGGCGCGATCGACCGCGTAACCCTTCGCAATTCCGCCGAGGTCCATGCAGCCGGGCCTGAGGAACCCGACCGTGAGATCGCAGACCTCCACCCAGCTCCAGTGCGCCGCCCTCGGCTTCGGCTGGCCGGGGTGGAGTGGGAGCTGGCCGCTCCGGATTGCGGCTGCTCCGGCAGCGACGACATCGAACGCGCCGGCGCTCTGCTTCGACCAGTGGAGCGCCCGTTCGAGCACTGTTGCAGTTTGCGGATCGACCTCGATCGGATGCTCGTGCGCGAAACGGTTGATCCTCGAAACGTCGCTGTCCGGCGCGTGCGCGCTCATCAGATCGTGAACTCGCGCAATCGCTTGGAACGCCGCTTCGATCGCAGGATCGGAATCTGCGGTGACCTCGACGAAGGTCCCGAGCAGTGGGCGGCAGCGAGTAATCCGATCACTCATTGCGCAGCAGCAGTTGATAAGTAGCGAGGACTCGCCGGACCCCGTCGGTGATGTGACGGCTCGAGAGGGTCGCGCCGGAAATGTTCTGGATGTCGCCTCCGAGCTTCAGTTGCGAGCCGAAATGCTTGCCGACGAACTGTTGCCGCCACCTGGCGTTGCGCACCTCTCCGCCGTAGGTCTCGCGATATTCGAGGATTTCCACTCGCTTCACTGTGCCGTCGGGCGTCAGCGCGATCGCGTAGGTGATGAACTCGTGTTTCCCGATCACACGGTCGAGGATGAGCCAGCCGGCTCGGCCGCTTCCATTCCGTGCTTCCCAAAGACGCTGGGTCCTGGGAACGTCTCCGGTGGCCGAAGCCCGGGCGATGATCTTCCGCTGCGGGTCGGTGATGGCCGTCGAGCGATCGATGAACTTGGCGCCCGGGAACATCGCCTGCTGCGCCTGCTCGACTGACATGTAGACGGTCGCGTGCGCAGCCGAGGGCGCGACGGCCACCACTGCCGCCGGCAGGATAGTGAACCAGTTCGCGCCCGTGCTCCGCATCAGAAATTGTATCCTAGCTTTATTCTGAACTCGCGCTTTTCATATTCGTCGAGCGCCCGGCTCCCGTCCGGACTCGGCGATCCGAACAGCTGCGGAAGATAGGTTGCAGTAAACCACCACTTCTTTCCACCGTAGTGGATCGATGGGCCGGCGAAGACCGCATAGGTCTCACGGTGAAGCCCGTTGGTCCAGTCGGGATAGACGCTCGCATAGCGCGCCTCGCCGCCGAGGAACCAGCCGGGTGCGACGCGATAGGAGAGTCCCGAGCTGACCTCGAGCTTCAGCTCCTTTTCCCATTCGATGTCGCGTTCGCCGGTCGGCGCGACCTCGACCTCACGTTCCCATTCCGGCTCGAATGTAAGATTCGCTGCCCAGATCAGCCGGTCGTTCATGAAATTCTTCTGGATGAGCGCCTTGAGCTCGAGCTCATATTCGGTGCCGCGCTCGCCGCCGCCGTGGATTCGCGACCAGCCGGGCTCGGCATAGAACGTCAGCCCGATCCCGTCCTTGTAAGGGCTCAGCACGTTATATTTGAATTCCGCCGACAGGCCGCGGAAAGCGAAATCGCGGTTCGTCGTGTCGAAGTCGGGCTCGAGCCCGCGGATGTGGTGGCCAGCGAAATTGGCGTAGCCCGCGACGGTGAATCGGTCGGTGAAGCCATGCTCCAGCTCAAGCCGGTAATCCTGCGCGTCGAAATGGCCATCGCTCTTCCCCCGGCGGTCCGTTGCCCAGAACTCGAACTCGGTGCCGCCCTTTGGAAGCACTTCGGCGCTGTAGGTGTAGCCGAAATATTGTTCGTCGGCCTGGGCGGCGGTGGCGCCAAACGTTCCGGCGAGAATTGCGGCGATAAAGTAAAGTTTCATGATGTCCCCTTGTTGCGGAAGCCGCTGCTAATGCGAATGGTTCGCAATTGCAAGTGAGTCGCGAGCCCGGCTTCTGGCGCCCTTCCGGAATTGCACCTTGACCGCGGGCCCAATCACCCCGAAATGCGTCCCCCTCGGCCCGATGGCGGAGTGGTTACGCAGAGGACTGCAAATCCTTGCACGCCGGTTCGATTCCGGCTCGGGCCTCCACTCTCACCCGGCTGAGCTCATGCCCGATACATCTCCAGAGCAGCGGACATGGGGCGGACGCTTCGGCGGCCGGCCTTCGGAGCTGATGCAGCAGATCAATGCATCGATCCGCTTCGACAAAAGGCTGTGGCGCGAGGATATCGCCGCATCCAGGGCGCACGCGGCGATGTTGCGCGACCAGGGCGTCATTTCGAAAGCCGATTCGGTGGCGATTCTCGAGGGGCTGGATCAGATTGCTGCCGAATTTGAGCGGGATGGTGTTCCGGAGAGGATCGAGCTCGAAGATATCCACATGACCGTCGAGCACAGGCTTTCGGAGCTGATCGGCGAGGCGGCGGGGCGCCTGCATACCGCCCGCTCCCGTAACGACCAGGTCGCGACCGATTTCAGGCTCTGGGTCCGAACCGCCTGCGATGAAGCGGTCACGGCTGTCCGCGCGCTCCAGCGCGTCCTTGTCGAGCGCGCCGAAGACCATGCTGAAACGGTCATGCCGGGCTTTACCCATTTGCAAGTGGCGCAGCCGGTGACGCTCGGCCACCACCTGCTCGCCTATTACGAGATGTTGAAACGGGACGGGTCGCGCTTTGCCGATGCGCAGGCCCGAATGAACGAAAGTCCGCTTGGGAGCGCTGCACTCGCCGGCACGGGATTCCCGATCGACCGGCACGCGACGGCCGACGCGCTCGGCTTCGACCGTCCGACTGCCAACAGTCTCGACAGCGTGTCCGACCGCGACTTCGCGCTCGACTACCTCTCCGCGGCTGCCCAGTGCAGCTTGCACCTCTCGCGGCTCGCTGAGGAGCTGATCATCTGGTCGAGCGCGCCGTTCGGCTTCGTGAAGCTGTCGGACGATTATTCGACCGGCTCCTCGATCATGCCGCAGAAGCGCAATCCCGACGCCGCCGAGCTCGTGCGGGGGCACAGCGGGCGGATCGTTGGCCTGCTCACCGGCCTCATGGTGACGATGAAGGGGCTTCCGCTCGCTTATTCGAAGGACATGCAGGACGACAAAGAGCCGCTGTTCGAGGCGCGCGACCTGCTCATACTCTCGCTTCGCGCACTTGCCGGGATGGTCGAGACGGTCGAGTTCGTACCGGAGCGAATGCGCGCCGCGGCGGCGCAGGGCTATTCCACCGCGACGGATCTCGCCGACTGGCTGGTTCGCGAGGCCGACGTGCCATTCCGCGAAGCGCACCACATCACCGGCCACGCGGTGAAGGCCGCCGAGGAGCGCGGATGCGACCTCGCCGACCTTTCGATCGACGATCTCAAGGCCGTCGATCCGCGCATCGACGAGCGCGTGTTCGACGTGCTCAGCGTCGAGGCGTCGGTACAGAGCCGGACCAGCTATGGCGGAACCGCGCCCGCCCGCGTTCGCGAGCAGATCGCGGCCGCGAAGGAAGAGCTAGGACTCTAGCCGCCTCTTCCGCTGCGCGATCGTCCGCAGCCGCAGCGCATTGAGCCGGATGAACCCCGCCGCGTCGCGATGGTCGTAGCTCCCGGAGCCCTCCTCGAAGGTGACCAGGTCCTGGTCGTAGAGCGATTGCTCGCTCCCCCGCCCGATCACCGTCGCATTGCCCTTGTAGAGCTTCATCGTCACCCGGCCGCTGACATTCTCCTGGCTCTTGTCGATCGCCGCCTGCAGCATCTCGCGCTCCGGCGCGAACCAGAAGCCGTTGTAGATGAGGCTGGCGTAGCGCGGCATCAACTCGTCCTTGAGGTGCATCGCGCCGCCGTCGAGCGTGATGCTTTCGATTCCGCGGTGCGCCGCGAGCAGGATGGTGCCGCCCGGCGTCTCGTACACCCCGCGCGACTTCATGCCGACGAAGCGGTTTTCGACCAGATCAAGCCGGCCGATGCCGTTGTCGTGGCCGAGCTGGTTGAGCATCGTCAGAAGCGCGGCCGGTGAGAGCCGCTCGCCGTCGATTGCAACCGGATCGCCGCGCTCGAAGTCGATGGTGATCACCGTCGCCCTGTCCGGCGCATCTTCAGGCGAGACTGTGCGCTGGTGGACATATTCCGGCGCATCTGCCGACGGGTCCTCCAGCACTTTTCCTTCGGACGATGAATGCAGCAGGTTCGCGTCGATCGAAAAGGGCGCGTCTCCGTGCTTGTCCTTGGCGATTGGGATCTGATGTTTTTCGGCGAAATCGAGGAGTGCCTCGCGGCTCGCGAATTCCCATTCCCGCCACGGCGCGATGACCTTGATGTCCGGCTCCAGCGCATAATAGCCGAGCTCGAAGCGGACCTGGTCGTTGCCCTTGCCGGTGGCGCCGTGACAAACGGCGTCGGCGTTGACCTCGCGCGCAATCTCGATCTGCCGCTTCGCGATCAGCGGCCGAGCGATCGACGTCCCGAGCAAATATTGCCCCTCGTAAACAGTGTTCGCGCGAAACATGGGGAAGACGTAGTCGCGGACGAACTCCTCGCGCAGGTCCTCGATGAAGATGTTTTCGGGTTTTACGCCCAGCATCTCCGCCTTGCGCCGTGCCGGCTCGACCTCGCCGCCCTGCCCGAGATCCGCGGTGAAGGTCACGACCTCCGCGTCATACTCGGTCTGCAGCCATTTCAGGATGATCGACGTGTCCAGCCCGCCCGAATAGGCCAGCACCACCTTCAGCTTTGTCTTGCTCATTCCTGCTTTCCGTCTCGGGCTTCGCACCCATCAACCACAACATCGCGCCGCGCGCCGTATGCATCCGATTCTCGGCCTGACGCCAGACCGCCGAGCGTGGCCCGTCGATCACGCCCGCCGTCACCTCTTCGCCGCGCCGGGCAGGGAGGCAGTGCATGAACCAGGCGTCCGGCGCGAGCGCCATCAACTCTTCGTCCACGCGGTAAGGTTCGAATGCGGCCCGCCGCTCGGCGCTGTCCTCCCCGCCCATGGAGACCCAGACGTCGGTGTAAACGATATCCGCCCCGGCGACGGCTGCCGTCGCATTCGTGTTCGATCCGTCGAAGCCATAGCCTTCCGGGCTGGCGAGAACGAATTCTGCACCGGCGAGAGCGCAGGCTTGGGCAAGCGAGCGCGAAACGTTGTTGCCCTCCCCGATGAAAGCGACCTTGGCACCTTCGAGGCGACCGAGCAGTTGCTTGATCGTCAGCAGGTCCGCCAGCGCCTGGAGCGGATGATCGGTGCCGGAGAGCATGTTCAGCACCGGAGCGGCGTTCACCGCCGCCATCTGCTCCAGCAGGGCGTGATCGAATACGCGCGCGGCGATCACCGCATGATAGCAGGCAAGGGTATTGGTCACGTCCTCGACGCTCTCGCGTGAACCAATGCCGAGCTCCGACGGCTGGAGATAGACGGGGTGGCCGCCGAGCTGGACGGTCGCCATCTCCATGGAATTGCGGGTCCGTGCGCTCGGCTTCTCGAAATAGAGCGCGACCCCCTTGTCCGCGAGGACGCGCTCCGCCGGTTGCTCCGACAGAGCCAGGATCGCGGCGAGGTCGGCCGCGGTAAGGTCGCGGATGGACAGAAGATGCTTCACCAGCTCTTCTCCTTCCTGATCATCGTTCCGACGCCATGGTCGGTGAGAAGCTCGATCAGCAGCGAATGATGCACCCGGCCGTCGATGATGTGCGCGAAGGCGACACCCTGATCGACCGCGTCCGCGCAGGCCCTGAGCTTCGGGATCATCCCTTTGCCGACACTCTCATGCGCCAGCCGGTCGCGGAGCTCGGCCGCGGTCAGGCGCGGGATCAGCGTGCCCTCATCCGCGGCGTCTTCTAGCAGGCCGGGTACGGCGGTCAGATAGACGATCTTCTCGGCCTTCATGGCGACGGCGATCGCCCGCGCAGCTTCGTCGGCATTGACGTTGTAGGGGTGGCCGTCCGCATTGGCGCCGACCGTCGAAATGACCGGCGTCAGGCCGTCATCCAGCAAACGGTGAATGAGTTCCGCTCGCACCTTGGTGACGTTGCCGACGAAACCGAAGGCGGAGTCGGCGGGCGTGACGGTCAGTAGCCCGGCATCCTCGCCGGAGACACCGACAGCGACCGGTTCGTCGCCAGCCTGGCTGTTGATCGTCGCGACGAGATCGCGATTGATCTTTCCGACAAGCACCATCCGCACGATCTCGAGCGTCTCCGCGTCAGTAACGCGAAGGCCGTCCTTGAACTCCGGCTCCTTGCCGACACGGCGGAGCATCGTGTCGACCTGCGGACCGCCGCCGTGGACGAGCACGCAACAGACCCCGACGCTCCTCAGCAGAAGCACGTCCTGTGCCAGCGCGAGATCCGATTCGCGATCGATCGCCGCTCCGCCGAGCTTCACGACGATCGATTTGCCCGCGAATTGCCGGATGTAGGGTAGCGCTTCGACGAGCACCTGCGCGGTCTGGGAAGCGCTCACGACGTCTTGCAATTTTCTTTGATGTAGCCGGGGCCGAGGTCGATCCCGATGATTCTGGTCGCGGCGCTGCCCGCGCCGAGGTGAACCTCGATCGAAATCTCCTCTCCCATCATATGTTCGGATAGCGACTGCCCGTCATGCGTGACCGAGACTCCGCCCCGCGCAACGACAATCCCGCCATAGCTGACCTGCGACTGCTCCGGATCGAAGGCGACTCCGCACGATCCGGCCGCCGCCAGCAACCGTCCCCAATAGGGATCGCCGCCGTACCAGCTGCACTTGACCAGGTTGTTCTCGGCGATGGCCTTGGCGGCGATCTTCGCTTCCGCTTCTGTCGCGGCGCCCGTCACGGTCATTCGCGCGATCCGGGTCATGCCCTCCGCATCGCGAGCCATCTGCATCGTCAGGTCTTCGCAGGCGGCGAGGACCGCGTTGGCGAATTCGTCCGGGTCGGCGGGACCGCGCTTGCCCGACGCGAGGATCATCGCCGTGTCGTTGGTCGAGGTGGCGCCATCGACGTTGAGCGTGTTGAAGGTCGAATTCGACGCCTGCCGAAGCGCCTTCTGCATCAGTTCGATCGGCACGGCGGCGTCCGTCGTGAGGAACGCCAGCATCGTCGCCATGTTCGGCGCGATCATCCCGCAACCCTTGGCCATTCCGCCGAGCGTGAAGCTCGATCCCTTGATCACGACCTGCTTGGGTCTGTGATCGGTGGTGAGAATGCCGCGCGCCGCGTCTTCGCCACCATGTACCGATAGCTTCCCGGCCAGCTTCGGCGTCGCCGCGACGATCGGCTCCATCGGCAGCGGCGTTCCGATGATCCCGGTCGAGCAGACGAGGACGTCCGATTGGCCGATGTTGAGCGCACGCGCGGTCCCGGCCGCCATGACTTCCGCATCTCGAATACCGTTCTTGCCGGTCCCGGCGTTCGCGTTGCCCGAATTGACGATCACCGCCGCCGCTTGCCCGCCGTTCGCCGCCAGAGTTGCGCGGTCGAGCTCGACCGGCGGCGCCGCGAACTTGTTTTGAGTGAACACCGCGGCGCAGGCCACCGGCTGCCGATCCTCGGTCGCGATCATCGCCATGTCGAACCGCTTGCGCTTGATGCCCGCGTGGCATCCCGCAGCGACGAAACCTTGGGCGGCCGTAACGCTCATGGATAGACTCCGATCGAAGAAAGGCCCGCCGCCTCGTCGAGGCCGAGCATGAGATTGGCGCACTGGATCATCTGGCCGGCTGCGCCCTTGCCGAGGTTATCGATGGCCGAGAGAACCACGACTTTTCCGGTCCGCTCGTCGTAGCGCGCAGTGATGCGCGCTCCGTTCGATCCCGCGACCCACTTGGTTGCGGGCGATGTCTCGTCCACGTGCACGAACGGCTCGCCCGCATAAGCGACGCCCAGCGCCTCGAGCGGATCGCATGGCGAATTCGCTTGCGCGTAGCAGGTCGCGAGGATCCCGCGAGTCATCGGTGCCAGGTGCGGCGTGAAAAGGACCGTCCCGCCCAGTGCCATCTCCATCTCCGCGGTATGTCGATGGTTCAGGAGACCGTAACCGGCGAAGCTGCCATCGACGGTGCTGAAGGCAGTAGCCTCCGTTGCCTCTCGTCCGGCGCCGCTCACGCCCGAGGCAGCATCGACGATGATACCGTCCGGCCGGATCAGGCCGGCATCGACGAGTGGCTTCAGCGCGAGGATGGCAGCCGTTGCGTAGCAGCCGGCCGCAGCCACGGCCCTCGCCCCCCGGATCGGGTCGCGATTGAGCTCCGGGATGCCGTAGACAAAGCTGCCGAGCAGTTCGGCCGCTCGATGCGCGTCGCCGTACCAGCGCTCGTATGTCACGGCGTCGTCGAGCCGGAAGTCTGCACCGAGGTCGACGAACGGGATTCCGCTCGCGAGGATGTCGGGAGCGATGCTTTGGCTGTGGCCGTGGGGGAGGGCGGCGAACACGAGGTCGATCCCGCCCAGGTCGCCGTCGAACCGTTCGAACACCGAATCCGAGTATCTTGCCGCAAGATGGGGGTGAACGGCGGCGACCGGCTGTCCCGACTTCGTATCCGCGAACAGTTTTGCGGGCGCGGATCGTGGATGCGCGGCGAGAAGGCGCAGGAGTTCGCCGCCGACATAGCCCGAGGCTCCGAGAATGGCCGTCCGAATCATGGGAGGCGCGCCTATCGTCGTATTTGCATAATTATGCAATAGAGTGCATAACAATACACATGAACGCAGAACTGAAAGAGCGACGACAGCGCGCGATCGCCGACCTCATCCGGGCCAGCAGCCTCGCCAGCCAGGACGAGCTTGCCGAACGCCTGGCCGCATTAGGCTATGCGGTCACCCAGGCGACGATCTCTCGGGACCTGGAGCAGATCGGGGCAGTAAAGGTGCGGCGCGAGGGCCAACTCGGCTACGCGCT
>Ga0207657_10001217_pt1 | contig 27420 bp, 19 predicted proteins | sample KBSC33metaG_FD_184316 | JGI IMG/M metagenome (GOLD analysis project Ga0207657, IMG submission 184316) | Corn rhizosphere microbial communities from Kellogg Biological Station, Michigan, USA - KBS C3-3 metaG (SPAdes) (version 2) | ecosystem: Host-associated > Plants > Roots > Rhizosphere > Soil ...
AAGAATAATCATCCGTGCTATTGCTGGCGTCCCCGCCAACAACTTTTTTCGAAAGAAGAATCAGGCACGTTATCGTTGTTTGATACATTAACTCCTGGCAAATATTAAAATGAATAAACTTTCTTAATTTTAAAGCATGAAATTAGAACTTCAATATTTAAACGACATAGATGGCAACATTCAGGCGGTTCAGCTTCCGCTTCCGGATTGGGAAAAAGTGCTCAACAAGCTAAAAAAATATGAACAGGCATTAAAATTAAAATCTGATTTAAAAGAAGCCTTTACAGAAGTTGCCAAACTAAAAAAGTCAAAGGGGCATAGGCAAACGCTAAACGAATTTTTGAATAAGCTATAATTGTGTCATCGAATTAAAATGAAGCTTCCCTTAAAAAAGATATTCCCTTTTGAGTTAGATCCTTTGATATAATAAACATATACACCAGCGTTCTGCTTTTCGCCCTTTAAAGTACCATCCCATCCTCTGCCTGCGTTATCAGTTGTAAAAAGCAACTGCCCCCATTGGTTGTATATAGAAAACTCTTTCAGTTTAAGAGCAATACCAGGTGGTATCCTGAATACATCGTTCAATGCGTCTCCGTTTGGCGTGAAAGCATTTGGCATTACAAGAGCATTAAAAATTTTCACAACAGATGTTGCAGAGGTTTTGCAGCCTTTATTGCTTTGTACCATAAAAGAAAAAATGGTGTTTTCTGTCAGAGGCAATGTTGAGGTGCTCAAGGCCTGGGAATTGGTCAACCTGTCCTCAGGACTCCACTGAAATGAAATAACGTCGCCCGAAGTAGTTGCCCGTAACTCAACCACATTGCCATAATTGATGGTAGTATCAGAAGGGGAAATATTTACAACCGGTATAGGATTCACAATGGCAATAATGATATTCGATGACACTGAGGATGAGGAGCAGGTAGATGCACCGGGTACCACCTGGCAATATAACTGATCGGAGCTTGACAAAGTGCTCATGCTTAAAATATTTGAATGATCATCAATCATTTTATTATTCAATATCCAATTATATAACGGAGAGACACCGGCATTTTCAGCAGTTGCATTAAAGGTTACTGTTTCACCCTTACAAATTTCGTTTGCGGAAGCGGAAATACTCACCGTAGGGGCAAGTGCATTTTTCACAGTCATTGTCTTGTTTGCCGACACGGCAGAATCCCTCAATGAACATGTAAACGAAGGATCAACGGTTATGGTACAGGTTATAATATCCTTATCAGATAGTGAAGATGTAATAAAATTTTTGCTGTTCGTACCCGCAGAAACATCATTAATTTTCCATTGATAACGAGGGTTTGCACCTGCGTTAGAAGTTTTGGCAGTAAAAACAACGGGAACACCCATGCAAACAGTATCAGAAGCTGTGTTAACTGTGACAGAAGGGAGGGCCTTATTTATCACATTCAAAACAACCTCATTAGAAGTTGCACTTACTCCCGGAGGAGCACAAGAAAAATTCGGGTCAGTTTTTATTACGCAAACTACCACGCCACCATTTACAACTGAAGGGACTGAAAAAATATTACTGTTTGATCCAGTGTTTACTCCATTTAATTTCCACTGGTAGGCAGGATTTGTTCCAGCATTTAAAGTAGTTGCAGTAAAAGTGATTGAAGAACCGGAACAAACGGTATCTGAAGAAGCCGCAACGTTAACCGATAGTGGGCCACCATCATATATTCCAATATGAATTGAATTAGAGGTAACTGATCCGTTAGCAAGACAACTTGCATTATCAGAATAAATACACGTAACTATATCTCCCGCATTTAAGGCATTGCTTACAAAAACATCAGCATCAATTCCTGTATTTTGTCCGTTTACCTGCCATTGATATGCCGGTGAACCTCCGGCGTCGGTAACAGTCGCTTTGAAAATAATATCAGTGCAACCACAATTATAAGGATTATTGGTGGCTATACTGATTGAAGGATTAACAATATTGTCATTCACTTTTATCGAAACTGCGTCCTTTCCTTTTAATAAATAATTATCGCAAACAGGGCCGCTGCTGGTTACGGAACAGGCTACCTGATCATTGTTTGAAAAATTAGAGGCCGTGTACGTCGCACTGTTTGTGCCTACAGGTAACCCATTTTTTGTCCATTGATAAGTTGGATTCAGGCCGCCGTAGAAGACATTCGCTTTGATAGTGGAAGAATCACCTGCACAAACAGTGGCAGACAAAGGATCAATCGTTACGATTGGATTTGGAGGAGATCCAACAGGGGCGGATAATTTCACCACCCAATAATCACTAATACCCACAAGATAATTTGCCGTAGGGGCATGATAACCTGCAATGTCCGATGAATTTACATATCCCGCAGTTATAAAACTGCCATCACTTAATGGCTGAATGCAATAGGCTTCATCAATATCTTTACCTCCAAAATCTTTTTGCCATTCAAGATCACCATTGCCGGAAATTTTAAATACCCACGCATCAATCATACCTGCGTTACATGAAAGGTCTCCGTCTGATGAACGTGCAGAACCTGCAACAACATAGCCTCCGTCAGAAGTTAATTGAATGAAATAGGCCGCTTCATTTTGGTTGCCACCATAACATTTTTGCCATTGAATTACGCCTGTTTTATCAAGTTTTACAAGCCATGCATCATAACCATCCCCATGGTTGCCAGACACATCACCATCAAATGAATTGGAATAACCTGCAACGATATATCCTCCATCATTTGTTATTTGAATGTTGAATGCACTTTCTGTGAATGAGCCGCCGTAAGTTTTTTGCCATTGCAGCTTACCAAGTTTATCAAGCTTTACCACCCAATAGTCGCCGCCTCCATGAAAACCGGTTATATCCCCGTTAGAGGAGTTTGTTGTTCCGGCACTTATACAACCACCATCTGCAGTAGCCTGAATACTTGTCGAAAAATCGTAATCAGCACCTCCCAGACATTTTTGCCAAATCAAAGTTCCAGCAGCATCTATTTTAATTATCCAATAATCAGTCTCCCCATGATTCCCACTCACATTGCCGTCATTTGATAGTGTATACCCCGTAACAAAATATCCGCCATCCGTGGCAGCAGAAATTGCAGTCGGAAAATCTTCTTTACTGCCGCCATACATTTTTTGCCAAATGATATTTCCATTTTTGTCGAGCTTTACTACCCAATAATCAAACCCTCCGTGATTACCACTCATATTGCAATTTTGAGATGCAGCGGCGGCGGTAAGAATATAACCTCCGTCGGAGGTTGGCAATATGTATGCCCCCTGTTCAGAGTCAGTGCCACCAAAACACTTTCGCCATTGAATATTGCCCTTGTTATCCAACTTTAAAACCCAAACATCACCTCCGTTCCCTGTTCCGTGATATCCCATTACATCGCCTTCATGGGAAGTTGTAAAACCCGCCACAATAAACCCGCCGTCTAATGTCAACTGAACACAATTAGAAACATCATCATTATTTCCTCCATAACATTTCTCCCATTCAACAAAGGGATTGGTAACACCAGTTGTCCGGTTGATCCGGAAGGGCATCCTGGCAGACTTTGTAGTTTTATAAAAATCCTGTTGTGGACGTATTAACTGGTAGCCATGAAGCCCTGAAAAATGTTGTTGAGCCGAAAGGTTAACAACAGTGAAACATAGTAATGCCTGCATAAGTAATTTGTACATGGAACTATTTTTAATTCCAGCTACCAATTAATCGGGTAAAAAAATGGAGACAAGAATGCATAAAAGTAATAATCCCACTTCAAACGATAAATAAATACTGAATATTTTATTAAATGCCCATGAGCTAATAAACTTTCCAGGTTAACACCGTTTTTTCGGCTAATTAATAATTTGAGTGGGCATGAGAAGTTGAGCGTTTTGCCACGTAAATAAACAAGTCAATGTTTCTCTTTACAGTTGTTCCTGCATCCATCTTGTTTAAGAATAAAACAGTAAAGCAACAAAAAACAAAGATTCTTGTTTTACTGATTTACGCAACGCACCTTTTGAAAAACCGGTATTGCGGCAGCAGGTAAGGTTGACTCGTTAATACTTATCATGCGAAGTAATCAATGAACAATAAGCGATTTTGCTTCTTTTCCTATTTACGATTAATAGAAGAAATAAAATGAGGAGGTTCATCCTAATCCTACAAAATTTCTATACAGGAATTTTGATTATTCATTCTATTTTAGTTACAAAAATAGAAAAAGCTTGTCCCGTATTATCCCAAGGTTCTTTTTGTATAATATGCTCAATCCCATTTTTCCAATATTTAGAGAGATCATAATTTAGCCTTCGTGGGTGTTTCTTTTTTAGAAGCCATTTAATTTAGGAGTAGCTGCCGCCGTCTGGTCTCCTGACCAACAAATCAAATAAATCGACTTGTATTATTTTCATAGATTAGCGTAATGAACCAGACCTTTGCAATCCATTCTTCACAGTTTTTTACAGCCACCATTTATCAGTGCCCGCCCGGATGAACACCGTTCGGACGGGGAATCACTTGCTTAGTGATGATAAACACAAAAATATAATAATTGAGAGCCTCAAATTGTTAGTAACCGACAAGAGAATTGAACTAAATGCATTCGTGATGATGAGTATTCATATTCATTTAATTTGGCAACCCATGCTATTGTTGGCGTCCTCGCCAACAACTTTTTCTAAAAAAGAATTAAATACAATATCGCTGTTCCATCTTGTTTTTATTTAAGAAAATAAGATGGACAAAAAAGAAATCTTCAATAGAAGTCTTTTTACTGCCATGCTGATATCTGATTGCTGTTGGCGGGTCGCCAACAGCAGCCGGGGGAGTAGCAGTAAACAAAGATTTTTCAATGATTTTTATTTTATCCAATCGCTAATTCAATTAATCCCAAAGATTATTTTATAGAATATGCAACGTTTTGCCCGGAAAGAAGGTCAGCTAAGTATAAAAACATTTTTATGAAAAAAATAGGCTCCATTATTTTCCCTCTTTTGGTCATTATTTTTGTAGTTAGCTCCTGCACAAAAACAAACCAAAACCCCGAACAACACACTCAAACTATCGTATTACCGGCGAATGGCGCAGATGTTATTAATGCCAATAACCATTTTGCATTTGATTTTTTCCGTGCAACGCTGGCCCAGGATCCTGAAAATAATAATAAACTCATTTCTCCATTGAGCATTTATCTCGCTCTATCTATGGTGTATAATGGCGCGGATAATGCCACCAAAGATTCCATTGCAAAAACCCTTGAACTTTCAGGTATTGATATTGCCAGCCTGAATGCTGTTTGCCAGTCTTTACTTTCGCAGTTTCCGAAAGAAGATAATAAAGTGCAACTTTCTATTGTTAATTCAATTTGGTACAGGCAAAACAGTTATCCACCATTCCCTTCTTTTTTAAATACAGTTCAAAATAATTATGATGCTGCTGTGCAGTCTTTGAATTTTGATGATCCTTCGGCAGTAAATACGATTAATAATTGGGTAGCACAAAAAACAAACAACAAAATCCCAAAGATTCTTGAAAGTATTTCACCGGATGATTTGATGTATCTCATTAATGCCATTTATTTTAATGGCGCATGGAAATATGCTTTCAAAACTTCGGATACTTATAATGATATTTTCAACTTACAAAATGGAAGTACTAAAAGTGTTCCTTTTATGAAACAACAACTTACTACTAAAATGTATGGCAATAGTTCATTTACCATGATAGAATTGCCTTATGGAGGAGGAAAAAGTTTCAGCATGTATATTTTAAAACCCGCTGACGCAAACGAATCCCTGAGCACATTTGCTTCGTCTTTGAATGAAAATATATTAACCAACGCCATTAATGAAATGGATAGTTCAACGGTTCAATTAGAAATGCCCAAATGGGAATACTCTTATGAAGTTGCTGATATGAAACCCGAATTATCTATGCTGGGTATGGGAATAGCATTTGGTGGCAATGCAGATTTTTCAAAAATATATGACCCTTCGCAAGTGAAAGTTTATATTTCAAAAGCGATACACAAAACCTATATTAAAGTAAATGAAGAAGGCACTGAAGCTGCGGCGGCTACTGTAATTGGTGTTAGTTATCTTAGTTTGCCTGCATCTCCACCTATTTTTAAATTAGATCATCCTTTTGTATATTCTATTGTAGAAAAGCAAACCGGCGCTGTTTTATTTTTAGGAATGGTTAATGATCCTGCAAATGATTAAAATGATTTTTAGGACACACCTAAAAAAATAGGAATCTGAAGTATTTTATTTCCTGCCCGAATTCCAGCCCGAAAGATTCATTCTGGCGGGGACCTGGTCAGGCGGGGTTTACTAAAGCAAACAAGTGCGACAGTTGCAGTCTGCATTGGGATTTATATCTCCGTAAGTTGAAGAAAAGTATATAAAAGGCTTTGCTGAAGAATTTTTATCAGGGGAATAGAATAGGAAATATGGATGCTACCAAAATCAAAAAAGTTTTACTGGCGCTTTACGGCTTGTTATTGCAACGCCTTAAAAAATAGAAATCGCACATATTTGTTCTTTTACTGTCTCCATAAGCGTAATTACTACTTTTTAAAAGCTTAAAATTCTATTTCAAATTATGTAGATTTGTGTTTATCCTAAAAAAAGAATTAATAGCTTTTAAATAAATTTCAAAATGGAAACAGTTCTCTTACAAATAAATAACAATAAGGCTTACAAGATTTTGGAAGATCTGGAAGATTTGGAAATTATTAAAGTGCTAAAAAAAAGTATTGTACCTAAGCAAAAACTTTCTGAAAAGTATGCAGGTAAACTACCTTCCAATATTGCGGATGAACTTCAGGATTATATAACACAAAGCCGAAGCGAATGGAACAAACGCAGTATCTGATTGACAGTAATACAGTAATTGATTATCTCGGCAGAAAACTTCCTCCATCAGGGATGGATTTTATGAATAACGTTATTGATGATTTCCCAACTTTATCTGTAATTACCAAAATTGAAGTGCTTGGGTTTAATGCTCCTGATGAGCATTACCAACTGCTTACCAATTTTATGGATGATAATACGATACTGGGCTTGACTAATAATATTGTTGACACAAGCATTGAGATACGAAAAAATTACAAAACAAAACTCCCCGATGCAATTATTGCCGCAACAGCTCTTGTGTATAATTTGACTTTAATTTCCCGTAACACTTCCGATTTTATAAATATTCAAGATTTAAAAGTAATCAATCCATATACTTTGTAAACTCAAACTCAAACTCTTTACCCTGCTAAGTTTTAATCAAAAATAGAAATCCACAATATTTGTCCGTTTGCCGTCAGAAATTAGATCATCCTTTTGTATATTCTATTGTAGAAAAGCAAACCGGCGCTGTCTTATTTTTAGGAATGGTTAATGATCCGGCAAATAATTAAAATGATTTTTAGGGCACAACCGAAAAAATAGGAATCTGAAGTATTTGTTTGTTTAGTCTAAAAATTAATTTGACTTGCATCAATAGCAAAATCAAACCTGCCTTTAGTAATAAGAATACTGTCACCGATATTGCCGTTGAAGAGACCTGAAAACACAATATGTTTGTGCGAATCGGTTGTGTCAACAGAAATTTCTACTAAGTATATATTTGATGATCCATATAAAGATTGGTCGCCAAACCCCTGTAACGTAATGCTATTTGTATTTGAAGAAAATCTTTGTCCGCTCCATGCTAAGAAATTATTTAGTGAGAAAGATTTTGGTACAGGCATCAGTAAAGAAATTGTTTGATCAGAATAACGAGATGTTGTGCCGTTCTTATTTATTCCAATTGGCCATGATAAGCTAAGTGTGTCAAATGCACTGTTGGTGGCTACTTTGCTTAATTTAGGAATGGCGTTTCCCTGTGGAGGGCCGGCACTAAACAGAGCAACGCCATAAAATGGATTGATATAAGCCACTTCGTTAATGTAGGCCGTCGCAATATTATATCCGTGAAAAGTAAAACGGCTTAGCCCCGGATCATCTTCATCCGGAAAAAAATTCCTTTTTGCACAACCTGCTAAGCAAAAAATCAACAGACATAATATGCATGCATGTATTATCCGCTTCATTTGATTTTTCCTTTATTGTAATAAAAATTGTAGCCGAAAGTTAATTGTAATGGAGCAACAGACTTATACGACAATGGATAATCGCCTTTACGGCGAGTGGTCGGGCTTTGAAGATGAAGCATAATCATCATGTCTTGTTTTCCTTTATGAAAATTATATACTGCCGCGACAGATGCAACGAATCCGGTCAGATCTTTGTTGACATCAGGGTTTAAAACTTCATAATTTTCTTTGTCATAATTTTTATACGTCACTTTAAAATTTTGATTGGAAATACCAAAGGGCAGAAGGTTGAGGTAAAAGCTGTTATTTTTTTTGTTGGTGTATAAAAAAATTCTAAAGCCAATACTTACTGTAAAAATATTGGGGCATATTGTTTCCTCTAAATTTACTGCTGCGGGCAATGAAGGATTTAATGTATAGGCATTGCCTGAGCTTTTGGCGATAAACGGAATGCCATAATCGAACTCGACAAAGAAGGGATTATTTTCTTTTGGGGAAGGCTTCCATTGCAGGGAAAGAGGAATATGATAAAATGATTGGTTTGGCTTATTGATATTAGCCGAAATGCCCGTAGAAAGTGATATAAAAGACTGCGCATTTCCCGTTGCGGAAAATAAAATAAAAATTATGAGCGATTGAAGAAGTTTAATATTCATTGAATCAGGAAAGAAAAATAAGTTGAGTTGCAGAAAGCGTTTTATTTTCTCTACTTGTTTTATGACAACTAAATATTACAAAACGCTGCATGTTGATTTACTGGTTAATTAATTTTATAAGTTTATAACTTTTTTCGATTAGATATCTTATGTACTTCCCTCCCGAACGTCTGTCAATTCCTGTTCGTTTCTATAATTAATCTGTATTTTAAACTTAAAAAAAGTGATGAGGAATTTAGGATGCACCCAAACGCCTCATCACTTACACAGTTTATAAGACGGTTTCCTGTAAAATGTTTCGCCTTTTTTATTTTGTAGAAATAAGAATTTTTTTTGAAAAAATTAATTCAAGTAAATAATACAGAATTTAAAATGATTCATTTCCTGAAATGTTTTTTAATTCATTTAACTCTTTGGCGATTTTCAGGAAATGTTCATTCAATTCTTTGAATTTTATTTTCAGCTTATCTATTTCAGATTTTAAATTATTATCCTCATCTAATACTATTTCATATTTCTTCTTCAGGTCATAATAATTCTTTCTTGTAATATCCAGTATTTCTTTATCAGTAAATTCGTGATATAGTTTTAATAAAGTTTCCGCTGAGTTTGCATTTCCTAAAAAGGCATTCTCACGATCTCCAATGATATTCATGTTTTCATATTGTCCCATTGCTTTGTTTTTTTTGTTATTAATTATTTAATGCAATTCTATTTCAGAATTTATACAAAATATAAATGCCCGGCTAATGTTTTAATAATCGCGGCAATAATTTTATAAAAACCTCTAACGGATTCGGGAAGGTTATTATTATAATCCTGGTGGTTAATTGCCCGCCCGGCTGAACACCGTTCGGACGGGGTTTTATTCGTTGAATAAGAATCTACGTTATTTGCTTGTTTGCTGCAAATACTTTTAGAACCTCACTCGAAGGTTACGGAGGCTGCATTTGCTGGCGATCTAAGAAAAAATAATCTCTATGATTCAAAATAAAATCATTGTAATCCTGCCCAAAATTTTTCCAATGCTTTTGAAGTTAATGGTACTTTATTTTTTTTAGTCCGAAACAATAAAATATTAAAAGCAGTAAACCAACAATTTGCTGCTTTTGCAAATGCCCTGACTTTGCTGACATAAGAAAGATTTAACGGCACAAATTTTTTCTGGTAAAATTTTGTGTTCACTGCAAAAAACCTTCACATTTCCACAGGTGGATTACTATCCGCCATTCTCATAATTGCTATGCTGATTTTCATTTAACCCTGATACGAAAAAGGTTGCCCAATTGACCGATGGAAGTTTTGACATATCATTTTCACCTGTTTCAAAGTAATAATTAAGTTATTGGCGATTTATGTAATGTCAAAAGAAAAACGCTACCGTTTGCTAAATGAAGTACACCACATACAAATTGGATTTGATGCAATATTGAATGTTCAACTATCTTTTCTTGATTTTAAAAATACATTCGGTGGCTTTTTTTTAAGACAGATTGATGTAAATGTATATTCAAAGAGTATTATTAAACCTTTAAAAAAATAAAAAATGAAAACGTTATTCCTTTTGTTTGCAGCTTCTTTTTTATCAATCGCTTTTGCATTCATTCCGCCGACACATAATATTGTGGGGCATTGGTTTACCACTAACCCCGATGGCACAAAAAATTATGTTGACCTTAAAAGCGATGGCACATTTACTTCCTACTATAAAGAAAAATTAATGCACTATGGCAATTACACCTTTAACGACCCTGTTGTTTCAATTACAGATACAGAAGATGACGCCTGCGGAGGTGGTTATTGGGGAAAATATAATGTCAATTTTGTTGGAGAAGATTCAGTAACATTGGTACTGGTGGAAGATTCCTGCACAGGCAGAAGTCAAAGTGTAAATGGCATGGGATTAAAAAGGTGAGAAGTAATTTATTTTTAAATAGTGAATTTTCTTCCTAAGATGATAGCCTGTTTATTGCCGCCGCAGGAACGAATTGATAATAAAAGTACCAACAATAAAAATAAAGGAGCGAATTAAAAAAATCAGGTACTTTTATTTTTCATTTTTAAAACTTACGAATATGTTTGATGAAATACTGAATTTAGTAAAAGAGCACCTGGGCAATAATCCAGAAATTGCTGCGGCTATTCCTGCAGGCCAGGCAGATGCGGTACACAACGAAATCGCTACGCATGTAGCCAATAGTTTAAGCAATCAACCGGCTACAGAAAGCGGAGGATTAGGTGGCATACTTTCAAAATTAGAAAGCAGTGTTGCGTCCGGCGGTACCGTTACAAATGCTATTGAAGGCGGATTGGTGAGCAGCCTGACCACAAAGTTTGGCCTGCCTCCATCAATTACGGGCGCTATAGCAGGAGCGCTTCCCGGACTATTGCAAAAGTTTGCTGCTAATAAAGTACAGGGAAATACTCCTTCTTAAAAATAAGCGCTCATTCAATCGCAGGGGCTTATCATATCAATGCTGTCAGGCAGTTAATGCTGCAACACAATAGTGGTTAGTATTTTACTAACCATTTTATATTTAGGATTAAAGACTGAATTTAATATGATGAAGACAGGCCTTGCTCAATTCGTTTTGTTGGAAGCAATCTGCTGACAAGTTACATATCTGTGCCAGGATGGGATTTTATTTTTGATGTTTTTGTAAACGAGGAAATAGGCGCGATTTCTGTTTTTCCTCCTTAATCCGTATCTCACGGGTTTCTCATAAGAGAAACGCCATACCGTAATCTTTCAGAAATTTGATTAAAATTCAGAAAAAGAAAAACTATTTACCGAATAAATCTATAGTAAACTAACAAAAAACAATAATTCCTATTTTGAATCAGGGACAGATACAATAGGTATTTTAACCCAGGCACCCTTCCCCTGCAAATAAAAAGTAATATTTTTCGACTGTTGGTGTTCTCCTCACGCAGCGCCGCAGTTGTTGTTGCGCGTGGCTTTCAAGCGATGGCCTCACCAACGGCTGAATTTTATATAGTAGAGACAGGGCTTCGTTCAATTCGTTTTGTTGGTGAAGCAGCAACACTTATCTTTGCTCAACACCAACAAAGGCGAAATTTTATGAGGAAGACCAACGGCCACTGAATACATTGGAATTCTGGGTACTATATTTGCAGATTGTAAATCTTTAATTTTCCCTTGCATTCGTATATTTTCCGAAGTTACTGTCGCGTTACCATCCATTGAAACGGTCACTACTACGTCTCGTCGAGATATTAGTTTATTCTTAAACGATAAGTTAATTGTACAGCTATAATTCTTTTCATTTCTTTTTAACTTAAAATCTACAAGTTTTCCTGCATATATCCACCCGGTAAATCCGTTGTGTGTAATACCTTCCATTGGCGACAATTGCAGAAAAGTAGAATCTCCACTTAACTTAAAAAAATTCTCATTTGAATACACTTCGTGCCCATTTACTCTGTCCCCTTCAATTACAAAACTTTTAGTTACTAATAATTGATAATTCCTTTCAAATTGTTTTTTCCGTTCCTCTTTCCTTAATTCTTTTTTTGTCTTCTTTTCATTGTTGGTTGATTTAGTTGGCTCTTGAGCCTTTGCACAGGTCATTGTAATCATTGCTATTAAAGTCAATGTTATTGCGTGTTTCATAATTCTATATTTTTAAAGATTTGTTTTCTGGTAGTTTCTGTAAACTTTACAAACAGTCAAAAATGCCCCTAAAATTAGAATATAAAAAAGAAAATATTTTTTCAGAAAAGTTGTTTCAAAAAAAAATTCGTCATTGATGCTATTAACAATAAAATTCCCATCACGTCAAGATAATCACCTGTTTTTTAGTTGGAGTAGAAAACCAATGACTGCTTTCTTGTACCATATCATAAATTTAAAATTTTATTTTTTATATACAAATAAATTTTTCTTAGCCTTCCCCCGGCTCGGAAAGTTTGGTACCTCTCCGGCGCAGATATGCGGCTTAGCATTGTGCTGATGCGTATCTGTGTTTTGGTAAACCGCTTGTGATTTAATTTTTCCTTTCTTATATTGATTAATGAGAAAGAATTACAAATTTGCTGATAACGATAAATTTTTTTTGTAAGCTTTGCCGGAAACTAATAAGCTTACAGTAAACCAACAAAAAACACCAAGTCCTATTTTACTTGATAGACGAGATATAAAATAGATTACGCAACCACCTTCCTCCAAATAAAAAATTTAGTTTGTAGTTTTACTTTTACATAAGTGTACAAACGAATGCGACGATAGCTCGGAATCCAAACTCATAAAATATTTACAACACAATGAAAAAAAGCATCTTTTATTTTTTAATCATTGACCTGTTTTCTTTTTTTACTCACCCCGGTAATGTGAAACCCGGAAAGTATCCTTATCAGAATCCTAAAATTCCGGTTGAAGCAAGAATTAATGATTTAATCGGAAGTATGACGACGATGGAAAAATAAAACAACTTGATATGTATTCGGGGAAGGATGTGGCCAATATGGGAGGCATGAAGCGGCTTCATTTTCGGAAGAAAAAGCGCAAAAGATGATTGGGAATATAGGTGTAGGTTCTGAGAAATTTGTACCCATGCAGAGAATCGAACTCTGTTTATGACGTTGAGAACATCTTCTCCTACCAATAGAGGACACGGGCGTTTTTTATCTTAAACTAAAGTGTTCAAAGATAATATTTCTTGCTCAAGCTTGTTTATTTTTATTAATAAATTATGTAAGCCGGCATTTCCAAAAAGCATTGTCAATTGCAGTAAACCCCGCCTGTACCATTCGGGCAGGCAACAAAAAGTAAGGATTTTCAATTGGAGGTTATGTAAATGCATATTGCAGTTATCCACTCCAATCAATTCTCGAACAACTTTGACAACATCCAAATTACATCACCGGTAGTACGCGTCCATATTTCTTTGTAGGTGGCATTTACCTGCATAGGCATATACGGTTCGTCATCGTTTTCAAAAGTTTCTATTCCTACCGGCACAGCACCTACAACATCTCCTGCATACGCCCCGTACAAAGGCGGATAATCATAGCCATCTCCGTAGATAGTGCTCATTGCAAAAGGATTGTAGCCAACAATATATTCAAGCTGCCTTGTTCCAATATCTTTTAATGATTTATCTTTTAGCAATTCTGAAAGAATCAACGCGGCTTTTGCTTTTGCCATCAGTACATCATAAAATCCCCGGAACTGGTAGGCTACTGGATAACGCCGCAGGTAAAAACCGCCGCCAAGGTGTATCCCGTTTTTTACTTCAGCATTGTATTCTTCCATAGATGGCATGCCTACTCTTTCCCCTTCATGGTAAATTCCCGAAAAATCTGCATTGTTCAATTCATATACTGCTGAAGGTAAAATGCCATAAGGTTTCATCACGTTTGCAATGTCATGAAGATAGTCTGCATAAGCCTGGCAGGACGCTTTCCAAAGGGAAGCATCTGGGTTTGAAGGCGCATCTGTAAGCAACATGCTCAATCCTTCTATCATCATTTGTTCATCGCTTTTGTGAAAGTAGGCGAGTATTCTTTTTTTCTTTCTTGATTCATAAAAAAAGCCATGCAGCGGGATGGACCAATCGGTGCGCCTTTTTATTTGCTGGCAATCCATTACCACACGTGCATACCTAACTGCCGAATCCAGGTAAGAGCGTTCTTTAGTAAGCCGGTAAAGGTTCATAGCAGAAACTACTGCGAGCGCATGCAGGTCCACTTCGTTATGTTCATTTACAGAAGCGTCCAGCCGCTCCGTTGCAAATGCAAAATCTTCAACGGCGCTTCTGTTGCACCAGTGTGCAAAGACAGCGTCATCTTTATAAAAAGGCACCGCTGTTGCGCAATAAGAAGCCGCAATAAAATTGTCAGCAGGATTGTTGGAAGCTTTCCCCAGCATATCATCTTTAGTGCCGATTATATTATCACTCCAGATGCCCATGATGAGCCCTCCATCCCTGTAACCATCACCAAATCTTGTTCGCATCGTCCAGCTAAGCCCCCAACGGGCTTCTTCGAGTAAGCGATTATACAAGGCTTTATTTTTATTTTTCACTGAACTGGCGAGGTTCAGCATGGCTATTCCGGCACGTGCAGTGTTTTCTACTCCCTGCGTAACATCAGCGGCATCATGCCATCCGCCACTCACACTTATTTCTCTGCCATCAGGGTGTACAGATACTGCATCCTGGTGACATAGCTCGTGAATGCCCGGCTGATCATAACCGCACCTTTCAGCATAGAAAAAATTGAGTGTATGCCATGCCGTAGCGAGGTAAGCGTCATCACCTACCGGAAAGGGTTTGGTGGTTCTATCTCCGATTTTAAGCGTGTAATATCCGGGCTTGTTAAAGCTGCTGAAATCCATCTGAACAAAACCACTATCCATTCTTTTGCCGTTGCCGGTAAATACGATTTTGTTGGCCGCATTTATCAACCGGAATTTTGTATCCCTCACATTTTGTACCAACGCCTGCTTCACCGCTCCTGTTTTATAACCGCTATTGCTATACGCAATGGCATCCTGCCTCAGATTAAAACCCCTGGTGTTTTCAGCTTTTACTTTTTCAATGCGCATATCATCTATGTACAGCTTCATACTATCAGCCGCGCCCTGCGGCGAACCGGTCAGCATGATGCTTACAGAAAACCCTGTTACCGAGTCGCGGTACAGGTCGGGTATTTCCCAAATAATGTGCTGCCATTTGTCGGGATATACGTTAACAAAATGCTGCCCCTCAAACCTGCCCGGTGTGGGCATTATGTGTTTGCCGCCGTTATATAAAGTACATCCTACAAAAAAAGAATAAAAACCAGGGCTATCTGCATAAACCCACACAGAAAAGCGGTTATAATCACGAAGGTCTTCTCCCTTCAATGGCTTTATCACTTCTGCAAATGCATAAGCCCTGTTGGTCGGATTTTTTTTGAGAAGAGAGGTCGGCGTTTCCAGCAGAATGCTGCCCTCACCGGAAATGGTATTGTTATGGTCAATTTGTATGGTACCCGGTCCTGTGTGTTTTAAAGAATTGAAGTCGGCAGCCAAAGTCAGGTTCCGTGTTTTTTCTACCGGTTTTTTCAACCATCTAGTGATGCCCATATTAGCAGAATCAGCCTTCATGGTTGCGCGGAGATAATTGCTTTGCTCCAATTGTTTTATCAAATGGGCATCCTGTGCCTCAACCGGGTTTATGCACCATGTTACAATAAGTATTAACAGCCAAGTAAGGCGTATCCGTGCGTTTATATTCATCCCAAAAAATATTTAATAATCAAAGTAAATTGTAATTATCTACCGAAACATCTCATTCGTAAAAAACTTGCGCTGCAAAGAAACAGAATACATTGTAAATTGATGAAAGAAAAGAAAAAGATACCCTGCCATCGTAGCGCCTTAATTCGATTTAGCACATTTCTTATCTTTATAGCTATACTTATAAATATGATAAAAAGGGTTCCCTTACTTTCCGTTTTATTAATTATTGGCTACATCGGCTTTTGCCAGGCGCCGTTAAATCAATTTAAAATCACTTCTTCTAACACGTCTTTTCCTGATGCAGGCAGAATCCAGGGACATAGTCATCCGCACACTGGATTCTTTGTTGCTTCGGTATAATAGTTTTAAACTGAAACCTGCGCAGTCAATAAACAGGCTCGTTTTCCTCTTTTCGTAAACCGATTTCCCTATTTCGTAATACGTTTTTCAACGATAAAAAGACTTTTGCAAAAATTAAAAAAAGACGAATGACGAAATATACATTTTTAATAATACTATTTTTACCATTAAGCATTTTTGCACAAATAGAGACTCCTGCAGATACCCTTTCCCTGAAAGAAATTATCGTCAATAAAATAAAAACCGTAAGAGGAACCGGCCACATGCCGGAAGAAAAGGACGGGATTATTTATGCAGGTAAAAAAAATGAAGTGATACTCGTTGATAGCCTGGACGCGAATAAGGCGATTAACAATACAAGGCAAATTTTGGGAAGAATTCCGGGGCTAAATATTGTGGAAACAGAAACCGGTGGCTTCACAGCCAACGGCATTGGTACACGTGGATTAAATCCTTCGCAAAGTATTGAAATGAACGTAAGGCAGGATGGGTATAATATCAGTGGAGATGTTTACGGTTACAACGAATCCTATTATCTTCCGCCGATGGAAGCAGTGAGTCGCATAGAAATGGTTCGGGGTGCTGCTTCTCTTCAATTTGGATCGCAGTTTGGCGGCATGGTAAACTACGTTTTAAATGAAGCTCCAAAAGATAAAAAATTTGAATGGTACACTTCAGAAACGGGAGGGAGTTTTGGTTTGTTCAACACTTTTAATTCTGTTGGAGGAACTATTAATAAAATAAGTTATTACGGTTTTGTGCAATTCAGAACTATGCAGGGATGGAGGCCAAACAGCCATCAATGGCAATTATCTGGTTTTGGAAGAGTGCAATACAATCCTTCTGAAAAATTAAAGGCGGGAGTAGAATATACAATTCTTCGTAACAGGATAAAAATGCCGGGTGGCCTTACCGACAGTATGTTCGATGCCAATCCCCGCTCTTCTTTCCGGAGCAGGAACTGGATAAAAACTCCATGGAATATCGTGAGCGCTTATGCTAACTATAAATTATCTTCTCAAACCTCATTGAACATAAAGAGTTCATTGATGTTTAGCAATCGTTCTCTCGTTTGGCGCAATGAAGATGGTGGTGCGGGCGCATTGGACAACATAGATCCTGCTACCGGAAAATATGTAAACCGCGAAGTTGAGATCGAGGACATGAATAATTCCAATACAGAAATAAGGCTTTTGCATGATTATAACCTGGGTAAAATGAAAAATACCCTGACAACGGGCTTAAGATACGCCTACGCATGGTTTAAAAAGCAAAGTGGTGGAGAAGGTACTACGGAGTCTGATTTTGACCTTTCTATAACGGGTGAATTCGAAAAGGATATCAATTTTACCACCACCAACATAGCTCCTTTTGCAGAAAATATTTTTAGGGTGAATGACCGGTTAAGTATCACGCCGGGTTTCCGGATGGAATACCTTAGAAGTACAAGTGATGGATATATGATGTCCGGTGGCGGGAAGCTTCTGTCGAATGAGAATCGTGAAAGGTTGATTCCTTTGTTTGGTATAGGCGCGGAATATAAAGTCTCAGAAAATACAAATGTCTATGCCAATATCAGCCAGGCCTATCGCCCGATTACCTATTCGGATTTAACACCAATTGGTGTTACTTCTAAAATAGATCCTAATTTAAAAGACGCCTCCGGTTTCAATTCGGATCTTGGATATCGGGGTACCGTTAAAAATTATTTGAATTTTGACGTCGGTTTATTTTATATGGCATACAATAACAGAATTGGAACCATTTTAATCAATCCCTCTTCCGGCACACCTTATACGTTGCGAACCAATGTAGCCAACAGCGTTCATAAAGGATTGGAGAGTTATGTAGAATTCAATATATTGAAATACCTGCACCAACATTCCAGGAGAGGATTGAGTATTTTTAATTCTCTCGCATTAATTGATGCGAAATATACTAACGGAGAATATAAAGGCAACAGGGTAGAAACGGCTGCCAAATATATCAACAGGGTTGGCATCACTTATAGTGACCGGAAATTGTCGGGCACTCTGCAGATGAGCAATGTGGGCGATGCTTATGGCGATGCGACGAACGCGCGCCTGAGCGAAGATCCTGTCGCTGGTTATATTCCGGCTTATTCCGTTTTTGACGCGAGTATAACGTACAGGCTTAAACGCTATTCGATAAAAGCTGGCATGAATAATATTACCGATAAGAAATATTTTACGTTGCGTGCAGATGAATATCCCGGGCCTGGCATTATTCCTTCTGTGGGGAGAAATTTTTACCTGGGGGTAGCTGCTCGGTTTTAAACGGAAATTTATCTCAAAATAAATCACGAAAAACCGGGAAAAAATTCCGGTTTTTTAATAATATTTACTTAGTAGATACCAATCGGCATGCCATATCGCTCACTTTGATATAGTACATTTCTTATCTTTATAGCTTATAACTGTAAATATGATAAAAAGGATTTCCCTATTTTTCGTTTTATTAATGATTGCCTGTATGGGCTTTTGCCAGGCGCCATTAAATCTTTTTAAAATAACTTCTTCTAATACATCTTTTCCTGATACAGGCAGAATGCAGGGACATCTTTACAATCATGTTTTGTACAATACGGCAGATCATTATTCAGATAGTTCTGTAATTATTATTACCCCAAAAAAATTTAAAGCAAAGAAAAAAATAGACATTATCTTCTGGTTTCATGGATGGGGCAATAATATTGACACTGCTTTAATAGCCTATGGTTTATCAAGACAATTTGCCGAAGCAGATGTCAATGCCGTATTGGTGTTGGCTGAAACTGCTAAAAATGCCCCCGATAGTTATGGTGGAAAACTGGAACAAAAAAATACATTTGAGAAGTTGGTAAAAGATGTACTTCAAAAGCTGGTACACATGCACGTTATATCTGCCAGGGATCGTGCAGGGAATGTAATTCTTGCCGGCCACAGCGGCGCATACAGGGTTATGGCTAATATTTTACAGAATGGCAACGTGCCCGTAAACGAGGTTATTTTATTTGATGCCTTATACGCAGATACCGACAAATTTATGAGTTGGTTAACCGTTGATAAAAATCATCGCTTCATCAATTTATATACCAATCATGGAGGCACTTATGACGAAACAAAGGACATGATGCACCAAATGACGAATGTAAACCTCCCTGCAGATTCGCTGGAAGAAGTGGATGTAACGCCTGCTATTCTTAAAGACAATAAAATTATTTTTATTCATACACTGCACGAGCATAACGACATTATTCAGCACCCGGATAATTTTAAGTTGTATATAGAGAACAGCCCGTTTTTAAAAAAGATAAAGCAGAGGCCGTGAGCATACAATAAAATCCTAGCCGGGATATTGCTGCTCAACAACAGTAAACAAACAAAAATGAATGAATCCTGTTTTAGTCATTTTTTCATTCTTTTATTTTTGTCGTAATAACTACTCCGATCGATTTGCCGGATACCTTGTAATCGTTTTTTAATTGTTTTCCGGTAATTACCTGTAATGACAAAAAATTATTATCGTCTATTTGAAAAAGGTCAGCTTCAAAATTAGTACGGAGTATCTTGTTATTTAAGATGTATATCACCTTTGATTCAATTTTCAGATCAGGAACTTTGTCTTTATATTCGGGAGATTTTGATTTAAAATAGTTCCAGTAACTATCACGGGCAGACGATTTTGTTGTAATATAAATGGCGCCGTTTTTAGCATCTTTGCCCGCCAGCGCAATGGCTTTATCACCTTTGTACACAGAAACCATAGCGATTTCAGATGGTTCGTACGCAGATTCTATAAATGCCTGGTTGGTTCGAATACTATCAATAAAAAGCATAGGTTCATTATCGGGAAATAATTTGAACCCATCTGACTTATGGTAAATAGAATAACACGAAATCAAAATATCAATGCCATCTACAGGCCTGTTCAAATAATAATCTTCATCAAGTGGATATTGAGGTTTTTTAGCCCTGTCAATTTTTAGAAAAAATGAAATAGTATCATTACTATACACCCAATAATCTGAACAATCCCGCGAAGACCATTTAAACTCACTTTCGGGATAATTCTTAATGATATCTTTCAATAATAAATTATTTAAATCAACAGGTACTTCACCGGGCAATTTTCCAATAAACCCTTTGGTTAATCTTACTTTACTGATATAATCTTCGGCGCGATCTTTTTGAAAAATGAGGCCCGGATATTTTTCAGAATAGTATCCTTTCCCATTTACAAAACGCGCATCTTCTCCAATGCACTTTTTGCCAGCATCCATTTCTTCTACGTCAATTAATTTTAGATCCGGATTCAAATGCTGTAGATCCTGTAAAGTAGTCTTGCAGAGGCAAAAGCCTGAAACAGTAATTTTCGCAGCAAGTGAAGCGTCAATTTCTGTTTGTGCAAAACCCTTTGTGCTGCTTAGAGTGAAATAACAAAAAAATAGAAAAATAAGGAATGGACTTCGTTTCATTATTACGGTGATTTATTTACCCATAGTGGGTGATGAGCAGTTTGTTTTTATAGAAACGCAATTTAACCTGTTTAATTACAAAATAAAATTCTATCAGATTTAAAAAAAATGATAGAACAGTAAACAAACAAAAAACAATAATTCCTGTTTTGCCCTGGTCGTGGTTCCAGGCACACGAAATAAGTCTCTATAAATCTCCGCGAAAAAAGTTCGGGGATTTGATTTTGGAATCTTCAAAAGTGAAAAAAAGATTTGCATTTTTATTGAGACAGCGATTTAAATTTTGCGAAAGCAATTTCCCGAACAATTATTATTATTTTCAGAAATCAACTTCAAGAGAAATTCAAATTCTTAAAAAGGAATTCGCATTATTTACTCATTTACTGCTTCGCTTATCTAAAATACACTTGCTTGTATTTTTTTTGTTTCAGAAAAAAATAAAACAGACAAGCCCGTTTATTAAAAAATGAGAATATATTGCATTTATTTAAAGTTCCGATTGTACTTACAAACAAGGCTTTGATTACTAACTATGGTTTTTTGAGCAGGACAAAATAGTCTCGTCTTATAATATATATTTGTGTCTTGGCTGCTGTTGTAATTCGACATCATACTATGCTTACAGAAGAACAAATCCTTTCAAAACTTGACAATTATAAATTGGCCTATTATTGCCAGTTTATAGACTTAGGACATCCTTACTCGTTTTTAATTGACAGCAGATTAAATATATTTCGTGGCGACAATGAAAAGTGGGGAATTGCCGCTGAAAGACTTGGCTACAATCCTCGTGCAGGTGGTATTATGCTTGACATCTGCTATTACGGCAATTGCTTAATCAATCTCGAACACTACAATGGCCAAGACATAAATTATTATACAGTATCACCTATTGATTGGGATAGTTTTATTGATGTGATTGATGGAGAAACTTTAAAGCCCAATGCTGAATATTGGATAGTTCGTGGAGAAAAAGTAAAATTAAGTCATGACAAACAAAACTATAATCGTGCGGGTATTGAATTAATAGAGGATGAGCCAAATACAGTTCGTGTAGAAGAAGCAGCAAGATTAGCAATAATTGAAAATAGAAAAGTATTTCGTGCTACTGATAATGAATTGCATAAATCGTTACCATCAGACCTAAAGAAAATTTTAGTAATTGATGAGTGGTATCATAAAGACTTTAATGAAATAATACAACCTCTTATTAGTGACGAACACTTGAAACAGACTTTTGACATGAACAAATTGTTGAAAGAGCAATTAGGAATGAACGAAGAAGCATTCGCAACTATGTTTCGACAACAAGAAGCAAGAACTGAAGAGTGGAATCAAAGCCAATGGCAAGATAATAGGCCAAGTTCATATGAAACATGGCAATTAATTGCAAAGGCTATTGTAACAGGCGATACATCTTTTTATAAACCGACATTTGAGGCAAACACACATTGGAAAAATTGGCCTGACTCTGGTAGTTTATAAAGTCGGACAGACCACAACAACAGATAACAAAAGGCAATAGGCTGGCTGAAGGAATAACAATTGGCTGTAGTTCAACAAGGTGGAAGGTCTTCTTATTGATAAAATATTTATTAGTAGTTATTATGAGAAAAAAAATTGTTGTATTAGGTGGATCTTCAGGGATAGGAAAAGCCACTGCAGAACGTTTTGCCAAAGAAGGCTGGCAGGTATTTGTTGCGGGATACAATCTACCACAGTGCGTTGAAACTGTAAATGTATTAGACGGAGATGGTCATTTTGCATGCCAGGTAGATGTTCGTAACGAGGCGGATCTTAATAATCTACATAAAATGGTTCAGGAAAAATTTGGAGATTTTGATGCTTTGGTGAATAGTATAGGAATATCCCAAAATCAATCGGCTATTGATTCCAATTTTTCTGAATGGGATAATTCATTACAGATCATGTTGTATGGCTCTGTGAAAGCATGCCGTGCATTAGTCCCATTAATAAAAGATGGCGGCCGCATTATCCAGATTACTTCAATTCACTACGAAAGAGTAGCGGATGGAAGTTCTGCTTATGGAATGGCGAAAGCTGCCATTACTCAGTTTGTGCGCTCACTGGCATTAGAACTGGCTCCTAAAAACATCTTGTCCAATGCTATTGCGCCGGGATTTGTGAATACGCCCATGTCTGTGAAGGAAGATGGCGAAAATGAACTGGATTCGGATTGGTTTATTAATGACTATGTTAAGGGGAATCATCTTCCTTTAAAAAGAGCCGCAGATCCAAAGGAGATTGCAGGTGTCGCCTGGTTTCTCGCCGGCCCGGATGCGTCTTATATTACAGGTTCTGTTATTACTGTTGACGGAGGATTAACAATAACCTTTTAGACAGAGCGCCCAGATTTTGCAGTAGCCGAATTTTTGCCAGTGTGTCTTACATTTGTGGATGAGTATCCAATATGAATACAGCGATAGTATGGTAACGCTGCGGCGTGGTATAAAAGATGAAGTGGGCTCTTTCAATAAAAATATATTTGGATCTAAAGCCTGGCATGCAGGCTTGTTAACTGAATTCTAATTTTTAAAGACGTAGTCTATTTATTGCTCTGTTTTAAACCCACTTACCGGTTCTGCCTTAACTCCTTCCATATCAAAAACAATAATTTCATTCATTCCTTTTTTAAGCCACGGTGCAGGGCAATACAAACGTTGCTGAGGCCCTATGTTCCAATACCTGCCAAGGTTGTGACCATTTACTACTACAAAACCACTTTTATATTTACTCATATCCAAATAGGTATCTCCTAATTTATCAAGCGTAAAACTCCCTTTGAAAAATGCTCCTTCCTTTATATTTGTTGAACCTGATTTGAAGGATAGCTTTTGCAAATAATTATTATCCATCGGCAGAGAAAACATCTCCCAGTTCATTGGAGTAAATGGCTCAAAAGCTACATATTCCGTAATTCCTTTTTTATCGTTTATCATCCGGTCTCCATAGTTATTCCTGCCGTATGCAGCCACCAGGATTTCTAACGTAACCTCTTTCCCTTCAACTTTTGGAATACTAATAGTGTCTATGCCTTTGAATCTATCCAACGTTCCAATTTTTTTCCCGTTAATGAATACCGTTGCATAATCATGCAATTCATGCACCTGCATTAAACCACTTCTTGTGCCGGTTAATTTCGTGCGATACAAAACATAGCCAAAATTTTGACCCAGTTCTTCCATTGATTTTGTTTGAGGAGCAAAAACAGGCTTGGGTAGATTATTCCATAAAGAAGTGGATGACTCCATTTTTATTTCCGGAATGTCAATTACAGGTAACGGTGACGGATATTCGGGAATTTTCCATGTCGCATATTGTTTAATCATATCCCTGATAGCGAGAGCACGTTCTGTTGGAATGCCGCCTTCGCTTATGGGCGCTGCATAATCGTAGCTTGTAATGTAAGCCTGGTATCTATTGTACCATGCATTGGCGCCGGCAGTAAAGCCAAAATTAGTTCCACCATCCGCCATGTAACAATTGAATGACTTGCCATTCTTCAGCATCCATTCAATATCTCTTTTCTGAATATTGAAATCGGGGTTAGCAAATTTTTTATCTCCCCACGCGGTAAACCATCCCGTCCAGTATTCGCCACTCATGCCGGGGAAATTACTTTGATTGCGGTCAAGAATTTCAAAAACGGTTTCCGGTAGCATATTATAATTGGCGCCATAGTTTACCACATGTTTCACACCATCCAAATGGGAATTTATATACATTTTATCTTCAGGATTATCGGCGCTAAAAAGCGGGACAGTGAACCCGGCTTTTCTTAAAAGATTTTTCAAAGCCAAAAGATAATGGGTGTCATTTCCAATGGCGCCATATTCATTCTCCAACTGAACCATAATGATTGGTCCGCCATTTTGAATCTGTAATCCTTTTAGCTCTTGTCCCAGCCGCATCAAATATTTTCCAGTGGCTTTCATAAAAGCCGGATTATTACACCGCAATTTTATTCCCGGAATATTCAGCAGCCATGCAGGCAAACCACCAAAATCCCACTCTCCGCAAATGTAGGGGCCCGGCCTTAGGATAACGTTTAGCCCCACTTCCTGAGCTGTCTTTATAAAGGCTGCAATATTGTAATCTCCTGAAAAATCCCATACACCGGGGTGAGGTTCGTGCATATCCCAAAATGCATAAGTGCTAATGGTATTGAAGCCCGTCGCTTTTATTCTCATCAACCTGTCTTTCCAGTATTCATGAGGAATGCGGGGATAGTGGATCTCACCGCTATAAATTTTTGTTGGCTTCCCATTTAGAATAAAGTTGCTGCCTTCTATTTTAAAAGATGACTGGGCAAATAAATAATTTACCATGAGCAATAATCCTAAAAACAGAAGATTGGTTTTTTTCATGCGGGGATATTTTTAGTGATGAATAAAAACTTATGAATGATTGTGCCTGATATTTTCTTTCCTTCTTTTATAAAAATTAATAAAATTGAAATCTTCATTTATTGTTTGTTTACTACATTTTATGGATGGATTAAATGGATTTATCAATCCGTATTTTTCGTCATTATCTTTTTAAGAATCATCAATTGTTAATACACTTAAAAACTTTTAAAGCTTTATCATTAACCGCGGCTAAAATCAAATTATTTCCAAAATGGTCTTTTATTAATTTTAAATCCTTTACATCGCCTTTTATAAAAAATCCATCATCCGTCGGTTTCATAGGCAAAAATTTTCCACCACCCAATCCTTTTAAAAATAATCCGTAAGACGCATCATACCTGCCAGTCATTGGTTCCGTTTGATATTCGTTTCCGGCTATCAAAATATCTTTCTTCCCATCGCGGTCAAAGTCGTTAACTAAAATTGCATTTACCGGTGCAAACTGTGCTTCCACCGGCAATACATGTTTCACAAATTTTCCATAGCCCACGTTTTCAAACCAGCAGGAGGACAATTCCTGGCAATCCAAATGCAAAGCACCTTCCAGCATGCTCTTCGTGAGAATATCGTTGAAACCGGCTTTTGCAAAATCTTCATTTTTCGAAAATTTGTTTTTCAAAGAAGGCATTACTTTGGCCAATTGATTCAGGTTCGCCCCGACCTCCAGTTTTTTTACGCCATCTTTATCCGGGATATAATAAGCTATTATCGGTATTATGATACCATTGCCTTCAAAATCTTTCGCATACATTTCTAAAGGAGTATCCTTAGTAACCCCATAAGGATTGTTTTCACCAAGATTGCCTGCAATTAAATCCATATCGCCATCACCATCTAAATCCACGGCTAACAAGCTACGCCACATTCCATTGTTATTTTTAAGACCGGTGGACCCAGTTACTTCTTTTAGCTTTCCATTTTCTCCTTTAAAGAAACGAAGGGGCATCCATTCTCCTGCGATAACCAAATCCATCTGACCGTCGCCATCAAAATCTGTCCAAACGGAAGAAGTAATCATTCCCGCGTCAGATAGCGCAGGGCACACCTCCTTCGTAATATCCACAAATGATCCATTCCTGTATTCCAGTAAAAAACTTTGAGGAGAATAAGGATAGCGGAGCGACACCCGTCCTCCAATAAATATCCGCAATGGGCCGTTGCCATTTCCCCCGGTAATGCTGAGGCTTTGACCAATGGTATTAACCTGCGGAGGGAAAGCTAAAGGACTTAAAGTGAAATTTCCTTTTCCATCATTTAAATAAAGCCGTGGAATATAATATTTGGAGCCTTCATTAAATTCATCGCTTCCACTTACCACTATTAAATCCAAATCATGATCATCATCCACATCTACCAAAGCACTTTGCATATCCTCTTCATATTTTGGTCCGCTTACAAGGTCTTTCCCCTTAAATGAACCGTCCTTTAGCTGAATAAAAATTTTACCGGATTGTTTGAATGCGCCTCCTACAAAAAAATCCGTTAAGCTATCTCCATTCACATCCCCCGTAGAAATAAAAGGACCAAGTTGAGAATATTTTTGAGGCAGTAAACTGTTGAATGCGAAATCATTGAAAAAAGTTTCCTTATGCGTATAATCCAGGTGAAGGGCATCTGTAATGTTCTTAAATAGTGGAGTTGTTTTTGGAGGGCGAGTATTTTTATTAATTACTGATGCGTGGCTTTCATCTAATACTATTGTTGTATCAATAAAAAGATGCTTCAATACTTGCTGTTTTTCATTTGGCCAGATAATCACTGCGCTATCGGGATGGGTGATATTGCCAAGCCCAAAGTGAAGCCGTTGATCTACAGAAGACGCATATCCTCTTACTGGATTTTCTTCCAGCATCTGCATGGTTCCCTTGTTCCAAAGAATTACTTTCGCTCCGAAGCTGTTTCTATTCAGACTATCGCCTTTCAAACTAAAATTCAGGAAATGATTCGAAGTATTTTGCTTCCCTTTTTGAACGGTGTTATTGATATAAACTGATGCTTCCTGGTTTATATTGTTGGTTACCAAATCCAAATCTCCGTCATTATCCAAATCAACATATACTGCGCCATTCGAAATCGAAGGTTCTGTAAATCCTGCTGCTATTGATTCGTTTGAAAATGTATAATTTCCGTTATTATGGAAGTAATAGTTTCTCAGTGGCACACTATCCAGGCT
>Ga0207657_10001218_pt1 | contig 27415 bp, 26 predicted proteins | sample KBSC33metaG_FD_184316 | JGI IMG/M metagenome (GOLD analysis project Ga0207657, IMG submission 184316) | Corn rhizosphere microbial communities from Kellogg Biological Station, Michigan, USA - KBS C3-3 metaG (SPAdes) (version 2) | ecosystem: Host-associated > Plants > Roots > Rhizosphere > Soil ...
GTAAACCGCCTACCGAATGATCTTCTCTTGCGGGCAGCTGCAACTTGGGCGGAGTCAATCGAGATGTTGAAACGTGAGCGGGATGCCAATTGGATCGTAGTGCGTCATGAAGAACTCGTGGCGAGACCCTATCCTGTGATCGCGAATCTCTATCAACGCGTCGGTCTCGTGCAAAAACAGACAGCAGTGCACGCAGCGCGCCTGCCAGAAAGAAAAGTGCACGACTATTCTTTCATCAAGTACGAGCTGATGCGAAATCCGTTTCGCGCCGAGATCCTGTCCATGGTGAAGGCACGCGCGCTCGCTTCCGGCTATGACGCAACTCTTTCAGCACTCCCGGGCAGCAGCCTGCGCTATGCGGCAAAAAGATGGGTCGACCATCTGCGCCCCAGAAACAATTCCAAATCGCGTGTTAAGGAAAGTCTTCTCCTCGCACGGGCGTAAGGGTAAGGACGAGACTTCTCGACACTCCCACGCTCCTGCGTCATGAACTGCCCGGCTAAATGCGCGCGTGGCTGACCGTGGTCGTTCACTACCCGTGCTGGAAGGCGTTACCAGGAGTCCTCAGATGCCTGTTATCGCGAGCGAATTCGGCGTCTGTAGCGGCCGGGCGGGCCACACCGTTAGCTAATCATCTGCCTCGAACCAAGGCTAAGAAACGCGCTAAATATCCAAGTGTGCCATGAGATATCCAAGTAGCGCCGCGAGCCTGTTTCCGGGGCTGGGGAATATCCAAGCATTCCACCTCGCCTTCGCAGTCTCCCGCACATTTAAGTTGTATTTTTGGTCAGAGGGAAAGCGCGTTAGTGTCGAAAACAGATGATCGTCCGCGAAGCGCCTTGCGCCACCGTCAACGCAGAAAGTGTCAGGTCATGGGTGAGGTAGGAAGATCCTTTCATCACAAAGGTTCGAGCTTTTTCGCATTGCGTCTCAGCATTCCGCAGCAGTCTTAGCGGTAGACCGGTTCCACAAATCATGGGCCACGGTCAGCGGATCGATTTTTCGTTCCACCCACCATTGGCGCTCATTCCCCGTGCCATGGTTTTCGGTGTGATGAATAGCACACAGGGGAACGGTGAACTCATCGCTCACCTTGAGTGAAACCCCTTTGGATTGTGCATAACGGATATGGTGCGCCTGTGCTGGTTGACGTCCGCAGATAAGACAGGGTTGGCTAGCCACAAATCGAAGGTGCTCTTTAGAGCGGTGGCGCTTGGGTTCGCTAATAGCAAGGGTACTCTTATCAATTTTCTCACGTCGACCAAGAGGCTCGCGCGAAATCTCACTTTTGACCTCGAGTTGCTCCGCAACACTTTGTGACTCATTGCTAGGCTTCACAAGCGCAACGGCGCAGCTCTTCAAATGTGCGACCAACGTCTTGGCAAAATCAGACTCTAGTGTGCCGTTTCGCTTAAGCGAATAGTTCAAGGCGCGCACCGTGGTGATATTTTGCTCCCATATGCTGAAGAGCAGTTCGATGCTCTTTGCTTCACTCATGCTGCGCCGGAGGGCTTTGGCAAATTCATGTGGATCACTTAAGGTCCCGCTCGAGGCTCCTTCCGCTGACCGGAGCATCCACGGTCCTTTTGATGCCTGTTCGACTGCGGGTGTGGTCGGACGCTGCCGCACACCGCTTAATTCACGATCGTAAAGCGCGAGGCCAAATGGATTACCAAAAGTGGCAAGAGCCCTTTTGGTGGCATCGGTCTCAGCCGATTTCAATGCAATGTCGTGGGCCTGGCCTGGAGTAAGTGCCTTGCCTTCGCCGGTCCCAGAGCCTTCACGGATGATGGTGATATCACCAGCTCGTACCCGTATCCGCACCCTGGCTATATAGGATGCAAGGTGGTGCGCACTGCTGGTACCCGTCCACACGCAGCGTGTGGCAAGCGTCCTTCGGTCCCAAGCGTCGTAGCCGAAGATGCGGTTTGCTTCGGCAATCGCATGCCAACCCTCAATGTAATGCCACGTGCACCCATCGGCCTTGCGGGTCTTTACGTATTGGGAATCGAGCTTTGCTTTCAGCTGACGAGCTTGCGTGTCTGAGAAACCCATCACTTCGTCCTCACGGTTAGAACAGGTTTGGGATTGCCGAGCTGTGCTCCGGGAACTTGGCTGCCTCTCTTAAGCTCGCCAAGCAGAGCTTGGCGATTGAGCTTAGGAGGTTGGGGCAGCCAAAAGTCGCTTGGGATTTCGCTCTCGCTTACCACCACCAGAGACGGTGCGCCGGCGCGCACCGACAATGTAAAGTCAGGCTGCTCGAGTTTGGTGAGGCCGATCTCTGCCATGGACTCGAGCACCAATTGTCGCTTCTTGATTTCGCGCTGCTCTAGTCGGGACAGCCGTTCCTTCATGTCATCGAGCCGAGAACGAAGGCCGGCTTGAAGGGCTTCATCAATCAGCGCCGACCGAACGACTTCAACGATCAGCTCGTTAAGGTCGCTAATGCCTTCGAGCGTGTCTCGAATGGTGTCAGCGTCAGCATCGGGGAAGGCAGTGAGCAGCCGCTCGCGAAGGACAGCGTAGCGCTGGACCTCGAATTTTAACGGTGAGATGCTCATTTTTGGCCCTTTAATTGGTACAGAATTACATATTACAGGTACACTGTACCAAATATAGGAACGGCTGTCAAGCACGAACCGAGCTCGGGGGACCGCTTTTGATCACACGCTTGCAGGTGCGAATGGCACGGGCCGCTCTAGGTTGGGGAGTTCGCGAATTAGCCAAAAAGGCTGGGTTGGCGCCAAATACCGTCAGCCGGTTCGAAAATGGCGGGGGCGCCAGGGTCGACAGCCTAGCGCAGATACAGGACGCCCTTGAAAAGGAGGGAATAGTGTTCGTGCCGGCCGATGCCGCGGGCGGACCGGGAGTCAGGATTGCAAAACGAAATCCTTAGTCGACGCAGTCGGCCAGAATACTCTGTGTACTTTGCGTGGGGTTGTTTTTCGCGACTCGAGCCTCCCTCACCTAGAGCCTTGTGCTGAGCCGCTTCTTTAGCGCTAACCGCTGCACATAAAGCGACTTGAGCCATTGATAGGGGCCGAAGCGCTGGAAATTAGCCAGCGTCTTCGAGCCATTTGCGAGCTTCAGTAAGCCGCTGAGTTCTTCGCGGTTGCGTCTCACATAGGTCCGGCCGTAGGACGCCGTTGCGCGGTTGTCGCAGGCAGCGAACGCCTCATCGATTACGCGCGGCAGCACACTCGCGACGCTACGCAGATAATCCCTGAGTGGCACCGCAACCTCACGGAGCCGCACGCTGCGCTTTTGGTGCAGAATGGCATCGAGCTCTTTGATCTCGAGGGTGGCGAGAAGCGCCTCTTCATAGTCCTTCAAGGAGAGCCGGTGCGATCCGTCCTGGTGTTTGGGAAGTTGCCTTCTCTCGAAATGCTCGCGAGGGTAAAGGCCAGGATCGACGCCGAGAAACTCTAGAGATTGCAGCGTTGGCTCGACCGAACGGTTAAGCCCTTGCTCGTAAGGGAACACGAGAACATCCTTATTCAGGCTGATGCAAGCCTCGATGCAACAGAACAGCTCAAGCAGGCCGAACAACCCCACTTGTCCTGCCCGCCATTGGCCTTTCTGTCTATCGAGCTCGCGACGGTTCCAGGATTGGATGAAGCCGTACGGGCTCCGATAGATCCAAATGTTCTTGAGGGCGGGAAGTTCGCGATTAATGCGATGGAGAGCGAAATAATAGCGTGGCAGCTTGTTGCCGGCGTGGGTGATCTCGCCCTTCCTCGCGAGCTCGTTGCTGATGTGCTTGATTTTCTTTAGTGCCTCTTCGTCGCTTCCATCGCTCGCATCGAGGAAAGTGTCCGGAAAAACGATCCGTGAATGATCGGCCCGGAAGTGGAAGCGCTCTTCCGCGCAATAGACATGAGGATGAAGATTGAGCGCGTGCACCAGCGCCTTGGTGCCGCTGCGGGGCACGCCAAAAACGATAAAATCGAGTGGGTGACCCATATTTGCCGAAGGCTTCGGTTGTGCCCGGAACCCATGATAGAAAATTTTGTTCCGGGCGGTAAGCGGCAAACCTTGATCGCCAGCCCGGCTTTGGCTGGTCTAGGGTGTGCCTCCAAGTTTAGGGAGATTTGTAAGTTACGATGCTGGCGCATCTCCGCGAGGCGGTAAGAGGAACACTCCCTCCAAGGGTCGTGCATGCCTACAGGCTCGTACGCCACACCATGCTGTGGCCGTGCGAGCCCGAGATGGTGGCGGCGCGCCAGTTCCTCAGCCCCGACAAGATCGCGGTCGATGTCGGCGCCAATGTCGGCCTGTTCACGGCTGTGCTGGCGCGGCGCTCGAACAAGGTCATCGCCTTCGAGCCGAATCCTTCATGCGCCAAGCATCTCAGAAAGGTCGCGCCGCGCAATTGCAAGGTAATCGCCAAAGCCGTCTCAGATAGTGGAGGCAAGGCTCTGTTGCGCGTGCCCGTGTCTCAAGGCATTCCGATGCACGCGCTTGCCACGATCGAAGCAGCCAATCGCCATGGCAGCGAGATCCGCGCCACAGGCTTCGTCATGTATGAGGTGGAAAAGGTCACGCTCGATCAGGCCCTACTCGGCCAGACTGCAACCGAAGGCGTGGCGTTCATCAATATCGACGCGGAGGGACACGAATTTGCCGTGCTCAGAGGAGGTGAGGGGCTGATCGCCAAACATCGGCCCGTGCTGCTGGTGGAGCTCGAATATCGTCACGGTGCGCAAGTTCCCGAAATCTTTGCTTGGCTGAACGCGCGCGGCTTTGCACCACGAGCTCTCACCGATGGGCAGAATCTTGCGCCGATCGATCCTGGGCAGCTCTTGGCGTTGCAGGACGAGACGCGGCTCGCCCGTAGGCTCACCGGGAGCCGCCACTCAGGCTACATCAACAATATATTCTTTCTGCCGCGAGGCTAAGGCAATCGCCTGGAGTGGAATTGCGATGGCGCTCCAGCACTGGTTTGGAGCATGATCGTTGGGGAAAGGGCTCTTTCATGCAGCTTCGGTCTAAGTCAAGGGCGGCATCAGCAAAGCTTGTTTACATCGGCGGCTATGGCCGGAGCGGGTCGACCTTGCTCGAATATCTACTCGCCGCCCATCCTGAGGTCGTGGCCTGCGGCGAGATCGAACGCCATCTCAGGGTTTTTACTCGGCGGAGGACCTGCACCTGCGGAGAACCTGCGCGGCACTGTCAGGTGTGGGGCGAATTCCAGCACAAGTCGGGCAGGCTCGAGGACCTGGACCACACCCAACTCAGCTTACAAGTTCTCGATCATATCTCCCGCCAGTATGCGGTCATGGTCGATTCGTCGAAGACGGCGTGGGGCTCGACACTCATGCCGTTCCGCTTATCGAAGGAACTCGGCAAGGATTTTCTCCTCGTCCATCTCGTGCGCGACCCTAGAGCGGTCGCTTGGTCCACGCTACGGACAAAGCGGGATCAAAACTGGACCCGTGGCGGCCGACCGAAGCGCGCCCGAAAGCATCTCCGCCAGTCCTCCTCTGGCACGCGGTCTTTATTGACGATCGCCGGCTGGACAGTCGCCAATCTAGCTTGTGAGATGTTTGGCTTTTTCCATCCCGATCGCTACCTGCGGGTGCGCTATGAGGATCTCGTCCGCACGCCAGTGAAAGTTCTCGGACGTATCTTCGTCAGAGTGGCGCTCGATCCGCCCACGACCCTTGAGCCGACCGCTACGAGGACGAATCGCCACCAACTTTACGGCAATGCCATGCGCTTCGAGACTTTGTCGCCGGCCGAGCTCAAAGAGGATGCCGCCTGGAAGACGGCAATGCCGCTAGCCTACCGTCGGCTGGTCGGAAGCCTGTGTTGGCCGTTATGCGTGCGATACGATTATGAGATGCCCGAGGCGGGTAGGGATCAGGTGATCGATCCAATAACGCCCTCCACCAAGTAATACTCTGCTACGCCATCGAAATCGCGCTGCTGTGGCACCTGGTGCCTAAGCGGGATCAGCGTTTCATTGTGAGGCGCGCAAGGTCTAAAGGCGTATCAATATCCGCGAAGATACCGTCGGAGTCGACGTGCACTTCGATCACGTGCTTAGGATACTTCGCCATGAGCGGCTTCGCGCCCATATCGCCGACGATCCTCATAATCTCAGGGAAATAGTGAGCGCCCCACAGGACGGGATTGCCGCGCCTGCCGCCACGCACCGGAACGCAGATCGCCTCGCGACCCTTGAAAGCAGCCAACAGCGCATCGAGGTCTCTGCCCTCGATTTTCGGCATGTCGCCAAGAAGGATGAACGCTCCATCGCTGTCTCGCGGCAACGCTTCGAGCCCGGTTCGGAGAGATGTACTCAGGCCTTGCGCGTGATCGGCGTTGTGCACGACTTTCACTTTCAAGCCGTGCAAAGCCTCTCCAATGCCCTCCGCCGCGAAGCCCGTGACCACAATAACGGGGTCAGCGCCGCTGCCCAAGGCAGCGATCGCCGTATGTGCGATGACTGGCTTGCCTTCGACGAGCTCGAGCAACTTGTTGCGCGGCGCCATACGCGAGGAGCGCCCTGCGGCAAGCACGATTGTGGCAATCTTTAGAGGCCCCGCCATCATCGGCTGCGGTTGGCCTTACCGCGCTGCACTGCGGTAATCTCTGCCATGATAGAGAGGGCAATTTCGGCTGCGCCCTGAGCGCCAATATCGAGGCCGATCGGAGCGTGAATAGGTTCAATGTCTGCCTCGGCTAAGCCCGCTTTCCTTAGGCGCTCGACGCGTTTCGCGTGCGTCTTCCGGCTTCCCAGGGCGCCTACATAGAAGGCGTTGGATGAGAGCGCGTGGATGAGCGCAGAATCGTCGATCTTCGGGTCATGGGTGAGCACGATCAGCGCGGTGCGGGCGTCCACACCGATCTTGGGAAGTGCCTCGTCAGGCCATTCGCGCGAGAGCTCGGCATCGGCGAACCGCCCCTCCGTAGCGAAGGCAGTACGCGGGTCGACGATCACCACGTCGTGCCCAAGCGCGCGGGCCATCGGGACGAGCTGCTGCGCGATATGCACGGCGCCGACAATGATGAGGCGGACGGTGGGATTGAAGACATTGATGAAGACCTCGCCGGCGTCTCCGGCGAAGGCCACACTCTCGTCGCAGCGAAAGGCTTCTTCGAGGGCGGGCGCCAGCTCGCTGCCAATCTCTCGCGGCGAATGGGCCAGACTTTGCGCCCCGGTTGCAAGATTCGTAACCAGAGCCACTTGACGGCGCGATTTGACGTCGCCGATGAGCCGCCGCAGCAAGCCATCAACGGTGGAACCGCGAGTGGCTTCAACCTTCTCTATAAAGACGCGGATCGAGCCGCCGCAGGCGAGACCAACCTTCCAGGCGGTGTTGTCTTCGACGCCGAACTCGAGGGACCTCGGCTCGCCGCTTGCAATCACGTCGGCCGCCTCGGTGATGACCTCGGCCTCGACGCAGCCCCCGGATACCGAACCCAGGAAATTGCCGTCGGCGTCGATCAGAAGCTGGCTGCCGACCGGCTGGGGCGCCGAGCCCCAGGTCTGAATGACCGTCGCAAGCGCTACCCGGCGGCCCTCTGACAACCAGTCAAGTGCTTTTGTGATGATGAATGGGTCTGGTGCACTCATTGCAAATTCGGCATTCACTCCGCGCTGACGCAGGGGCTCACGTCGAGTGAACCAGTTTATCAGCTCCACCAGCCGGGCGCGCGATCGTGGCCTCGCCCGATGGACTGAAAATCGCTGCGACTTGCACCATCGCAGAGCTCGAGCGATCCCGTAAGCCACCGGAGCGCACCGCTGCCCCCTGCCACGCGCTGCTGATGCCAAAGCGCAGGGCGAACGTGCGATCAATGCCGCTGCACCCGCGATTGCCAACGCCGTCGCCAACGCGACCGGAGTGCGATTTCCCGAGCTGCCGCTTACGCCCGACCGCATCAACGAGAAGCTCGGGTCTTGGACTGCGGGCTAAATGCGCGCGTGGCTGACCGTGGGCGGCAAGACGCCTTTCAGGTCGTAGATGAGACCTCCTGGCGCGAGCAGCGCGTTGATGCCGGCCTCGCCCAACCTGGCGATTGGCTCATGCTTGACGGCGAGAATGATCGTGTCGAAGTGGCCGTTCGGAAGCTCGTTGGTCAGGCTGAGCCCATATTCGTGCTTGGCGAGCTCGGCATCGGCCATTGGGTCGTAGACCACGACGTCGGCCACAAATTCGCGCAACGTTCGCACGAGATCGGCGACCTTGGTATTGCGCGTGTCAGGCACGTTCTCCTTGAAGGTGAAACCCATCACCAAGATGCGGGCACGGTCGATCGACTGCTTCCGCTTGAGCATGGTCTTGATCACGTCGTTGGCGACGAAGGCCGCCATGCCGTCATTGATGCGACGCCCGGCGAGGATCATCTGCGGGTGGAAGCCGATCTGCTCGGCCTTGTGGGTGAGGTAGTAAGGGTCAACCCCGATGCAGTGGCCGCCGACGAGGCCAGGACGGAAGGGCTGAAAATTCCACTTGGTTCCGGCTGCCTCTAGCACCTCGCGCGTCTCCAGCCCAAGTTCTTTGAACAGCATGGCGAGCTCGTTGATCAACGCGATGTTCACGTCGCGCTGGATGTTCTCGATGACCTTGGCGGCCTCGGCGACGCGGATCGAGCTTGCCCGATGCGTACCGGCGGTGATGACGGTTGCGTAGACGTCGTCGATCAGATCGGCGGCTTCGGGCATCGAGCCTGACGTGACTTTGACGACGGCTGGCAGGCGATGCGTCTTGTCGCCGGGGTTCATGCGCTCGGGCGAATAGCCCGCGAAGAAATCGCGGTTGAACGCAAGGCCCGAGGCTTTCTCGAGCTCAGGCATGCAAATTTCCTCAGTCGCGCCGGGATAAACCGTCGACTCGTAGACCACAACATCGCCTCGCCCGAGCACCGATCCAACCAGCCGGCTCGCCGAGACGAGGGCGCTCAGATCGGGACGCTTGGCCTGATCGACCGGAGTCGGTACCGTGACGATATAAAAATTTGCGTCTTGAAGAGCCGCTACGTCGGCCGAGTAGCTGAGGTGCTTGGCGTGGGCAAATTCCTCCTCGGTGACCTCGTGTGTGCGATCGACGCCGCGCGAGAGTTCAGTGATGCGCTCGCGATCGATATCGAAACCGATGACGGGGAAGTGTCGCGCGAGATAGACGGCGAGCGGCAGGCCAACATAGCCGAGACCGATAATGCCAATCCGGATTTCGGCGAGCTTGGGAAGGGCCATCGTTGTGGGGGAAGTTCGTTTGCGCCCGATGTGTTAGCGTTTGTTATGAGCGAAGTCCAGCAGAGGTGAGCACCCCAACCCTCCCATCGATCCGGAACGCACTTGGCTTGGCCTGCTATCTGAAAGCGCGATTGTATTGTAAGGTTGCTTAAGCAGCATCAGAGGAGGCGGCCATGCGCATTCACTTTAAAAGTGGAGCGACAGGTCTCGCGGTTGCCATGCTATTGGCGGGGGCCTTTGCCGGGCCTGCGGCCGCGCGCATAGAGTGTCAGGGTAATTTTCAGATCACCAAGTACGGGCCGATCGCTACTCCCTATTGTGAGGAGGAGCAGATCGCGCTGGTGGCCCAGAGCTATGGCTGGAAGGTGAGGGCGACCGAGGTCCATAAGAATCCGCTTACCAAGGTCTATGTCTGCCAGAATCTTGGCCACGACGTTCGCCTAAAGGGATCCTGCGCTGGGTACGGGCCTGACAGCTACGCGCCAGCTCACTAGCACCTCCATTGCTATTGCCGGAGAAAGACGAGGTGCCGCACGCTTCGGGCCGGCGATGACGTTTCGCGCTCGAATCTCAAGCCCTGCGATGTAAGCACCTCGATGATGGCCGGGAGGTAATCAGGGCGCGTGGCGGCAATGAATGTCTCCTTACAGCGCTCGGCAAGCCTCGCCAGCAGGCGCCGCGCCACCCGATCGCCCCGCGCCCGTTCCACGTGCTGATAGACCGCGAGCAGCTGGACGATGTCGTAGCTCGGCTCGAGCACGGTCCTGAGGCGCTCGTCGTCGGCAAGGTTGACGAGATCGAGCCGATGCGGCGTTTCGACTGAGCGGAGAATCAGCCGCGCTGCGTTGAGCACTGGGCGCGAGCCGTCAATGGCATGGATGAAGGACGGTCCGAGCTTCGTGATTTCATAGGCGAGAATGCCGACATTGCAGCCCGCGTCGAGCACGGTCTTGCCGGCATAATCGACTTCGCAAGCGAGCAGGTCCGCTAAGCGCTGGCGCCAAGGCCGGCCGACGCGCGTCCCTTGAATGGGCTGAGAAAAGCCGAGGGAGGTGAGAAGAGCCATCCTGCCGAATATGGGCGGACCGCGTCGCTTGGCGAAGGTCTCCGCGACTAAGTGCCCGAGCCGCTCGGCCTTCTCATGCTCAAAGCGAGGGCGGGATGCTTTGGGGAAAACGAAACAGATTGTTGGGATCGTACTTGCGCTTGATCTCAACCAAGCGCTCGAGGTTCGTCCCGTAATAGGCGCGCAGGTAGTTGGTCTCGGCGCCGTCAATGAAATTCTGGTAGCTCTGGTCCGAGGTGAACGGCTGCATGGCAACGTGGAATTCTCCAAGCCGGGCCTCGTTGCGGGCGACGGTCGCTTCGTCATCTTCTGCCGTCCAATCGAGGTCGACGGCAGTCAGCATAAGTGCCTTGCGATGCACGAAGGCTGTCGCCGCCGGGGCAACCGACGCCACTGCCCCACCAGCAAGGAACATCTTCCAGACAGCGCTATCGTGTGTGCCCGGCCACTTGCGCAGAAAATCAAGAACCGTGCGCGAACCTTCCGCAGGAATGGATTTGAAGGCATAGCGCGAGCGCTCATGTGTGAATTGGTCGTTCTCATCCTCGGCGAGAATTCCTTGCGCATCCCAATAGGAAAGGGTGCTGATGATCTCCTCGCCGGGAGCACCGATCCGATAAAGCGGTGCAAGTAGCGCGCGCAATTCGGCCTCCGTCCCAACCAGCTGTCCCAGCAATTCGAGCTCGAGCGGAGTACCGGATAGCTTGCAGCCGAGGCGGTCGGGCGTGGTGGGGAGGAGATCGAGCGCCGCAGGTAAGAGCTCATCAAGATGGTCGGTCCAGCCGAGCTTGAACACCGTCATCACATCGACGGGGAAGCTCTCGAAGGTGAACGAGACATTGACGCCGAAATTGCCTCCGCCTCCGCCGCGACATGCCCAGAACAGATCTGGGTTCTGGTCTTTGTTGCAGACAACCAGCTCTCCTGCGGCCGTGACGATTTCGGTCTCGATCATCTGGTCGCAGGTCAAACCATGCCGCCGTTGGCTGAAGCCAATCCCTCCACCGAGCACCAATCCGGCAACGCCCACTCCCATGCAGCGGCCATGCGTGATGGCGCGATTGACCGGGTGAAGGCTGGCATAGACATTGGCGTTGCGCGCGCCGCCCCCACATGCGCACGAGCCCCTCAGCACCGTGGATGGCGACCTCGTTCATCAGCGAGGCATCGACCAGGAGCCCGCTGGTGGTCGAGTACCCCGCATAGGAATGTCCGCCTGAGCGGATCGCGAGTGACACGCCGTTCGAGGCAGCCCACAGGAGGGAGCTGCGCACGTCGTCAGCGGACGCGCAGCGGGCGATGCCTTGAGGTGCCGTCGAAGCGTAATAGAGGTTCCAGGGCTTGGCGATCTTGGCGAAGTCTGGGTGGCCCTTTTTGAGAAGGGGACCCTTGAGCAAGCGCGCGAGATCTTGCCAATCAGCAGAGCTGACAGAACTGGCCTCACTCTGAGAGGCTGCGTGGGCAGCGCCTTTCAAGTGCGCGAAGCCAATTAGGACGCGGGAAGCCCTCTTCAAGAACTGCCGGCGGTCCAATGGCCTAGTCACGCGCCCCCCAATCAGGCGACCCTACCGGCCCCGCGTATGGCTTGATCCGGGGCGATTGACAATCTTACCAAGTCCATATGGGATGCTGCAGCTATGGCGCTCCCGAGTGGTCTAGCCACCAGTTTTCCGGCCGAGTCCGTGCCGGCAGACACTGCGGCGGCCTCCGATCCCGATACTCTGATCATGGTGGAGAATGGCGCAGGCGCCGGGCCCTTCGTCCTCCTTTGCGATCACGCTTCAAATCGCGTCGCCGACGCATACCAGTCGTTCGGCTTTGCCGCCGATCGGCTTGGACTGCATATCGCCTGGGACCCTGGCGCGCTCGGCGTTGCGCGCCTCTTATCTGGAAGGCTCGATGCGCCTCTGTTCTGGCCCGATATCTCTCGTCTCGTCATCGACTGCAACCGCCCCCTCGATGCGGCCAGCCTGATAGTGGTCGAAAGCGAGGGCAGGGCGGTTCCCGCCAATGTGGGGTTGAGCGGTACGGAACGGGCGCGGCGGATCGAGCGCGTTCACGCGCCCTACCATGATGCAATCGATGCGTGCCTCACGCAGCGCCATGCCTCCGGGCTCGCGACCATCTTGATTGCTATCCACTCCTTCACGCCGGTCTATCTCGGGAAGGCGCGGCCCTGGCACGTGGGAATCGTGTTTGACGAGGACGCCCGCATGGCCAATGCCCTGATCAAGGGGCTCGCTGCCGACCCCGGGTTCATGGTCGGCGTCAACGAACCATATTCCCCCGCCGACCTTGTCTATTACAGCGTCAGCCGCCACGCCCGCACGCATCGGCTGCCGGCAGCCATGATCGAGATTCGCAACAATGAAATCGGCGACGAGGCCGGGCAAAAGATATGGGCGGATCGGCTAGCGGAGATACTCCTCGCCGCCACTCCCGGCCTGCTCGGGGCTCAACAAGCTGTGGTGCGATCCTTGCAAGTGGAATAGGATATTCTCGGGCTTATGGGGGGTTGGAAAATGGCTGAGACACGACACGAAGGCGGGGTTTCCTATCACATCCCAGGCAAGGACTATTTCGAGCAACGCGAGCTGAGGCGCCATGCCGGAGTGTTCGCGCTTTGGGCTCTAGGGGTCGGCGCGGTCATCTCGGGGGATTTCTCGGGCTGGAACCTCGGCTTCGCCGTGGGTGGCTGGGGCGGCATGTTCATCGCCACGGTCATCATCACCATCATGTATCTCGGTCTCACTTATTCCATCGCCGAGATGGCCCCGGCCCTGCCGCATACCGGCGGCGCCTATTCGTTTGCCCGAACGGCGTGGGGCCCATGGGGCGGCTTCATCACAGGCGTGGCCGAGAATATCGAGTATGTGCTGACACCGGCCGTGATCGTCTTCTTCATCGGGTCCTACCTGACCGGGATTTTCGAAACGCCCGCAGCGTTTCAGCCGGTATGGTGGATCCTCGGCTATATCGTGTTCGTGGGGCTTAACGCGCGGGGCGTGGAGCTGTCCTTCACGGTCACCGTGATCGTGACGCTGCTTGCGATCGCCATTCTCATTGTCTTCTTTGTCAGCGCGATTCCGTTCCTCGATTTCGGCAAATACGCGATGAATATCGGCGCCGATCCAGCGACCGGCGCGGCGGTCGAGCTGCCCGACGGGCATGGTCCCTTCCTGCCGTTCGGGATACACGGCGTCCTCGCTGCGCTGCCTTTCGCGGTCTGGCTCTATCTTGCCATCGAGCAAATCCCGCTGGCGTCCGAAGAATCGGCTGATCCCAAGCGGGATATGCCGAAGGGCATCATGCTCGGCATGTTTACTCTGATTGCCCTCGGCTTCCTGGTTCTCGTCATCAACCCGGCGATTCCGATCACACGCGAGGTGACGGACGCCGCGGGCACCGCGACGACCGTTCATGGCGCCTTCGCGCTCGGTACCTCGGGAGAGCCGATCCTCGACGGCTTCCGCGCGATCTTCGGGTCGAATTGGGCAAAGGCGCTGGCGCTGATCGCCGTCGCCGGACTGGTAGCGAGCTTCCATGCGATCATCTTCGCCTATGGACGCCAGATCTACTCGCTGTCGCGGGCTGGCTACTTCCCGCATTTCCTTTCGGTCACCCATGGCACATACAAGACGCCGAACTTGGCGCTGATTACGGGTGGCGTGGTCGGCCTCGCGGTTATGTTGATCGTATGGTTCACCATGGGAGGCGAGGCAGCCGGCTCGTTCATCGGCGGTGTGCTCCTCAACATGGCAGTGTTTGGTGCCATGTTCTCGTATCTCCTTCAGGGGCTCACCTTCATCAAGCTTCGAAAGAGCTTCCCCAACATCGAGCGGCCCTATCGCAGCCCATTCGGCATCTTCGGGGCTGCGCTCACGGTGATTATCGCGTTCGTAACCATCGGCTTCCAGCTCGCCGATCCGGTATATCGCACCGGCGTGATCGGGGTCGCGATCTGGTATGCTCTTGCAATCCTTTATTTCGCGGCTTATGGGCGGAAAACGCTGGTCTTCTCGCCAGAGGAAGAATTCGCGGTGAAGCACCGCGAAGGCGCGGTCAAGGTCTAGCCGCGCAAGCTGTACCGTTTCCAAAAACCGGCTCGCTCAACGAGTGAGCCGGTCCCTCCCTTCACAACAGGGTCGTCGCATATGGCTGGCTTGTTGACGTTGCAAGAGTTGGAGAAAGAAGCGGCCGCTGGCGGGATCGACACGGTGGTGGCCTGCTTTCCCGACATGCAAGGGCGCCTCGTCGGCAAACGCTTCCACGCTGCTTACTTTCTCGAAGGAGCGCATGAGGAAACCCACGGCTGCGACTATCTGCTCGCCAACGATATCGATATGGAGCCGGTGCCGGGATATGCGGCGGCGAATTGGGAGAAGGGCTACGGCGATTTCGTCATGAAGCCCGATCTCGCCACGCTCAGGCGCATTCCGTGGCTGCCGGCGACCGCGCTCGTTCTGTGCGATATCGTGGACCACCACCATCACGAGCCGGTGCCGCACAGCCCGCGCGCGATGCTGCGCAAGCAGCTGGAACGGCTGAACGCGCTGGGGATGGCCTCATTCTTCGCCTCAGAGCTTGAGTTCTACCTGTTCGACGAGACCTATGAGACCGCGCAGGCGAAGGCCTGGAACAACCTCAAGACCACCGGCAACTACATTCAGGATTACCACGTCTTCCAGACAACCAAGGAAGAAGCGGTGATGCGGGCAATCCGCAACGGACTCCAAGGCGCCGGCATACCCGTCGAGAACTCGAAAGGCGAATGGGGACCCGGCCAGGAGGAGATCAACATCCGCTACGCCGATCCGCTCACCATGGCCGACCGGCACGTAATCCTCAAGAACGGCTGCAAGGAGATCGCCCACTCGCTCGGCCAGGCCGTGACCTTCATGGCGAAATGGCGTTACGACCTTGCGGGCTCGTCGAGCCACATCCACGCCTCCGTCTGGGACGCTTCCGGCAAGAATCCGCTGTTCTTCGATTCTAGCGGCGACCATGGCATGTCGGACTTGATGCGCCGGTTTGTGGCTGGCCAACTCGCATATGCCCGCGAGATCACCTGGTTCCTGGCGCCCTATGTGAATTCGTACAAGCGCTTCCAGGCCGGCACCTTCGCGCCGACCAAGGCCATCTGGTCGCTCGATAACCGCACCGCGGGCTTCAGGCTGTGCGGGGCCGACACCAAAGCCATTCGCATCGAGTGCCGCATTGGCGGCGCCGATCTCAATCCCTATCTCGCCTTCTCCGCGCTAATCGCTGCCGGGCTTGCCGGCGTGGAGCAGGAGCTCGAGCTCGAAAAGCCCTATGCCGGTGACGCCTATCAAGGCAAATCACTGCGCGAAGTGCCCAAGACGCTGCGCGAGGCGACCGATTTGATGCGGGATTCCACCATGCTGCGAGAGGCCTTCGGCGACGAAGTCATTGATCACTATGTCCACACCGCCGCGTGGGAGCAGTTCGAGTATGACCGCCGCGTCACCGACTGGGAGCTGAAGCGTGGCTTCGAGCGGTATTGAGTCCTGATATCCATGTCCGAAATCCAGAAAATCATCTCTCCTATTGATGGCTCGGTTTATGCCGAGCGCGCCGCTGCGCGCGCCGGTGATATCGACGCCGCAATCAGCGCCGCTCGCACGGCGTTGCCTGAGTGGAAGACCGTCCCCATCGCTGAGCGCAAGCGTTACATCCTCGCCTTCCTCGACGCACTGCTCGCCATGAACGACGACATCGCGGTCGAGCTCGCTTGGCAGATGGGGAGACCCGTTCGCTATGGCGGCGAGAAGGGCAGCGTCGAGGAGCGCACGCGAGCCATGGTGGCGCTCGCCGAGGAGGTGCTTCGCCCCTATTACCCGCCGGAGAAGCCTGGCTTCCGCCGCTACATTGCGCGCGAGCCGCTCGGCGTCGTGCTGGTGATCGCGCCGTGGAACTATCCTTATCTCACGGCAATCAACACCATCGTACCGGGACTTCTTGCCGGGAATGCCATTATCCTGAAGCATGCCACGCAGACCCTGCTGGTCGGCGAGCGCTTCGCCGAAGCTTTCCGCCGGGCGGGATTGCCGAAGGGCCTGTTCCACAATCTCGTCCTTTCGCACGAGCAGACCGAGAAGCTCATCGCGTCAGGCCGCATCGACCACGTCAACTTCACCGGCTCAGTGCCTGGCGGTCGCGCCGTTGAGCGTGCCGTGAGTGGCACCTTCGCCTCGATCGGATTGGAGCTCGGCGGCAAGGATCCTGCCTATGTCAGGGCCGACGCCAAACTCGATCACGCCGTGGAGAATCTGGTCGACGGCTCGTTCTACAATTCGGGCCAATCCTGTTGTGGGATCGAGCGCATCTATGTCGATGCCAAGATCTACGACGACTTCGTCGATGGCTTCGCCGAGCTCACCCGTAAATACGTGGTCGGCAATCCGCTCGATCAGGCGACTACCCTTGGGCCTTTGGTGCGTGGCTCTTCGGCCGACATCGTGCGCGGGCAGATCGAGGAGGCGAAACGCAAGGGCGCCAAGGCGCTAATCAACATGAAGGTCGAAGGCGATCGGCCAGGCTCGCCTTATCTCGCGCCGGAGATGCTGACCGATGTCAATCACCAGATGGAAGTGATGCGGGAGGAGAGCTTCGGCCCTGTGGTCGGCATCATGAAAGTTCGCGATGATGACGAGGCAGTGACGCTAATGAATGACAGCCCCTATGGCCTCACCGCCTCGATCTGGACGCGCGACACGGATCGCGCTGCCGAGCTCGGCGCGCGCATCGAGACTGGCACGGTCTACATGAACCGCTGCGACTATCTCGACCCTTATCTCGTATGGACTGGTGTCAAGGACACCGGCCGCGGCGCAGCGCTGTCGAAATATGGCTTCGATGCGCTGACCCAGCCGAAGAGCTTTCACCTCCGCGACGTCTGATCGCGACCATCCCGGAGCACGACATGAGCGTACCCACCGCCAATTGGAGCTATCCGACCGCTGTCCGCTTCGGCGCAGGCCGCATCAAGGAGCTTGCGGATGCCTGCCGCGCCGTCGCGATCACACGCCCCTTGCTCGTCACCGATGCGGGCGTTGCCAAGCTGCCCATGACGGCAGCGGCGATGGACCTTCTTAAGCAGTCGGGACTTCCTGTGGCGGTGTTTTCCGATGTTCAGTCGAATCCGGTTGAATCGAGTGTCGAGGCGGGGATTGCCGCCTTCCGTACAGGCAACCACGACGGGGTGATTGCGTTCGGCGGCGGCTCGGGCCTCGATACCGGCAAGGTCATTGCCTTTATGGCCGGGCAGACTCGGCCGTTATGGGATTTCGAGGATGTCGGCGACTGGTGGACGCGCGCCGACCCCGACAAAATCGCGCCGATCGTTGCCGTGCCTACGACGGCCGGGACCGGCTCCGAGGTCGGTCGCGCCGGCGTCATCACGCAGGAATCCACGCATACCAAGAAGGTGATCTTTCATCCGAAGATGATGCCGCGCGTCGTGATCTCCGATCCCGAACTAACCGCCGGCATGCCGCCCTCGATCACCATGGGCACCGGAATGGACGCGCTTGCGCACTGCCTCGAGGCCTATTGCGCGCCGAACTACCATCCGATGGCCGAAGGCATCGCGGTGGAGGGTATGCGGCTCATCTTTGCCAACCTGCCAAAGGCGGTGGCGAACGGCGGCGACCTCGAAGCGCGCGCGCATATGATGAGCGCGGCGGCAATGGGGGCCGCGGCCTTCCAGAAGGGCCTCGGCGCGATCCACGCCCTGTCTCATCCGGTGGGCGCGCTCTACAACACCCATCACGGCACGACCAATGGCGTGTTCATGCCGTATGTGCTCGTTTTCAATCGCGCGGCGATCGAGCCCAAGATTGCGCGGCTCGCAGGTTTCCTCGGCATCGAGGGTGGTCTCGACGGATTCCTCGAGGCGGTGCTCGACCTGCGCAAGCAGACTGGAGTGCCGCACGACCTTGGCGGGCTCGGCGTGGACGGCAGCAAGGTAGAGACGATGGTCGAAATGTCTCTTGTCGATCCCACTGCTGGCGGTAATCCAGTCCCCCTTACTAAAGAGGGAAGCCGGAGGATCTTTGAAGCGGCGCTGGCGGGCGACGTCGCAGCGGCCGCCTAAGCCGCCAACTGGATTTTGGCTGGAGACCTGAAAGTAGGTACGGGCAAATCGCAGAGTCCGCCGCCGAGAAACAGGTGATGCCAAAGCTGGGTGGCCATGACGCCGGTGAGCCCGAGGCTCTTGAACGTGCCCAACTTCTCGCCGCGCCCGAACACCTCATAGTCCTTGCGCACCGTGGCCACATCGAAATAGCCGGTCTTTGCCAGCGCCTCCTCGCTCATTAATTCCCGGACGAAGGCCGGCGGGCTCGTGAAGAAGCTCTCGGCGAGCGGGAGACGAAACATCGATTTGCGACGCGCCGCTATTTCGGGTGGAAGCATGCGGGCCGCCGCTTGGCGCAAGAGATATTTCTCCTTCGTCCCGCGCCTAAGCTTCCATCTCGGGTGCAGCCTTGCAGCGAAGGCGATCACCTCCTCGTCGAGGAATGGGTAGCGCGCTTCCACGCTGTTCGCCATGGCGACGCGATCGCCCTTATGGCTCAGCAGCATACCTGCAAGCAGGACCTTGTAGCCAAAATAAAGCGAGCGGTTCAGCGGATGCCAGCGGCGCATCCGCTTTGGATCAAAGTGAAGATCCACATAAGCGACGAACGGTCCGAGCTGGTCGCGGAAGTCGGCGTTGTAGTAGCGGTGCCGGGAGCCTGCCACGAAATTGTAGAGGATCGACTGAGCATGCGGCCCGCCGATCATGTCGTCGATGCGCCGCATTTCGGAGAGATGGACGTGCGGTGTCGTGGCCTTGCGCACGGCGCGGCTCAGGACCGTGCTCAGATGGAAAGATCCCACGTCGAACATCCGGCCAAGCTCTCGCCACTTGAACCAGAGATAGCCGGCGAAAGCCTCATCGGCTCCTTCGCCGGTGATCACGACCTTGTTGCCCTGCTTATGAACCTCGCGCGACAGCGAAAGGAGCGCGGCACAAGAGGTGTCGAGCACGGGGCTCTCGGCGGCCTCGATCAATTTCGCATAATTTGCGGCGATCACCCCGGCGCTTGCGTCGAGGATGGTTTGACTACTGCCGATCTGATGAGCTGTCGCTGCGGCTCCTTGGGTCTCGTCAAAGACCGATTGCGGCGCGCTAACGGTGAAGCTCGGAACCGGTGCTCCTCGGATGGAGGATGCCATGGCGAGGATGTAGGCAGAATCCACCCCGCCGCTGAGATAGCTCACCACCGGCACATCGGCGCGCAGCCTGATCTCGACAGCACGACGAAAGGTCGCCTCGAACTCCTCGATAAGTGTCGCAGCGTCGGAATCGTGCTCCTGGCCCCAATCCGGAAAATCGAGATCCCAATAACAGCGCTCGTCGATCGACGCGGGCGCGCCATCACTGCGGAAGGTGATGCGCAAGTAATGACCAGGCGCGACCGATTGGATGCCTGCGAACATCGTCCGGCGCGTGCCCATGGCGAAGAAGGTGAAGATATGATCGAGGCCTCGCGGATCGAGAGCAGGGGCCACGGCGTGTGAAGCAAGCAGCGCCTTGATTTCCGATCCGAAATAAAGCCAGTCGCCCTGCCTCGACCAATGCAAGGGGCATATGCCGACGCGGTCGCGCGCGAGCAGCACCTTGCGTTGCTGGATATCAACCAGCACGAAGGCAAACTGGCCCTTCAGATGATGAAACAGATCCTCGCCGTGCTCCTCATAGAGATGGATGATGATCTCGGTGTCGGAGCACGTGCGGAACACATGGCCTTTAGCCTCGAGACGTGCCTTTAGTTCGGGATAGTCGAAGAATTCACCATTGCCGATCACACCGACCGTGCCTGTCTCATTGAAGATCGGCTGACGACCGTTGGTCACGCCGACGATTGCCAACCGCCGATTGCCCATGCCGAAGCCGGGCGCGAACATGAACCCATCATCGTCAGGGCCGCGATGACGCAGGGCTGACGCCATGTGGCGCACCACGAGGTTATCGGGCTCACGGCTGCCCGTTAGATCGATCGCGCCCGCTATCCCGCACATGTTGTCTGCCCGTTTTTGTGGATGAGATCAGCTCCGCAATATCGCACGAAGCTGGTCGCGATATGTTCAGACCATGGCAGAGCTTCAACAGAATCTTCAATGCCAAATATCCCCTTGCGTGCTAAACATAGCTGAGGCGGCTTTAACTTAGGGGTGTTCAAATGAGATGGGTAGCATTCCTCTGTTTCCTTTCCTTCAGCACCTCGGCATTGGCACTTGAAGACTGCAATGCGAAGTTTCCAAAAATGAGCCAATTAGAAGAGCGACTAAAATGCTTTCAATCGAACAATAACGATCTCCAAAGCCAGATAGACGCCATAAAACCGCAAAATGGAGGGTCGAGCGCCAAACAGGCAATCGCCAAACCCGAGGCTAAGCCTAGTAAAGCTTACGGGAACGCACCGCAGCCGTTAACCCGCGCGGACTGCAAGAAGGCCGGTCTGCAATGGAACAACAATGCCAATGTATGCGGCGGCAAACAGGCAACTGCTAAATCGGTGGCGAAGCCAAGCAAATTTCACGCGATTGCAGCGCAGCCTTTAACCCGCGCGGACTGCAAGAAAGCGGGTCTGCAATGGAATAACAACGCCAACGTGTGCGGCCGGTAGACGATAGCTGGCGGTGGAGGCAGTCATCGGCGAACCCGTCTCCGTCTCGGAATTCCCTGTTTCGCGGGAAAATACAGGGAAATTTGCCGCTTGAGGCTGGTGATGCGCGATCCGGCCCTCGCATTAGCGAACAAATTCAAAGTGTTCCCTCCGAATTCCCTAAGAATCGAAGCAGGGAATTTCGCTACTGAACAGGGAATTGCACGTAGCGTAACAAGGAAACATGCCCGGCGAACTCAGGGGGCCGGGAGCAGCCGGCCCTCGTCAGCCGGTTGCGTACGACCCCCTTGAAGCGCGAGGAATTGGTCGCCCAGATCGATGAAGGCCGATGTGCTGCTCTTGCCGCGAAGTTTGAACTCGAACAATCGACCGTAGAAAGCCAAAGCCTCTTCAATGTCACCGACCTCGAGCGCTACATGGTTGAAACCGACTGCGCGAGCTTTTCGTTCTTCAGCCATGGCATTCTCCAGCGAGCGGATGGCCCCTCCGTCTAAATCTCACATTGTCGCCAATGCTTCATCGAGAAGCGCGAGAACGGCGGAATGACCCCTCATGTCATTGACGCGGACAAGCGTGGCACTTCCGCATGTTGGCCGCAGGGCGCTCATGGCAAGGTCGTACGCTTGCCGATGATCATTCGTGAGTTGAAATGCTGCCGACACCAATGCGCCTAGAGCACATCGCTGAGTAGCCCTCGGGTAGGTTGGGTCTACTGATAGGCCATCGGCATCTCGGGCCAGCATACCCCGACACCAATGCTGTTCCTCCTGTATGAGAGTTCTCGCCTTTTCGACGATCTGAAACTTTAGAGATTTCGACATATGGCTCTCCGGAAAAATCTCTCGCGGAATAAACGTTGACGCTCGGCTTAGGGTTCGTGCATCGCGTGGCGGAATGTCGCGACTGAGGGCGCCATAAGATCGCTCTTACCCGCGGGAGCGGGACGGCTGATGGATGGAAATAATGGGCGTCTTTCTGCTTTCCCGCATCGAAGCTCTGGTATCGCGATCTCGCATTTTTCTGATCACCAGTTGTGTTCTTGCGTCGCGACACTTCCTTGTCGGCCAAGGGATTTCTGTAGTCCCTCGATGAAGTCCCTCGACTTGCTTCATTGCGAAGCTTCGGTAGCGCCCGTCTCGAATCGAAAGCGCCAAGCCCACTGCTTCATGCCGAAAACTTTCATATTTCGATAGATCAGTCACCAGGGGAGCCAGCTCGCAGATCACCTTCACATTAAGTGCAGCCACAGCCTCGCGAAAGCTTTCATCGCTCGCCTCGGCGTTGCTGAGGATGGATTGCCAGCTACGCTCGGCAACTGGGTTACACGTTTCACAGACCACCTCGTGTTTTTTGAAAAGCCCGAACATAAACTTTCATCTCCAACAGCGCTGAAACGCGGTTGTATGGTCGAAGGTTCTGTGGATTGCGAAACTTGGCTTGGGATCATTTCCCCGCACGGCGTGGCCTGGACAGTGTGAAAGAAATTCAAGCCTTTTCGGCTGAGCAGATCGCGGCTCGCAATCACCGAGGTTACGGTTGAGCGCGCTGCCCATTAGCGCTTTAGAGCGGCGGCTCTAGGGGATCGACTCTGATTTCTCAGCCATCAAGCATGGTCATTGATTCAGGATGGTCAACAGATTGCCACTTTAATCTGATGCGATTCCAAAAAGACGGGGGCAACCCGTGCTGATCAGCAATGGTCTGCTGATCACTGCAATTGGAGTGCTCCAATGTGTGACTATAGCTTACATCTCACTGCATCCCGACCTGCCAAGGCGGGAGAGACGCTGATAACCACGAAGTTTCACGCGTTCACTCGCGGCTTCTCTTCTGTCCAAGAGCGAAACGTGGCCGTATGCTTGCTTCCTGGTACGGAACTCTCCTTCGAGAGAGAGGTGCAATACGACACCGTCGACTTTTGGCACACGAAACGTCAGGTCGCGCAAAAGGTGGCCCGGTTTCGGCAAATCAACAAGAGCCGGCGCGAAGTTCATCATGACGCGCTCGAGTTTCCTGATGGCCAAATAGTCTTGTTGACTCAATTGTGCGAAGGGCAACACGCGACCGTGCTGCAGTTGCCGGCCAGCCCACGCGCTGCCACCGCGGAGGAATCGGAAACACAAAATCTGAGTGATCAAGACGCGAGAGCCATGGCTTAAGGCGCTGCCCGAGCGCTTGGGCGCCCGTCTCGCCGAGTGAAAAAAGAAGGCCGCCCAATTTTCTTGGACGGCCTTCTAATTAGAGAGAAGCGACTAGGTAATCCATATCACCCATCCCGCCAGCGCCATGAGGCATCGGCGGGGTTTTTGGCTTCGGCTTCTCAGCGACCATAGCCTCGGTGGTGACAAGTGGTCCTTGACCCAGACGACGAGGTTCAGCATGTCGTTATAGACTTCTTGACCTGCCTCAATCAGCAAACCAAGGTGCCGCCAGTCCTCCGCTCATCTGGGAAGTCGAGCGAGCGCTCGTGTGCGCTCTTGCCGTCAGACCTCTAACTCGTTCTCCTTAAACGGTACGCCTGCCAGGAGATAGGCCGCCGGTACACCAGCGAAATGCAGCGCCGCCTCGACCGGATGAGCACCACTCGAAGTGATTGAAAAGCGAAGCCCTGTTGGCTTCTAGGCGTGTCGCGGCGTGGATTGGGCTCTGCGCATACCCATGTCTGTTAAGGGTCAGAAGCCGACGTTTGTCCGAACCGCAGCTAAGTCCGCTAAGTGCCATGAGCAGACATCAGCGAGATTCGACTGTGAGGCGTAAGATCGACCCACTCCGCAGGGCCAGCTGGCGCGCAACATCCAGAGTAGACCGCGTGATTGGTGAGGCAAGGGCAATGGACGAAGGGCGCCTGTCATGAGCATCACCCGGCCTCTGGGGGATGCGATTGCGTAACATAACGTGAACGCGCGCTAGTTTTGCCCCAGTCTCTGCTTCAAATTGCGCGTCGAGCGTTACTAGCTGCATGGAACAGCGACGATTCTTTGAGGCGAGGGGTGAAGAAAGCGGTGAATGGCTCGTCCTAGACGGCAAGCGTCATCCCCCGCGCGTAATTTGTAGGTGCGTCGGCTGGAACGCGCCGAAAAATGCAGCGCTCATCGCGGCGGCTTTGGAGGCGCACAATTCGGAGCTCTACTCAAAATTCCCCCTCGACGGTTCGGGACAGCTCGATGAGCAGCCAGCCGTCAAAGCATCGGGCGAGGCTGAATCTCCGTCTGCACCCAAGGCTGCAACCGGAAAGTCCCGGGCAAAGCACCGGGGCTAGGCGCGGCAGTGAGAATGCTCCATCCATCAAAAAACCAGCTTTTGCAGCCACCGCTCTCCCGACCTGGGGTTATGCCTTCAGCTGGCGGCGAACGGGTGGTGAGCGGCATCCTTCTTCGCCGTGACCTCGGAGGCCTTCGGCTCGCCTTTGACGGCGCGGGCGAGGGCTTCCTTGGTGGCGCGATAGTTGAAGTCCTGGATCTTCTTGTCGTCCTTGGCTTCCCAATGGATGAACACGCCAACGGTGATGAAGAGATCATCGGCCTCGTTCGCAGGGATGACGCCTTCGGCGACGGAGTCGGCAACCGCCTTGGCCACGGCATGTTGAGCGGGGCCAAACATCTGCACCGCCTGGCGCGCGTCCTTAATGGTCACCTTGTTGTACAGGATCGTCGGCGGCTTACACATAAGGTTCGGCGCGACCAACGCGAGTAGGGTGGTGAAGCCATCCTTGTTGTTGGTCAGCGCAATGCAGTAGGCCTGCTCGACGGCGCTGCCGCGGGGGCCAAGCAATAAGTCAACATGAGCAACCTCGTTGCCTTCGCCAACGAGCGACTCACCGACACATACGCCACTGATTTTGGGCATGAACTAAAACTCCTCTTAGGTCCGCTGAGACGACTTCCCCGAGCTGCGGGTCAACGGCACGCCGTGGAAAGCGCTAGGCTGGACGCGTTTCGCTCTGTCAGAGCTGCGCGACGATCCACACGGGGCAGTCAAGCCAGATTATCGCTCTTGTGAGCGGAAGATACCAGCTAACCGTGACGAAGGCACCTCGTAAGAAGGCCGGGGAGGCGATGGTGCTGGTCAGACGGCAAGCGAATCGTGCATTTGCGCGTTGTGAGCGGTGGCACGCGGACCGGCTGGCAACTGCAGCACGGTCGCGCCTTTGCACAGTCTGCGTCAGCAGCACGGTCTGACCATCGGGAAACTCAAGTTGCACCATGATGGACATCAGGCTGGCTCTCGTTGATTTGCCGGAACTTAGCAACCCTCTGCCCGCTGTCCGCCTTTATGTGCCGCTGAATGCGTGCATACCGCCCAATAAACCGGTCAAAATCGCAACGGCAACTCCACGATATCGGTAAGCTTCTTGGCGCCCGCCAAGCTCGTGGCCAGGCCGAATACGGAATTTACATTCCGCTGGGCGATGTCGATGATTTTGCGGTTGAATGCTGTTGCGCCCCGCCCCGCTGCATCGAAAGATCTTTCAAACGTCGCGATTGATGCGGCATCCTTGGAGCGATCCATGGGACACGGCCCCGGCCTTTCTCGTCCGCGACAACGACTGCGCTTATGGCGCGGTGTTCACGCGGCGGGTTCGGTCGATGGGCATTCGCGATCGCCCTATCGCGCCTCGATCGCCATGGCAGAACGGATATGTCGAGCGCGCAATCGGCTCGATCCGACGTGAGTGTCTTGACCACATGATCGTGTGGAGCGAGGCCCATCTTCGGCGCGTCCTGAAGGAATACACTTCTCATTACAACGCGGCACGGACCCATCTCGGCCTGCAGAAAGATGCTCCACATCGCCGACCTATTGAGCGCCGCGGCCGCATCGTCACTAGCGACGTCCTGGGCGGACTTCACCATCAATACTGTCGGATTTAGTTTTCGGAATGGACAGGCCGAGCCTATCGGAAGTCAACCCGGCTAAACTAGTCAGCTTCCTGCGCGCCGTCCTAGCGGATATGTGTCGCTCTCATAGAGTTGGCGAATTCCTTTCGCATCGAACCTCTCCTCATCGACTTCGAGATAGGCACCACGAAGGAGATCCGGTGGGAGTTCCTCCACCGCAAAACGAATGGCTTCGGCGGCGCAGGTGAAGCGCTTGTAGCCGACTGGGCCCTTAGTGAATTTCCTACGAATTAGAGGAAACAGCTCCGCCTCAGCGCGGTAGTCGAATCTCGGCATTGCTTTGGACCTTCTGCTTTCAATAAGCGCGCCTGTCGGCGCTGATTGTTGCGCGCAAGAGGCCCGAAACACGCGCTGGCCCTCCTGCTTGAGTTACATCGGACGGGGACTCAGCTCGACTTGCGCAGCTCTTCCATGCTGCTCGTGACATGCGCCTTGATCGGCTCGGCCGTATCGGCGGTCACCTTGGTCGACAGCGCGCGGACCTCCTCGACCTGGGCCGTCAGTGCGTCCAGCTGCTTCTGCCAATAGGCCGTCTGCAACTCCACGAAGTCGGCGAGGTTCTTGGCGCCCGCCAAACTCTTAGCCAGGTCGAAGCCGGAACTCACGTTCCGCTGGGCGATGTCGAGGATTTTGCGGTTTAGCGCAACAGCGCCCTGGCCCGCCGCGTCAAAAGATTTCTGCATAGTGTCCACTGCTGCTTCGAAAGCACCGGTGGAGCGGTCATAGGCCTCGCGGGCTTGAGCCACGGTCTTCTCGGCAAAAACGCGCGCAGCTTCTGGGAAGGGCGTTTCGAGGGTCAATGCCTCGAATTGGCCGTTGCCCTTGGGGTATCTCTCGCGCGCCTGGTCGACGGCGACTTGGGGATCGTGGGGGGCGTTCATGATGGTACCTCTTGGGGTTACGAGGCGCCTTGAGCCGCAAGGGGCGCTCGGCGTGCTGATTTGTCGGGAAAGAGGGCATGCACGGAGTTGCACGATAGACTTTGCCGGCAGCAGCCTTAGTCGGGCGGCCCGCTATTAAAAAATATAGGCGTTGGGAACCAACGTTACAAGTTTTGCGCGTGCAGCCGTCACGTCACTAGCAAAAGTTGAACTCGATCAAAAACTCGAGATATCCTCAAGGTACGCGCCCTTCTGACGTCCCCCGCTAGAAGCTCATTTCAAATACTTTGAAGCCGGACCGCAGATTCCATGCCCTGCCAGGCAATCGTGCCTTCACTTGGGTAAAGGCGGAATGTCCGGTTCTGGCACTACGTGCCGATCGCGCTCAATTTGTCTGCTCCTTGGGGAAGAGCGGACGCATCGGAGACGCGCCTCAACTTCCGCTAATGACCCATAGCGGACCTTGAGGCCGGTCACGTCTCCCGCTGGTCAGTCAAAGCTTATTATCGACTTAGCAGTCAACGAGCGACTGGTGGTCGCTTGATCCCCAGCAACAGATCCTTACATGTTTGTCACGGCTCACTTCTTCCTCGTCGGAAAGCGGAGGTGATCGCGACGAGATCCCGCTGAGCCCACCTTCGCGCGGTAGCAGAGTTTTGGATGGCCGTCGG
>Ga0207657_10001220_pt1 | contig 27407 bp, 15 predicted proteins | sample KBSC33metaG_FD_184316 | JGI IMG/M metagenome (GOLD analysis project Ga0207657, IMG submission 184316) | Corn rhizosphere microbial communities from Kellogg Biological Station, Michigan, USA - KBS C3-3 metaG (SPAdes) (version 2) | ecosystem: Host-associated > Plants > Roots > Rhizosphere > Soil ...
ACTCAATACCAAGGCGAGTAAGTGGAAACCGTTTTGCAATTGTTGCCACGTATTCAACAGATAAAAGGATTGCGACGCAAGGGACGATCCTATGAAATACAAAAGCTGGTATCATAAATAATGATAAACAATTCAAACATTTTCAAGAATAAACCCTAAACCATGTATAAAAATGTTTACGTAATCGGTGTTTTTGATCTCTTTCATAAAGGACATATTGAGTTCTTGAGAAGAGCAAAAGCTCTTGGCGAAAGATTGATCGTTGCAGTAAATGGTGATGAGATGGTGGCTTCTTATAAACGCAAACCTTTTTTTAACGAACAGGATCGTCTTGATATCATCAAAGCGTGCAAGTATGTTGATGAAGCATTTATTATAAATGGTTATGACAATAAAGAATACATTGAGAAGTATGATGTTGATGCGATCGTGCATGGTGACGATTGGGAAAAGAAAAGTTATATGAAACAAATTTGCGCAACAGAAGAATATCTGAAAGCGCGGAAAACTGAACTGGTTTTATTGCCATATACATCAGGCATCAGCACATCTTCTTTAATAAAACAGATAAAAGAAAAAAAGGAACATTATAATCAGTCTGTGCAACTGCCAACGATCTTCCAGGTAAATGAAAATATTATTGATCAGATTCCAACATTCATCAAGCGCAGCAATATTTGTTTTAAAAATATTTTAGTGGTTTCCGGCAATACTGCTTCTTATTTATATGCCGAAACAATACTTGAATCATTGAAAAGCAAAAGTTATGTCATCTGCAAAAATGATGTGAATACGGTGGAAGCCTTGAAAGATTATTGCCTGACTAATAAAGTTGATCTGTTGATAGGAGTGGGCGGTGGTTCTATTTTAGATGTTGTAAAAAGAGTAAGCTTGTTAATTAACATTGAGAACCTCCTTGTTCCAACTATCATTTCAAATGATGGTTTGGTTTCTCCCATCTCTGTTATAAAAGATACGAATGATAAGACCTTGAGTTTGCCCGGCAGAACACCTTTTGGTGTAGTGGTTGACATTAATATCATTCGCGATGCGCCTTCAAAATTTTTGCAGGCTGCAGCAGGTGATATACTGTCAAATATTTCTGCAACGAACGATTGGGTGCTGGCATCGCGCAATAACGGCGAACCTATTAATGATCTCGCATACATGTTATCGCGCAGTGCAGCATTTGCATTGCTTCATCATGAATCAAAGGATATACGCAACAGAAATTTTTTAAAGCAGGTTGTTTATTGCCAGATCAATTCGGGATTAGCAATGGCGCTTGCAGGGACAAGTCGTCCGTGCAGCGGCAGCGAGCATTTAATAAGTCATGCAATTGACTTTCACAATTTATCTGAAAACACTTTGCATGGTTACCAGGTTGGTGCCATCAGTATATTTTGTTTGTATTTGCAAAAAAGGCTTGATGCAAAATGCATCAATTATGCGCAGGAGTTGAATATTCCATTAGCGTTTCATTTGTTGAATGAAAAAATTGTGGAGCAGTTATCATTGGTGTATGAAACTTCTTTCAAGATGCGTCCCGGAAGATATACTGTACTCAACACGTGCAAAGGGATGAAGTTTGAAGATGTGTACAACGAGTTTTTATTTTTCTTAGAACGTTTTAAAGTTTACGATTCATCTTTTCAATTGATGTAAAAATATCTGACCCATAATTCTTAAAAATCTAAAATTCGTACCAATGTATTTTGATGATTTATTTCCTGATGTAAGAGAAAATTTTGAGCCGGGCATGAGACAATGTCAAATGGTAATGTTGAGAATGTTGAAGATTGTTGATCATCTCTGCGCAAAACACAACATCAGTTATTTTTTAAATGGCGGAACGTTGCTCGGTGCAATAAGGCACAAGGGTTTCATACCATGGGATGATGATCTTGATATAGGAATGACCCGTGCGAATTATGAAAAGTTTGTGAAGCTTGCAGTGCCGGAATTGCCTTACGATATTTTTTTTCAAAGTGATGAAACGGATAAACACTTTCCTGCATGTCACATCATCGAAGCAAAATTGAGAGATAAGTATAGCAGTTATCAACGCAGGAATGAAGATAAAAACGCATGGCTTAGATGGCAGGATGGTTTGCAGATTGATATCGCAGTGTTTGACCGGTCTTATCTTCCGCATAATTTTTTTATCTACCTGCAAAACCGTGCGCTTGTATTTTTCTGTCAGAAAAAAGGAAATAACGCAAGAGCAAAAGTTCAAAATTTCATTGTGCAATATTTTCCTTTTTCGCTTGTTTACGCAAGCAGTTTTATAAACACTATGAAGATGATCACTGCGGGCACTTATTACATAAAAGCAAATGAAATATCAAAAGTTATAAAAACGCAATTTGAAGATATGGAAGTGCCGGTTCCGATTGGCTGGCACAACTATTTAACAAGAAGGTATGGCAACTATATGCAGCTGCCTCCTGTTGAGAAACAAAAAGGACATCACGGTATAAATGTTCCCGATGCTTTCACGCCATCAAAGCACAGCGAAATATTATATTGGAATGAAAGACCACGTTACAATAAAGCTGTTTAATTTTTTTATGATAAATTTTTTGTACCCCAACTGTCGAATTACTTAGCATCTGCTGTTGCGTCGCACACTTGTACTGAAGGAAATTAATCAGCAGAGCGAAGACAGATTCAACTCATCAACAAAAAAATATTTTAATCCTAAACCCTGATCTTATGGCAAACTTTGACTTACTATTTCCTGATGAAAGAGAAAAAGGACAAACAAATCTGAAGCAATGCCAGTTAGTGATGTTGCGCATGCTGAAGATTCTTGATTTTCTCTGCATAAAGCACGACATAAAATATTTTTTGATCGGCGGATCTTTACTTGGCGCTATAAGACACAAAGGTCTTATTCCCTGGGATGATGATTTGGATATTGGCATGACAAGAGATAACTATGAGAAGTTTGTTGAGTATGCGGTTTCTGAATTGCCTGCTGATATATTTTTTCAAAACGATGAAACCGATCCCAAGTATCCCTACAGCGAACAGGTTGAAGCAAGGCTAAGAGATAAATACAGCAATTACACGCGAAAAAACGATAAATGGCATGAAGGATTGCAGGTAGATATTTTTGTTTATGATCGTGCATTTCTTCCGCACAACTGGTGTATCATTCTTCAAAACATTTTGCTTGGTTTGTTGCGCAATCACAAAAGAAGAGCAATCGTATTGAAATGGATAGAAAAGAATTTTCCTTTTCGTCTTGTTTATGCCAGCAGTTATTTACAAAATTTAGGAATGTGGAAGTTTGGAACCAATTACATAAAAGAAAATGAATTGGTCTCACTTGTTAAAACAAAGTTTGAAGATATGGAAGTGCTCATTCCTATAGGATGGGACAGTTGTTTGAGAAGACAGTATGGAAACTATATGCAAATGCCACCGGTCGAAAAGCAACAAGGTCATCACAGCATCACCGACATGCCTGATCCTTTTACACCTTGCAAACACACTGAAACTCTTCATTGGAAAGATAGAAAATCATTCACACAAAAAATCGCTTAAAGTAGCTTAACACATTAAAGAGACATTAATCAAAAAAATGGAACTTAAATTAAAAAACCTGTTGAAAAAATTTGTAAGCATAGATCTGAAAAAAGACCTCGTACTTTCTTTTATAAAGGTTCTTGGTCTTATAGTAGGATTTGGGCTGCAAGTTTTTTTTACAAAATTTATCGGTGTAAAAGAATATGGGCTTTATGTGCTTTTTACAACATGGACAAATTTTCTTTCGCTCGTTTTGATCCTTGGTTACGACAGGATCATCATTAAACAACTTGGATATTTTTTTATACAAAAAGAAAAAGGAAAATTCAGAACTATTCTTGATAAACTCATCTTTTTTGTTTTACTGAATAGTTTAATATTCCTTGTCATTTCATTCTGCATTCCGCAGCAATTTCTCACGGGCAGTTTCTTTTCAAAAGATCTTTTAAGAAGCAGTTGGTTATTGATCGCAATAGGCACGGTAACCTTCACACTTTTTGATCTTCACGGGAAAGTTTTATCTGCAACGCAAAAGGTTTCGTTAAGCATTTTCAGATCAGAAGTTGTTTATAAGTTCATTTTATTCATTACCGTTATCTTACTCTTCTTTTATTTTAGACATTTCGTCGACTTAAATTTAATTGTCATCGGTGTTATCTTTTCTCATGTGCTTACACTGTTCATATTTGTATTTATTCTGGACAGAAAAAAAATGAAACAATATGTTTCTTTCAAAAAGGAAAAAATATCTCTCGGCAAAGAAAATTATGTATTCTTCTTTACCGGCTTGAATTATTACATAATAGGTCAAATTGATAAAATATATCTTGGAAAGGTTGAGTCGCTGGAGACATTAGGTGTGTATGGGCTTGTTGTTACACTGATTAGTATTTCCTCATTTTCAACAATAGTTTACCAAAGGTTTTTGCCTAAAATATCAAACTACTTTCAAACAAATAATATAACCGGTCTGGAAGAAGAATTTAAAGTTGTTTGCAGAAATTCAATAATTATAGCTCTTCCTTTTATTATGTTCCTTCTTGTTTATACAGACGATATTTTACTTTTCTTCGGCGAGAAATATACTTCGGGAACAATCATCTTACGTGTACTCATTTGGGGACAAATGACAAATTTCTTAACAGGTCCATGCGGCAACTTACTTATTCATGGCAAACACGCTAAAGCTGATTTTGTTAACTCAATCGTTGTAGTTGTTTTTACAATAATATTGGTTATCCTCGGATATAAATACTTTGGAGTTATCGGTGTTGCTGCCGCAACAAGTTTCGGAATGATGCTGATAAATATTGTGAAGATGATTGAAGTAAAAGTGTTCTATAAAATATTTCCTTACGAGATAAAAAATATTATAATGACGTTGGTTGTTTTTTGTTCATTTTATTTCATTAAGGTTATCAATATTAATGTGCAGAATTTAATTGGTCGTCTTTTTGCAAATTTCAGTTTGAGTTTACTCACCGCTGTTTTTGCCATCGCAGTATTGTATTTTTTGCAGCGAAAAAAATACAATTACAAAAAAGTTTTGCCTGTTTTTTCTGACTTTAAAAAAATTAAACAATCATAAATAACCTTAAACTTTAATCTAAACCGATGAAAACAGGATTATTATTGTGTTTGTTGGCAATAGCCGGAGTTAACATGTTTTTCCAGGAAGAGATAATTTTTCTGGTGGTTACGGGTTTATTGTTTTTAGTCACTCCGCATGATAAAGCGAGAGCTTATAATTCTTCTTATTCGTTGATGCTGCCATTAATGATATTGGTAATTATCGGTGCTTTAAAGGGAATACATACTATTAATAAGGATTTTTACCGCGATGTGATCTTGTTTTCCAAAACTATTGTTTATATTATCGCTGGCATTGCATTAAGCAAATTTGTAAAAGACCTCAATGATTTTTTCAAATACTTTTTATTTATTGCGTTGGGGTCCGCATTAGTTCACATCTGGCTTCTCGTTATAAATATTCATTCAATCTCCTCACTTGAAACAATAAGATTTTATGCCGGCTTTGGAAATGATGTTGAAGGATTAGTGTTAGCACTTGTAGTATCAAGAATGTTTAGCCGGCGCTTAAAGGAATTGATTGAATTTTCGCCGTGGCAAAAACTTTTTGCCCTGGTGATCCTCGTTTCATTTTTATTATACTTTTCAAGAACGTTGATCGTCTCAGTAATTGTGCTGCCCCTGTTTCTTTGCGACTATATAAACGTGCGAAATATTTTCTCAAAAAAGAATGCAAAAATTCTCTTTGTTCCGATAGTAGTTGTAGCCGTATTTTATGTGCTCACCTTAATTGCATCACTTCAATCAAACTCGCCGTTGCAGCGGTTGGTAGATAAATTTGAACAAATACCACAGGAAGTAGGATGGAGTGCGCAAAAAAACTTAAGTGCAACTAAAGAAGATATTCAAGCTAACTGGCGTGGCTATGAAGCTTACCAGGGCATGTTAAAATTTTATGCAGGCAGTAATTTTCAAAAAACTTTTGGATATGGTTTTAGCACAAAGATTAATCTGGGCATCACAATGCAATTGGCAGGTGAAGATTATGACCAGGTGCCGATCATGCATAATGAATATGTGATGTTACTGGTAAAAAGCGGTGTAGTTGGTTTAGTGTTGTACCTCGTTTTTTTATATGGCATTGGCTTTAAGAAAGTGCAAGAATTACAGGATAATTCTGAAAGTTATTATTGTTATCAAATGCTCTCAGCGCTTAGCGTTATCAGCCTATTGAATACTTATACAGGATTTGGTTTAATTGGTCTGACAGGTGTTACCGTTCCGGTCATCATGGGATTTTTTCACGGAAATATTCAAAGACAAAAATTAGCAATTGAAACATTTCAACCCCAACCCGTTTATGCTTAAAGAAAAATTGAAAATAGGAATTCTTCTTAACGATTATAAACTTGCCAATTGGGAGCTTAGAATTATTGAAGCGATCAAAGATTCAGGCTTCTCAAAAATAACTTTGGTTATTTTAAATGAGAGGACTTGCAGAAATAATATCTCTAAGATTTCCGGTGTTTTTCAAAAGGCAGTAAAAATAATTTTTGATCTGCATTTAAAACTGGATGAACTTATACTTGCAAGAGAAACGGATTATTCAAAAGTAACAGACTCGAAAAATTTATTGAATGATGTTGATTCGCTTTCAATAATTCCAACTGCAAACAAGACAAACTTTAGTGATACTGAAATTTCTGAAATAAAAAATTACAATCTGGATGTTATCCTCAGATTTGATTCTGATAAGCTAAACGGAGAAATTTTAAATGCGGCAAAATATGGTGTGTGGAGTTATGAAGCATTCAGCAAGCAAGGAAACAAAAGCGAACCTCTTGGTTACTGGGAGGTTATTAGCAATAGTAAAACTACAAGTACAATCCTGCAAATATTAAACGATGATGCTGATGAATGTAAGATACTTCATCGCTCGGAAATGCTCACACACAATCTTTCCATTTCAAAAAACAGAAATGCATGTTATTGGAGAGCTGCTACCATTATTCCTCAAATTATAGAGGGACTGTATAATTATGGAATTACTTATTTAATAAAACAGGAAAAAAAACATACAGATAATAATTATAGCAGGAAGACCAATGAATCGTTTTCCTGCCTTACTGCATTGAAAAATATTTTTATCCATTTCTTTAAAGTAAGCAAACGCATATTTCAAAAATTATTTTTCAATGATCACTGGGATGTGTTGTACAAAATAAATTCAATTGAAACTTCATTTCCATCTATTGAAGAGTTCAAATTACTTCCTGCACCGTCTGACAGATTTTGGGCTGATCCTTTCGTGATAAGTAAAGATAACCGCCACTACATTTTTGTTGAAGAACTTTTATATAAGACAAATAAAGGTCATATAGCTGTAATTGAATTAGATAATAAAGGAAAGGTTATTGATTCAAAAAAAATTCTTGAGCGTCCCTATCATTTATCTTATCCGTTTCTTTTTCAACACAACGGTACGTATTACATGATCCCCGAAACTGGAGGAAATAAGACAATAGAATTATACAGATGCAAAGCATTTCCCTATGAGTGGGAATTTGTAATGAACCTGATGGAAGAAATTGATACCGCTGATGCCACGTTATTTTATCACAACAACAAGTGGTGGTTGTTTTGCTGTATAGATAAATCCGGTAAAAATGTGGGAATGCTTGATGAATTGCATTTATTTTTTGCTGATGATCTGTTTACAACAAATTGGCAAAGTCATCCGAATAATCCCATTTGCACAAATACAAGAACTGCAAGACCGGCAGGAAAAATATTCTTACAAAACAGTAAAATTTACAGACCATCACAAAACTGCTCAGGAATTTACGGGCGTGGAATAAACATTAACGAGATAATAAAATTAAGTGAAACTGAGTACCAGGAAGCAGTGGTAAAAAAGATAATTCCTGAAGATGAAAATGATTTAATCGGCACGCATACTTTTAATTTCAGCGATAAAATAACTCTGATCGATGGTTTCAAATACAGAAGAAAGAAATTGGTCAACCTTTGAATTTAAATGGCATTAGAAAAGAAATATTTTAAAAAGTTTCTGCCTCGTGTGTTGCTAAATTCGTTTGAGTATAATGCGTTTTTTGATAATAAAATTTTCGGAACAATTTGCTTTCGGGGCATGTTGTGTTCCAATGATGCACTACCATAGGTTTAGGCAATAACAAAATCGTATCAACAATATTTTCAATTTGCTCAGGTGTATTTGCCACGTTTACTGTTACGTTTTTAAAGATAATTCCATAGGGCTGTAAAGCATTTCTTTCTTTTCCTATCCACGATTTATTTTCTGCAATGTTGGAATCCATAAGATTGACAACAGTTTTTATATGACCTGCCAGAAAAAAAGCAAGAAATTCTTCATCTGTAGGATAAGGTGACATGTAACAGGCATCATCAATTTTGTAAATATTGCCTCTTTCAAACGACCGCATTCCTTCGAATGTTCTGCTGCTTTCAACTTTTTGATTACTCACAGACCCTGATAAATGTAGAATTATATTCTTCGCAACATTAACCCTGTCTTTACCAAGATAACAATGGATGTAATATTTCCCCTTCCCGTTTTTTACAACATCTTCAATTATTCTCACCGACGTACTGTTCTCTGCAATCCATGGCAACATCGGAGCTTTGATAAGTTGCATATTGTATTTCTTTAGCAAGGTTTCTTCCTGTTTCAATAACTCCGGCTCAAAGGGAACTATTGCCGGATGCAGTAATGAGATTACTGCTGTATATCCTTCTTTTTTTAGTTCTTTAATCTTTTCTTCAGTTGGGTAAGGTCCGATTGTAAATCGTTCAGTCACGCTCACACGTATAGTATCCTTGTTCACAATATCAGGATTCATAAACAGGTATAATGCTGATGCCGATCCTATCAATGGAAGTGTTACTGACAGAACTGTTATTATAGCTTTTTTATTGGTAATATGCCATTGAAATAAGGTGAGACTGATTCGAAAAGAAACTATTATTAACAGAGCTATCAATATAATTACACTGACTGTTTCAGTAGTGTTTGAGTAATTGTTATCCCTGGCGTAATTTACCCAGATCCGTAATGGCCATAATAAAATCAAAGCGCCTAATGCAAATCCTGTAAATAACCAGATAAAACTTAGAAAGACATATCCTTTAAATTTTTGTGGAAGTTTTCTTCGGATTGAAATTGACATGGAAGTTGGATTTTAAAGCATCATAAAGTTAATATATAAGAAACCTGTAAATTAAGTGCACATCTTTAAATTCCATTAAATTTTCAATTTTAGAACATGAACTAATAAAATTGCAGAAATTTGTGTTTATTATATAAACCAATATCGATAAACCCAAAAACTCCTCAATGAAAATCCTTATAGTAGAAGACAATCAACTTATTCTTAAGGTGATTGAAACTAAACTAAAAAAAGAAGGTTACGAAGTAATCAATTGCGAGAATGGTAAAGAAGCCATTGAGAGAATAACCGACTCCCTCCCGGACTTAGTTATCACAGATATTATGCTCCCATACAATTCAGGATTGGAAATTGTAAATTTTGTAAAAGCAAAACTGCAGAAAAATATTCCTGTAATTGTCCTCTCCGGTTTAGGACAGGAGAAGACTATTGAAGAAGCTTTCAAATTGGGTGCGGATGATTATATGACCAAACCCTTCAATCTTTCTGAGTTATTAATGCGGATAAAAAGAGTTTCCAGAGTTTTCAATGTTGCATGATGTATTTTATTTATTAATCATTTAATGCGCTAATATTTTGTTTCAAGGAAATATTTTTCAAAATTTCACCTGGCCATACTACCTGAATTATATCACTTCGTTCATGGTAGTTACAACTTTGTTTTTTGTAATACTCATATTTATTTACCTGAGGCAAAAGAAAAAAAATTTTATAATTCAAAATGGAATAAAGAAGAGTCTTGAATTATGGATCAGTAAAATTTTGTTGGATGAGAATGAAACTAAAGTTGCTGATCTGAACGTGCCATTAAAATTTCAGAAGCATTTTAAAAGCGATGCAAAACGTGAGTTTACTGTTAACCAGTTAATAGATATCAAAAAAAATCTCAGAGGTAATGTTATTGTGAATGTCATTCATCTTTACGAACATTTAGGTTTTAAGAAAGATTCTGTAAGAAAATTAAAAAGCAATGTTTGGCATAAAAAAGTAAAGGGTATTAATGAATTGTTTATGATGGAGCAAAAGGATATGCTTGATTCAATTTACCAGTGTGCTAATAGCCATAATGAATATGTACGTATGGAAGCGCAAACCGCTATGATACATTTTCAGGGCTTTGAAGGATTAAACTTTTTAGATGCAATAACACATCCGATAAGCGATTGGGAGCAGTTAAAGTTATTAGAGCAGTTAAAGACTCTGGATTTTATAGAAATGCCCAATCTCATTCAATGGCTCAAATCTTCCAATTCTACGGTAGTGGTATTTGCTTTAAAGCTCGCTTTTGTTTATCAGCAATTCGAAGTGCATGATGCAGTTGTTGAATGTCTTGAACACGAGGATGAAAAAGTAAGAGTACAGGCAGTTAAAACTTTAAGCAGAATTGCACGTGAAGATACAGCTACTATATTGGCTAAGCATTATACGAAAGAACACTTCACTAATCGTCAAAACATTTTGAATTGTTTGTCAAGCATAGCTTCTGATAATGAAAAAGATTTTTTAATCACTGAATTGAATGATCAAAATGATTCTCTAAAGGTCGCAGCAGCACGTGTGTTGGCTAAATGTTGTACAAATGGGTTGGAAATTTTAGTGAACAAAGCACGGCATCAACCTGATCCATATCAAAATATTTATTTCCATATAAAAAGCGAATTACAATTTTGAACTGGCAAACCTTTATATCACTCATGTCATCGGACGGGATATTTTTTTATACCACCGTTTTAATATTGTTCTACGTTTTCATAGGAATATATTCCATTGGTGAAGTAAAAAAATATCTATCGAAAAACAGTTTTACAGACTACCGTATGCTCGCTTCCTCAGAGCACTTACCTTCTGTAAGTATCATAGCTCCCGCTTATAATGAAGGAGCCACAATTGTTGAAAATGTTCGCTCATTGCTTTCTATTTATTATAGCAACCTTGAAGTGATTATTGTGAACGATGGCAGCAAGGATGACAGTCTTCGGAAATTAATTAAGGCATATCAATTAGAAAAGATAGATTTCTTTGTTCGCTATCAATTAAAAACAAAAAATGTAAGAGGCGTTTATAAAAGTAAAAACCCTGCATTTAAAAAATTAATTGTGGTTGATAAGGAAAATGGTGGAAAGGCCGATGCTTTAAATACGGGCATAAATATATCGTCTAACGATTACATTATTTCTATTGATGTCGATTGTGTTTTGGAAGAAGAGGCGATTTTGAAACTGGTAAAACCATTTTTAGAACAAACTGCCAAAAAAGTAATCGCAGTTGGAGGAGTTATTCGTGTTGCCAATTCTTGTGAAATAAAAGATGGCAAGTTGGAAAAAGTTCATTTGCCCAAAAATTATTTGCCTCGCATGCAAACCCTCGAATATATCAGGGCTTTTTTATTAGCGAGAATGGCATGGGCCCGCTTGAACGGATTGTTGCTGATCTCCGGAGCATTTGGTGCTTTTGATAAAGAAGTATTAATTAAGGCTGGTGGTTATTCTCCCCAAACTCTTGGAGAAGATATGGAGCTTGTAGTGAGAATGCGCCGGTATATGGAAGAGCAAAAACTGCCTTACAAAGTTTCTTTTATTCCGGATCCTCTTTGCTGGACAGAAGTGCCGGCCACTTTTAAAATTCTTGGAAGACAAAGAAACAGGTGGATGCGCGGAACAATAGAAACTTTATTCATGCACAGAAAAATGTTTTTTAATCCTCGCTATCGTCTTCTTGGCATTTTAAGTTATCCTTATTGGTTCTTCTTTGAAATGATAGCGCCGTTGATAGAATTCTTTGGTTTTATTGCTTTCCTTGTTATGATAATCTTAGGAAAAGTTGTGTGGGCTTTCTTCCTGATGCTGCTCTTATTTGTACTATGTTTCACTTATTTGTATTCTTCATTTGCCATATTTATGGAAGTGATCACATACAATCAGTACAAAAGAAAAAGCGAAGTTTTGAAACTTATGTTCACTTCTTTAACTGAACCTTTTATTTTTCATCCATTCATTGTTTGGTCTTCTGTGAAAGGAGTTTTCGATCTGCTGTTTACAAAGAAAGGTTGGGGTGAAATGACAAGAGAAGGTTTTGGAAATGTAAAGGTTGAAAAAAAGAAAACAAAAGTGGAAGATGAATCGGGCAAAGGATTTATAGAAAAAATTAAAATTGCTACGGGCTCATTCATCCCTCGTTTTGGTTTATTGCTTGGTTTCTTTTTATCGCTGAAAATATTTGAGTTAAGTTTTGATGCATGGCTGCATGGGTATACAAACAATTTCTTCGACATTTTATTTGTAGGATTTCTAAAGGATATTTCATTTCTTCTGACCATCGCAGTTTGGTTGTACTTTGTTTATGCAATTTTTTATCTTATCAATAAAAAAATTGCAGATGGTTTATTTATTATTGTCTCCATTTTGTTATGCAGTGTGCAATTTGCATTAATTCAATATTTCCTAACCACACTTGTTCCTTTAGGTTCAGATGTATGGGGTTATTCGTGGGCAGATATCAGACAAACGATAGGTGCTTCAGGCGGAATACAACTTTATCAGATTATTGGGTTTATTGCAATTTCCATTTTAGTTATTTGGGCATTTATCAAACTGCCAAGAAAAGCGAATATCTCTTTCGCTTATTCGATGCTTTTGCTTGGCATATTCATCACTCTTCAGTGGTTAAATTTAGCTAAAGCTTCCAACGAATGGAAAGCAAATGATGAATATCACAATAATCTATCGGCAGATAAGTCTTATTACTTCTACAGTGAAAGCTTCAAACATTTCTTTCCAAATAACAATCCCTTTTATAATGATATTATTTACTCCAATGTTAAGCAGGAAAAGAATATTGATTCAATAACTCAAATCTCCACAGCGCTACAAACCTTTTCTTATGTAGATCCTGTGAACTATCCTTTTTTGCATAAAGATGAAACACCGGACGTACTATCTTCTTTTTTCAATGTCGATTCAACTGTATCAAAACCTAACATAGTAATCATTATTGTTGAAGGATTAGGAAGAGCCTTTTCTAATGAGGGTGCTTATCTTGGCAGCTTTACTCCTTTCTTAGATTCGCTTTCAAAGCAAAGCTTGTATTGGAACAATTTCTTAAGTGAAGGTGGAAGAACTTTTGCTGTGCTTCCATCTTTATTAGGTTCGTTGCCATTTTATCAAAATGGATTTGCGGAATCAGGAAATGATATGCCGAAACATTTAAGCCTTGTAAGTCTGTTAAAACACAATGGCTACCGGTCATCATTCTTTTATGGAGGCGATTCGCATTTTGATAATATGAACATATTCCTGCGGAAAAACAATATCGATAATCTTTATGATGAGAAGACTTTTCCTGCAGGATATAAATTAATGCCGGCATCTGCAGAAGGCTTCACATGGGGTTATGGTGATAAAGAATTGGTGAGAAGATATTTTGATTTAAAGAAAACTGATACGGTTCAACCCTATATTAACCTTGTAATGACCGTGTCAACACACAGTCCTTTTATTGTGAATGATCAGAACAAATACCTGAACAGGTTTGAACAACGTCTTAATGAATTAGGTTTTAATGAAACAAAAAAACAACAAGCCCGTGCATACAAAAACCAGTTTGCAAGTATTCTTTACACTGATGATGCCTTGCGTGATTTTTTTGCACGTTCATCAAAACAGGCAGATTTCAAAAACACCATTTTCATCGTAACAGGTGATCACAGGATGCCGGAAATACCTATGTCAACAAAGATCGACCGCTATCATGTTCCTTTGATCATTTATTCACCGATGATAAAACAACCTGTAAAATTTGAATCAATTTCTACTCACTTTGATGTTGCGCCAAGTATTCTGGCAATGCTAAAGAGCCGGGCAGAAATTCAAACACCTTCATTGGTTAGCTGGCTCGGTACGGGTATAGATACATCGAGAACTTTCAGAAATATTCATTCATATCCATTAATGCAGACAAAAACTGAGATCAATGATTTTATCATGGGAAATAACATGCTCAGCGGTCAGGATCTGTTCAGGATAGTAAATACATTGGATATCTCCACTGAAGACAGTTTAGATGTGATGAATAATATAAAGGCTTCTTTTGATAAATTCAAAGAACAAAACCAGGAGGTGATAAATGGGAAGCAATTAATTCCTGATTCTATTTACCTGAAATATGTACATTAAAGGCTTTTCTTATTTAAAATAAAGCGTTGAAATAATCTACAAACAACAAAATCAATATTTCCTTTTCAGGAAATTTTATAAAAGGATTAGAATCGGCATTAAAATTTTGAATTTACCTGCAACGTGGAGTTTAAAGCTGGATGATATGTGACAAACTGATGAAGTGATTTTTCATGAATAATTTATCTTATCGGCTTCGAAGAATGCGATCTCACTTGCGACATAACGAAAATGCTTTGAAAGACTAAGTTGGTAATCAAAAAAGATAAAATACAATTGAAAAAACAATCTTATAGTATAATAAAAGTTCAATTGCTGTAAACCCTGCTAAAAACGTCTTTGATATTTTACACCTACCTGAATTTGATTTCCTGTTGTCTTGGGCAAATATTCCTGGTTGATTAATGAAGCGGTTACACCAATAATGTTAAACGTTTTTATTACGTGACGAAATTCTGCGGCAGTTTTAAAAGTTTTCAATTTGTAAGGATTATTCAATTGCTGTGAAAGAGAAGTTTCATCAGGAGATATGCCGGTGCCAACTCCGAATCCAAAAAAATCATCTGCTCCGCCAAAATAATAACGCATAAAAGCATTGTATGATTCGGAAGTGCTGTTGCTGCCCGGCGTTATATACGTTCTGAAACCGAAGAGATAATTTTTATAGTATTTTCCTAAATAGCCTGTGAACATATTGGTAGCGCTTGAAAAATATAAGTAACGCCAGCCTGTTTCAAGCTCAAAACTTTTTGGAAGATTTGTGAACAAAGAAAAACCTGCGCGCCAATGCGGAAACACAACATCATTATTTGAATAACCAACATTTGTGTAAGCATAAAACAGTTTTGAAATATGCGGGTATGCATCTACTTCGTATTGCATGCCATTTTCGCCAAAACGATTTGCATAATTTATTCTTGGTGTGATAGATCCCAATTTTGTTTGACGAGTGTAATCCAAAGAAACAAAATGCCATGGTTCGTTGAATTGTTTATCAAAATAAACATAATCATAACTCACGCTCACTTTGTTTAAAGCGGCATTATCTCTTAAACGGGTTGCCAATGATCTTGCTTGCGCATTGTTCTTATCTGTTTTCAATATTTCATTTACAATATCTGAAGCTTGTTTATAATCGCGAAGTGCATTTAACACTTTAGCTTTTCTTAATAAAAGATCTGTTGACTGGGAATGATACATAAGAGCGGAGTCAATAACTTTTAGTGCTTCATTGTTATTATCACTCCAGTATTCCGCATCAGCGTAAGCTATAGAAGCATCTTCATAATCTGCTTTTTGATTAAGCGCTTTTTGGAAAGTAATTCTTGCACTGTCGTACTGTTTGCTCCAGGCATAAAGCCTTCCTAAAAAAACTGTTGCATCTATATATTGAGGGCTTGTTTCGAGAATTTTATTACAATAATCTTTCGCCTTTGAATAATTATTTTCTTCGAAAGCAGCTTTACGTGCCATCTGAAAAAGATCATCAGCGGAAGTGGTATCCTGTGCAATTACACAACTGCATACGGTACAAAAAATAATGGAAAGACAACCATTTAAAAGGGTTCTGAAAGGTTTGTAATTGATTGCGTACATATTCCGGATATTGGACAAACAAAGCTATTTGTTTTATACAGATGTAATAAACATAATAAATAAACTAAGATTAATATAATGAGTCTTTAATCAGAATTAAATCTTCATTATGCAACTATACTTATAGCAATCTTTAATAAAATACCAGTTTCATAATCATGGACTTTTAATTCATTTTGCCGATACATTTTATCTCTTCATCGATATTATCTGCGTTAAAAAAACTGCACGTTATAATTTACATTCAGTTTTAAATTTTCAATCTACCTTATTTAATTTAATCGTACCTGAACTCTATATGTTATTCTTACTATGCGATACCCTATTTCTTAAAAAATAAATACTCTAAACCATGCGATTGTCAAATTACAGTAATAAGAATGGAAACACTATCCGCGTAGTAATGGTAGCGAGAAGTACCCTGTATTCTTGTCCCGGCGGTGATACCACGCAGATAGAAATGACAGCAAAATATTTAAGACGTTTTGGTGTTATCGCCGACATTGTTTTAGCCAACCAAAAAATTGATTATGTAAAATATGATTTGATCCATTTTTTCAACATCATCAGACCCGATGATATTTTATGTCATATTAAAAAAGATATGCCATTTGTTGTTTCTACAGTGTTTGTTGAATTCTCTGAATTTGATAAAGTGGCAAGAGGTGGTTTATCAGGTCGGTTTTTTAAAATATTGAATCCTGCCCAAATTGAATATTTCAAATGTATCGCCAGGTTTTTATTGAAAAGAGATAAAATAAAATCGAACTATTTTCTTTTCAAAGGACAGATGAAATCAATTTCATATATAGCTGAAAGAGCAAAATTACTTTTACCGAATTCACATAATGAATACAAAAGATTGGAGAATCAGTTGAATAAACATTTTCCTTACAAGAAAATTGTAAATGCAATTGATCCGAATATTTTTAATGAGGCGGTTGTTGAAGACAAAAATTTCAAAGATCATATTTTAATAGTTGGAAGAATTGAGGGGTTGAAGAATCAATTGAATGTTATAAAGGCAATGGGAGGAACCCAATATCAGGTTACAATAATCGGGAAGCCGGCATTGAATCAAATGTCATATTATCATGAATGCCGCAATCTTGCTTCGAAATATTCAAACATTCATTTCCTTACTGAGCATATCGATCATAAAAAACTTGTAACGATTTATAAAGCTGCGAAGGTTCATGTTTTAGCAAGTTGGTTTGAAACGACAGGTCTTGTTTCACTGGAGGCTGCAATGATGGATTGCAATATTGTAGTTACAAGAAAAGGCGATACTGAAGAATATTTTGCTGATATGGCATATTACTGTGAACCGGATAATATTGATTCAATAAAGCATGAGATAATAAAAGCTTATCATGATCCAGTTAACCCCAGATTAAAATCTTTCATCAAAAATAATTATACATGGGATAATGCAGCGAAGCAAACGTTGGAAGCATATTATACGGTGTTATATGATGAAAATCGTTTACCGCTTGCATCGTAACTTTTGATAACAGACTTTTTAATCCTTATACCCTTTAAGATGAAAATAGCAATTCTTGGAACCCGTGGCATACCCAACAATTATGGCGGTTTTGAACAATGTGCCGAGTATTTAGCAGCAGGCCTTATACAAAAAGGCTTTGAAGTTTCAGTGTATAACTCGCACAATCATCCGTATCAAAAAAAAGAATGGAATGGTGTTGAAATTATTCACTGTTATGATCCCGAAAATAAATTAGGAACAGCAGGGCAGTTCATTTATGATCTTAACTGCATACTTGATGCAAGAAAAAGAAACTTTGATGTGATACTTCAGCTTGGATATACAAGTAATTCTGTGTGGGGATGGCTGCTTCCCGGAAAGAGTATTGTTACAACAAACATGGATGGGCTGGAATGGAAGAGAACAAAGTATTCAGGTCTTACAAGAAAATTTTTGCATTATGCAGAAAAATTGGGTGTAAAGTATAGCAATTATCTCATTTCAGATTCAATAGGAATACAACAATACTTAAATAAGAAATATAAAAAGCAATCAGTGTTCATCCCTTATGGTGCGCATCTTTTTAATAATAATAATGCAGAAGTTTTAAAAGAGTTTGAATTAGCACCATATAGTTATGATATGTTGATTGCGCGTTTAGAACCTGAAAACAGTATTGAAATAATTTTAGATGGTGTAACAAAATCAAAAATAAAAAGAACGTTTCTTGTTGTGGGTAATCATTGGGCGGCTTATGGTGAATTGCTTAAGAAAAAATATGCGCGAAATGGCAAGATAAAATTTGTTGACGGTATTTATCACATAGAAAAATTAAACAACCTTCGCTATTATTCGAACTTATATTTTCATGGTCATACTGTTGGCGGAACAAATCCTTCTTTGCTCGAGGCAATGGCATCGGGCAGCTTAATTTGCGCAAACGATAATCCTTTTAATAAATATATTCTTGGTAAGGATGCAATGTATTTCACAAATGCCGATGATGTAGCTGCGCATCTTTCAAAAAGTAAATGTTCCAATGAAAAATATCAGCGGATAATATATAATAACAGAAAGAAAATTGAGGAGATTTATAATTGGGATCTTATCATCGATCAATATGCAAATCATTTTGAGCAAATCACTGGAAAAGTGAAAACACAAACGTTGATGAAAGTTATTCCGGGTGGTAAAACAATTTATAAAACTGAGGGACTATTATTAAATGATGAAAAGAAAAGAGCCGTCATCAAACCTCTATCAAACAATAATGTGGCTTAATGAGTGAGAGAATTAATTTTATTATGATACAGGCTGTAGTTCTTCGTGGCATCTTCGTTGCGTCGCATTTCTTTCATCCGTATACCGTTGCTCAACAGTAGTTTTTTATTTTAAATCATTTTATAAATCCGTCACTCTATAAACTCAGAAATATGAAGCAAAAGTCATTACGGTCGGCGCGTCTTCTTTTCATTGCGTTAGACATATTTGTTTTGAACCTTATGCTTTTTTGGGGCAAATCATATTTTGGTCATCTGCCTGTTAAATATGATATCGAATATTATCAGCTTACTTTATTACTGAATCTTACCTGGATCGTGATAAGCTGGATAAAAAATTTATATGGACAAGCATACCTTACATCTTTCGAAGAATTCTCCCGTAAAACAATGCACGTATATGCATACTTTGTTCTTATATCAATGCTCTATCTCTATTTTTATAAGAAGACCGAAATATCACGATTGTTTATGGGGTTCGAATTTGTTGCAATAGCAGGAATATTTTTCATAAATAGACTAATATACTTATTGGTTTTTCAATACTTAATGAATAATGATTCAGCTACACGGAAAGTATTGATCATCGGGTACAATCAAACAGCGAAAAAATTAGCAAACTATCTTGAGGAAGGTTCGATGAATACCGAAATAGTAGGTTATTGTGATGAAGATGAAAACATACAGGAATTAACAAATTATCCTGTTGTTTCAAGAATTTCAAATGCGATGAAGTATTGCAGTGTTCATGGAAACATTACCGAAATATATTCCACTGTTTCGCCGGAACAAAACAATTATCTGTATCAATTAATGCGTGAAGCTGATGAAAGATGCATTCGTTTTAAAATTATCCCTGATTTAAATTATTATATCAAGCTCCCGGTTCATATAGATTATTTCAAAAACTTACCTGTTCTTTCTGTAAGAAAAGAACCGCTCGAAGATGTAGTGAACGGAATAAAGAAAAGAATTTTTGATCTGTGTGTAAGCGGAGTTGTTATTCTTTTTATTTTATCGTGGTTGATGCCTCTTATAGGATTTTTGATTTGGTTAGAAGACAGAGGCCCGATATTTTTCATTCAACCAAGAAGCGGAAAAAACAATAAACATTTTAATTGTTTAAAATTCCGAAGTATGCGTGTGAATGGTGAAGCAAATTCAAAGCAGGCTACAAGAAATGATGACAGGATAACAAGAATCGGAAAAATTTTACGATCTACCAGCTTAGATGAGTTTCCTCAATTTTTAAATGTTTTTATGGGCGATATGAGTATAGTAGGACCAAGACCTCACATGTTAAAACATACAGATGAATATTCAAAGACGATCAAACAATTTATGGTTCGTCAATTTGTAAAGCCCGGTATTACAGGATGGGCGCAAATAAATGGTTACAGGGGAGAAATAAAAAAGATCGATGATATCAAAAAAAGAGTTGAATATGATTTATGGTATGTAGAAAACTGGAGCTTGTGGCTGGATGCAAAAATTCTTTTCCTTACTTTCTATAAAATTTTAAAGGGAGATGAAAACGCTTTTTAATTTATGTTGATGTATTTTAAAAATTACAACTTAACTATTTTCAGTTGCACCTTTTCTTTGCCCTGTGTTACTTCAGCAATATAAATACCCGCTTTTAAATTATAACCCAACTGAAGTGAGTTGTTTGGAATGACACCATTTTTTAATTCTAATACTCTGCCTGAAAGATCCATTATTTTTATAATGAGAGGCTCACTATTCTTGCTTTGCGCGGATAAATTAAAATAATTACTGCTTGGATTAGGCTGGGCTTTTGCGGTAAGCGTAATATCAGTTGCATCTGAATTTTGAATTGATGCTGCAGAATTTGTAAGCGTCGATGTTCCCATAATTGTTACTTTGCCCGTGTTGTCCTTTATGGTAGCATTTTTGGGATTACTCAGCTTTAAAAAAAAGTATTTTGAATAATAACCTTGCTTAATTATAGACACCTTAATTGTTCCTTTTAATGAGCCGGCCGGTATCTTAAGCGTACCACTTATTGCCTTGTAATTTTTTGTGGACTTTGCTACTCCATCTTGCGTTATATAAGCAACAGTAATAGTTTTGCTGCTTGTATTTGAAAGTTTTACCGATAAAGTAGCTGTACCGGGTGCTACAGCTACATCAACATCATTGATGATTACGGATGGGGAAGAAGTCGAAGAATCCGTTTGAGCGTTTAACGCAAACCATTTCTTTAACATTACTATGGTGGGAGCGGAAGAAGTTCTGTTCTTTATCCATTCGCTGTATGATGGTAAGCCTTGCGGTTTTGCATTTGAAAAAGAAAATTGTGCATAATATGATGAAGGAATTTCCGCTTCCCATCCCGGCCAATCACCGCGCCATGCATGATAACACCAACTCCACTTTTCAGTTTCGAGCAGTGAAATATTATCATCACACCATTTTGTAGATGACCATTCGCCGGCATCGTTCTTAGGAGCCCAGTTGATGCAGGAAAACTCCCCGATAAATATGGGCACATGAAACCGGTGAGTCATTATTCGTACATCTTCATGCTGCACTGATAACTGAGTTTTACCCCATGATGCCTTAAGATTAGAAGTGCTCGTGAGTGTTGGATATTTGTTTCTTACATTGGCTTCAGGCTCACCCGGAACTCCCTGGTGAGTGATCATCAGTGATGAATAACCGTGTGGTGAATAAACCACGTCGGAGTATTGGTAAAGAGGCAGCATCATGGCGAACATATCATTATCTACGCATTCAACCATTACAACATGAGAAGCATCAATTGTACGAATTGTATCAATCATTTGCTCTTCAAATCGTATTACTTCAGCATAATTAAAATTTTGTCTCGGCTCATTAATTAAATCATAACCACCTATCGCCGGATTTCCTTTATATTTTGAAGCAAGGGTTTTCCATAGTTTTACTATGCTTAGTTTTCTTGCTGCGTTCCCCCAATAATCTGTATTCAATGATGGATCATGAAATAAAACCGGCACTACATAAAATCCAAGTCGTTTTCCCCGTGCTACCGTTGAATCAAGTTTCTCGAGTTCGCCGGCCTTAAATTGATATGTGTCTCCTGACGGACGTTCAATTACAACAAAACATCTTGCTATGTTTGCACCTGTAGCTACCATGTCCATCATCGATTGAACATCGCCGCCGTCTGCATCAGTCTGATTGTATCCGTTGCCACCTAAACAAAAGCCTCTTAAGTGTCCCGAGCCGAAATGATTTGCCGTAAGCATAGTGACAGCGGGTGTAAAAGATAAAGACGAAATTGACGGATATACATAAGGCAAGCTCTCAGAAGTACGTGTAAAATATACCAACCCTACTTTTCCATAGTTGGCAGCAGAATTAAAATTGATGAGCTTCAGTGTTACGGTATGAGTTCCTGCCGGAATGCTTGAAATCAATAAACTAAAAATACCGATTGATGTTGATGTTATCGAAATATTTCCTTTTGAAGTGCCGTCGATTGAGACACTAATCATTGGTGTTCCCTCATCGAGATAAGCAGATATATCACATCGATAGCTGCCTGTTGTCGGGAAATTAACTCCGCTTTTTGTGAGGCTCGCATTATTTGAGTTAAGCCAGTAAAATTCATCGTAAGGCTGTCCCCCGGAAGGAGTCATTTCAGTTTGCGATAGAAATACAGCAGGTGATGTAGATTGTGCGTTGACTTGTGTGACTAAAACAAAAGTGATAATTATTAATACAATTGAAAAAGCATCCTTTCTTGTTTGTTTCATAGTAAGATTATCTCCCAATAAGAGTGGTAAATATGTAATGATATAATTGAGAAATAGTTTAAAAGGATGAAAAACAGGGTCTTTACGCATAGGATATCAGGATGAATTAAATACGGAGGGCAAGGCAAGCACTTATTATGCCAATCAAAAAATTATAAAATTAAAATTTCATTAATTGTGTGTGCTGTTGTCGACAAAATAGGTTTCATCAAAGAATACTGCACATGAAAGCTCCTGATTGAGATGAATGAATCTTCCGGGTTTAAAATAAAAATTTTCATAGAGAAATACGTTGTTTCGTCGGTAAAAAGATAATACTCACCGAGAAGCAGGATTTGTTTCTTTGATTCAGATATACTTTTAAATTCTCATAGCGGAATTATATGAAACTTTTAAACCCTTACTTTATGAAAGCGGCACATATCCTGCTTCTCAGTATGTTATTCTGGATTTGTCCTCATTATTTAATGGCGCAGATCAACATACCCGATGTTGCTCCTGTTGTAGAAAATTTTGATGGTATTGGTTCATCTGCAACTACGTCTTTGCCCGCAAACTGGAAGATATCACCTGTAGGAGCATTAAATTCAACATGGAATGACGCAGGGAATTTTACAGCAACAACTTTTGCCGCAAGCAGCGGTACTCCTGTTACGGGAGGGAGATATAATTGGGCAAAAACCGGAGATGTTGACAGATCGATCGGTTTTATTACTTCTTCAACATATACCAGTCCAAATAGTATAATGGCATGGTATAAAAACACCAATGCTGATTATATCACGTCGCTTACCGTTTCGTATGATCTTTTTCAATTCAGAATTAATACTGCAACAACTTCAGTAAATTTTTATTATTCAACAGATGGTTCAGTCTGGACTCCTTATATTGCGGGTAATGCACAAACAATAACTACCGGGGCAAGTGCTTATGATTTTTCTTCTCCTGCAAATTTTGGAAGGTCAGTTGATGCAGGAACTTCTTCATTTACTATTACAGGATTAAGTATACCGGCAAACGGGAATATTTACTTAAGATGGGAATTCAAAACAAGTGGCAGTTCAAGTTCTCAAGGACTGGCATTGGATAATGTAACTGTGAATGCAGGTTTTGAATCAGCAAATACCCATGCAAGTATTGTCGATTCAAATACCATAGTAGAAAGCTTTGATGGAATGGGAGCTTCGGGAATTGCACATTTGCCAATTAACTGGAAAATGTCTCCACCTGCTACTACTTCCCCTGATTATTGGGATCCTAACAATTTTACATCTACAAGTTTTGCCGCAAGCAGTGGAACACCTGTAACGGGTGGTCGTTACAATTGGGGTAAAACAGGTGGAATAGACCGATCAATAGGATTCATCAGTTCTCAATCATACTTGAGCCAAAATAGTATTATGACGTGGTACACGAACGGAAGCGAAAAAAATATCACTTCTCTCACTGTTTCCTATGATCTTTTACAATTCAGGATTTATAGCGGCGTACCAACTGTTACTTTTTATTACTCAACAGATGGCTCCAACTGGATACCTTATGTAGCCGGTAATGCGCAAACAATAACTATAAGTGCTGCGAGCTCTTACAATTTTTCAAGTCCTGCAAACTTTGGGAGATCAATTGCAGCAGAAGATGCTCCTTTTATTATCACCGGTTTGAATATACCTCCGGGAGGAGATATTTATTTGAGATGGAACTTTAAAACTTCCGGCAGCTCAAATTCTGAAGGCTTGGCATTGGATAACGTGCAAATTAAAGCCGGTTATGGACCCAAATTAACAAGAGGTCCTTACATGAATATGGCGACACAAACGGGCATTACAATCAGATGGAGAACACATATCCCGGCCAGCAGCAAAGTAAGTTTTGGTATTACTCCTGATAATTTAAGCGGTTTTGTGACAGATGCTTCCCTGGTCACCGAACATATCGCACAATTAACAGGTCTTATACCTAATACAAAATATTATTATTCTATCGGAACCACCGATGAAATTTTAGAAGGCGATGCTAATACATATTTTAAAACATTGCCGCAAACCGGAAGCACACAAAAGATAAGAATCCTGGCGATGGGAGACATGGGCACAAACTCCAATACGCAAACCGATGTTCGTGATGCTTATTTAAAATATAACGGTACAAACTACACCGATGCATGGTTATTGTTGGGAGATAACTCTTATGAAAACGGATTAGACTCAGAATATCAAACCAACTTCTTTGAGATATATCAGGATAACCTCACAAAAAATCATGTTCTATGGCCCTCACCCGGTAACCACGATTATGCAAATAATTTTGCTTTGGCTGAGACGCATGACGTTCCTTATTATGATATATTCTCATTGCCAAAAAATGGAGAAGCAGGTGGCGTTCCTTCGGGTTCGGAAGTTTATTATTCTTACAACATAGGAAATATTCATTTCATATCATTAAATTCTTATGCTTCTGAAACCAGCCCAACTGCTTTATTTGATACTACAAGCGCAGAGGCAACATGGCTAAAACAGGATTTAGCTGCTAATAAACAAAGATGGACAGTTGTATATTTTCATCATCCTCCGTATTCTAAAGGAGGATCAAATTCTGATACAGATCCAATCGATTATCGTATCAGAAATAAAATTGTTCCCATCTTAGAGCGATATAAAGTAGATCTTGTTTTAACAGGGCATAGTCATGACTATGAAAGAACATTTTTGATCAACAGTCATTACGGTTTATCCAACACTTTTGATACTGCTACAATGGCATTAAGTAGTTCAAGCGGAAGATATGACGGTTCTCCAAACTCAAGTCCTTATATTAAAAGTTCAAGCGATACACGAAACGGAATTATATACGCTTTGACCGGCTCTGCAGGCCAAACAGGCGGAACATCTTCAGGTTATCCTCATCATGCAATGGAATATTCTAATGTTACTACGCCGGGTTGTATGGTTATTGAAGTAGAAGACAACCGGCTTGATGCGAAATGGATATGCAGTGACGGCATTATCCGGGATAACTTCACGGTGTTTAAAGATGTTAATAGAACCACTGATACAACTATTTCATATGGTTCAGGCATTACCTTAACAGCATCGTGGGTGGGAAATTATGTATGGTCTAACGGAGCTACAACAAGATCAATTACTGTAAATCCAACTTCAGGCACAGCATATACCGTTACAGATAGTTTAAATTATTTAAAAGATTCTTTCAGTATTAAAGTAACATCAAAACTTATTGCTTCTGCTAGGGCTTCTGTTGTTATGTGTAAAGGCGGCACTGCTTCTGTAAATGTTACAGTCACTGGTGGCAAAGCTCCGTATACAGGTATAGGTGATTTTACGGTAACTGCGGGCACTTATACTTATACTGTGCAAGATGCGAATGGAGATACATCCAATGCGACAATAACAATTGATGAACCATCTGTGTTAGTTGTTTCATCAGATGGCGGCAATATTTTATGCAATGGCGGAACTGCAAACATTCATGTGAATGCTGAAGGAGGAACGGCTCCGTACAATGGCATTGGAAATTTCACTGTCGGCGCAGGAACTTATAATTACACTGTTACCGATGCAAACGGATGTACAGGTAATACTTCAATAACTATGACAGAACCGGATCAATTAATAGCAAATGCAAATGCGGGAACTATTGGTTGTTATGGCGGAGTCACAACTGTTGCAATTGATGCAACAGGCGGAACCGGTCCATATACAGGAACAGGAAATTTCACTGTTGGTGCGGGAACTTATAATTATACAGTTACTGATGCTAATGGATGTGCAGGTACTGCTTCAATAAGTGTTAATCAACCGGATGAATTAAAAACAAATGTAAATACAGGTACAATAAATTGTTTTGGAGGAAGCACAACAATTGTTGTTGATGCAGCAGGAGGGACCGCACCATACAATGGAGTCGGCAATTTCAGTGTTTCATCAGGTACTTACAATTATAATATAACAGATGCCAAGGGATGTACAGCTACTGCTTCAATAACAGTTGCTGAACCGGCAGAATTAAAAGCCAATGCGAACGAAGGAACAATTAACTGTTACGGTTCGTCCGCCACAGTTACAGTAAATGCAACCGGAGGAGCCGCTCCTTATACAGGCATTGGGAATTTTACCTTGGAAGCAGGAACTTATACTTATGATATTACAGATGCAAACGGGTGTCATGCCTCAACTTCGGTAACGCTTACTCAGCCGGATGCTTCATTACATGCATCCGCTGTTGCAGGAATCATTAATTGTAATGGGGGCACCACAACTGTTACCGTAGATGCAACAGGCGGAGCAGCACCTTATACAGGAACGGGCAATTTTACTGCAGGTGCCGGCTCACATGATTATGCCGTTACTGATGCAAATGGTTGCACCAGTGTTGCTACTGTTACTGTTAACGAACCTTCGCCCTTCACTGCGAATGCGGCGGCTACTTCAATCAATTGTAACAGCGGAACAGCAATCGTTTCAGTAAATGCAGCAGGAGGAACCGCGCCATATTCTGGCACAGGAGATTTCTCCGTGGGAACAGGGACATATTCTTATATAGTTACAGATGCAAATGGATGTTCAGCTTCTACTTCCGTTACAGTTTCTCCGGCTTCTTCAGTGTTAAATGCAAATGCAACAGCAGGAACGATAAATTGTAACGGTGGCACTACAACTGTCACAGTTGATGCAACCGGTGGAGCTGCACCGTATACAGGAACAGGCAATTTTACTGTTGGAGCAGGAACATATAATTATACAGTCACCGATGCAAATGGTTGCAGCGCCTCCACTTCTGTTACTGTTGCCCAACCTGACATACTAAATGCAAGTGCAACA
>Ga0207657_10001221_pt1 | contig 27402 bp, 21 predicted proteins | sample KBSC33metaG_FD_184316 | JGI IMG/M metagenome (GOLD analysis project Ga0207657, IMG submission 184316) | Corn rhizosphere microbial communities from Kellogg Biological Station, Michigan, USA - KBS C3-3 metaG (SPAdes) (version 2) | ecosystem: Host-associated > Plants > Roots > Rhizosphere > Soil ...
GATCTCAAATACTCGAGTTAAAACATGCCACGCGATAAGATCATCCTAGCGTGCAACGATTGTAAGAACAGGAACTACTTCACCACCAAGAACCGTCGTCTGCATCCAGAACGGGTCGAGTGGAAGAAGTATTGCCCGCGTTGCGATTGCCATAAGGTTCATAAGGAAACGAAGTAGATGGCCCGGGAAGCGGTTCCTGCGACAGTCGAGCCACACGTCAACCCTGTTGTGCGTTGGACCAGGGAACTCGTCACGTTCTACAACGAAGTGATCGCGGAGATGCGCAAGGTCGTCTGGCCTGACCGTGCGCAGCTCAAGGACATGACGATCAAGATCATCATCTTCGTGCTGTTCATCGGAGCGGTGATCGCCATCATCGACGTGATATTCCAGGCGATACTCGTGCGCGGTATTCCGTCGCTGTTCGCGGGGCACTAGACCGTGGATTTCAGATGGTATGCGGTTCAGACGACGTCAGGGCATGAGAACAAGGTGCGGACGCTCATCGATCGCAAGATCGAGGGTGATTCGCTGCCGCCGGATCAGCGCATGATCCGTCAGGCGCTGGTTCCGACGCAGGAAGTCGTCGAGATAAAGAACGGCAAGAAGGTCAATGTCGCACGCAAGATCTTTCCGGGTTACGTGCTGGTCGAGATGGTCCTGAACCAGGACACTCTTCACACGATCAACGGAATCCAGGGCGTCATCAAGTTCGTGGGCCACAAGGACCGCGAGCCGCACGCCCTTCGACCCGACGAAGTGAACCGCCTGCTCGGCCTCGCCGAGGAAGAGGAGACGGTCGCTGCGAAGGAAGAGATCCCGTTCATGGTGGGTCAGGCGGTAGCGATAACGACAGGACCGTTCACGGATTTCAACGGGACTGTCGAAGAAGTGCTTTCGGAGAAGGGCAAGGTCCGGGTGTCGGTGTCGTTGTTCGGGCGACCGACGACGGTGGAGTTGGATTACCTGGATCTGAAGGGGTATTAGGATGGTAGGGGCGACGCATGCGTCGCCCGTAACACCGGATACATGGATAGCAGGGTATAGCAGCGTTTAGCAGGGGATAGCAGGATAGCGCGGCGCGATCAGCGTATCGGTCCGCCCAACCAGTCGGATACCACAACGACTCTAAACACACCGTGGGGGTTCGAAGCCCGCAGCGGATCGCGGGTGAAAACGTTTAAGGAGTATCATGGCAAAAAAGGTCATCGGATTCGTCAAGCTGCAGATCCCTGCAGGTAAAGCGAACCCGGCGCCCCCCGTCGGTACGGCTCTCGGACCGCAGGGAATCAACATCATGGCCTTCTGCAAAGAGTTCAACGCTCGGACGCAGGGACAGGATGCGATTCTCCCGGCAGAGATCACGATCTACGCGGACAAGTCCTTCACTTTCATTCTCAAGACGCCGCCCGCGGCGTTCCTGCTGAAGAGAGAAGCTGGTGTGGAGAAGGGCTCAGGTGCGCCGAATCGCAACAAGGTGGGATCTGTCACAAAGGCACAGGTGCGCAAGATCGCGGAGCTCAAGATGCCCGATCTCAACACTGAATCCATCGAGTCGGCAATGGCGATGATCGCCGGCGCCGCTCGCTCGATGGGTCTGGAGGTGCGCGACTGATGCGCAAGCACGGAAAGAAGTTCGTCAACTCCGCCAAGCGTGTGCAGGAAGGCCTGGCGTATGAGGCTACAAAGGCGCTCGAGCTCGTGAAGACGGGTGCGTTCGCCAAGTTCGACGAGACGGTCGAGGTTGCAGTCCGTCTGGGTGTCGACCCGCGTCACGCAGATCAGATCGTGCGTGGAACAGTCGTTCTACCAGCTGGTACCGGTAAGTCCGTACGCGTGCTCGTGATCGCCGTTGGCGACAAGGCACGTGAGGCGGAGGCTGCGGGCGCCGATTTCGTCGGCACCGAGTTTCTCCAGAAGATCAAGGACAACTGGCTCGATTTCGACGTGCTCATCGCGACCCCGGATCAGATGGGGCAGCTGGGCGCGCTCGGACGTGTGCTCGGACCGCGCGGACTTATGCCGAACCCCAAGGCGGGTACGGTGACGTTCGACGTGGGCCGCGCTGTGAAGGAAGTGAAGGCCGGTAAGATCGAGTTCCGCGTCGACAAGGGCGGGAATGTGCACGCAGCCATCGGGAAGGTCTCCTTCGCGCTGGACGCGCTGCAGACGAACTTCGCGGCATTCATGGATCAGATAGTTCGCTCCAAGCCGGCTGCGGCGAAGGGCGTGTATGTGCGGAACGTCGCGGTGTCCAGCACCATGGGCCCGGGCGTCACCGTAGACACCACGCCGTACCGCTAGGAGATAGACATCATGAAGAGAACCGAAAAGGAACAGCTCGTCACCGAGCTTACCGACAAGATCAAGGGCGCCTCGGCGGTGTATTACACCGACTTCACCGGATTGAACGTGAAGCGGATGACCGAGCTGCGCCGACGCCTGCGTCGTGCGGGCGTCGAGTACGTAGTCATCAAGAACACGTTGGCCCTGCGGGCGGTGAACGAGAGTGGTCTCGCCGGATCGCGGCTGCGTGGACCGACCGGAATCGTGGTGGGCAAGGACGCTGTAGCGGCGGCCAAGGTCCTCAGCGACTTCGCCAAGGAGAACGAGCAGAAGCCCGAAGTGAAGGGTGGCCTGCTCGACGGCCGCGCCATTCAGCCGGCGCAGGTGCAACAACTCGCATCACTCCCCTCGCGGGAGCAATTGCTGGCTGAACTCGGAGCCGGCCTCATGTCCCCTATGGCAGCCTTTGCGGGCGCCATGAACGGACTGTTGTACATGTTCGCAGGGGCGCTCGATGCGCTCAAGACTCAGCGCGAAGGCGCCTAACACACCACGGAGATTTACTACAATGGCTAACGCTACCTCTCTCAGCAAAGACGAAATCCTCGACGCGATCGGCAACATGACCGTGCTCGAGCTGTCCGAGCTCGTCGATGCATTCAAGACCAAGTTCAACGTAACGATTGCAGCCGCTCCAGTTGGCGCGGCTCCTGCAGCAGGTGGCGCCGGTGGCGCCGCTGCTCCGGCCGCCGAAGAGCAGACCGAGTTCACGGTCAACCTCAAGGAAGCCGGCGCGAAGAAGATTCAGGTCATCAAGGTCGTGCGCGAGCTCACCGGTCTTGGCCTCAAGGAAGCGAAGGATCTCGTCGACGGCGCACCGCAGGCTGTAAAGACCGGTGTGACCAAGGACGAGGCTGCCACAATGAAGGCGAAGCTGGAAGAGCAGGGTGCGGTTGTCGAGGTGAAGTAACCATCACAACTGAAGGTCCTGTAGTTCCCTAGCGCTCCAACCCGGATGCCACGAAAAAATCGTGGCATCCGGGGCGGAGCTGTTTGCGCCTGTGCCCAAAGGTGAATGTATGCCCCAAACGTTGAAGCAAATCTCGTTCGCAAAGTTGGAGACCGGCATGGAAATGCCGCATCTCCTGGATATCCAGGTGCAGGCCTTTCAGTCGCTGCTGCAACGCGACGCGGCCGAGCACGAGCGCGAAGACTTAGGTCTCGAACGCGTCTTCAAGGATCTCTTTCCAATCACCGACGTCCACGAGAATTTCTCGCTGGACTTCAAGAGCTACACGGTCGGCGAGCCGAAGTACTCCGTAGCGGAGTGCATCGAACGCGACATGACCTACAGCGCGCCGCTCAAGGCAACGCTCCAGCTCATAGTGTTCGAAGAGACCGCTGATGGCAAGCGGCCCAAGAATATTATCGAGAAGGAAGTGTACCTCGGCGAGCTGCCGCTCCTGACTTCGCTCGGAACGTTCGTGATCAACGGCGCCGAGCGCGTCATCGTGAGCCAGCTGCACCGCTCTCCGGGTGTGGTGTTCGAGGAAGCGACGCATCCAAACGGACAGCGTCTGATTTCCGCGCGCATCATCCCGTTCCGCGGATCGTGGGTCGAGTTCACCGTGGACATCCACGACGTGATCTACGTCCACATCGACAAGAAGAAGAAATTCCCGGCGACGGCTCTGCTGCGCGCGCTGGGGTACGGCTCCAACTCGGACATTCTGCGACTCTTCTTCGCCATTCGCGAGCTCGATCTCGTGAAGAAGCGCGAGAGCCGCATGGATCTTCGTGAGGTGGTCGGTGCGATCATCGCCGAGGACATCAATCTCGCCGGTGAAGCGTCCGATCCCGAGGCGCCCAAGCTCAAGACCAAGAAGGCCCGCGCGCAGCGCGAGCGTGATGAGTCCGAGCTGCTCGTCAAGGAAGGCGACGAGCTGACAGAAGAAGTGTTCAACCGCCTGCGTCGTCTCAACATCGAGACGGTCAAGGTGTTCGCGTCGTACACGCTGGTCGACGTCCGCGATGAGATGGACGCGGTCGAGCGCGGCGAGCGTCCGGCGCGCCGTACAATCGCAATTGACGCAGTCGACAACAAGACGGGTGAAGTGATCGCCGAAGCTGGCGAGCAGCTCACCGACGCCGTCGTGAAGCGGCTGCGCGACGCGGAGATCGGCAAGGTTTACGTGTTCGTCCCGTCGGGACGCGCGGAATCCACGCTGATCCGCAACACGCTGCTCAAGGATCCGACCAAGTCGGAAGACGAGGCACTCAAGCAGATCTATTCGCTGCTCCGGCCGGGCGATGCGCCCAACCGCGAGACGGCGCGAGACGCGCTCAACCGGCTCTTCTTCTCGCCCAAGCGTTACGATCTCGGCCGCGTAGGACGTTACAAGATCAATCAACGCCTGAACACCAATCGCCCGGCGGGCGAGACGGTGCTCACCAAGGAAGATTTCGTCGCCATCATCCGCTACCTCATCGAGCTGCACGAGGGACGGGGCGACGTGGACGATATCGATCACCTCGGCAACCGTCGTATCCGGTCGGTTGGAGAGCTGATCGCGAACCAGTTCAGTGTTGGTCTCTCACGCATGGCGCGCCTGGTCAAGGAGCGCATGTCGATCAATACCGATCCGGAAAAGATCTCGCTCGACGATCTCGTGAACGCGCGCACCGTCTCGGCGGTGATCCAGGCGTTCTTCGGGTCGTCGCAGTTGTCACAGTTCATGGATCAGACGAATCCGCTCGCCGAGCTGACGCACAAGCGTCGTCTTTCGGCGCTCGGACCGGGTGGTCTGACACGCGAGCGCGCAGGCTTCGAAGTGCGCGACGTGCACTACTCGCAGTACGGCCGCATGTGCCCGATCGAGACGCCTGAAGGTCCGAACATCGGACTCATCACGTCGCTCGCGACGTTTGCTCGCGTGAACGATCTCGGCTTCATCGAGACACCGTACTTCGTGGTGAAGAACGAGAAGGTTACCAGGGAAATCGCGTGGCTCGACGCCAACCGTGAGGAAGGTGCGATCATCGCGCAGGCAAATGCGGCGCTCAATCCGGACGGTTCGTTCATGGATGAGCTGGTGCTGTGCCGTCAGGGTGGCGACGTGCCACTCTCGGCGCCCGACCGTATCGATTACATGGACGTCGCGCCCGAGCAGCTCGTCTCGATCGCAGCGGCGCTCATTCCGTTCCTCGAGCACGACGACGCCAACCGCGCGTTGATGGGCTCGAACATGCAGCGTCAGGCAGTTCCTCTGCTCAATCCGCGTACGCCGATGTGCGGCACCGGACTGGAAGAGAAGGTCGCGCGCGATTCCGGCGCGGTCGTCATAGCGCTGCGTGCGGGTGTGGTGTCGAGCGTCACCGCCGACGAGATCGTCGTCGATGCGGACGAAGCTCAGCAGAAGAAGCACAGCGATCGGCCGCTCGCGCGTCTGACGCAGCACGACAGGTACAAGATCAAGAAGTACTGGCGCACCAACCAGGACACCGCGATCAATCAGCGACCGCTGGTATATCGCGGCCAGAAGGTTGCGGCCGGCGACGTACTCGCCGACGGTGCGTCCACGGAACAAGGCCAGCTCGCACTCGGTGCGAACGTCACGGTGGCGTTCATGCCGTGGTACGGACACAACTTCGAGGATGCCATCGTGTTGAGCGAGCGTCTGGTGAAGGACGACGTGTATTCGTCGATCCACATCCAGGAGCTCGAGCTGCACGTTCGCGACACGAAGCGTGGCCAGGAAGAAATCACGAAGGAAATTCCGAACGTCGCCGAGGAAGCGCTCACGGATCTGGATGAGCGCGGAATCGTCCGCATCGGTGCGCACGTCAAGCCAGGCGACATTCTCGTCGGCAAGATCACGCCGAAGGGCGAGACGGAGCTGTCTCCGGAAGAGAAGCTTCTGACCGCAATCTTCGGTGAGAAGGCGAAGGATGTGAAGGACTCCTCGCTCAAGGTGCCGCCAGGAATGGAAGGCGTCGTCATCGACGTCAAGATCTTCTCGCGTGTCGAAGATCAGGTCGTCGAGAAGGATCGCGGCGAGCGCATCGGAGAGATCCGGCGCGTTGAAGGTCTCGAGAAGATTCGCGTGAACGCCGTCCGTGACGGCGAGCTGCTGGATCTGCTCGCAGGCCAGACGGTCGCGCTCGCACTCAAGTCGGGTACGGTGGAAGAGGCGATTCCGCAGGGAACGCGTCTCACGCCTGAAGTGCTCGATGAAGTCAACTTCGCCGCCCTCGATCTCAAGACGCTTCGCGTCGAGGACAAGGACGTGAACGAGCGTATGCGCGTCATCATCGACGCCGCAAACGACGAGAAGGCGAAGCTCGAAGAGAAGGCTGAAGAGCGGATCGACCGTGTGTTGCAGCCGGATGAGCTGCCACCGGGCGTGATCCAGCTCGTGAAGGTTTACATGGCCGAGAAGCGCAAGATCTCGGTTGGTGACAAGATGGCCGGCCGACACGGCAACAAGGGTATCGTTGCTCGTATCGTGCCTGAGGAGGATATGCCGTTCCTCCCCGACGGACGGCCAGTGGACATCGTTCTGAACCCGCTCGGCGTTCCGAGCCGTATGAACGTCGGACAGATTCTCGAGACCCACCTCGGGTGGGCCGCGAAGCTGCTCGGATTCTACGCCAAGACACCGGTGTTCCAGGGTGCGAACGAGCGCGAGATCGGCATGCTGCTCAAGCTTGCCGCGCTCACGTGGGTGCGTGACGCTCTGCAGCTGGGTGGCACGAACTTCAGGATGACGGACGAGGAAGTGCGCGTCCTGTTGAACGACATCAAGCCGGAAAGCTCGGAAGCCACACGTACAGAGCTGCTGTCCGATGCAACGCTCAACGATCTCGGAGCGAAGGGTCGTGGCGCTGGAACGAAGGCGATCTATGCTCGCGTTCGTGACTTCGTCGCTGCCACAACGAAGGATCTGGTTGCGCGTGAGGAGGCCGAGTTGGAGACTCAGCTCGCCTTCCACAAGGCCGCGATGGAGGATGAAGAGTACACGCAGTTGCATCGCGAATCGTTCGAAGCGCAGCTGAAGGGTCTGGAGAAGCAGCGCGCAGCAGGCGCGACGTCGTTGCTCCGCAGTCAGGAGCTTCCGGCGCTCGCGAGCACGATCGAGTCCAAGGATTTCGACGTCGATGCGGCTGCGACTGAGCTGATTCGCCTGGCAGGCATCACGCCTGGCGGAAAGGTTCGTCTGCGCGATGGACGTAGCGGTGAGACGTTCAACTCGCCGGTTACGGTTGGAACGATATACATGCTCAAGCTGTCGCACCTTGTCGACGACAAGATTCACGCGCGCAGCATCGGGCCGTACTCATTGGTGACGCAGCAGCCACTGGCCGGCAAGGCTCAGTTCGGCGGCCAGCGTTTCGGAGAGATGGAAGTGTGGGCGCTGGAAGCGTACGGTGCCGCGCACACCCTGCAGGAGATCCTCACGGTCAAGTCGGACGACGTGAACGGTCGTAGCAAGGTTTATGAAGCAATTGTGAAGGGACAGAACCTGCCGGAGCCGGGAACGCCAGAGTCGTTCAACGTTCTCGTGCAGGAGCTGAAGGCGCTTGGCATCCACGTACGAATGGGTGCCAACGAATCCGGGTTCGCCGCCCGGATGAACGCCGAGCGTGACGGCCTCATCGCCGCTGAGAGCAATGGCAGCGGCAACGGGAGCGGGGAGTAAACTATGATTGATTTTCGCAATTCGCGCGAGACACGCGCGTCGGCGTTTGACTACATCCAGGTCCGGATCGCCTCGCCCGAGGAGATCCGTGGACCCAAGGATCCCAAGGAGCGCGAGCGGCTTGCAATGGCCGGCCTGCGCGACTGGTGGTCCTGGGGCGAAGTTCTCAAGCCTGAGACGATCAACTACCGGTCGTTCAAGCCTGAGAAGGACGGCCTGTTCTGCGAGCGCATTTTTGGTCCCGTAAAGGACTGGGAATGCCATTGCGGCAAGTACAAGAGGATCCGCTATCGCGGCGTGATCTGCGACCGTTGCGGCGTCGAAGTAACCCTGTCTCGCGTTCGTCGCGAGCGCATGGGTCACATCGAGCTCGCCGTTCCCGTCGCGCACATCTGGTTCTTCAAGACGCTGCCGTCGCCGATGGGAAACCTCGTCGATCTGACGCTGCGCGATCTCGAAAAGGTCATCTACTACTCGAACTACGTCGTCATCGATCCGGGCCAGCAGGAAGTGCGTCCGAATCAGCTGCTCGACGAGGAAGAGTTTCTCACACTCAAGACGAAGGCGCGCGAGGAGAACGACGCTGCATTCCTCGCCGACATCGGAGCACCCGCCGTCCGTGAGCTTCTGCGCCGTCTCGACGTTGACAGCCTCGCAACGACGTTGCGCGACGATCTCGTCGACGAGAATTCGCAGCATCGCAAGAAGCAGCTTCTCAAGCGTCTCAAGATCGTCGACGCGTTCCGCAATTCCGGTGACACGGGCGAGCCTCGCAACAAGCCCGAGTGGATGATCATGGACGTGGTTCCGGTAATTCCTCCGGATCTCCGCCCGCTCGTTCCGCTCGATGGTGGCCGCTTCGCGACTTCGGATCTGAACGATCTGTATCGCCGCGTCATCAACCGCAATAACCGCCTCGTCAAGCTCATCGCTCACCGTGCGCCGGAAGTCATCCTGCGCAACGAGAAGCGCATGCTTCAGGAAGCGGTGGATGCACTGTTCGACAATGGTCGTCGCTCCAAGGCGATCCGTGGCCGCGGCAAGCGTCCTCTCAAGTCGCTGTCCGACATGCTCAAGGGCAAGCAGGGCCGGTTCCGTCAGAACCTGCTCGGCAAGCGCGTCGACTATTCGGGTCGTTCGGTGATCGTCGTTGGTCCGGAGCTCAAGCTTCACCAGTGCGGTCTGCCGAAGGCGATGGCGCTTGAATTGTTCAAGCCGTTCATCATTCACAAGCTCGTCGAGAAGGGAATCGCCGAGACGGTCAAGCGCGCCAAGAAGATCGTGGAGAAGGAATCACCCGAGGTGTACGAGATCCTCGAGGAGATAATCCGCGACCATCCGGTGATGCTGAACCGTGCGCCGACGCTGCACAGACTCGGTATCCAGGCTTTCGAGCCGGTGCTGGTGGAAGGCAAGGCGATTCGTATTCACCCGCTCGTCTGCGCCGCGTTCAACGCGGACTTCGACGGCGATCAGATGGCAGTGCACGTGCCGCTCTCGTTCGAGGCGCAGCTCGAGTGCCGTCTGCTGATGCTTTCGAGCAACAACATTCTCAAGCCGTCCGACGGACGCCCGGTCGCAGAGCCCAGCCAGGACATCGTGCTCGGCTGCTACTTCGCGACCAAGGCGCCGCCGAATTTCGAGAACATTCGCGATACCGCGAAGACGTTCTCGAACATCTCGGAAGTCGAGATGGCGATGTCGCGTGCCCGCGTGCAGTACAGCACGCCCATCCTTTACTGGGTGGACGACAAGGACGGCGCGCGCTGGGAGTACACGACGGCAGGTCGCGCGATGTTCAACGCGATCGTTCCGCCGGAGCTTGGCTTCCAGAACAAGGACATGAAGAAGAAGGCTCTTGGCGAGCTTGTCTTCCAGTCGTACCGTCAGGCCGGGCTGAGCACCACGGTGCAACTGCTCGATCGTCTGAAGGAGTTCGGTTTCCGCAACGCAACGCGCGGCGGTGTATCGATCGGCATCGAAGACCTGCACATTCCGGCCGAGAAGGAGACGTTGCTGCGCGAAGCCGAGCAGCGCGTCGAGCGGTTCGAGCGTGCTTATCAGACTGGTAACATCACGAACGGCGAGCGCTACAACAAGGTCATCGACACCTGGACGCACGCGAACAACGATGTCGCGGACGCGATGGTGAAGGCGATGCGCGAGTCACATCAGGGCTTCAACCCTGTGTTCATGATGTTCGATTCCGGCTCGCGCGGTTCGCGCGACCAGATCCGTCAGCTCGCCGGTATGCGCGGACTGATGGCCAAGCCGCAGAAGAAGCTGACAGGTGGAATAGGCGAGATCATCGAAAGCCCGATCAAGTCCAACTTCCGTGAAGGACTGTCGGTGCTGGAGTACTTCATCTCGACGCACGGCGCACGAAAGGGTCTCGCGGATACGGCGCTCAAGACGGCCGACGCAGGATACCTCACGCGTCGTCTGGTGGACGTCGCGCAGGATGTGACGATCACCGAAGAGGATTGCGGAACCGTACACGGACTCGAAGTCGGCGCTCTCAAGGAAGGCGAGGACGTCATCGAGCCGCTGTCGGAGCGCATCGTCGGAACTGTCGCGGCGGAGGACGTGTTCGATCCGCAGGAGCGCGACGCGAGCAATCGCTCCACGCTGCTCGTCGAAGCAGGTCAGCTCATCAGTGAAGAGACGGCACGTGCAATCGAGGATTCCGGACTGGAGACGGTCAAGATTCGCTCGGTGCTCACGTGTGAAGCAAAACGTGGTCTGTGTCAGATGTGTTACGGTCGCAACCTCGCCACCATGGGTATGGTGGACAAGGGCGAGGCCGTCGGCATCATCGCGGCGCAGTCGATCGGCGAGCCGGGCACGCAGCTAACGCTGCGCACGTTCCACATCGGTGGAACGGCCGCACGTATCGCAGAGCAGACAGCACGCAAGAGCAAGGTGGCCGGTGTCGTCGAGTACGGCGATCGCCTCGTCACGGTTACAAATACCGAAGGCGGCAAGATCGTCACGTCGTACGAAGGTGAGCTCACCATTCGCGCGTCGGGCGATCGCTCGACGGGTGTCGGCGCACGCCTTCAGGTGCCGCTTGGCGCCACGATGATGGTGAAGGACGGCGACGAGGTGAAGAAGGACCAGGTGATCTTCACCTGGGATCCGTACACCACGCCAATCATCGCCGACGTCGAAGGTGCCGTGAAGTTCGTCGACCTCGTCGAAGAGGAGTCGGTGTCCGAGGAGCTCGACGAGCTCACCGGTCTACGCCAGCGCGTCGTCATCGAGGATCGTGAAAAGAAGCTGCATCCGCACATCGAGATCTGGAACGTCAAGGGCGGCAAGGATCAGCGCGTCCGCGACTTCGTGATCCCGGTTGGCGCTCAGTTGATCATCAACGATGGCGACCAGGTCACGCCTGGTACGATCATCGCCAAGATCAGCCGCGAAGCGTACAAGACTCGCGACATCACGGGCGGTCTGCCGCGTGTCGCAGAATTGTTCGAAGCGCGCAAGCCCAAGGACCCTGCCACGATCTCCGAGATCGACGGCGTGGTTCGCTTCGGCGACATCAAGCGCGGCAAGCGCGAGATCTTCGTGCAGCCGATGCGTGTCGAGAACGGCGTTTCGGTCACGGACGACGCTGTCGAGGCGCAGGTGTACGAGGTCGCGGCAGGCAAGCACCTGCGAGTGCACGAGGGAGACCGAGTGCGCGCTGGTGATCGTCTGTCGGAAGGTCCGGTCAATCCGCACGACATTCTGCGGATCAAGGGACCGCGCGCGGTGCAGGAATATCTGCTGAACGAAGTGCAGGAAGTGTATCGCCTGCAGGGTGTGAAGATCAGCGACAAGCACATCGGCGTGATCGTTCGCCAGATGCTGCAGAAGGAGCGTGTGCTCGATTCCGGGGAGACGGAATACCTGGAAGCCGAGCATGTCGATCGGACGATGTTCCGCGAGACGAACGCGCGCGCCGAGAAGAAGGGGAAGAAGCCGGCCACGTCGGAGCCTCTGCTCCTTGGTATCACCAAGGCGTCGTTGACTACGCAGTCGTTCATCTCCGCAGCTTCATTCCAGGAGACGACCCGAGTGCTGACGGATGCAGCTATCCGCGGCGCCAAGGACGACCTCATGGGCCTGAAGGAGAACATCATCATCGGCCACCTGATTCCGGCCGGTACTGGCGTCTATCGCTATCAGGAAGTGGACATCGAAGGCGTGTCGGTGCCAGCACCGATCGTCGAGGAGCCACCCGAGCCGACGATGGAGGAGATTCTCGCCGCTGGTGACGAGGACGAGGATTTCCGTCCGGGCAAGGCAGGAGCCGCGGCAGGTGCAGCGGCGAGCCCTCCGGGGATTGCCAAGCTGCTCGGTGATCTCGAGTAGCACGGGGCGACACGAGTGACGCAAAAGGCGCATCCAATCTGGATGCGCCTTTTGTCTTTCACTCCAGAACTTCCGGTCGGCCGAACAGAAGTTGTATCATCGGGTCCGCTTCGGGCGATGCGAGCACATACACGTGATCACCGGGTCGCAACTCGGTCGCGCCCTCGGCGACCAGCAATGCGGTGCCTCGAACGATCATCGTGACAGCGGCGCCGTCCGGAAACGGGACTTGGGATAGTGGAACACCGCACACGGGCAATGCCCTGTCCACGAAATACGATCTGAGCGAGCTCTGCATCGGCTCGCTCGATTCGATCACGATCGTCGCCGCCGCCTCGGGCGTCGCCGCTCCCACCACACCCAGCTTGCGTGCGAGCCACGCCACGATCGTGCCTGGCATCAGTGTGTTGAGCACGACGATGAAGAACACCACGTCGAAGATGCGGCGCGCGCCGGGAATGCCGGCCATTACGGGGATAGTTGCAAGCACGACAGGAACCGCGCCGCGCAGTCCCACGATGCCGATGAACGTCGTTTCGCGGAGCGAGTAGCGAAACGGTGCGAGACACAGCGCAACGGCGGCCGGGCGCGCGACCAGCGTGAGCACGAGTGCGAGCCCGAGGCCCGGCAGTGCTGCGGCTGCAAGACGCGAGGGAAATGCTAGCAGCCCGAGCACGAGGAACATCCCGATCTGCGCCAGCCACGCGAACGCATCGTGCACGCGAAGAATTGCCGGCCGGTGTGGCAATTGCGTGGCGCCTGCGATCACGACACCCGCGACATAGACTGCCATGAAGCCGCTTCCGTGCAGCAGCGTGGTAACGCCAAAAACCGTCATCGCTATGGCGAGCGTCAGCACGGGATAGAGACCGGCAGACTCGAGGCGTACCTCAGTTATGAGTTTTGTCGACGCCTTGCCGGCGAGCCACCCTGCGACGCCGCCAACCACGATCTCGAATGTTGCGGTGAGTGGGAGTGTCCAGACGCTTCCGCCATTTTCGATCGTGCGATACAACACGAACGTCGTGAGCGATATCGTGAGGAGGATCGCAATGGGATCGTTGAGTCCGGACTCCGCTTCCAGCAACCGGCCGACGCGTGATTTGAGCGAAGTGCCGCTGCCGCGCAGCGTCGCGAACACCGCAGCTGCATCAGTCGATGAAACCACTGCGCCGATGAGCAGCGCGATCGGCCAGTCGAGGCCGCCGGCAAGATGCGCGAACGCTGCGAGTAGTCCAGCTGTTGCAACCACACCGACTGTCGCGAGCAGAAGGGCCGGCGCGGCAACCGGACGCAGCGACGACGGCGGCGTGTTGAGCCCGCCATCGAAGAGGATGAGCACCAGTGCGACGACGCCCGCGCGGAACGCGAAGCTGTAGTTCTCGAACGCAATGTGGCCGAGTCCTTCGGACCCGGCCAGAAGTCCCACCGCGATGAAGCCAAGTGCGATTGGAATCCCGATGCGTCCCGTGAGGCGAGTCAGAACAACGGAACCGCCCAGCAGAATGCCGACCGTCGCAAGTATCGCCGCGATCGCGATCGGTGCGTTCACGGGATTCGCGGCACGGCTGGCGAACGCCGCCCTGCGCAGGTCACATCACGCAAGGGCGACGTCCGCCGTTTCACTGCCGATCAGCGCCAGCCTGTCATCGGAAATCCTGATGCTTGTCTGGGCCATGGCGCAGTGTCAGAAGGGTGCCGATCACGACGAGCGCGATCGCAGGGTAGAATGCCATGGTACGTTGTTCCTGGGGGAGCAGCAATGCAAGAAGCATCACTCCGAGGCCGAGGAAGACGGCTGCAAGTCCTGGCTCGCGCCGGAACCAGCTTCGTCGTACGGGTTGAGCATCACCGGAGCGGCGTTCGGCCGCCGTATATGAATTTTCGGGCATGTTGGGATTGACGGATAGGGGCGCGAGGCCCCCTTCCGTCGATCCCGACGGTCAGGCAGGCCGCGCCAATGAATTCGTGAAAGGCGACATGTCGAGGTGCTGAGGAGGTCCGGTTGCGCGATATCCTCGCCTGATAGGTTGGATACGCGCGTGGTGGGCAGCGGCGGACTGTCCGCGCCCGGTCTCCTGCTCCGGAACGATGAGCACCAGTGCGGCGAACGCGGTGCCGTGCTGTCTAGCAGCATGTGGCGCTACCCCGCGTGTGGCCGGTGCGAGAACGACCGGGGCTGGCGCCGCCCAGGCCGGATCTGCGGCTGGAGCCTCGTGGCTGGAATCAGAGGCTGAGAGGCCGATCGCAAATACAGATGTGTGTTCATGCGCCGGCGCGTTCTGCCCAACGGCCGCGAAGCTGGAGCGAGCTCCGGTCGCAGTGAAAAGGCAGAGAAGCAGGGTTACGAGACGCCGCATGATACCTTCAATCTAACCGGACGGGGCAATATCTAGAAACCGGATGAGCCTGCCGGGTTGCTGCAGCGGGCTCCGCCCTCTAGATTATCCAGGCTGTGGCCACTCCGTTGTGGAGGGCCTTTCCTTGTCGATCCATGGTAAATGCCGACAATCAATCAGCTGGTCCGCCAGAGCCGCAGCGATGTGGCCAAGAAAGAAAAGGCGCCAGCGCTCAAGTCCAATCCCCAGAAGCGTGGCGTGTGCACTCGCGTGTACACCACCACCCCCAAGAAGCCTAACTCCGCCCTCCGCAAGGTTGCGCGCGTTCGTCTCACAAACGGCTTCGAAGTCACCGCATATATCCCGGGCGAGGGTCACAACCTGCAGGAGCACTCGATCGTGCTCATTCGCGGTGGTCGTGTGAAGGACCTGCCTGGCGTTCGTTACCACATCGTGCGCGGCACTCTCGACGCCTCTGGCGTCAATGGCCGCAACCGCAGCCGCTCGAAGTACGGGACCAAGAAGCCGAAGGCCGGCGGAAAGGCCGCACCGACCAAGGGGAAGAAGTAAATGAGCCGTCGCAAAAAGTCAGTCAAGCGCACCATCCTTCCGGATTCGCGCTATGACAGCCAGACCGTGGCGAAGTTCATCAACGTCATGATGTATCAGGGCAAGAAGAGCACGGCCGAGCGCATCTTCAACGACGCAATGGATAGCGTCGAGGCGAAGACGGCTCAGCCCGGCGTCACGGTCTTCAAGCAGGCGATCGCCAACCTCAAGCCGATGGTCGAAGTGAAGAGCCGTCGCGTCGGCGGCGCCACCTACCAGGTTCCAGTCGAAGTCCGTCCCGAGCGCCGCACGGCACTCGCGATGCGCTGGTTGATCCTCTACTCACGCGGCCGCAACGAGAAGTCGATGGCCGACAAGCTCGCAGCCGAAGTCATCGCGGCCAGCAAGGGCGAGGGCAACGCCGTGAAGAAGAAGGAAGACACCCACAGAATGGCGGAAGCCAACAAGGCGTTCGCGCATTATCGCTGGTAGCAGTCGCAGACGTCTGTAAACATGAATCCCGCCTCGTCATCTGCACGAGGCGGGATTTTGTTTGTCATCCGCGTTAGTGTCCCGTCGTGAGTGCGCGCACACGCTGTCTAATTGCCGCCATTCGCGGACGAAACTCCGGATCCGCGTTGCGCCACGCTGCGAGCACGCGCCGGTAGTGGCTGACCGCGCTGTCTGGCTCGCCTGCGCGATCGAACGCCTGGCCCAGCATCGCTTCGAGATCCGTCTGCGTGAGATAGTAATTCGACGCTTCGAGTGATCCGTGCAGCGGTGCCTGCAACACCGCGATCGCATCCCGCGGCCGTCCCTCCGCGATGAGCACCTTGCCCAGCTCGAGATTCACGCCATTGTATCCGTCGATGGGTGACACCATCGCGTCACGAAACTCGCGCTCGGCAGCGACGTTGTTTCCGCGCGCTTCGAGGAGAAGTCCACGAACATAGTGGTGTAGTACACGATCACGGAAGAACGCGCTCTGTCTGGCCCATAGCGCGACGCTATCGGCGAGCGAGGCGAGTCGCGTGGTGTCGTGTGCCGCAGCGAGCGCCGTGGCAACGTGCGTCGTCATCCAGATCCGGTGACGCGCGAGGAGGCCGGGTGCTTCCCTGGTGAACCCGGGCGAGGACTGCCACTCGTAATTGGAGATCGAGTCGAACTGCGCGGCTGCAAGCTCGAAGTGTCCCATCTCGAAATTCACCTGTGCGACCGCCAGAGCATCCAGGGAGCGCGGCGTACTGAAACCCGGCGGCTCGTCCGCGCTGGTGCTCACCATCTGCTCGGCGATGGCAAGTGCTTCGTGCAGACGCCCCTGATGCCGGAGGCTGATGATGAGCCACCACAGTGCGTCACTTCGCCGCGCCGCGTTGGCATCCTGTGCCTGCGCGCTCAACAGCTGATCCGCAACGGCGAACTGACCTGCACCGATTGCGATCGTCGCGCGCGTTATGACGTCGCCAGCGGGATCGGATGACAGTCGCTCGGCAGTGTGCTCGGCGGCGAGCGCGCTGTCGTAACGATTCTCGCGTGCGAGCATCGACGCGAGGTACCACCATGGTTCCTGCGTGTTCGGCTGCATGCGGGTCCAGTCTCGCGCCACTCGCTCGGTCGCGCCCATCGAGTCCGCGCCAATGTACGATGCGATCGCGAGCTCCAGCGCGTCACACGCACGACACCACGGACTCCGTCCAGCCAGACTGAGAGAGTCCATGTGGATCACGCGCTGGAGATGCGGAATGGCGCCGAGGAAGTCGCCACTCCAGCCGAGTGCGCGGCCGAGCGCCAGTTCGGCGTCCGGATCACCAGGGTAGCCCGCTACCAGCGACTCGGCGACTGCGAGCTGTGCTGGATCGTTGGTGGCGTATGCCCATGTCTGCCGAATGATCAATCGCTCACGATCTGGAGCGTGACTGGCAAGACGAAGCGCGAGCGCAAGATCGCGTCGTGCGGCGAGTCCATCGGTCTGTTCCTCGCCGACACCTGCGTAATACGCCGCCATCGCAAACGTTGAATCCTCGTCCAGTGCCGCGTGAAACAACCTGACAGCGGCCGGCACTTCGCGACTGTAGAACGTACGCAGTCCCTCTTCATAGAGACGCTGTGCCGTCAGTGACGTCGTTGTCACACCGGTCAGGGGTCTCGTCGGTGCGCGAAGTCCGAAATCGGTTGCAATCTGCGCGGTCGCACGATCCGCAAGTTCCACGACGGTACTTGCGTGGAAGGTCCGCATTCCGTGAGTTATGCCCGTCGCAAGATCGACGCGGCGAACGTCGAGGCGGATCGTGCTGTCCGCGGCGCGCGACAGCACCGCTTCTATGAGCTGCGTTGCACCAGCGCGTCGTGCAGCGTCGGAGATCGCCGATGGCGTCTCGTCACGCGCACCGAGCTGACCAAGCACGTCATACAGCCTGGCGCGACTTATTACTCCGAGGTGCGGGACGCGCGCGAGATGGGTCGCCAGCAATTCCGCAAAAGTTCGCGTGATCGCCCCCGTATCGGCGCCACTGGGATCCTGAATCCATCCCACCGCCACTATCGGCGGCGGATCCGCGCGCCGGAAGTATCGCGTCGCCAGGACGGCGACTGGAATGAGGATGATGAACGGGAGCGCGAGGTATGCGCGGTCACGAAGGACCGTGCGTCGCATGCCGGCTGGCGCGACCGAATCACGCACCGGCGTGATTGGCGCCACCGGGGCCGGTGCGGTTCTGTGCGACAGCTCGCGTGGCTGTGTGAGGTCAGCGTCGTCACTCGTGTGTTCGTTCCTTTTTGCCGACGCCCATGCGACCGCTCGCGATGGTTCCGTGCGGTTCCGCACCGCTTCGATCAGCGCACGGGTCTCAGCCGATGGCTCAGCGGCGAACTCGGTGGCAAGGGATGTTGCGAAGTCTGCGTACGCCCGCAGCGCACCGGCCCGGTCACCCTGACTATCCAGCAGGCGGATGAGACGCTGCAGCGACCGCTCGTCGTCCGGATCGAGCCGGCTCGCGTATCGGCCCCAGTGGGCGGCCTCGCTCGAGCTGCCGCGACTCGCAGCCTCGTCAGCTAGCGTCCATGCGGCGTTGGTTGCGATTTGCCGCAACTCATCCCGTGTCGAATAGAGCCAGTGCTCGAAAGCCGGCGATGGCTCGTCCACGAAGAATCCAGCGAGAAAGTCGCCATGATACAGCGCCAGGGCGTCTTCGAGGCGGCCCCGCTCGTAGAGATCCATGAAGGCGGAAACGTCACACCGGAATACCGACGGGTCGATGCCGATCTCGTCGGCTCCGCGGTTGGCGACCACCTGTTCGCCCAGCGAGTGACGGAGAAAATAGAGAGACTGGCGCAGCGCCTGGCGAGCCTGTGCCTGGCTGAGTTCCGGCCAGAAGAGTCCGAACAGCCGGTCGCGGCGCTGAAAGCCACGCGGCGATTCGACGGCGAGATAGCACAGGAGTGCCAGCCGCTTGGGTTGGGTAAGCACCGATCGCAGCTCACCGCCCTCAGATCCACGCAACGCGAGCGCGCCCAACGTATCAAGGCGAATCATTGTCAGCCTTAGACGAGGCCTTACCGCACGCTGAATATGGTATTCGCCAGCGTAACTCGGCAAGTGACGGTCTCGTGACGGCCGCGTCACGGAGGCGCATTTTGATGTCGCGATTCAATAACCGCCGCGCTGGCGTCACCTTCCCGAGCGGATTCAGACGGCCTGCGGACAAGTTCCATGGAGGCAAGAGTGAGCAACGGATTTCGAAGACTGGGCGTTGTCATGAGCCTGACTCTGGCCGTGACTTCGCTTGCGGCGAGCTCGGCGGGCGCCCAGGAGTTCTCCGCCGACGTCGTCACAACACCGGCGAATGGCACGAACACCTCCCGAGTCTACGTCGGGAGGACAAAGATGCGGATCCAGACGCTCCAGAACGGCCAGCCGGAGGCGAGTGTGATCTGGGACGCCAGCCAGAAATCGACCGTGATCGTGATGGACCAGAACCGCTCGTACATCGGCGGCAGCAACTCCCCGATAGTGAACGCCGCGTTGAGCTCGTCGGGGGCGCCGACGCTCCTGCGCCTGTTTGCGCCTGCCACGAGCGATCCGTGCAGCACCTGGAACAGCGCGGTCCTGCGCTTTCAGGACAGCACGCACAAGGCGCCACACTTCGCCTGCCAGAGCGCGGGCTCCGACGTCGTGAACGGCCGTCCTGCTCAGAAGTGGGCGGTCACGACCACCGAGGCGAACGGCACCACCGAGTCAGGCTACGCATGGATTGACAGCAAGCTTCATGTCGTCAGCAGGTCGCAGGACAAGAACAGCGAGATGGAGCTCAAGAATGTGCAGGAAGGGCCCCAGCCGGACGCTGTATTCCAGATTCCCGCTGGTTATCACCAGATCGATGAGAGCGCGCTGCTCATGCAGCTGAAAGGCGGCAGCACTGCGATTGCCGACATGTTCGGGGCGGCTGCAAAGGACGTCGGGAACAATGCCGCAACCTCCACAGCTGCAGCGGCCAAGCAGAAGGCAAACGACGCGGTGAAGAAGACGATCAAGAGCGTGTTTCACTTTCCGTGATTCCGGGACTGTTCCGCTTCCGTACCGTTACGGAGCGGAGCAGCGCTGGCGGGACGGTTTTCGTACTTTATGGATGGAGGCAGGCCATCCATAACGCCGATCCCGATTCGCCATGCTCAGTCGTATGATTCGCAATGCTGTTACGGGTGGTACGTGCGCGTTGTCGGTCCTCATGCCGGCGCCACGCACGTATCATCCGCCGCCGATCAAGCACGTATTCATCATCGTTCTGGAAAACCAGTCTTTCGAAACCACGTTCGGCGCGGACACCCAGATCCCGTACCTGGCCGACAGCATGACGAAGGCCGGCGCATTCCTCCGTCAGTACTACGGAACCGGCCACCTGAGTCTCGACAACTACATAACGATGATTTCAGGGCTCGCGCCGAATCCTGCTACACAGGCCGACTGCGGCCGTTACGTGGAATTCGTCGAGACCGGGATGGCACCCGGCGGCCAACCCATCGGGCTCGGCTGCGTCTATCCGGCGCACGTTCAGACGATCGCGAATCAGCTGTCCGCGCGACATCTGAAGTGGAGAGCGTACATGGAAGACATGGGCAACGACACGACGCGTGAAGCGCGCGCCTGTGGACACGCCGTAATCGGCCAACGCGATCCGACGGAGCGTGCCACGCCGACCGATCAGTATGCGGCGAAGCACAATCCCTTCATGTATTTCCATTCGATCATCGACGACACTGTATCCTGTCAGCGCAATGTCGTGCCGCTTACCGCGCTCAGCGCAGATTTGAGCTCGGCACGTCGGACGCCGAGCTACAGCTTCATCTCACCCAGTCTCTGTCACGACGGACACGATCGCCCGTGCAAGAACGGCGAGCCGGGCGGATTGGTCTCGGCCAATGAATTTCTGAAGCACTGGGTACCGATCATTACGCACTCACCGGCATTTCGCGACGGCGGATTGCTCATCGTGACATTCGACGAGGCGGCGAGCGCGGATGCGTCCGCTTGCTGCAACGAGCCGTCCGGCCCAAATACGAATCTTCCCGGCGCTCACGGTCCGGGCGGTGGTCGCATCGGCGCCGTGTTGATGTCGCAGTTCATCAAGCCAGGTACGGTATCGGATGTGCCGTACAACCATTATTCCATGCTTCGCAGTGTCGAGGATCTGTTCGGCCTCGAGCACCTCGGGTACGCCGGCGAAAAGGGCCTCGCCAGCTTCGGCCCGGACGTCTACCGCAAGACCAGGGCGGGCAGGTAATTGCCGTTAACAATCGATGGACCGCCAGGTCTTACAGAGTGTACCATTTATTCACATATACCTCTCAACCGGAGACTGCGGTGAACGAAATGCCACGACACGATTCGCACGTGGCGGCCCGGGGAAGCAGCTGGCTCGGGATCGCCCGCAGAATCCCCGCTTTCCGCGTCCTGGGTGCCGCGGCACTGGTCGCAGGAATCACGTCGACCGCAACGGCTCAGAGCTCGGGAAACGGCTTTCTGTTCGAACAACCGGCCGGTAGCCTGACGCTCAGCGGCGGATACGCGCACGCCAGTGCCGGCAGCGATATTTTCTCGTTCACCACCAACCAGTTATCGGTCAACAAGAGCGATTTCAGTGGGATGACCGTGGGTGCCGACCTCGCAATACGTGTCGCCCCGCGTTTCGACATCGTGCTCGGCACATCGTATTCCGGCACATCCACTCCATCGAGCTATCGGCATCTTGTCGACCAGAACAATCAGGAGATCACGCAGACTACCGACTTCCGGCGCGTTCCTGTGATGGTGAGCCTCAAGGCCTATCTCGCGGATCGTGGTCGATCCGTCGGCCGGTTCGCGTGGGTGCCGTCGCGCTTTGCCCCCTACGTCGGAGTTGGTGGTGGTGCGATGTGGTACAGATTCCGTCAGCACGGCGACTTCGTCGATGCGAACACCAGCAACGTCTTCACCAGCGATCTGAATTCATCCAACTGGGCGCCGGCGGCACAGGGACTCGCCGGTCTTGATTTCACCGTCACGCCACACCTCGCGCTCACGGGTGAAGCGAAGTACATCTGGGCGCACGGCAAGTTGAGCGACAGCTTTTCGGGCTTCGACAATATCGACCTCTCCGGTCTGTCGACGACGATCGGCTTAACCTTCAGGTACTGACAGGAGCCGGCATGCGCAGTCACAAGTACGTTCTCAGGCACACTCGGTTGGCAACCGTCGTCGCTGCCGTAGCGTTCGTCGTTGGTGCTCCGTCCACGGGCTGGGCGCAACAGACGCAGCAGGTGTCGCAGACGGCGCAGCTCGATGCGCGGTGGCAGCCGTGGATAGGTTGCTGGCGTCCCGCCGCTCCTCCCTCGACCGATCCCATCTCTTACTCCACGCCGCCGCGCAGCAGCGATGCTCCGCTCGTATGCGTTGTTCCTGCGAGTGATGGCAACACGTCGTCGAGCGTCAACGTCGTCACCGTAAAGGACGGCAAGATCGTTTCGCGCGATACGATCGTTGCAACGGGTAACAACATCGCACGCAGCAAGGATGGCTGCGACGGAACCGAGCGCGCGAAGTGGTCGGCGGATGGTCACCGCCTCTACGTCAGCTCGGATTTCACCTGCCCGGGCGGATTGAAGCGCACGTCGTCGGGACTGTTCGCGATTTCGCCGCAGGGTCAGTGGGTCAATGTCCAGAGCGTGAACGCGAGCGGAACTACCGCAGTGCGCACGTTGCGCTACAGCGATGCCGGAGTGCCGAGCACTTTGCCGTCCGAGATATCGGGTGCACTTGCGAATCAGACACTTGCTGTGAGCACAGCGCGCGCAGCCGCTGGTGAGACACTTTCCATCGCCGCCATCGTCGACGCGTCGCACAACGCTGATTCGTCCGCGGTTGCAGCGTGGTTGATCGACCGCGGTCAGGGATTCAACGTCGACGCCAAGCAGCTCGTCGCGTTGTCGGATGCAGGCCTCCCGGGCAACGTCACCGACGCAATGGTGGCGCTGTCGTATCCCAAGGCGTTTGCGCTCAGCCGGCCCGAAAATGTGGAAGGCCCTGTTACGGGTGAGAACGTCGCCGGCGCCGAGCTGGAGCGCGCCAAGGCTCCCAACGTTGCCGTAATTATGGCGCCCACTTATGCGCCGTTCAGTTATGCACCGTTCGGCTTCAGCCCATACGACTATTACGGTTACGGTTACTCCCCGTACGGTTACTACCCATCCGGTTACTCGCCGTTCGGCTATTCACCCTATGGTGGCTACTACTCACCGTACAGCGGTTACGCGGCTGGTTATGGTGGCTGGTACTATCCACCGGTCATCATTCTGAAGGGTGGAACGGCCGGGCCTCCTCAGCCGCGTGGATACGCCGTGAAGGGGAAGGGCTATACCCAGACCGCGCCGCGAAACGGAACTTCGACTGCGCAGCCGCGCCCGACGGTTTCATCGCCGCCACCTTCGGCGAGTGGACGTACGGAGACCCCACCGCCGTCGCAGCCCGCGTCGTCCGGTGGTCGCACGGCGCATCAGCGACCGTAAGAGTTCGCGACTGGCATGAATGGCAACAAAAAACCGCCCGGTGACTCACGCCGGGCGGTTTTTTTTTCAAGGAGCCTCGCCCTTGGCGGCGGGTTACAGGTTTTTCAGGATTCGGTCCGCGACCGGCTCGCCGGCGCCCGACAGAATCGCCTGGAAGTGGATGAAGCACTCGACGTCCAGCTCTGCTCCCGTCCGATCTGCTGCAATCCGGACAACGATGCCAAGGGGAAATATGAGTGGCGGTGCGTCGTCGTCGGGCTCGGCCTGCCACGGCTCGCGCGGGATATCCGCAGCGGGAATGATGGCGCTCAGCTCTGCGCGGATCGTACCTCCGTCGATTTCTGTCGCCTGATAGTGCAACCGCCGTGGCTGGCTGAGCAGGCCCATGTCCGAGTCGGCATCCCAGTCGGGATCCGCGACCGCGCGCGTCAGCAACGCGTCGTCGAGATAGGTTCCCACGATCGCCACGCCCGGCGCCAGCTCGGGATCATCCGCCAATCGTTTTCTGGTAAGCTGCAGCGGCTGATCGGTGACAAGAACTACTGTATCCATAAACTGAGTACGCTCGATCTGAAGGGAACGCTAGCGGCACGAGGCGAGTACACGACCGGGAGCAGCGGGACGAAGATCCACGTGCCGTGAAGTTGTGCTACGAAGTTGTGCTACACGGGGTGGTTCGATCGTCTCTGTTACAATGGTAGTGACCGGATCGCGATACAGCCTTCAGAGACATTCAATACCACGATGAGCGCGAACAATCAGCAGGGCAAGCAGTCACCTGAGCGCGAGATTGTAGATGAGACCGGGACCGCCTGGCGCGTCACCGAGATGCGGGTCTGGGACGCCAGCGGCAAGCCGGCGAACTCACTCATTGCTGCACATGAGCGCGGGTTCCGCCGGCTATGGAATTTCCCCGAAAACTGGGCCGAGCTGGCCGATCTGCAGCTGGCGGAGCTGATCAGCAAGCCGGGCCGAAAGGCAGCTCGGCCGACCTGAATCAGCCAAGCCGGGCGAGCCGGACGTCAGCCACCGCTACTGGACGACGATCAGGGCGTTGAAGTTGCCCGAGATAGTTGCCGATTGAGCCGTGGTATCCGCTGGCTGCGCGGTCACGGAAAAGCTGCCGGCCACGTGGCCGTTCGAGACCGTCCCCAGCGTAACGCTTCCGCCGACGCCGTCGAACACTGCTCCGGTGCTATCGACAAAGGCCACGGCGACATCCAGATCGCCGGCCCCTACGGAATAGGTACCTGCGGCAGGCAACGCTGTTCCGACCCATTGGAAGCCCATCTGGGCGCTGGTATTCTTGTCCTGAAGGATTAGAATCGCGCTCGCGGGTGGGGCAGTGGTATCGGAGCGGGCTGCCGGTAGGGAGAGGAGTCCGGCCTGGCCCGTCAGCGAGATCTGACTTCCGGCAGAGACCACAGCCGAGAACTGGCCGGTTGTGTCGGGGGCTGTGATGCTGGAGTCGGCGCCGCAGGCGGTGAGGGTCGCGGCAAGAGACAGAGCGAGCGGCAGGGCCAGCGCGGCGAAGCCGGCGCGGCCACCAAGGAGCGATGTGTTTTTCATCCTCCCGAAGTGTCGTCACCAGCGGGGGATTTTTGAGAGCGTGGCGGGTCTTCCGGGGCCCTCGGGTCGGGCGTCTCTGCGCTCGGTGTTTTTGGTGATACCGGGGCGTTGACTTGGGGGGCGGTTGCGGTATAATTAAGGGCTACACCGAAAACCAATCGCCGGCCAATGCCGGCGCGCCTCGAGTCCCCAGCTGCGCATCAATGGCGGTTGCACCCGGCGGCGGCGGATGGATACCGGTCCCAGATGGGACGCCCGGTCCACCCGCGTTTTTGTTGCTCTCTGACGATTTGACTCGCTGATATAGACATGGCTCGCCACACCCCGCTCGAACATTATCGCAACATCGGCATCATGGCTCACATCGATGCTGGTAAGACGACCACGACCGAGCGCATCCTTTATTACACCGGTAAGTCGCACAAAATCGGTGAAGTCCATGAAGGCACTGCCACCATGGACTGGATGGAGCAGGAGCAGGAGCGCGGCATCACGATCACGTCTGCCGCGACTACCGCTTTCTGGCGCCGTCACGGGCAGAGCGACGAGCAGGGTACGGGCGACGAGTACCGCATCAACATCATCGATACCCCCGGGCACGTCGATTTCACGGTCGAAGTGGAGCGCTCGCTGCGCGTCCTCGACGGTGCAGTGACGCTGCTGGATTCGGTCGCTGGTGTCGAGCCACAGACGGAGACCGTGTGGCGCCAGGGCGATCGCTATGGTGTTCCGCGGCTCATCTTCGCCAACAAGATGGACCGTACGGGCGCTGATTTCGAGCGTTGCATGCGAATGATCCGCGACCGTCTCTCGAAGGAGTCGTATCCGATCCAGCTGCCGGTCGGCTCGGGTGATACGTTCACGGGCCACATCGACGTCATCGAGCGCAAGCAGTACATCTTCGACGACGAATCACTCGGCAAGAAGTTCGAGGTGGTCGACGTGCCGGAGAAGTTCAAGGCTGCGGTCGAAGAAGCACGTCACGCCGTGATCGAGGCTGCGGTCTCGCATGACGAGCCGTTGCTCGAGAAATATCTCGGTGGCGCGGAGCTGAGCGACGAGGAGATTCGTCACGCGATTCGTGTTGCGACCATCGGCGGTCACATCGTTCCAGTGTTGTGCGGCGCGTCATTCAAGAACAAGGGCGTACAGGCGCTGCTCGATGCAGTCATCGATTACATGCCGTCGCCACTCGACGTTCCGCCCGTGGAAGGTCACATCCCTGACCACAACGAGCTGGTCGAGACGCGTGAAGTTTCCGACGACGCACCGTTCGCAGGTCTTGCGTTCAAGATCGCGACCGATCCATTCGTCGGCAAGCTGACGTTCTTCCGTGTGTACTCGGGCGTGCTGCAGAGCGGCTCGTACGTGTACAACGCGACCAAGGGCAAGCGTGAGCGCATCGGCCGTCTGTTGCAGATGCACTCGAACAAGCGCGAGGAGATCGAGGAAGTGCATTGCGGCGACATCGCCGCTGCCATCGGACTTCGCGACACGCGCACCGGCGACACGCTGACGATGGAAGAGCAGCCGATCGTTCTGGAAGCGATGAAGTTTCCGGCTCCGGTCATCGACGTTGCAATCGAGCCGAAGACCAAGGCCGATCAGGACAAGCTTGCGATCGCGTTGCAGAAGCTTGCCGAAGAGGATCCGACGTTCCGCGTGCACTCCGATCCGGAAACGAATCAGACGATCATCTCCGGAATGGGCGAGCTGCACCTCGAGATCATCGTCGATCGCATGCAGCGTGAGTTCAAGGTCGATGCAAACATCGGCCGTCCGCAGGTTGCGTATCGCGAGACGATCAAGAAGCGCGTCGACAAGGTTGAAGGAAAGTTCATTCGTCAGTCTGGCGGCAAGGGGCAGTACGGACACGTTGTAATCAACGTGATGCCTGCCGAGCAGGGCCAGGGATTCGTGTTCGAGGACAAGATCGTCGGCGGTGTGATTCCGCGCGAGTTCATCAACCCGATCGAAGCTGGTATCAAGGAAGCGCTCGAGGGCGGTGTCATCGCCGGATATCCGATGGTGGACGTGAAGGTCGAGCTGGTGTACGGTTCGTACCACGACGTCGATTCGAGCGAAATGGCGTTCAAGATCGCAGGCTCGATGGCGGTGAAGGACGGCGCACGCAAGGCTGGTGCGATCATTCTCGAACCGATCATGAAGGTCGAAGTTGTTTCGCCGAACGATTACATGGGCGACGTGCTCGGTGATCTTTCGTCCCGTCGCGGTCGCATCGGCGGAATGAACCAGCGTGGTGAGGCGCAGGTGATCGATGCGCAAGTGCCACTCGCAGAGATGTTTGGATATTCAACCAAGCTTCGCTCGATGTCGCAGGGTCGCGCGGTTTATTCGATGGAGTTCAGTCATTACGAGGAAGTCCCGAAGGCAGCAGCGGAAGAAATCATGAGCAAGGCAAAGAAATAGGGATAGGGGCGACGCATGCGTCGCCCCAACGACGAACGAAACCAGGGCAGGGGCGACGCATGCGTCGCCCCAACAACGAACCGAACAACGGGAATCAAGGACACCATGGCGAAGGCGAAATTTGAGCGGAC
>Ga0207657_10001222_pt1 | contig 27396 bp, 16 predicted proteins | sample KBSC33metaG_FD_184316 | JGI IMG/M metagenome (GOLD analysis project Ga0207657, IMG submission 184316) | Corn rhizosphere microbial communities from Kellogg Biological Station, Michigan, USA - KBS C3-3 metaG (SPAdes) (version 2) | ecosystem: Host-associated > Plants > Roots > Rhizosphere > Soil ...
TCGACTGTTCTCCGGTCATGGTGCGATCCGGCGGCCGCGGAATCGTATGTGATGGCGCGTTCGAAGAAGTCGGTCTCATGCCGGCATCGGAGGCGCGTGGAATCTGCATTTCCTTCGCGGGTGATCCGGGCTGACGTCCCGAGGTTCTATCCGGAGGCCGAGGAACTATGCGGCCGGAGTTGCTCGAGTTGTCTGTGCCAACTCGATTGCTGGGGCTGGGGACATTTCGGTCAGCAACGTCCATCTGTCGCGCGCCCTGTCCGTTATTTGCTCTATCCGGCGGACGCGGCACATTGCGCGCAGGTGTCATCGCAGATCCATGGCCAGCGTCAGCAGGCTTTGCCTGCGCTGCGGCTGCTCTGTTCGAGGGCAGGTCGGCGATGGAGCGTTCCGGAAGATCGCGCGTCGGGCCACGTCCATTGCTCATATTGGATCTCAACTGCCGCTCGGCGGTTGCGTCGAGCGGACGCCCAGGTCGTGCGGCGAGCGCCTCCTGCTTCGCGGAGAAAGGTATCGGAGCCGGCGGCGGAGTCAGCCTCGACACTACGTTCCGACGCTGCACGTTCGCCGGCGGCAATGAATTCGGACTTCCTGCGCCCAGTACGCTAGCTTTGGAGGGCGCCACGTGAGGAGCCATCCCCACCTGTGCACCTCTGACGTCGTTATCGTTGAGCCGCAATGCAGCGCGCTGTACTGGTTGCGAGTTGACCATCGCATTCCTCGGAACCGCGGTCACCGCACCTGGAACTTCGCGGTTCGCGTACTTGATAACAACTTTGTTCCGGTTGCCATGGATGTTCGTGGAATTGTCGGTGTTGTTGAAGCTGTTTCGAACACTGTTGTTGTTATAGGTGTTGTTGTAAATGTTCGTGATGTTGGTGACATTGGTAATTCGCGTGTTGTGGACGTTCACATTGTGAAAGTAATTACGGCTGACGTAATACGGCGGAACATAGGGCTCGCCATAGCCGAGCGGGAACCAGCCTACGCGAGGACCGCCGAACGAGACGCCAACTCCCCAATTCTCACCGCCTACCCACGCGACCAATGCCGGCGCATAAATGGGACGTACGATCACCGGTCCCGGCGCCCATCCCCAATAACCACCGTAGTGAACCCAACGTCCATAGTGACAGGGAGCAAATCCCCAAGGTGCGTCATCAACCCAAGTCCAACCCCAGGGATCGACCCAAATCCAGTGGCCATAACGATAAGGCGCCCATCCCGGAGCAACGGCAGGAACCCAGACGGCTCCGTAGGACGGAACAGTGCGCCAGGTTCCGTAGTCATCGAGATCGTCGGCGCCGATCACGTCAGGCGAGACGTAGCGATAGGAAGCGTAACTATTCTGACGCTTATCGCGAACTCTGCACCAGTCGTCGAAGCCATCTGGCTCGGGTGCGTCCTGGATGTTGTGACTCAAAGAAGTGCCGCCGGTGAAACGGGCCTGTTCACCGCTGCGAACCTTCACGGCGCGGTTTTCACCGGTTGCCTCGCCTTCGCCCTTGCGGACCGTTACCCAGCTCGCGTCGCCATTGGGATCTACATCGAAGCGATACTCGCCTGACTTCGTGACGGTGAAAGCTAAATTAGGAGTGTCAATCTCGTAAATCTCGCCACTGTAGAGATGGCGAATGCGGAGGTTCAGCGTACCCTGATCAAGTTCGATTTGAACCGTCTGATCGCTGAGGTTGGTCAGCGTAACGCTGGTCTCGGAACTCATCCGCATGTAGGCAGTGCCGAGATGCATTTCCGCGCGCGAATCCTTGTCGGTCCACACGCGATCAGCGGAGGTCAAGGGGCGATTCAATTCCGCATTGACCCAGTCTTTCACTCCACCGGGCTGAACCGATACGCCACCCGTCATGTAGTCGATACGAGCCACGCGGCCCGGAGGATCTGCGAAAGCGGCAATGGCCGAGGACAGGACAAATATCGTCGCGAAGAATGCTAATGCCGATCTCCTGATGTTTTTCATAAGCTGCACCGCCTCCCCAAGCATTCGTGCAACAGCAGCTTGTAAACCTCTGTGTCCGGCGAAACGATCCGCCGAAAACTGCTTTCACACGGTACAAACCCCTATGGGCCGATAAGTTGCGTAGATACAGACAAGGTACTGCGCCTGGCCGGGGAGGGGGTAGTTACGTTCGTGTGGGAGAGCCGCTAAGCCACTGATTCTTTAAGGCAGTGATCTGGTTTCGAAACTGCACTGAGGTAACGTATGCCGCTTTCGCGGCAGGTAAAGGATAGCGGTACTAGAAGTTGAACGTTGCCTGGAGATCGATTCGGCGGTTACCGGAGTGGCTCGAGAATGGGCCGCCTGCCAGGGCGTTAGCTTCCCCGAACAGGGGAGAGCTCAGGTTGCCGATGGGGGCAGCCAAATTGACGTTGTTGAAGAGGTTGCGGGCAGCAGCGCTGAAGGTGAGGCTGTAACGCCGGTCTGTTGCTGCGCCTAAGCCGATGGGACCGCCCATGGCCCGGCCAAAGCCGCCACCATGATCATGTCCTCGTCCGCCGCCGGGACCACCCGGACCACCCGGGCCACCATCTGAGCGGCCTCCATTCTCTGCTTTCCGGCTGCCCAGTCCGAAGGTCTTGCTCACCCGCAGATTCATGGTGAAGCGCGGATCGCTCGTCCCATAGTTAATGGGGACAAGTGGCTGGCCCGGCAATGGCAACGTGTCGAATGTTCCGAGATGCGTCACCACGACACTGGGGCGGCTGAGATCGGTGGCAAACGCCGGGCGATCGTTAAAGATGGAATCGCCATTCAAGTCGTGGCCGGTCGTGATGTCAAAGGGCACGCCTGAGCTCGCGACCATAAAGGGATTCAGGCGTATGCCGTAAGGCAAGGCCACAGTGCCGCCCAGGAATAAACGATGGCGAGTAGCGAACGCGGCCCGGCCGTAGTCTTGCATGATGTCGTACTGGTTGCTGGGGAAGCTGCTTGCGCCGGAGGTATCGCTGTTCGCGTAGTTCAGCGTGTAGTAGCCGAACAGGGACAGCTTCGAGCCAAGCCGTACGTTCGAGTTCACGATCAGCTGTTGCTGGCGGAAGATTCCTTCCGATTCGTACTGATAGATATTTCCAATATTGCCTAGTGGACGCACACCGCTCGCAGGATCGGCGGGATCGAACGTTCCAGGAAATGGGGCATTCACGTTCCGCGTTAACAACTGATCAAAGCCGCGCGAGTTGAGATAGGAGATCGCGAGGTTGGCACTCTTGCCGAACTGGTGCTCCACGCTTACCGCACTCTGTACCGTATAGGGTGAGCGCAGCTTGGGCGCCAGTTGATAAGTTACTGGCAGAGTTTGTGCGCCAGCCAGCTGGTCGACGGGAGGAATATTCGGGTAGAACGCGGGTGCATTCACCAAAAACTGTTGCTGGGTGATTCCATTCAGCCGCTCGGTCTGGAGTACCAGGTCGTCGCCGAAGCGGTCGTAAAACATCCCTACACCGGCCCTCAGGACAGTCTTCCTGTTTGCCCCGAGACCCCAGGCGACCGCGACGCGCGGCGCGAAATCCGCATGATCATAGATCTGATTTTGACTCTCAAAACGCAGGCCATAACTCAGGGTGACGTTCGAGCGAACGCGCCAGTCGTCCTGGAAATAGAGTCCCGCATCGACCATTGTCACCGACGTTCTCGGGTTTCCCGTGGTGATCGAGAATTGGCTGGGACCTGCGGTTTGCGCACTTGTTTGCAGGTTTTGCTGGGCAATCTGGTAAGCGTCCAGGGATGTAAATACGAATGTGCCGTTGAAATTTGCGGAGGACGTGTTCACATCGTGCACACCACGCAAGCGTCCGCCAAACTTGAAGATGTGCTTGCCCATCGACATGGAAGTGTAGTTCTGGAGCTCGAAGCGATCTCTCTGATCCTTCAACAGGCTTTGGCTATTTCCGCCTCCCGTGAAAGCGCCCATCACCTCGATGGTCGGATCGGTACTAACCGGAACCTGGCGGTTATTTTCGCGCACGTACTGGAAACGCGTTTCGTTTACGATCTTGCTGCCGAAGACCTGGGTATCGCTGATCTGTAACGTATGTTCTGTCTCAGAAGTGTCGATGCCCTGGGATGCGAGCGAGAATTCCCCTACATCTTCGTTGGATTCCGTGTTCTTCCAATATTGGTACCGGGCCGTGAGCGTGTTGTTAGGCGTAATCTGGTAATCGAACCGCGGACCGATGTTGGTGCGGGTGCGAGGCGTCGCGATAGCTGCATTAAAGGGCGTCTGATTCAGGCTTGGGTCCAGCACAACCGCGCTGATAATGGATTGGTCGTCTATATTTCTGCGCTGGGCGTCGAAAAAGAAAGATGCTTTTTTGCTCAGGGGACCGCCGACGCTGGCACTGTATTGGGTTGAGTAATATCCCGGCTGCTGATTCACGAATGGATTCATGGAATTGAATGCCGATGAATTTCCGCTGACAAACAGCTGGCCGTGATAGTTGTCGGTTCCGGGCTTGGTGAAGATTTCAATCCTGCCATAACCCAGCTTGTCGTATTCCGCCGAAAAGGGGTTCTGGTTGATGCGAATCTCGCGTATCGAAGCCTTGGGAGGAAGCTGGCCGGCGGTGAAGCCATCGATGTACATCTGTCCACCATTGGGACCAGCGGACGGACCAGCCAGCGCGTCAAGGTCCTGCTGCAGTTGATCCGGATCATCGGACAGGGCATCAAGGTCCTTGCCGGTAAGAACAATCGCGCTGGCGTTGCTTGATGGATTCACATCAACCGCCGTGTTCTGATCGGTGACTGTGACATCCTGCTTCTCGACCTCTATCTCGAGGGGAATATTGAGGCTCCGGGTTTGACCAGGGCTGACATCCACGGCTTCGTTCAGGAATTGGGCGAAGCCCTTTGCGTTCACTTGTACGGTGTATTTGCCGGGCGCAAGATCAGGGAATTCATAGGTTCCATCATGTTTCGTTTTTCCACTCACAGATTTGCCGTCGGAGGGCGTCAAGATGACGGATGCGTTCGTCACTGCCGCCCCGGAAGGATCGGTGACTTGACCGCGGAGTGTGCCAGAACTTGTCTGAGCAAACGCAGGAACAGTTGCAAACGATAAAACACAAGTAGCAAGCGTGACCACTATCGGAAGCCTGAATGGCGCAATGAGGTTCTTGCTCATTGCGAAGCTTCTTCTCCGCCGCCCGATCCCAGAGACCAGGGCGATAGCCGCATAGGTTCTCCGCCGCTCGGCGCTGCAGCGAGGATGGGTTCCACTCCGCCCAGCAGCGTGATTGCGGTAACCGGTTCGGCACCGACGCCTTCCGTTGATACGACCATGATTGCATCGCCCTTTTGAAAATCGGCAATGGTTGCTGGCGACAGGCGGTTAAGCATTTGTTGGAAATCAGGTGGGCCGCCGGCGCGACCACCGAAACCCATGCCGCTGCGGTGTCCGGCGCCCGCGGGCGACGAGGCGTCTGCGGCGCTTGTTGAATTTTGCACTGCAGCTACGGGTCCCTGGCCTGGAGATCCGTTCATCGCTTTCAGCCGCATGGCGATATGTTGAGCCATCTCGGGAGGCAGCTTGCGAACCTGTGAATCGCCGCTGATCTTTACCACGACAGGCTTTTTCGTTACCAGGTCCGTCAGGGTAATCGTGCTTGAGTTGGAGTCCGTGGTTGTGACTGTTCCCGCAATGTTGCGAAATGATCCAGAAACGATTTCGTCCGCGGCCAGCTCGGTGCCATCAGCGTTGCGATCTCCACGCGCACGCAACTGGTCCCCAGGTTTGATCTGCTCGAGCGTGCTGATTCTTGCGTCATCGAATTTAACGGAGTCAGGGGCATAGCGCCGAAATACGGTGTTCTTCGCCGTGCGCACCGCAATTGTCTTTTTCCCGGTGAACCCCGTCGTGGAAATCGTGACGGTGCCGGTGTCGGTGTCGACGCTGGTAACGAGGCCGCCGATGCCGCGATGCTGCCAATCTTGTCGCTCCGTCTGCTGTTTGGCTTCAACGTCGCCTTTCTTCATTACCAGAACAGTCGCAGCCATGATGGTTTTCTCGTCAGAGGAGCTTCCTCGTACCAGGATGCGGTCGCCAACCTGCAGATCGCGAAGCTGAATCGGAGTGGCACTCTTAAGATCTTTCTGTCCGGGAGCGACGCGGGCCAAGCGCGTGGATTCCTGTGCTTGGACGTTCACCTCCGAACCATCATCTTTTTTTACAGTGATCGTATTGCCATTCATCGCAGAGATCGCACCAACTGCTTTCGACACAGCAGGAGATGCTTGGGGATCCTGAGCGGTAGAGGAGAGAACAAGCAGCACGGACGTGACAAGAGACGCAGCTACGTGCGCGACTGACGACTTTCTCTTCGGAACAACCATGATTTCTGGGGCAACTCGCTGACGCGAATTCGAAGCCGTCATTCGCAGCGTGTTGTTGGGGCGTGCTTGGGAACTACGAATGACGGCTTCCGTCGTCAGTGATTCCAATTTAGCATCGCGACACGATCAGTTGGGTTGGTTTTACAAAGTTTTACTTTGAGCAGCTTCACGGCATTTTCATTGCATAAAACCAGTGTTCCCAAAGTGGCACAACGCGCAGATAAACACACCAAGAGGCAAGCACGAAAGGGAGTCTAATCGTGGTGACCCATCAGCGTTTCGGCATCCACCGGTTCTCGGGTTGGTACCAGATCGCTCTTTCGTTTCTTCTTCCAGCCCGCCATCTTTCTCTGCAGGCGATCCAGGTACACGTAGTACACGGGCGTAATGTAAAGCGTAACAACCTGCGAGAACAGCAAGCCACCTACAACGGCGAGTCCCAAGCCGCGCCTGGATTCAGCTCCGGCACCGAATCCAATCGCAATCGGCAGGGTTCCCATAAGGGCCGCCATGGTGGTCATCATGATGGGCCGGAAGCGCACAAGTGCACCTTGATAGATGGATTCCTCAGGGCTCTTGCCTTCCGAGCGTTCTGCCTCGAGGGCGAAGTCGATCATCATGATGGCGTTCTTTTTCACGATGCCAATCAACATGATGACTCCGACAAATGAGTACAGATTCAATTCCTGATGGAAGATCAAGAGCGTGAGCAACGCTCCGACTCCGGCAGAAGGCAAGCCGGAAAGAATGGTGATGGGATGAACGAAGCTCTCGTAAAGAATTCCGAGAATGATGTAAATCACCAAAATGGCTGCGAGTAACAGCAATCCCATTCCCGTGAATGAATTCTGGAAGGCTTGAGCAGTGCCCTGGAAGGTGCGCTGCACATCCGCGGGCAGCGTCTTGTTAGCTACATCTTCAACGAGCTTAGTCGCGTCGCCCAGGGCAGTGCCGGGCTTCAGGTTGAAGCTGACGGTTACGGCAGGCAGTTGGCCAAGGTGATTGACTGTGAGTGGCCCGACCGACGGTACTAACTTAGCGACAGTATCGATTGGCACCAGCTTGCCGCTGCTCGAGCGCACGTATAACAACGAGAGTTGCCGTGGGTCGCTTTGATACTGCGGCAGCAGTTCGATGATGACGTAGTACTCGTTGTTGGGAGAATAGATGGTGCTGATCTGCCGCATTCCGTAGGCGGAGTAAAGCGCATTCGAAATCTGGTCCGGCGTCACGCCGAGCGCATAAGCCTTGTCGTGATCCACCATAACGCTCAACTGCGGATTTTTGGCCTGCAGATCGCTGGTCACATCTTGCAGCTGGGGCAGCGCGCGGAGAGCCGCTTCGAGTTTCGGCGCGGATGCGTATAACTCATCGGTGTCAGGTGACTGCAGAGTGTATTGATATTGCGATTTGGTCAAAGATCCGCCAATACGAATCGTTGGCGGAATCTGCATGAACACATTGACACCCGGAATGTTCGCTACTTTAGGCCGCAGTTCCTGCAAGACCTCAGTGGCGCTCATCTGGTTCACGCGATTTTTTTTGTCTTTCAGGCGGAAGAAGATGCGCCCCTGGTTGATGGGACTGCCAATCGAAGACATCGTATTCAACACGCTGGGATCATGCCGCACGACGTCAGCGACCTTCTGCTGAATCTGCATCATGTCCTGAAAGCCGATGCCCTGTTGCGCCTCTGTGAACGCGAATGCGAGGTTCTGATCCTCGTCGGGAATGAACCCCGTTCTGGATAGCGTGTACAGGTAGTAGGTGAGCCCGATCACGAGGAAAGAGATCATCAAGGTCACGAATTTGTGACGCAGGACGACTTTCAAAGATCGATCGTAACCACGCAACCATGAATCGAATACGCGCTCGCTGAAATTGAAGAGACGCCCGTGGTTCTCCTTATGCTGATGACGCAAATATCGGCTGCACAACATCGGCGTCAATGTCAGGGACACGAACCCAGATACCAGGATGGCAACACCAATCGTGACCGCGAACTCATGCAGCAAACGACCGATAATGCCGCCCATAAACAGCAGTGGAATGAACACGGCGGCGAGCGATAGAGTCATCGACAGAATGGTGAAGCCAATTTCTCCTGCACCCTCGATTGCGGCTTGCATCGGGCGCTTGCCCATTTCCATGTGGCGAACGATGTTCTCCAGCATGACGATGGCGTCGTCCACAACGAAGCCGACCGACAGCGTCAGCGCCATGAGCGACAGATTGTCGAGGCTATAGCCCAGCAAGTACATGACCGAGAAGGTCCCGATGATGGACATGGGCAAGGCGAGGGAAGGGATCAGCGTGGCAGAGAGGTTGCGCAGGAAGATGAAGATCACCATGATGACCAGCCCAATGGTCAGCATGAGGGTGAACTTCACGTCATCAACGGATGCGCGGATTGAGACAGACCGGTCGTAGAGCGTGGATACGGTGATGGCCGCAGGAATGTGTTCTTCGAGTTGTGGCAGCAGCTTGCGAATGCTATCCACAACTTCTACGGTGTTGGTACCGGGCTGCCTCTGGATGGCGAGCACAATGGCACGGTCGCCGTTGTACCAGCTGGCGGTCTTGTCATTCTGGACACTGTCGATGACGCGGCCCAGTTCATTGAGTCGAACTGCCGCTCCATTGCGGTAAGCGACAATCATGGGCCCAAATTGGCGGGCATCCACGCGCTGGCCGTTGGAAAGAATTGTGAAAGTCTTGCTCTGAGCGTAAAGAGTTCCGGTGGGAGTGTTGGTGTTGCCACTCTTCAGCGCATTGCCGACTTCATCAATGCCAATCTGGCGTGTGGCCATGGCATTGGGATCGAGCTGGACGCGCACGGCAAATTTCTGGGAACCGTAGACCTGAACCTGGGCTACACCGCTCACCATCGAAATCCGTTGAGCAATAGTGGTTTCCGCTGCCTCGTCCACGTCCGACAACTTCATGTTGGGCGAGCTGAGCGCGAGATAAAGGATTGGCGAGTCGGCCGGATTCACCTTCTGGAAGGTGGGGGGAGTCGGCATCTCCGGAGGAAGCTGGCCTCCGGCTGCGGCGATGGCCGACTGGACATCGAGGGCCGCGCCATCGAGATTTCTGCTGAGATTGAACTGGATCGTGATGTTGGTCTGGCCTAGTGAGTTCGTCGACGTCATGGAATCAATTCCAGCGATCGTCGAAAACTGCTTTTCCAGAGGCGTGGCGACCGAAGAAGCCATTGTCTCCGGACTGGCGCCTGGTACGGATGCGCTTACCTGGATCGTCGGAAAGTCAACATTGGGCAGGTCGCTGACCGGCAGCAAACGATAGGCGAAGATACCAAAGATCAAAATGGCAGCCATGACCAGGGTGGTCATGATGGGCCGTTTGATAAAGCCCTCGGAGATGCTCACAGCCCGCCTCCCGCTACCGGTTTCGCGGTGGCATTCTCGGAGCCACCTGGGGGAGTCGTTGGGACTGTGCTCTGTACCAGCACCTTTGCATTCGGCGCGACCCGCAATTGGCCATCGACCACAACCTTTTCGCCGGCGCTTACCCCGCCCGCGATGACCGTCGAGTTTTGGTAGGTTCCGGAGGTCTCGACATTGCGCGATTCGGCCGTGCTTTGAGGCGTCACCACGTAGACGTACTGACCCTGCTGGCCGGTCTGAATCGCTTTGGTTGGAACCAGCACCGCTTGTTTGCGCGTTGACAGATTTAGAACGACATCCACGTACTGTCCTGGCCAGAGACGCCGGTCCTTGTTAGCGAATGTGGCTTTCAGCTTTACCGTGCCGGTCTGCATGTCGACGCCGTTGTCGATAAAGGTGAGTTTGCCTTCAGCAGGGTTGGTGTTCTGACCCTTGGGGAAGGCGAGCACTTTGAGATTGCCGGCAGCGAACTTGCGTACGGCATCGAGCTGGTTTTCGGGGATGGAGAAGGTCGCGTAAATCGGTGTCACCTGATTCAATTGCACCAGAAAGGGGGTATCGTTCGCTTTGACCAGGTTTCCCACGTTCATCAGAAGAGCCCCGGTACGCGCGTCGATAGGGGCTTTGATGTCGGTGTACTGCAATTGAACCTTGGCTGCGTCGACCGCAGCCTTATCCGCGTAAACCGCTGAGGCGTCGGCCTTCGCTTGCGCCCGAACCTGATCCGCCTGTTCCTTGGAAGCGACGCCCTGCATTTCCAGCACGTTATAGCGTTCGGCCTGCAACCGCGAGTTGGCAGCCTGAGCCTCGTCATGCTGCAACATGCCCTGCGCTTTCTCGAGATCCGCCTGGAAAGGCTTCTTATCGAGTTGGAAGAGAAGCTGTCCTTTGTGGACATCTTGCCCTTCCTTAAAGAAGATGCTTTGAATCTGACCATTCACCTGGGATCGGATTTGTACGGTCTGATACGACTCGACGTTTCCGATTGCGCTTAATTGCACAGGAACATCTCGCTGCTCGGCCACCGCGACCACGACCGGAGCAGCAGGACGGGCACTTGCGTTTGCAGCCTGTGGCTGGTCTTTTTTCCCACACGCGGTCAGAGACGTCATGGCCACCGTAATAAGAAGAAGATTGCGGTATCGTTTCATTAGTATGTGTTTCCAGATCATCTGTCAGGCTCCACCTTGCGACGGCCGTGCTGCTTTGCGGTGACTATGAATTCACGTCCCACGCTGCTGATAGCGGCAGTTGTGCGCGAGCGACCGGAGCCATTCCCGTTTTTGTGCTTTTTGGAATGAGACTTAACCCCATTCCCCTTAGACGTTGACAGCGAGATCCCGTTTAGCCATAAGTCGGCGAGCTGCCGGCCTATGGCTCGTGGACTGCTTCCGTTTCTTTCTACGCCAAATAATTCGTGGAGCAGAATATGAGACGAGATCATCCCCAGGAAGGCACGCGCGCCGATCACGGGATCCACATCGCGGAAATGGCCAGCTTCTACTCGTTGACGAATAAACCCGGCCAGCAACTCGTGCGTTCCGGCCATGTAGGTATGAAAGAACTTCTCTGCCAGTTTGCTGCTCCGCAAAGCGCTGAAGAGCAATAGGCGCGTAAGGTCCGCGTCCTCATCATTCCGCTCAAGAAAGCTCTCCGCGATGCCGGCCAGCACCTCACGTTCGCTCAGATCCGAGGCCAGGTATGCACGAATTTTTTCGTGCCGTCCCGCGGCTTTGATCCGGCTGGCGACCACGGCCCAGTAGAGGTCCTCCTTGCTGGGGAAATGACGGAAAATGATGGCCTCATTAATTCCGGCGGCGTGGGCGATGTCGCGGGTGGTCGTACCATCGAAGCCCTGCAGGGCGAACAAACGCATGGCTGCGCTGAGCAGCTGTTCGCGTCGGACATTTGCGGCTAATCGCATGTAAGTGATTACTTAACTTCTGTCGTAGGATACATCACAGGAGCCGCTTTCGCAGCTAAATCAGACGCGAGAAGCAGAGATCTTGTTTTCCAGAAGCAGAATAGGAACTGCTTACTCTCGATTGGAAACAGCAGAAACAATGGCCGCCCCTGCGGTAATGGCGAGAAGATCTTCCCCAACAGCAACTACGAAAGGGGGGAAATTACGGCTGAGGCGCTTGCGTAAGTAGAATCCGGCGAATGCACCGGCAAGCGCTCCCAAAGCCCCCAACAAAGCACCGTTGCGAGGCGGTTCCTCGGCGGCCACCGACAAAGCGGCTCCACACGCCGCGCCGGATGCAAGTCGGGCGGTCAGTGGAATGGTGCTAAGGCGGCTGGGGGTGGACGGCAGCTTGTCGGCAATTAGTTCACCAACTGCCAGCTCAGCGATTTTCTTGGAGCTGGAGGCCAGCAGCATCCGTCCAGGCACCGACGGGATGGGACGAATCATTTTTTCCCGAGCTGCCCAACTGATGATCGCCGGGGCGGTAAGAGAACGAAGTCCCGCTACAACTCCAATTCCCACTGCCAGAGCTGGTACATAGCCGCGTTTCATGAGAGTGCCTTTCGGGAACAGAAAGGATTAATGCTAGCTTAGCCGGCCGCTGCAACGTCAGAAGAATTCATCCATATCGGTCGCCGTAGCTGCGCTTCCGGGAAATGTCGTGCCGCCCAACGCGTGCAAAATCTCACGCAATGTGGCCCCGTGCTGGTAGAACGTGGTCGACTGGAAACCCTTTTTCGCATGTGCGCTCACCACCACGGTGGCAACATGCCCGCCGCCGTTCTGAAGATCGCTGAAGTCGGATTCGTCGAATGTAATGATCAGCAGCCCATCTTTCTGAAATGTCGAACTGGCGATCAGAGGCGCGATATTCTTCTGCAGCCAAGTGTCTGCCTGTGCCAGCGTGCCATCGTGCGCGTTGTTGAGTTGGTTAGGCACGATGAAACCGAAGTTGGGCAGCTGGTTGTTAGCCACGTCGGTTGCAAACTGCGAAAAAGGGACGATGTTGTTGACCTGCGTAGCGGCGATCGCATCTTGCAGGAATACAAAAGGATTGTGATGCTGCGCGTACGGGTAGACGTCCCCGCCCAGGTAACCGACGGAGGGTAGCGATTCGGCATAGCTCTTCCACGTCTTCTTCAGCGCGAGTACCTGACGGACAACGTTGTCGGCCGTAACAGTTGCGGGCGGAGTAGCCTCGTTATTGGTAACGACGACGCCGGTGGTTAACACAAAGTAGTTCCCGATAGACGGGTGGGTGTCCGCAAAATACTGAGTAGCGAGGCCATAATTCGAGATCAAACTGTTGAAGTATGGCATTGAGGTGTTGCCCACCACTTCCGAGTAGCTGTGATTTTCCTCTACCACCACGAACACGTGATCGTAGGCAGTGACAGGCCCGGGGGGCGGGGTAGGCGTCGGACTGGGTGCAGGTGGTGCCGGAGCATTGAAGGTTTGACTGGAAACGCCACCTCCACATGCCAATTGGCAGATTAGAAGAAGTGCCAGCATTCCGACCGCGAAAGTTGTCTTAAGTTTCTCTGGCATTCTTAGTTCTCTAAGCTCTCGGGGCTGAGACTGGCAGAGAAATTCCCTCGAACCTACCGAGACATTGCTGGTGACCAACGCGCTTGGATGCATCACAACAAGCGTTCGTTTGTAGAAGGACAGGAATACTCGAGAAATATCATCACGCGAGATCAACGGAAGACAGGAAGTGAAAAGAGTTCTGAGTTGACTACGCGAACATTAGGAGTGTTCGGCGAGACCTTTTTTGGAGAAATGCCATGCCACGCCTGCGAAGTTCCCAGAAGTGTGTGGAAGGGCAAGGCTTGCTAGTATGGCAACAGGGGAAATTATGGGGACAACGAGCATTGAACCTGCCAGGCTAGCTTGGCTATCGGAATCCACAACCCATTTGGAACGTGAAATGACGGCGACCGGCGGTGCGGCGTTTGGCGACCGCCTTAGCCGGGGGCTTCGCCAAATTGCTGCGTACTGGCAAGCGCAGGATGGGGATCGAGAGGTATTCGAGGATTTTGTTCGCGCCAACTTCGCCGGCGATCAGGGTTCACTCGACGCGCTATTCGACCGGTTTCAGCGCCTTCTGGAACAGTTGGATGGACACATGCACGAAATCGGCCGCGAGTTTCGGCAGCAGGCCGACTTGGATCTTGGGCCCATTCTTCCTCTTGACGAGATTAGTGCCGGATACGATCCAGGGGCTCACATCGCCGACGACTTTTTCGAGAACAAGCTGGCATTTATCGTTCTCCTAAATTTTCCCCTCACTACGTTGGACCAGCGCATTACGGAAGGACCCAAATGGACCCGCCGGCAGTGGGCCGAGGTACGGCTGGCACAGCGTTTCTCGAAGCGCATTCCGGCCGCGGTGCAGCTTGGCATCGCTCATGCCGCGGCGGAAGCAGACACCTATATTTCGCAATACAACATCTGGATGCACCATGTGGTCAGCAATACGGGAGAGCGATTGTTCCCGCCTCGTCTGCGACTGCTGAGTCATTGGAGCCTGCGTGATGAGATCAAGGCCAGCTACGAAGATCGGCGTAACGGTCTGGCCAAACAACGCGTGATTCAGCAGATCATGGAACGGATCATCACGCAGACGATTCCGCATGTGGTGATCGACAATCCTGCAGTTGACTGGAATCCGTTTACCAACGAGGTAAGCCCGAGTGCTGTCAGCGATTCCGAGGCGCCGAAGACTGCGCGAAATGCAATCAGCTCCGAACCAGAATCGGACCGCCGCTACGCGATGCTGTTGAAGACCTTTCATGCGTCGAGGAAGGCAGATCCATATTCGCCGACTGCTCCGACTCTAATGGCTCGACGGTTCGATGAAGATCGTGAGATCCCGGAGGCACAAGCGCAAGCCATGTTGGAGAGGGTTGTCGGCGCGCCGCTTGCCGCGCGAGTGGGAAACCTCATCCAAGAGCGACTCGGCCGGCCGCTGGAGCCTTTCGATATCTGGTACAACGGCTTTCGCCAACCCAGTCGCTATACGGAAGCGCAGCTGGACGAGATCGTTTCCAAGCGATATCCCGCGCCGCAGTCCTACCAGAAAGACATTCCCCGGCTCTTACTGAAGCTGGGATTCTCCGCTCAACGTGCGCAGTATCTTGCCGATCACATCGTGGTTGATCCGGCCCGCGGCGCAGGACACGCAATGGGAGCCGAGATGCGCACCGAGAAGTCTCATCTGCGAACCCGCGTGGACAAAACGGGCATGAACTATAAGAGTTTCAATGTTGCGGCGCACGAGATGGGACACAACGTCGAGCAAACGTTGTCATTGAATGATGTTGATTATCATCTTCTGCGAGGAGTACCGAATACAGCATTCACCGAGGCCTTCGCATTCATTTTTCAAGGAAAGGATCTGCACCTGCTCGACATGGATGTGCCCGATCCCCAGGCAGATGCTCTCAAAGCACTGAACGCATTTTGGGGAACCTATGAGATCTCCGGGGTAGCGCTGGTGGATATGGCGGTCTGGCATTGGATGTACGCTCATCCCGAGGCGAGTCCGTCCGAACTCAAGAATGCGGTGGCGGACATTGCGAAGACGATCTGGAATCGCTATTACGCCCGGGTATTTGACCGGCAAGATGTTCTACTGCTGGGCGTCTACTCTCATATGATCGACGCGTTCCTCTATCTCCCGGACTATCCCATCGGCCACATGATCGCGCACCAGATCGAAGAGCAAATGAAGAAAGCGAAGAGCATTGGCCGGGAGTTCGAGCGAATGGCGGTGATGGGACGTGTCACACCCGATGTCTGGATGAAGCATGCGACGGGCTCGCCGGTCGGTCCAGAAGCTTTGCTCTCGGCGACGGAAAAAGCGTTGACCCAAGTGTCGGCTGAAGTGCTGCGCTAGATGGCTCGGGGTTTGTTCGCGGTCACTGCAACGGACGCCTGGAGCGTGCGACGTTTTGTCCACCACTGAAGTAGAAGGTGAGTTGGGTAGTACACCAAACAGGGAACGACAACGAGATACGCGGCGAGGTACACAAGTGCTGGAACAGCGTGTTGCTCGCCATGGAACAAGCCACGCGCAAAATTAATGTTGTAGGCCGCACGCCAAAAGTAGTTGATAGGAAGAACGATGAAGAGGGTCAGCGTTTGCAGCTTCCAGCCTCGAGCGTCGTATCCCCGGCGCGCAATCGCCCAAAGTAATAGGGGCGGAACTACCACGTGAAATAAACTTAACAGCCGCAGAAGCAGAGGAATTCTTGCATCGAACATATATTCGGTGCCGCCGATCCAGTGCGCGCCAGTGAAGTATGCGCCAAGCAGATCGATCGTGTAGAGCGTCTGGAACAGCAGCAAGCCCGTCGCTTGCCAGGAGAAGAGGAGAGCACTCTCTGTCCACAGGGCAAGAGCGATAAAAAAGTTTCCCAGATCACAGAAGTAAAGAAAGTTTTGCGCGCCATACTGCCTTGCGTATAGCGGCACCCATGCGACCACCCAAATTGTCCACGCGATCTTCAGCCAGAGTGGAATGCGCATCGAATGCGATTCTACTCGCGCTAATCCCGCAGAGATAAAGGCTGTTTGTCATCTCGATCCGGGAGAAAAGAAAGCAAGGTAAGTGCCCGTTCCAAGCGCTGCGAAAAGTTACTGCGGTAACTTGCTGCGTCACTGGAGTGTACCTACGATTACCTTGCTATGACCTTCCAAGCGCTACTTTTCTGCCCGGACGAGAAGACCGCTCGTGTCACGACCCAAGTATTGACCGAGTTGGAGTTCAGTGTTGACGCATGTACCGAGCCTTTCGCCGCTGTCAAGAAGTTGATGGGCCAGCACTTCGACGCAATCGTGGTTGATTGTGACAACGAGCAGAATGCCAGTTTGCTTTTCAAGAGCGCGCGCAACTCGAGTTCGAATCAGGCGTCTTTGGCCGTTGCAGTAGTGGAAGGACAAGCCGGAGTAGCAAATGCGTTCCGTATTGGCGCCAACCTGGTTCTGACCAAGCCCATTAACGTGGAACAAGCAAAGAGCACTCTGCGTGTAGCAAGAGGCCTGCTGCGCAAAGGTAGTGAAGCAAGCAAAGCGAGTTCAACGGCAGCTGCAGCATCAGCTCCGGTCGCAGCTGCGCCGATAGCTCCTAAGCAGCCCGAGCGGGCACCCAGTACGGCGGCAACGCCGCGGGCGGCGGCTCCGATACCGGCTGTGGCAGCACCTGCGGTTGCACCACCCTCGAAAGCGCAGCCGACAACCGCAGTTGCAAGAACTCCTGAGACTACTCGTGAAATCGGAAGTCAAAAAAGTGCGAGCCCTGCGGCAGATCTGTTCGAAAGTCCGCAGCCGAGTACAGCTGCACAAGAAGGATCGCCTTCTCAGCAGTATCCTTGGCAGCCTGTCTCCAAGACGACGGGGAGCATGGCTGCGTCGCTGCAACGCGCAGCCGCGGAAGCGGAAAAAGTCGGAATCACACCCGCAGGTGACAGTGTTGCTCGGGACGGCGGATCTGGCAAACAAGCGCCTCCAGCTTTCGCTGCTATCCCCATGGGCACGAGTGGCGCTGCCAGCGCACCAGCACCGGCCAAAGAGCTTCCTAAGTCACAGATGCCCTCGTCGGCGTTCGATGCCGAGCAGCAAATGGCTCCAACACAAGCTCCTGTGAGAGCTCCCGCGAAAGCGATTGAGAAGCCGGCTGAGAAGATCGTTGTTAAGCCCGAAGTTTCAGCGAGCTTAGCTTCAACGTCGCCGGTGCCTTCTCCGACATTTGCGGCTCTCGATACGCAAGAAGACTCTGCTGCTGGAAAAGGAAGCAAGGTAGGCGTGTTGCTGGCAGTGGCGGCTGTGATTCTCGCCGTGCTCGGATACTTCGGCTATACGAAATTTGTGAGCAGTAAGCAGTCAACCGCAGCACCAGCGGCAACATCGTCAGCAGCTCCAGCATTGCCAGCCGGCCCAATGGCGGAGCCGACCACTACCGCTTCAGCTACGGTGACGGCGTCCGCGCCGTCTGGAACTGTCAACAGCCCGCAGCCAAGCGCGAAAAACACAACTCCGGCTCCAAAAGACGAGACCAGTGAGGAATCCGACGTTACCGTGACGCATCCGGGGCCGAAGCTGATCGTGAAGTCCGGGTTGGGCGAGAGGTCCGCCCAGAAACCGGAGCCCACGGCTGATGTCGCGGCTCCCACGCTTGGTGTAAACGAAGATCAGAGCGCCATCTCAAGTCTCGTGCAATCTACTCCTGTAGCGGTGCCCAAGGTTGCTGCTCCCCAGCAGACGCTCAGGGTCTCTCAAGGAGTGACGCAAGGTCTGCTGACCAGGCGCGTGCAGCCGGTTTATCCGCCGCAGGCAATGCAGATGCACATTCAAGGCGCGGTGCAGGTGCTGGCGACAATCAGCAAAGAAGGCCGTATCACTACCGTCAAGATTCTGAATGGAGATCCTATCCTGTCGCGAGCGGCAGCGGATGCCGTCAGCCAATGGAGATACAAGCCCTACTTCCTGAACGGGGAACCGGTGGAAATTCAAACTCAGATTGTAGTGAATTTCAAACTTCCGTAAAGCAACGAATACAGACCTTCGTTTGTGCCATGCGCGAATCCCGGACTCGCGCGTTTTTCTTGCCGCATTTTCACTTCCCCATTCAAATTGCTTTCCGACTGAAGGCAGGCGAGCTTCCGTGCTTTCCTTTGCGACCGCGCCGGATGGCACGCGGTTCCGATTGAAGATGCTGGTAGATGGTGTGCAGATCCTGGCTGAGTAGATGCACCACCTGCATGCAACAGGCCTGGTTCTGGCGCAAGAACTCCAGAAAGTCATGCCGCCCGACGAAGCAGACGACGCAATCTTCAATAGCCACTGCCTCGAACTTGTGAGTTTCTCCAGTCAATACTTCGCTCAAGCCCAGCAGCGCACCGGGGCCATATTCGGCGAGGCCTTCCGAGATTGGCGAAGATAGCTGGATCTGAATCGCGCCCTTCTCGATCAGGTACACACCGTGGGCAGGGGCTTCCTCCACAAAAAGCGGAGACCCAGTCGAGTAAGTGCGTGAGCAGCCGATTCGTTGCAGCTCATCCCACAGCCCGGTTGGAAGTTGGCCGGCAGGTTCACCCACGTAATTCACCCTAAAAGCTCAGAATACTGGGATACCGGAGCCCCAGTGCCTGCGCCGTGACCTGTATCACAGAGTTCGGTGACGAGGATTCCGGTTGCGAGTGAACGCCTTTCGATTTTTTGCCGATTATTCATCTGCCTGCAACACGGCTGCAACATCCACCCACTAGCCTCCAGCCATCGTCCGTCCACGTCGACGACTCAATCCAAGTAAGGAGCATTCAATGCGGCAATGTCATGCTTTTTTCGCCACTGCGGCGCTAGGTGTCTTAAGCGCGCTCTCTTTTGCGCAGACCGGCATCGGACCCATCACCACTTCCGTTCCTAACGCCAACCCTCGCCAAGGGCATCCGCAAACGCGCCTGGCGCCCGGTTACAGGTTCAAGGTTCTAGCTCGAGGAATAGAAGACCTGGAGAATCCTTCTGGGGTCATCACGAAATTCGGTTACCTGAACGATTTCCCACCGCAGACAGTGGAACCGACCAAGACCGAGCCCGATGAGAATACCTACTTGGTTCTGGACAGCAACCCCGGAGGTCCAACCGCGGGGTTCGATTACGGCCGACACTTCGTCTTTCAAGGTCACGAGAATGGCCAGGATCTCGCTTATTTGACCCGCGTCAATCTGGACGTTACTGATCCCGCTCATCGCATCACTCTACTCACGCCTGTGGGCAGCGATGGTCTTACGCACTTCAACTCTATCGATGGTTCGACGTACGATCCGTTCACCAATACTTTGCTGTTCACGATGGAGACCAGTTTCCCGAACGGTGGCGTTCTTCAAGCGAGCTTGGGATGGCCGGCCACAGTCACGCGGATGGACGGTATTCTGGGTTCCTCCGGCTATGAAGGCATTCATCCCGACGGCAAGGGGAATCTGCTGATCATCGAAGATGCCGGGGGCGTGACCGTGAATGTTTTTCCCCAGGATCCGAACAGTCCAAAGGCGGCCAAGCAGCCTAACTCCTTCGTGTATCGGTTCGTTCCCTATGATGTTTCCGACTTGTCGAAAGGGGGCAAACTGCAGGCTCTTCAGGTTACGATCGACAAGAAAACGGTAGTCTTCAATGCAGCCGACCCGGCAGGCGATGTGTTCTCCGAGGCGCAACTTAAGCTGCACACGCTGGGAACGTCATATCCAGTGAAGTGGGTCACCCTCCATGACACGGCCATTGATGGAACGGCTCCGTTCAACGCTAATGCGTTGGCCAAAGCTGCGGGAGCGACCCCGTTCAAACGGCCTGAAAATGCCCAGTTCCTTCCAGGCTCGAATTTCCGCACGTTTTTCTTTTGCCCGACCGGAGACACGAATTCAGATTCTGGCAATCAACCGGCACTGGCAGCACGGGGCGCGTGGGGTTCGATTTTTCGAGTCGATCTCTCGCGTGACGGCGATACGGGCAGGATCGGGATTTTTGTTCTAGGCGACGCCGATCACTCTTCATTTGACAATCTAACTTTCGCAGACGGGAAAACGCTACTTGCAACCGAGGACCGCGGCGATGGCCTGCACACACAACTCAACAAGCTCGATTCAGTCTGGGCGTTCTTCCTGGACGGCTCTGCGCCCAAGCGTTTTGTCGCCCTTGGTCGGGACAGAGCGTCTGAAATAGATGCTGGATTTCTGGCTGCCGGGACTCCCGGTTACCAGAATGAAGGTGACAACGAGCCTACCGGGTTGCATGTCTCGACCGGCAGCACTGCTATCGAGGGCATACCTGGTACCCTGGAGAACCTGGAGAATCCGCGCGCTTTCCTCACCCGTCAACATGGTGAGAACGTGCTGTGGGAGATCGTGAAGACGAACTAGATTTGTCCGGAAATGGTCGAGGCCCGCTTGATTTGGTAAGCGGGCTGCTTTTTTGGGGGCTACTGCGGTTCCATGTTCTCGTTGAGCTCGATCTTACCGTTGCGCTCAAGGTTGATGACACGATGAACGGGTTTGTATCCGGACAGCGTGATGTCGATCATGTAGTTTCCTGGATTCAGCAGGAAATCAACCGGCGAGGCCTTGTCGACCATGCGGCGGTTCACGGTGATTTGTGCGCCCTTGGGCTGCGTTTTCACCGAGACTTTAGCCATACCGGCGCCCTTGTCGCCGCCGAACAACTTGCCAAATTTGCCGACAGTCTTGATGTCATCAGTGATGCCGAGCGCTTTGAGCACGGGAGCGAACTTGAATGTCTGCCCGGCAACGAAGTCTGCTGTCACAGTCTCGTCGAGGTAGCCTTCCTTGCGCACGAGTATGGTGTGACTTCCTTTTTCACCGGTAATCTGCGCAGGAGTTACATGCCCGGTTGATTTGCCATCGATAAAGATGGAGGCTCCGCCCGGCTCGCTGGAGATGCTCACGGAAGCGCCCAGCGCTTGCAGGTTAAACGATAAAGAAGACTTGCTGCCTGAGCCCACTTGGAGGCTTCGGGTATCGGAAACGTAGCCCTGCTTGGCAACCGTTACGGTGTGTTGGCCAGGAGCAAGTCCGGGAATGGTGTAGGGCGTTACCCAAGCCGCATTGCTTTGGCCATCAATCTGGACCTGCGCTCCTTCAGGATTTGAGCTCACCATCAGCTCGCCGGGAACAATCACGGCCTTCGGCGCAGGCGCCGCTTTCACCTTCTTGGGCGCGTAGCGAGGCTTCACAACTGGCTCGGCTTGGCCTGTCTGCTCCGGTTCAGCGGGCGCGCTTTCCACCGCAGGCTGATTCTGTTCAGGTTGAGCTTGTGTTTCCGCCACCGATGCCGGCGCTGCATCTTCATCAGCGTTCTTGGAGTGAATGTAATAGGCAATCCCAAGAATGACGGCAAGAATCACCACCGCCGAACCTGCGAGCGAATACACCATCAGCTTCGGCGGGACCTTCTTAATTTCGTTAACCGCTTTGCGCGCGTTCTCCCGCGTGACTACCTTTGGCTTCTCTTCTTTGATAACGCGAGGCTGCAGGCGAAATGTCGGAGCAGGCGCTTGCTCGGGCTCAAGGGCGGGCGCGGGTGGTTCTGCCACCGGGACGAAATCTTCTTTCAGTGGAGGCAACTCATCCAGATCCGAAAAGCTGACCGTCTTGGTTCTGCTCTGTTCAGCAGCACCCATCATCGGGTCGGTGCGGAACTTTGGGGGTGCAGCAACGGAAGGCTCTTCAGTGGCTGCCGACATTGTTTCGTGTGCGGCAGAAGCTTCTGACTGGCCGGAAGCGCCAGCTGAGCGTTTGGTAACCGAAGGGGCACTTGGGCCAACACCGGCCCCGGCTGCAGCCGCTTTCTTCGTCCTCCCGCCGGTGGATACGTTCGGCTTGGTGGGTTTGTCCACTCGGGATTCAAAGAGGCCTGGTACTGCCTCGGCCTGACTTTGTGCCTCGCTCTCGTCAGCACTCTGCTCTATGTCACTCTGTGCAGGACCGAATTTCTGACTTGAAGCCGTTTCAGATTTCTGCGGGACAACGAACTTGGCGCTGGTCGCTGGCGGTGCCTTTAACTTTTCCGGTATGACCAGTCCCTTGGGTGGCTTAGCATCTTTCGCAGTCTTGGCCTGCGTAGTCTCCTTCGCCTTCTCGAGATCGGCAAGAAGATCATGGCCGTGTTCGTAGCGTTCTTCCGGAGACTTGGACAGAGCGCGCATGATTACTGTGCTCACGCTCAGGTTCATCCGGGGATTGATGGTCGCGGGTGGTTCGGGTGTCTCGTCCAGGATTTTCTTTCGAACGGTCTGAATATCATCGCCCACAAATGGCTTCCGCTCAGTGACCATTTCATAGAGGATTGCGCCCCAGCTAAAAATGTTGGAGCGCAGGTCCATCACATCGCCCTTCACCTGCTCCGGAGACATGTAATAGAAGAGAGGCGGCACTTCGGCGCCTTTACGAGGCATCGCGCTAACCATGGTAGAAATGCCATAGCCGAGCACTTTTACGGTGCCATCCCACTGCATCATGATTTTGGCGGGTTCGAGACTGCGATGCAGGACTTCATGCGAATTCGCGTGGTCCAGAGCCAAACAGACCTGGCGGCTGAGATCGAGTAGATCCCAGATGGAGAAGCCTTCCTGGCGGGCAATCATGTTGGCCAGGCTGTTGCCTTCCACGTATTCCATGGCAGCGCAGAATTGCCCTTCAATTTCTCCCGCACCATATAAAAGGCCAATATTCTGACTGTTGAGAGTCTTGGTGCTTTCAGCTTCTTGAAGGATCAGCTGAATGAGAATGCGCGCGAGATCGGGAGGGAGGTCCAGCCGTATGGTCTTAAGCGCGATCGTGCGTCCGGCTTCTGGATCGTTTGCCTTATAGACTGCGCTGGAACCGGACTTCGCAATCTCACTGATGATCTCGAAACGCCCGATTTTGTTGGACACTTTTCGTTGCCTCAACAGCGAAATCGCAGGTAAACCTGCTTCAGGGAGCGCATCTCGACCCCGAAGCGGGGGAGATACAAAGGAAGAATAACCTGACCAAAGCACCGCTGTAGAGTTACCGAAGTCACTGAGCACGCCAGCGCTGGCAAGCCGCTAAGAAGGAGTCGTGAGCCAGGCCTGGAGAAGCTGCCGGACTTTCGCGCCCTCTGGCTTACGACGAACCGCGTCTATCACCGAGATGTACACCCGGGTGCGACGGCCCCGGAAGGCTACCCAGTACGGAATGCATAATTCGCCGGCAAGAGGCGCAGCCTCGATGCGTAAATTGCGCATACGAAAAAAGCCCTTCTGGAACAGCATGCGACGGACCTTCTCTACCACGAGGTCGCGAGCGCGATCGACGTCGAGGCGAGCTGGAGGACAGTTGCGTGTGTCTATTGAAAGCAATTCAGAAGAATCAGGAATATGTTCGAAGTGATAGAGATCGAGCGAGCCGGACACCGAATCCAATCCGAGGACCTGGTTGTCATGCCTTCCGGCATTCCAGATAGTTACCTGAAACAGACCAAAGGGAACGTAAAAATCTGCGACCGACCGCACCGGACCCAATGCAGCGGAACGGAAGATGCCCGGAATGCCCTGCGTGAACTGTTCGAGCGCCTCCTCCCGGCTTACATTCGGTCGAAGGCTGCGGATGCGCGGCATTCCACCTTATCGGAAGTAGATCCAGAGTCCGACCACGGTAGCCACCAGCAACACGCTAAATGCCACATTGATTCGATGTTCACCCGGCGTTTCTGCTGCCGGTTTCTGGAAAGCAAATGACATAACAAGCAACTTATATGACGTAACAAGCAAGCGAATTTACATCACGCACAGGTGAGCCGCAATGTTCTTGTGTTGCAGCGCAGGCGGCGAGCGGCATATGCAGTCGCATCGAGAGAAGACGCCGTTGCTAATGCCCGATTACAGTTCTCGGCAAACACTGCAAGGGCGAGTTGGCGACTAACAATTAATTCTTTGTAAAAGCTGACGGCTGGGTTGTGAGGGTTGCTCACCATCATTTATCCTGTCGGAAACAGATAGTGTCGCAGTTAGTATCTGTAGGATCCACTCCATGACCCTGACCCGCTTCGTCACCAAAAGCGCTTTCCGCAACAAGCGGCGGAGCGTGCTGACGGTGCTCAGCATCGCATTCTCGCTCCTCCTCCTCACGCTCATGATGACGATCTGGCATGCCTTTTATATGAGGGAGAACAGCGAACAGGAGTCGCAGCGACTGGTCACCCGACACCGCGTTTCGCTGACCTTTATGTTGCCCATGTATTACCGGCAGAAGATCAAAACGATTCCCGGTGTGGTAGACGTGGTGCCAGTGCAGTGGTTTGGGGGGCTCTATATTGATGACAAGCCCGAGCATTTCTTCGCCAACTTCGGAACTGATCCCGACAACTTTTTCAAAATCTATCCTGATTTGAAGATACCGCCGGAACAGGTATCTGCGTGGCAACATGACAGGCAGGGAGTGGTAGTCGACGTCGGGCTGGCTAAGAAGTTCGGCTGGAAGTTAGGCGATCGTATCGTATTGAAGGGGACAATTTTCCCGGTGAATCTCGAGTTGAATATTCGCGGAATCTTCGAACCGAAGACGCCCACACAGTCCGTGTACTTCAACTGGAAATACGTGGAAGAGGCGGTCGCTTTCGCCAAGGACCAGGCAGGCACGTTCGGCATCATGGCGGATTCGCCTGAGCACGTCAGCGGTATTGCGGCGGCGGTCGATGATATGTTCCACAATTCTCCGCAGCCCACCAAGACTGAAACCGAGCGAGCATTCCAGCTCGGTTTCATCGCCATGCTGGGAAACGTGAAGGCATTCATCTTGAGCATCTGTGCGGCCGTCGTGTTCGCCACGCTACTCGTCTCGGCGAACACAATGGCGATGTCGATTCGCGAACGAACACGCGAAGTCGCGGTGCTTAAGACACTGGGCTACACACGCGGGACCGTGTTGGGTCTTTTTGTCAGTGAGGCCGTGGTTGTCGCGCTCATTGGCGGCGTGTTAGGCATTGTGGCTGCAACGGGACTTATCTTCGCAATGGCTCACTCCCCGCAAGGAGGACTGTTTCTGGCAGGAGTCAAGGTAAACGCGCCCACGGTACTGCTTGCCATCGTGGTAGCCGGCCTGGTCGGGTTTATCAGCGCCATGGTCCCGTCCTATCACGCCGCGAAAGTCGATATCGTCGAGGGGTTGCGCTACATCGGGTAGCGATCAGATATGGCGATTCCAATCAGCTACAACATCCGCAATCTAAAGCTGCGAAAAGGTCTGACGATCATGACCGCGCTGGGCATCGCGCTCACGGTTACGACCGCCATTTTCATTATGGCCTTGCTAGCGGGGTTGAACCGCGCCTTCTCCAGCAGCGGTGATCCCTTGAACATTCTGGTCATGAGGAAAGGTTCTACGGCTGAGTTGTCCAGTGGATTTGACGCAGCGCTGTTTCCTACGCTGAAGAATTTGCCAGGCATAGCCAAGGACAGCCATGGCGAGCCACTGGTCTCTGGAGAAGTCGTGGTTGCGCTCGTCCTGCCGCGCAAGGACGGGACCGGAGAAACCAACGTCAGTGTTCGCGGCATGATGCAGGATGGTCTTGAACTTCGCCCCAAGGTTAAGTTAACTGGAGGGCGCTGGTTTAGCCCTGGGCAGCGCGAAATCGTCGTTAGCGAATCCATTCACAAGCGCTTTGCCGGAGCCGACATCGGCGACACCATGCAATTCGGTAAAGGACCGTGGAAAGTGGTTGGTATTTTCGACGCGGGCGGTTCGGCGTACGAGTCGGAAATCTGGGGCGACGTGAACCAGATGCTTTCCGACTTTGATCGCACCGGGGGCTATTCCTCTGCTTATCTGCGCACCACCGATGCAGTCTCTGCCGATGCTCTAAAAAATCGCGTAAGCGACGACCAGCGTCTGAAACTCGATGGCATACTGGAAACCGCATACTACGATAAGCAGACTAGTTCCGGCGCTCCCATCAAGTTTGTGGGATTTCTGGTGGCGATCATCATGGCGATTGGGTCCAGTTTTGCCGCCATGAACACGATGTATGCGGCAGTGGCGTATCGTGGACGGGAGATTGCGACGCTGCGCGTGATTGGTTTCAATCGTCCCAGCATTCTAACGTCGTTTGTTTTGGAATCACTGATGCTTTCGCTGCTGGGAGCGTTGGTCGGCATCATTTTGATGCTGCCGTTTAATGGGATGACGACTGGCACGTCGAACAGTGTGACCTTCAGCGAAGTTGTATTCAGCTTGCGCATGACCCCGGCCGTGGTTGGTTCAGCTGTCGCCTTTGCACTCATCATGGGATTATTTGGCGGCTTGGCGCCGGCGTGGCACGCGGCAAGACAAGACATCCTGAGTGCACTGCGAGGATAGTTCTTCGCGTCAAGTTTTTGACGGTGCGGGAGTCCCCGAAACATCTCTGAGTTAGTTATGCCCATCGACACGAAACACGAGCACTTGCAGAACCTGAGGATCGACCGTTCGCACCGCTCCGACAGCGGTGAAGGCCAGCCGCCGGTCTGGGCGAAGCGATACATTGTGGGTGGTATTGCAGTCGTCATCCTGCTTGGGATCCTTGCCCTTGCGTACAGAGTGCTTTCACCCGCGGCAGCGGAGGTGCAAGTGGTTCGAGCCGCAGCTGAGGGCGGAAACGAAGCCGGAAGCATCGTGCTGTCCGCAGGCGGATACATTGTTGCTCACCATAAGATCAATGTGAATTCCAAGGTGACGGGACGAGTCAAGTGGATTGGCGTGGAGAAAGGCGACAAGGTCAAAGAAGGCCAGGTGGTGGTTCGTCTTGAAGATGATGAGTTCCGCGCGCAATACGAGCAAGCGCGGGGCGCGGTGGAGAACGCCAAGGCATATCTCGAACAATTGCAGAACGGCTCGCGTCCGGAAGAGATCCAGCAGGCGCAACATAACTTAGAAGAAGCGCGCGCCACGGCAGCAAACGACAAGATCACGTTGGACCGTACGCATGACCTGGTCGGTCAGGGTGTGCTATCGAAGCAAGCGCTCGATGATGCCACCGCGAAGTATGAAGCCGACCAGCAGCGGGTGAACTCGCTCCAACAGGGGTACACGCTGGCCAAAATTGGACCTCGGCCGGAGGAAATCAATCGAGCCAAGGGCAGCCTGCTGCAGGCAGAAGGTCAGATG
>Ga0207657_10001225_pt1 | contig 27378 bp, 26 predicted proteins | sample KBSC33metaG_FD_184316 | JGI IMG/M metagenome (GOLD analysis project Ga0207657, IMG submission 184316) | Corn rhizosphere microbial communities from Kellogg Biological Station, Michigan, USA - KBS C3-3 metaG (SPAdes) (version 2) | ecosystem: Host-associated > Plants > Roots > Rhizosphere > Soil ...
AGATGTTCCGCGACACGCTGTCGATCATCGTCAAGCACCGCACGGACCTCGACGTCGTTGCGGAGCGGGTGGGAGTGAAGCTCAACTCCCCGCTCAATGCTTGACCAGCATCTGCTCGAGTTCGGAGAGGAGCTGCGCTCCGAGGGCGTAGCTGTGGGCACGAGCGAGCTGCTCGACGCGTTCGCCGTGCTCAAGGAGGTCAGCTGGACCCAGCCGACCGACTTCCGCGAGGCGATCGCCGCGACGCTGGCGAAGTCCCAGGAGGACCGCCGCGTCTACGAGCTGGTTTTCGACCGCTTCTTCTTCCGCGCCACCGAGCTGGCGGCCATCAGCGAGGACGTGCGCGAGGGCGGCGGCATCGACCTCGAGGGCGGAGAGCTCGACCTCGACGCGCTGCGCGCGCAGATCGCGCAGGCGCTGCGCGACGGCGAGGAGGGCGCCATGCGCGACCTCGCCCGCCTGGCGATCGCGGCGTTCGGCCGCCAGGGCGAGGGCAGCGGCGTCATCGGCGTCGACGTCCAGCGCATCCGCCGCGCGCTCGGCCTGCGCGCCGAGCCGCAGCCCGAGCTGCCGGCCGACGACCCGCGCCGCGACGGCCTGCCGCGCGACGAGATTCGCAAGTTCGAAGCGATGCTGCGCCGCGAGCTCGAGCGCGGGCAGATCGAGCGCACCGAGCAGCTGCCGCCGTCGCGGCCGCTCAACGAGCTCGACCGCGCGCTGCCCTCCGGCCCGCTGCAGGACCTCGCCGCGGTGCACCGCGTCGTCGCCCAGCTCAAGCGCCGGCTGAAGACGCAGGGCAACGAGCAGCGGGGCCGCAAGCGCCACGCCGCCGTCGACGTCCGCAAGACGATGCGCGCCTCGCTCGAGTTCGGCGGCGTGCCGGTCAACATCAAGGAGAAGCCGGTCCGCCCGCGGCGGCCGGAGATCTACGTGCTCTGCGACGTCTCGACGAGCGTCACCAGCGCGAGCGTCTTCTTCCTCAGCGTCCTGCACGCCCTGCACGACTCGTTTCGCAAGATGCGCTCGTTCGTCTTCATCGAGCGCATCAGCGAGGTGACCGACGTCTTCCACAAGGAGCGCGACTTCAAGAAGGTCAACGAGGCGATCGCCAAGGACGCCGGCGTCGCCGACATCTCGGGCTACACCGACTACGGCCGCGTGTGGTCGGAGTTCCGCGAGCTCGTCGAGGACGACCTTCACCGCCGCGCCACCGTGATCGTCCTGGGCGACGCGCGCACCAACGGCCGCGACCCGCGCGCCGACATCTTCGCCCGCGTCGCCGCCAAGGCCGGCCGCACGTTCTGGCTGAACCCCGAGCCGCGCCTGTACTGGAACTACGGCGACTCGGTCATCGCCGCGTACGAGCAGCACTGCGAGGCCTACGAGTGCTGGACGACCCAGCAGCTCGAGGACTTCGTCAAGGCCCTGACGCGCCCGATCCCCTGATCCGCCAGGATTAGCGGGTGGCCAGGGACGCGGTCTACCGCCGGCGACGACTCGCCGCCCTCGGTGTCGCGGCGGGCGGAGTCGTGCTCGTGGCCATCCTCGCGAGCTCGGGCGGGAGCGACAACAAGGCCGCCACGGACGCCGCGGGGGCCAAGCCAGCGCCTCCGCCGCAGCTGCCGCGCGGCGGGCGGAGGATCTTCCCGCGGTTCGAGGTGGTCGCCTACTACGGCGCGCCGCAGGACCCGCAGCTGGGCGAGCTGGGCATCGGGACGCCGGCGCACGCCGGCCGACGGCTGCTCCACCAGGCCGCGCCCTACGCGCGTGACAGCGGCCGGCCGGTGCTGCCGGCGATGGAGCTGCTGGCCGACATCGCCGACCACGACCCCGGCGACGACGGTCTCTACCGCACGCGCCAGCCCGACGCGATCATCGGCCGGTACCTGAAGGCGGCGCGGCGCATCAAGGCGCTGCTGATCCTCGACATCCAGCCCGGCCATGCCGGCTTCTTCGACGAGGCGCGCCACCTCGAGCGCTGGCTGCGCCTGCCCGACGTCTCGCTCGCGCTCGATCCCGAGTGGGCGACGCCGCAGGCGGTTCCCGGGACGATCATCGGGTCCGTCGACGTCCACGAGGTCAACGCGATCTCCTACTGGCTCGACCAGATCGTTCGCCGCAACCGGCTGCCGCAGAAGCTGCTGGTCATCCACCGCTTCACGCAGAACGCGATCGCCGGCGAGCCCGACCTCAAGCCGCGCCGCGACGTCGCCGTCACGGTGAACGTCGACGGCTTCGGCTCGAACACCGTGAAGGTCGCGAAGTACAAGACCTTCGCCCAGCGGCGCCCCGGCCTGCACAACGGCTTCAAGCTCTTCTACCACGAGGATCCCGTGACGATGAAGCCGTACCGGGCGATGCGGATCCGGCCGCGGCCCGAGCTGATCGTCTACGAGTAGGCTTCGCCACAGCTGATCACAGGGGGGCTGGCGACAGGCTGGCTGAGATAGCGCCCGAACGCGGCGCTGACCCTTCGAACCTGTGGGGTAATGCCCGCGGAGGGAGCAGATGGACGCAGCAGTTGGCGGCGTGAGGCTGGAGGGCGTGACGAGGCGTTTCGGCGCCGTCGTCGCTCTCGACGACCTGTCGCTGTCGCTCGCCCCGGGCGAGGTCGTCGCCGTCGTCGGCCCGAGCGGCTGCGGCAAGTCGACGCTGCTCGAGCTCGTCTGCGGGCTGATCGAGCCCGACGCGGGCACGATCGAGAGCGCGCCCGCGGTGCTGATGCCCCAGCGCGACGTGCTGCTGCCCTGGCTGCGCGCGGTCGACAACGCCGCGCTGGCGCTGCGGATCGCCGGCACGCCGGCCGACGCCGCGCGCGAGCGCTCGCACGAGCTGCTGGGCCGCCTCGGCCTCGAGGGCTTCGAGCGCTCCTACCCGCGCGAGCTCAGCGGCGGCATGCGACAGCGCGTGGCGTTCGCCCGCACGCTGCTCTCGGGCCGCCCGGTGCTCTGCCTCGACGAGCCGTTCGGCGCGCTCGACGCGCTGACCCGCGCCGACCTGCAGGAGTGGCTTGCCGCCGCGCTGCTCGAGGAGCCGCGGACGGTTCTGCTCGTCACCCACGACGTCGAAGAGGCGGCGATCCTCGCCGATCGCATCGTGATCCTCTCGCCGCGGCCCGGCCGCGTGGTCGCCGAGCTCGAGCCGGGCGCGCCGCGCCCACGCGCGGCGCTCGATACGGCCGTGCTCGAGACGCGCACGCGCGCGCTGGAGGCGCTGCGGTGATCCGCCGCGCCTGGCCGCCGCTGTTCGTCCTGGTCGTCCTGTTCGGCGTGTGGGAGGCCTACGTCGATCTCGGCGGCGTCGACGACCTCGTCCTCGCCTCCCCATCGCAGATCGCCAAGTCGATCTACAACGACCGCAGCCTGCTGCTCGACAACCTTCGGGTCACCGCCGAGGAGGTCGGCTTCGGGATCCTGCTGAGCGTCGCCGTCGGCTTCGCGCTCGGGGTGCTGCTGCACTGGTCGGACATCGCGCGGCGCGCGCTGTACCCACTGATCGTCGGCTCGCAGGCGGTGCCGCTCGTCGTCTTCGCCCCGCTGCTCGTCTACTGGGTCGGCTTCGGGATCCTGCCAAAGCTCGTGATCATCGCGCTGATCTGCTTCTTCCCGGTCGTCGTGACGACCTACGACGGGCTGCGCGCCGTCGACCCCGAGCTGCGCAAGCTGATGCGCACGCTCGACGCCACCCGCTGGCAGACGTTTCGCATCGCCGAGCTGCCGGCGGCCCTGCCGGCAGCGCTCTCCGGAGCGCGGATCGCCGTCGCGGTCGGCGTGATCGGCGCGTTCCTCGCCGAGACCGCCGGCTCGACCGCCGGGCTCGGCCACCTGCTGCTCCAGTCGATCCCGGCGCTGGAGACCCCGCGGGCGTTCGCCTCCGCGGTGGTCATGGCCGGCTTCGCGATCGCGCTCTTCTACGCTCTCGGCGTCGCCGAGCGGCGCCTTCTCTCCTACCGAGGCACCCCATGACACGACTCCTCCCCATCCTGCTCATCGCCGCCGTCGTCGGCCTGTCCGCCTGCGGCACGCGCAGCGAGAACACGAGCGGCGGGCCCGCCCGCTCGCTGACGCTGATGCTCGACTTCTTCCCGAACGCAGACCACGCGGCGATCTACCAGGCCGTGGGCGACGGCGAGTTCCGCCGCGCCGGCCTCGACGTGCACATCCAGCAGCCGGGCGACGCGGCGACGCCGCTCAAGCTGCTGGCGGCCGGGAGGGCCGATCTGGCGATCTCGTACGAGCCCGAGGTACTGCTGGCCCGCGACAAGGGCGCCAAGCTCGTCTCGATCGCGGCGCTCGTCCAGCGGCCGCTGACGTCGATCATCGCGCTGGGCTCGAGCAACGTGCACGGACCGGCCAACCTCGAGAACCACACGGTCGGGGACGCGGGCATCCCCTACCAGCACGCCTACCTGCAGGAGATGCTCAAGCAGGCCGGCGCCGATCCGGGCAAGGTCAAGGAGGTCAACGTCGGCTTCAACCTCGTTCCCGCGCTGCTGTCCAAGAAGGTCTACGCGATCATGGGCGGCTACTGGAACTACGAGGGCATCCAGCTCAAGCGCAAGCACAAGAACCCCACGATCATCCCCGTCGACAAGGCCGGCGTGCCGACCTACGACGAGCTCGTGATCGTCGCGCGCGAGGACGAGCTCGGCCCGAAGGCCGCGCTGTTCCGCCGTTTCCTGCAGGCGCTCTCGCGCTCGGCGACCGCCCTGCGCAACAACCCGGCACAGGGCGTCGACGCGCTGATGCAGGCCAACCCCGACCTCGACCGCAGCCTGCAGGAGGCCTCCGTCAAGGCGACGATGCCGGCGTTCTTCCCGTCGGACTCGACGAAGCCGTGGGGCTGGCAGGACACGCGCGCCTGGGCGCGCTTCTCCAAGTGGATGTACGACAACCAGCTGCTCAAGCAGCCTGCGACGCCGCAGGCGGTGAACAACGACCTGCTGCCAGGACAGGGCTTCTGACGGCGTGCGCGCCCGCTAGCCCCGCCCAGCCCTCGTAGGGCGCGAAGAACTCACGGACCTCGGCCTCGGTCGCCCGCTCGCGCGGGTCGCCGCCGCTGCGCAGATAGCCGACGAGCTTGATGAACGACAGGTCGCCGGCCGGCAGCTGGTCGTAGCGGCCCTGGCCGTGGAGGGCGAGGATCTCCTGGGTCCAGGAGCCGATCCCGGGGATCGCCCGCAGCCGGCGCCAGCCGCGCTCGTGGTCGGGGTCGCGCAGGTCGACCCGGCCGGCGGCCACCTCGCGCGCGGCGCGCATCAGCGCCATCGCGCGCGTGCCCTTGAGGTCCATCGACTCGAGCAGCGCGGGCGCCGTGCCGGCCACCTTCGCGGCCGACGGCACGTCGCGCAACCCGGTGCGCGGGCAGCGCGGGCCGAGCCGCCGGACCATCGCGCGCTGGATCGCCGCCGCGCGCGGGTAGTCGATCAGCTGCTCGGTGACCGCCCACGCCAGCGCCTCGAACGGCTCGGGCCGGCGGAACACGCGCAGGTGCGGGCGCGCCCGGACGCTCGGGCCGATGAGCGGGTCGAAGCGGAAGCGCTCGTAGAACGGGCGCAGGTCGTCGTCGACCCCGAACGCGAAGCGCATCCGCCCGATGCCCTCCTCGGCCGCGGCGCGCTCGGGCGCCCACGCGCCGAAGAGCACGCGGTCGCTCGCGGGCTGCGCGGCCCGCACGATGACCGGGACGCCGTCGACGTGCACCAGCCGCTCGCGAACGCCGCCACGCACGCGCAGGACGCCGTCCGGCGCGCTGCCCGACGGCAGGCGGACGGGCCACCGGGGCGTGACCTCCTGCCGGACTTCGACGAGACCCTCGCGGCGGAGCGCGTCAGCGGTCAAGGACGTGCACGTCGAGCAGGAACGACCGGCTCGCCACGACCTTGCCGAGCATCTTGCGCCGCCGCTTGGCCGCCTTGCGCGCCGACCGGTGCCGGACGACCGCGACCGTCGCCATCCCGGCGGCGACCCCGCCGACGGCGACGCCGCCGACGATGGCCGCCGGCGGCAGCGACCGCCGCGGCTCGACCTGCGTGCCGGCAGTGCCGGTCACGAGCTCGGCGTCGACGGTCTCGATGTCCTCCGCTGGCGGCATGCCGTGACCGTACACCAGCCGGCGGCGCGCCCGAGCTACTGCTTGCGGACGGTGAAGTTCGCCGTGTTGCCCTTGACGCTGACGACCGTCACGACCGTGGTGAACTTGTGGCCCTTGTCGTCGCTGACGGTGCAGTTCTCCGACTTGCCGACCTTGCCCTCGAGGTCGCCGTCGCAGCTCACGTGGCCGTAGCCGCGGGCGGAGTACTGCGAGGCAACCTGCTTCTCGACGTCGCTCTTGGACACGCTCTTGGTGCACCCCGCGAAGAAGAGGGCAGATGAGGCGATGGCCGCCAGCGTCAGAAATTTCATGTGGAATTCATATCCGGTTCCGGGGACGAAGAGAAGCCCAGGCGGCTCAGTCGTTCCAGTCGGGCTGGTGGGCATGGCGGGCGATGGGGGTCACGGTCCCGTCGAGGGCCACGCGGACGACGTTGCCGCGCACGGTCCCGAGAACCGACGCGCCGTCCCGGGAGATGCGGCCCGGGCCATAGACCTGCTCCTCGTCGAACCTGACCGGGATCGTCGTCACGACGCCCGTCGCCGGCTCGGCGACGACGGCGTGCACCCCATCCGCGACGCTGTCGGTCTGGATGAGCAGCCGGTCGCCGTCGAACGACCATTCGACCGCCTGGGCGAAATGCCCATCGGTGTAGGTGACGACATCGGTCTGTGGCCCCTGCAGCGTGTGGGACACCGACACCGAGTAGTAGGTGGAATCCTGGTAGCGGCCGCCGTCGGTGTGGTTGAAGGCAAACCCGTTGCGGCCCCACCTCGGCAGGTCCTGGGTGGGGGCGGTCCGCGATGGACGCCACGGATCGAGCACCGCACTGCGCACCTCGCCGATGTCCGGGATGCCGAAGAATCCCACGAGCACCTTGCGGCTGTCCGGGGAGAGCACCACGTCGCCGCCGTCGTACCCGCTGTCGTAGGCGTCGTGAAAGAAGCGCCGCAGCCGGTGGAGGTGCCGGTCCCAGATCATCCCGAGAGGCGTGCCCAGATAACGGCTGTCGGGCGACCAGGAGCCGTACGGGTTGCCAAACGAAGCGGGAGAGGGATCGATGATCCTGCGAGCACGTCCATCCGTGCGGATCAGGCTCAGCGGACCGTCGCACCGCCGCCGCCCGTACGGCGTGTAGGCGACCCCGTTCGGCGAGATCGTCGGACGGCAGCCGATCGCCAGGATGCGCTGCGCCGAACCGTCGTCGCGGGCCGTCCAGACCCGGCCGCCACGCTCGAAGACGACGGTCGCGGCTGCCGGCGCGGCGAGTGTCAGCATCGCCGACACCACGAGGACCAGGACCGGACGGCTCACGACGGTGTCAACGTGGCGGCGGCCGCGAGGTTGCGCGTCAGGCGGCGTCGAGCAGACGCTCGTACATCCGGTAGCGCTTGACGACGCGCCCGCCCATCATCTCCATGCCGCGGTTCATGGCCTCGTTGCTCTCGAGGATCCAGCCCATCTCGCCGCCGTGGATGCGCGGATGGCGCGCGGCGACGTCGAAGTGCTCGACGTAGAACTTCGCGGCGATCCCGGTGTGCTGGTACTCGGGCTTGATGCCCAGGAAGCCGACGCGGACGCGGTTCATCAGCCGGTGGCGGCGCAGCCAGTACCAGACGAACGGCAGCGCCCGCCCGCGCGCGCGGCGCATCACGGCGCCGAGGTCGGGCACGCTGATCGCGACGCCGACGGTGTCGCCCTCCTTCTCGGCGACCATGAACCAGTCCGACTCGTAGACGAGGTGCATGAGCATCGTCTCGGAGTCGAGGTCGGCCTTGGAGTAGGGCCGGAAGCCCCAGTTCTCCGACCACGCCGCGTTGTAGACCTCGGCGAAGCGGTCCATCTCCTTGCGCAGGTGCCGCCGCGACATCTTGCGCAGCACCACGCCGTGCTCGGTCTCCGACTTCTCGGCCAGGTCGAACATGACCGGCAGCACCGAGCCGCGGTCCTGGACCTCGAGGTTCCACATCAGCAGGTCCATCGCCTTGGCCAGGCCGGCGCCCTCGGCCAGCCGCTGGTAGTAGGGCGGGTGCCAGGGTTGCTTGATCAGCGCCGGGAGGTCGTGACCTTCGATGACGATGCCCGACTCCTCGTTCATCGTGAAGTCCGCCGGCCCGACCATCCGCTCCATGCCGCGCTCGCGCAGCCACGCCTCGGCGGCGCCGAGCAGCGCCTCCATGATCGCGGGATCGTCCTCGAGCTCGATGAACCCGAACCAGCCCCACTTGTGGTCGTGGAACTCGTTGTAGGCGTGGTCGACCTGGGCGCTGATGCGCCCGACCGCGCGCCCGTCGCGCCACGCGAGGAACCGCTGCACCTCGCCGGTCTTGAAGAACGGGTTCAGCTTCGGGGAGAAGTACGTCCGGCGCTCGATGCGCAGCGGCGGGCACCACTGGGGGGCATTAGCATGCAGGCGGAACGGGAGTTCGAGGAACTCCCGCCGATCCCGTCGCGATGCCACCGGTCTGACCTCTACGGACACGGCGGAGCACAGTACTGATGCCGACCTCCATCGATGTCTTCGCCAAGGCCCGCGAGCACGAGCGTGCCGACATGCTCAAGCTCGCACGCGAGCTCGACGCGCTGCCCTACTTCCGCCAGCTCGAGGGCCGCTCGCTGCCGATCGTCGAGATGGAGGGCGCCCGGCGGATCATGCTGGGCTCCAACAACTACCTCGGGCTGACCGGCGACGAGCGCGTGATGAAGGGCGCCGAGGACGCCCTGCACCAGTACGGCACCGGGCTGACCGGGTCGCGCTTCCTCAACGGGACGATCCCGCTGCACCTCGAGCTCGAGCAGGGCATCGCCGAGTGGATGGGCACGGAGGACGCCCTCGTCTTCACGACCGGCCACCAGGCCAACGTCGGGACGCTCGGGACGATCCTCGGCCCCGGCGACACCGTGATCGCCGACAGCGCGGACCACGCCTCGATCCTCGACGGCTGCCTGCTCTCGCGGGCCAAGCTTCGCCCGTTCCGCCACAACCGGCTCGACAAGCTGGCCAAGCAGCTCGAGCGCGCCGACGAGGACGGCGGCGGCGTCCTCGTCGTCGTCGACGGCGTCTTCAGCATGGAGGGCGACGTCGCTCCGCTTCCCGAGATCGTCGAGCTCGTCGGCCGCCACGGCGCGCGGCTGATGGTCGACGAGGCCCACGGCGCCGGCGTGCTCGGCGCCCGGGGCGCCGGCGCCAGCGAGCTGCTCGGCGTCGAGGACAAGGTCGACCTGCGGATGGGGACGTTCTCGAAGTCCCTGGCCTCGTGCGGCGGGTTCATCGCCGGCAGCGCCGAGGTCATCGAGTTCCTGCGCTTCTCCAGCCGCGCCTTCATGTTCACGGCGAGCGCCGTGCCGGCCGCCGTCGGTGCCGCCGCGGCCGCGCTGCGGATCGTCCGCTCCGACGAGGGCCGCGAGCTCATGGCGGCCACCCTGTCGAACGCCGACCGCCTGCGCGGGGGGCTGCGCGAGCGCGGGTTCAAGACCATCGACCACCCGATCGGCACGCCGGTCGTCCCGGTCCTCGTCGAGGACGACTGGAAGGCCGCGCTGCTGTGGAAGGCGCTCTACGAGTCGGGCGTCTACGTCAACGTCGCGATCCACCCGGCGGTCCCCCCGGGCGGCGCGCTGCTGCGCACGAGCGTCATGGCGACGCACTCCGAGGAGACCATCGACGAGGCGCTCGACGTCTTCGCTTCGGTCAAGGCCGCTTTCGAGTCCGAGCACGGACCGCTGCCCGGTCCTTCTGAGTAGCCAGCAGCTTGTCCATTTCTTCACAAGTTCACAGGGCGTACAAAACGTGCGCTCTGAGCGAATCTTTTGCGTAGCCGGACCTTGATCGCCGTCGCCGCGCTGCCGTAGCTTCATCCAGCGCCAGCGCGGCGCATGAGGAGAGGGTCCGAAGTCCCGCCGGGATTTCAAGAAGGAACGAGAGAGCCCGTCGTAAGAAGGGCCGGACCACCCCACTCGCCTCACTGCTGCCGGCTGCCCGCATCGCACGCACAACTGACGACACCGCCCGTGGGATGGACGTGGCGGATGGGAGGACGGATGAACACCGCACAGGCGTCGATCGCCCCTGCGCCCCAGCACATGCGCGCCCTTGCCCGGGCCAACGAGGTCCGGCTTGCACGCGCTGAACTCAAGAGGAGGATCGCGCACGGAGAGCTTGCGGTCGCCGACGTCGTGCTCGATTCCCCCTGGGAGGCCGAGAGCATGACGATCTCCGACTTGCTGACCAGCCAGCGGCGGTGGGGCACCACCCGCTGCCGCAAGCTCCTTCAGTGCATCCCGATGACCGAGAACAAGACTGTCGGGTCGATGACCGACCGGCAGCGCCGAGCGCTTGCCGCGCTCCTGTCCCCTGACGCACCCAGGCCGATGGCGGCCGAGCTCGGGCTCGGCATGCCGCTGGCCTTCGGCGTCGCCTAAGAGCGGTCCGGGCTCGCTATCTCCACGATCCGGCCGTCCGGGTCGTGGAGATAGATCGAGCTGAAGCGCCCACGGTCCAGCACGTCGGTGCACTCGACGTCGCGCGAGCGCAGGTAGTCGACCCAGGCCGAGAGCTCCTCGGCCGAGGAGACGCGCAGCGCGAAGTGGTGCAGCGAGGAGCCGCCCGCGGGCTGCGCCTCGAGCTCCGGGTACTCGAGGAACGAGATCAACGTGCCGCTCGAGTCGCCGAACCAGAAGTGGCGGGCCTGCGGGTCGTCGGGGTTGGACTCCTCGGCGACGAGCGCGAGCCCGAGGACGTCGCGGTAGAACGCGGTCGTGCGCTCCAGGTCACGCGTGATCGCCGTGACGTGGTGCATCCCCTGAAGGCGCATCTGGCGGGTCTCGCCGTCGCCGCTCATGCCCGGAACCCCAGGCCGCCCGTCTTACGGCTGAACACGCGGCGCATCGCGACGAACGTGATCGCGAAGACGACCAGCGCCGCGACGATGACCGCGATGCGCGGCGCGCCACCCGTCACCAGCGCCGCGCCCGCGATGAACCCGCCGAGCAGGCCCAGCAGCGAGCTGTGCGAGCGAAAGCCGGCCAGGTGCTCGCGCAGCGCGAGCTCGCAGGCCGACAGGGCCACGAGCGCGAAGCCCACCGCGAGCAGCCGGAAGGCCTGCGAGGCGAAGCCGACGACGATCAGCACGATGCCGGCGAGCGTTGTCAGCTCGCCGAGCGGGAACGAGCCCCACGGGGCGGGCGGGCGCTCGGAGGACGGCGCACGGCGGCGCAGCGTCGCGGGCGCCGGGCGGGCGGGCGCAGGCGGAGCAGCGCTGGGCTCCCGCTCAGACAGCGATTCGGAGATCGAGCGCTTGCGGCTGCGACGGCCCATGATCAGTTCGAGGAGAGTAGAGAGGCGGCGGGCTCACCCCGCGCGGTTCTCGGACAGCCCGAGGACAGCTTGACCTGCCACCACCCCATCAGCATGCCGACGAGGCCGAGGCGCGGCCGGACCTCGTAGGCGCCGCAACCCGGCAGGCCGAGCTCACCGCGCGGCAGGCGGACGAAGCGGTGCCGGGCGGGGTCGGCGTACATCGCCTCGAGCAGCTGCTGGGCCTCGCGGCGGCGCGCTGCCATCTCGGCGAGCACCTCGCGGGCGGCGCGCAGCCGTTCCGCCAGGTCGTCGCGCAGCGCCTCGAGGGCACCGAGGTCGAGCAGCCGCGGACCCTGGCGCGACGGCACGGAGACGTCGACCGAGTCGTGCGGGAACGTCGTCACCAGCGCGTCGGCGAGCTGGCGCTCGAGCCGGGCGATCTGCGCGCGCAGGGCACGCCGCGCGCCAACCTCGTCGACATCTCCGACGACGACGTCCGCGAAGCGCAGGCTGTGGTCGGCGATCAGGACCACCGAGCGGATTCTACCCCCGATCGGCGGCGGTGAGGCATTCCACGCATGTCCAGAGCGCTTCCTCGACGTGAATTGCGGGAACGCCCGGCGCGCGGACGGAGAACAGCCGCATCGCGGTGGTGTCGCCGGTGACCAGGTGGCTCTTGGCCAGCGGTCCGAAGAGGATCCCGACGGCGCCCGCGGCGTCGGCGATCACCAGCCGCCCGACCGGCAGCTCGTCGGCGAACTGCGCGGTGCCGAGCGTCTCCCCGGTGTGGGCGGGGCGCAGGCCGAGCGGCCCGTCCAGGCGCGCCTCGTCCAGTGCCCACACGGGCACGCCGGTCTCCGCCACGGCGATCGTGATCGCGTCGTCGAGCCGGTTGTCGGGGCGGTATTCGCCCTTGATGAGCCGGTCGACGACGACGGCCTCGCCGGGCGGACGCGTCTCGTCGGGGTCGAGGCCGAGATGGCGGAACAGGACGCGATAGGCCTGCGGGATCGGCCGCGTGCGAAACGCGACGGCCTCGGAGCCCGACATTCGCCGCGAGAGGTAGTGCAGCCGCTCGCGGATCTCGGGCATCGTCGGCCCGCTCGCCGCGTCGACGCGCAGCTGGACGAGCTCGAGGTCGGGGAACTCCGCCGCGACCTCGGTATCGATCCAGCCCTGCTCGATCTCCCCGGTCATCAGACCGGCATCTTCCACCCTCGGCGCACCGAAGCCGTCACCAGCGCGCGCACATGGCGTTCGAGCTCTCGCTCGGCCCGGTCGCGGCCGAGGACGGTCTCGCGCACGACGCCGCCCGGATAGGCGAGCACGACCTCGGGGCAGCCGGCGATCCCGTAGAGGTCGGCGATGTCGCCATCGTGGTCGTAGGCGATCGGGAACGTCCAGTGGTGCTTGCGCACGACGCTGCGCGCGTCGCCGCGGTCGCCGCGCACGACGACGCCGGCGAACTGCACGCCCGGCGTCTGGGCGCTGAGCCGCTGCATGACGTCGAACGACCCGCTGCAGCTCGCGCCGCGCGTGAAGTAGAAGCCGAGCACCAGCGGGCCCTTGTTCGTGAGCGTGCACGAGTTGATCGAGCCGGCCAGGTGGACCGAGCACGCCGGCACCTTCCCGGCGCTGCCCTGGTTGGGCTTGATCGCGACGTTCGCGTCGCCGTCGAGCCCGGAGAGCACGAGCGGCGCGGCCCATGGGTGCAGCCGCTCGCCGGGCTTGGGCCCGCTCGCCCCCGGGCCGTTCGTGCGCAGGGTGTTGACGAGGATGTAGGCCATGATCAGCACGACGATCACGCCGACGAACCAGCCGTAGCGCGACGCGCCGACGGGCGGCGCGGGAGGCGGAGGCGGCTCGGGAGGCGCGCTCACGGCCGCGCGCGACCGAAGCTCACGCGCCGCGGCAGCGCGAGGCGCGGGAGGCGCAGGCCGCGCTCCTCGAGCATGAGCGTCGCCGGCAGGACGACGAGCACTCCGAGCAGGGAGACCGTGAGGTCGATGACCGTGACGATGCCGAAGTCGCGCAGCATCCGGATGTCGGAGACGACGAGGATCGCGAACCCGGCGATCGCCGTCGTCGCCGAGGCCATCACCGCGCGGCCGGTCGACGCGTAGGTGCGCGCGAGCGCGTCGCCCGGCCCGAGGCCGGCCGCGCGCTCCTGGCGGAAGCGCTCGCTGAGCAGGACGCTGAACTCGGTCGAGATCGCGATGACCAGCGCGCCCAGCGTGACCGACATCGGGTTGAGCGGGATCCGCGTCGCGAAGAGGACGAGCGCCGACCAGCCGGTCGCCAGGGCGATCGGCACGAGCGGGACGAGCGCCCGCCGCGGCTTGCGCAGGGCGATCAGCAGCACCAGCGCGACGGCGAGCAGGCCCGCGAGCAGCTGCAGCGCCCTGCGCCACGAGGAGGCGATCCGCGCATTGGCCTCGGCGGCCAGGACCGGCAGGCCGGCGAGCTCGGCGTGGACTCCGGGCGGCGGGTGCAGCTCGGAGCGCATCGTGTCGATGACGCGCTGCTGCTCGTCGAGCGGCATCAGCCGGATCCCGAACGCCAGCGCCGCGGTCTTGCGGTCAGGGGTGATCACGCCCTGCGAGAAGTACGGCGGGATCGCGTCGAGCAGCGCCTCGATGTCGCTCCGCGACTGGGCGCCGCCACCGGCGAAGAGGTCGGGCAGCGAGAACGCGGGGCACAGCTGGGCCTTGCCGCAGCCGCGGCTTGGCGTGTAGCCGTAGCGCCTGAGCAGGCCGCGCTGGTAGCGCGTCATCCACGCGACCGTCGACGGATCGGTGAGCTTGTCGGAGTCGATGACGACGTCGATCTCGCCTCCGACGCCGGTCGAGTCCTCGAGCGCGCGCAGGTCGCGCAGCGCCCGCAGATCCTGCGGCACGAGCTTCTGGATGTCCGACTCGACCTTCGTCTGCGTGTCGAGCGCCCAGCCGGCCGCCGCGGCGACGAGGCCGATCGCGACCACGCGCCCCGGATGCTCGGTCGCCGCCCGCAGGGCGGCGCGGCCGACCCCCCCACCCACACGGCGCACCGCCCGCGCCGGGCGCGTCTCGGTGAGCAGCTCGCCCGCGCCGTGCCACGCCGGCTCGAGCGCGTGGCCGGTGGCGCGCAGCGGCGCCGGCGCGCGGCGGCCGCGCGTCAGCGACAGCAGCGCCGCCCCCGCGGTGAACGTCGCCGCGAAGGCGATCGCCACGCCGAGGACGAGCAGCAGCCCGAAGCCGCGCACCATCGGCACCGGCGACAGCGCCAGCGCCAGGAACCCCGCCGCGGTGGCGGCGCCCGCCGTGAGCAGGGTCGGCCCGCCGAGGCGCGCGGCGCGGCCCAGGTCCTCCCCGGCCTCGGTCACCCGCGACTGGAACTGGATCGCGTAGTCCACCGCCAGGCCGAGCAGCACCGGCAGCACGGCGATCGACGCCATCGTCAGCGACGCCCCGGCGGCCGACAGCCCGCCGAACGTGACCGCGGCGGCCGCGAGCGCGATGACGAGCGGCAGCAGGCGCGCCCGCGCGCGGAACATCACCGCGAGCGTCCCGGCCATCACGAGCAGCGCCGCGAGCAGCAGCAGCTTGATCGAGCGCGTGATCCGGCCGGTCAGGTCGTGGACGACGACCGGCGCGCCGGTGACCACGTAGGTCCCGCCGTTGCGCATCTGCGCCTTCGGCAGCTTCACCGCGGCGCGGATCTCGTCGATCGCCCGCGCCCGCTGCGCGTCGGTCAGCGTCGGCTTGAGGCGGACCTGGATCAGCGCGCTGTTGCGCGTCGGGAACAGGTAGGCGAACTTGGCCTTCGGCGTCCCGGGCGCGCCGGTGTTCGCGAACACCAGCCGCGAGACGAACTGCGTGTTGTTGAGCGTCGGCGCGCTGGTGATCCCGTACTTCAGCGCGAGCGAGACGACGTCGCGCGTGAACTGGACCTCTCGAAGCTGCGCGGCCTGCTGGGCGAGCTTGTCCGCTGCCGCCGGCGACATCCCGCGCGCCAGCGCGAGCTTGCGCGCCGCGTTGGCGACCCGGCGGGCGTCGCGCTGGGTCTGCTGCTCCTGGCTGACGAACTCGTCGGAGATCTTCCCGACGGCCTCGTTGATGAACGTGCCCGGGCCGAACACGATCTTGACCGGCTTGTCGCGCGCGAGCTTCGCGCACGGGCCGTTCGGCGGCCCCAGCGGCTTCTTGCCCTTCGGAACGTTGCCGGAGATGCAGCCCTCGAGGTAGATGCTGCGCAGGATGTCCGAGGTCAGGACGAGCTTCGGCAGCGGGCCCTTCTCGAGGATGATCACCGCGTCGTCGCCGAACTTCTGGTGGTAGCGCTGCGTCGCCTCGTACTCCGACGTGCCGCGGCCGACCAGCGTGTCGGTGGCGGCCGACGGCGTGAGGCGCAGCGCGAAGGCGGCGCCCACGATCACGAGCACGGCGATCGCGCCGAGCACGACCGGAGCGCGCCGCGTCACCGCGGCCACGAGCGCTGAGAGCCACGTCCCCACCATGGGCCTGGGACTGTTCTACTTGGCCGCGGAGCCCGACGCGGCAGCAACCACGTGCGGGTACTGCGACGTGGTGGCGCTCTTCGGAGTGGTCGTCGGCGAGAACTTGCTCTGCTGGTTGCACGGCGGAGCCGCGGTCTGGCCGGACGAGAATGCGGTGTAGGCGTACTTCTTGATGTTGTCCGAGAGCGTCTGGCCGATCACCGGCAGGCCGCTGAGCGGGTCGAGCACGTTCGTCTCGATGTCGTGCGGAACGCCGCTGCCGCATTGGCGCGTCTCGTACTGCGGCGGGCCCTGGCCGCCCGAGAGCAGGTTGGCGAGCTTGAGGTACTGGCCGGGGAACGCGTACGGGTTCGTCCGGTTCGAGCCGATCCGGCGCGGGTAGACGGCGAGGTTCTCGGGGTTGAACGGGTTGAGCGTGCGCAGGTAGTGGATGCGCTTGCCGCCCGAGTAGCTCGGGATGTCCGACGCCTGCGTGACCGCGACGGTGTTCGCGAAGAACGCGTTGAGCTCGGGCCGGTAGTACCCGATGTACTGCAGGATCGGATTGAGCTCCTTGAGCACCGGGTCGAACTCGGGCAGCAGCGGGTGCAGGTCGTTGAGGAACTCGGTCGTCGCCGGCAGTCCGCGCTTGGATGCCGCGGTCACCTTGTCGAGGTCGCGGAACAGCGCCTTGGCGTCCGGCGCGAGGTGCTCGAGCGACACCAGCGTCGGGCTGAGCTGGCGGATCGCGGGGCGCAGCTGGGTGATCAGCGGGTTCGTGTTGCGGGCATAGCCGGCGAGCTGGACGACGGTCTTGGCCGACTCGGTCTCGAACGTCGGCAGGATGTGGAAGATCTCGCTGAGCTGGGCGTTGCGGGCCGCCGTCGTCGAGAACACGCGGTTGGAGTTCGAGATCAGCGAGCGCAGCTCGTGGTCGCGCTGGGTCAGCGCGTCGAACACCTCGCCGGTGTTGCGGATCAGCTGCCGCGTTGCGCCCGACTGCGAGTTGAGGATCTGCAGCAGCCGCGTTGCGTCCTCGGCGAATGGCGCCAGGTTGCCGAGCGCCTGGTTGATCGACGCGCCGCGACCGTTGAGCGAGACCGCCTGCGTCTGCATCCAGTTCTGGAACGCCGTTCGCGTGGGCTTGTCGAACGATCGGAAGATCTCGTCGAGCTCGACCGTCGAGGACACGTGCGAGGCCGGCAGCGTGCCGCCCTCCTTGATGAACCCGCTCGACCGGTTGCCCGGCGTCAGCTCGACGTAGGTCTCGCCGAGCAGCGTCTTCTGGCGCAGGACCGCGCGCGTGTCCTTCGGGATCGGCGCGTACTTCGGCTCGAGCTGGATGACGACCTGCGAGCGGCCGGAGTGCTTGTCCGCGGTGATGTCCTTGACCTTGCCGACCGAGACGCCGGAGATCCGTACGTCGGCCTCCTTGGCCAGCTGCGTCGCCTCGCCGAACGAGGTCTTGAAGCGGTAGCCCTTGGGCTGCAGCGGGATCGGGCCGCCGAACGCGAGCCACAGGAACAGCAGCAGGCCGAAGCAGGAGAGCGCGAAGCCCACCATGACGAGCAGCCGGCCGATCGTCGGAGCCTGCTTCTGCATCAGCCGCCGCCACTTCCTGGAGCCTGTGAGGACGTCGGGCAGACCTTGCTCTGCTGCGGCGGGTTGACCAGCTGGGTCAGCGTCGCCAGCAGCGGGTTGGACTGCTCGACCAGCGCGAGCGTGCCGAGCGTCGAGCAGCTCGCCTCGAACGTGCCGTGGCGCACGGCGCCCATCGCGTCCTGGGTCTGGAAGATCGTGTCGCCGTCGTGGTTGGCCCAGGCCACCCAGAACAGGTAGCCCTCCTGGCTGCCCGGCGGGTTGTACGTCAGCTCGTTGAGCAGGTAGTTGACGACGTGGAACGTCTTGACGAGGTCCGGCGTCGCGATCGCCAGGTTGCGGGCGGCCGGGCGCAGCAGGCGCACGGTGGGCCGGGCCGCGCGCGCGAACGGCCGCAGCTGGTTCTTGATGATCGGCGTGGTCGCGCGCAGGAACGGCCGCGTCTGGCGCAGCGACGGGCCGAGCGCGCGGGCCGCGGGACGCAGCTCCTGCAGCGTCGGGCCGAGGACGCGGGCGAGGGTGTCGGCCTTGCCGAGCGAGGTGTTGGCCGTCTGCAGCGTGGGCGGCAGCTGCTGGAGCGCGGAGCGCAGGTTGGCGTCCTCGTGGGCGAGCGTGCGGAACACGACGTTGGAGGAGCCCACGAGCTCCTTGAGCTGCGTGTCCTTGTCGCCGATCGCCTTGACGACGACGCCGAAGTTGTGGATCGACTCGGCGATGTACTGGCGGCGCTTGGCCAGCTTGCCGTTGAGCTTGGCGAGGTCGCGGCCGAGCGGGTCGAAGCGGCGGAAGTCGGCCGACAGCTTCTTGCCGTTGTTGTGCAGGCCCTGGCCGGCGCCCTGGACCAGCAGCTTGAGGTAGTCGCGCGTGTCGGTGTCGAGCTGGGCGAGGATCTCGTCGAGCTTGACGTCGGGCAGCGTGTCGTTGACCGGGATCGTGTAGCCCGTCGGCGCGATCCCCGACGACTTCGAGCCCGGCGTGAGCTCGATGATCATGTCCTCGAGGCCGGTCTTGGGCCGCAGCAGCGCCGTCGCGTTCTTGTAGATCGGCGTGTACTTGTGGCGGATCTTCATCGTGACGACCGCGCGCCCGTCCTTGAGCTCCACGTCGCCGATCTCGCCGACCGGCACGCCCGCGATGTCGACCGTCTGGCCCTGGCCCGGCGTCAGCGACTTGCCGGTCTGGAACTCCGCCTTGTAGGAGACGAAGTCCGAGCCGATGACCGGCACCCACTTGGGCAGGTAGAAGCGCTGGTGGCCCAAGATGTAGCCGGCGACGCCGATCGCGACGACGAACAGCACGACGATCGCCGCGAAGTCCCGCGAGTACTTGGAGATCGCGGTCCTCACTTCTTGGCCTTCCCGCGGAAGGGGTTCAGGCGCGAGGCGATCTGCGCGGTGACCGAGTGGCTCGCGCTGCGGCGGTGCGTGCTCGGCTTGGGCGCCAGCGGGCGGCCCACGGAGCGCACGGCGTTCCCGCTGCCGTCCGGCGGGCCCGACTGCGCACCGTTGAGGTCAGGGATCTTGTTCTTGTAACAGGGGACGTTGTCCACGTACGGCGGACGCAGCGCCGGGTAGCGCGGGAGCGTGCCGAGCGGCTGGCTCGCCGGGTTGAACAGCTGTGCGGGACCGGTCTGGTTGCCGACCGCGCCACCCGTCGGGCCCGACGAGATCGTCTGGTCGCCGCCGCCCGGCTGGAAGCGGACGTACGGGCCGTTGCCGTCGAAGTTCTGGCCCTCGGAGGCCAGGCCGACCATCGTGTACCAGAACTCCTTGTAGTTCTCGCGGCCGGTGGTCAGCGACGAGCTGTCCTGGATCTTGATGTCGCCGGTGGGCAGCAGGACGCTCGTCGAGCACTTCGCCACGAGGTCGGCCTGCGGCAGCAGCTGGATCGTCGCGTCGGAGACCTTGGCCAGGTCCGCGGTCGCCGGCGAGAGGTCCTTGACCAGTCCGCCGAGCTCGGCGTTGGACAGCAGCGGCATCGCCTGGGCGATCCACGGGAACGCGGCGGTGATCGTCGCGGGCGTCTCGCGGACGCCGGGCAGGATCTCGCGGGCGAACGCGCGGGTCGCCGGGAACGCGCTGTTGAGGTCGGCCAGCGCGCGGTGGGCGGTGTGGATCACGTCGGGCAGCAGGTGGATCGTGCGCTGCAGGTTCGTCGACTCGCCGGCGAAGATCGCCATCGTGCGGTTGAAGTTCGTGACGAGGTCCTGCAGCGCCGTCTCGTCGGTGTCCAGCGCCTTGGTGACGCGGCCGAGCCCCTGGACGACACCCGAGAGGTCGTGGGGCTGCGTGCCGAGGAATGCCGCGTTGACGATCGACGTGTCGCGGAACGCCGGCACCGCGTAGCGCGCGGCCTTGTTGAGCGCCTGCGCGCCGGTGAGGCCCTTGACGTCGGGATCCTGGCCGAGGTCGTCGGCCGCGGTCGGCTGGTAGGTCAGTGCCTGGCCGTAGTTCTTGAGCAGGTCCTGGAGGTCCGCCCGCGTGTTGCCCTGCAGCGCTGTGAGGACCTGGTCGAGCTGCACGGGCACGGCCGTCTGCGTGACCGGGATCGTGTCGCCGTCCGAGAGCGTCGGCGACCCCGGCGTCCCGGGCTGCAGCTCGACGTAGAAGTTGCCCTCGAGGAAGATCCGCGGGCGGATCTTCAGCGTGGCGTCCTTGTGGATCGGCAGGCCCTTGTCGTCGATCTCCATCGTGACGACCGACGCCGTGCTGTTGGGCAGGCCCTGGATGTCCTTGACCTTGCCGACGTTGACGCCGGCGATGCGGACCGGCGAGTTCGCACGGATCGAGTTGGCCGAGGTGAAGACCGCCTTGACGCGGAAGCCGTGGGTGAACGGCACGTGCTTGGCGAAGCCGAAGTACGTGCCGATCGCGACGATGATCAGCACGACCGCGCCGACCGTGAACGGGTTCGCGCCGGTGCGGTCCTTGCGCAGGCGCGTGTCCTGGCGGCGGAAGAGCGGGCTCACTGCGGCGCCCCCGACTTCAGCGGCTGGGTGCCGCCCTTGGAGATGGTCGTCTTGTCGTGCAGCGTGCCCTGGTTGCCCGGGACGTTGCCGACGATCGTCTTGTTGTCGATGTACGTCTCGTTGGCCGCCTCGCACTCCGGGGTCTGGCCCGGCGAGTCCGTGTTCGGGTACGGGTTGGAGTGCAGGTGGTTGTCGGTCGTCGGGCCGTTGGCCGGCGCCGACGCCGGACCGCCCTCGTTGTTGGGGCCGGCGGGCGCGGCGACGATGATGAAGCGCTGGTTGGTGCCGTTGTTGTCGCCCTCGGACAGCAGCGAGGCGACGTTGCGGAACCACAGCGACAGGTAGTTGCACTTCGTCTGCGCCGGGGTCAGGTGGACGATCGTCGGCTTGAGGATCGTCGCGAGGTTCGTCAGGTCGTGGACGCCGAGCGCGACGAGCGGGTCCTCGGCGAACGACTGCAGCGCCTCGAACGTGGGCTTCAGGCGCTTGTTGAACGCGACGCTGCGGCGCAGCGACCCGGTCCCCGCCTCGAAGGCCGCGGCCAGGTCCGGCGCCGCGGTCCGCAGCGCGCGCACGCCGGGGCGCAGCTCGTGGAACAACGCGGCGCTGTTGGCGAGGAACGGCCGCTGGACCGGCAGGTTGTCGATCGCCGCCTGCTCGGACGCCGGGGCGTTCTGGATCGCCTGCTGGTAGTCGCCGCGGACGCGGTTGATCGCGCCGAACGTGACCTCGAAGTTCTTGAACAGGTCGGCCTGCGTCTGGGCCACCGGCGCGGTCTCGTTGGCCGCGCGGTCGAGCGCCTGGAAGAACCGGACGAGCTTCGTCTGCGGGGCGGCCAGGTTGTTCGCCACGGGGCCGAGGTTGGTGAGCAGCGGGTTGAACGCCTCGAGCGCGCGGTTGATGTCGAGACCGCGGCCGGCGAGCGCGTTGCCGAACTCGCGCAGGTTCACGCGCGAGGCCGCGCGCGTCTTGTCGTCGAACGTGCTGAGGAACTCGTCGAACTCGACCGGGCGCGGCTTGGCCTGGCCGAGCGGGACCGTGGCGCCATCGGGGAAGCCCTTGTTCGAGTGCCCGCGGGTGATCTCGACGTACTTCAGGCCCAGCGCCGACCGCGGCCGGACGAGGACCGTCGAGTCGACCGGCAGCGGCTTGATTGTCGTGTCGAGCTTGAGCGAGAGCTGCGCGGTGACGGCGCCGTTCTTGTGGTTGATCGGGACGATGTTGTCGATCACGCCGACGCGCGTGCCGCCGACGCGGACCTCGTTGCCCTTGACCAGCTGCGCGGCGCTCGGGACGTTGACCTTCAGCGAGTAGGTCGGAACGAACGGCAGCCCGTTGTTGGCGTTGTACGCCAGAAAGACCGCGACGATGATGATCAGCGTCGTCGCGGCGCCGATCAGCACCGGGTTGGCGGCGATCGAGGCGGAGCGCCGGTTCATGCGCCGCCTCCCAGCAGGTAGTCGAGCAGCCGCTGCGCGGCGCCCGAGTCCGAGCCCTGCGCCGACGTGCCCGGCGCCGCGGACTGCGCGGCCGTGACGGCGCTGGCGTCCTGCTGCTGCGTGGTCGGCTCCACGGCGGCGGCGTCCGAGCTCGTCGTCCCCGTCGTGCTCGCGTCGCTCTCACCGGAGGTCAGGCGAATCGCCTCGGCCGGCGTCATACCGCGAAGCACCGCCATCGTCCGGCGGTTGGCGAGGCTGATGCCGGGCGCGTGCAGCGCCTGTGTCGCGCTCATGTGGTGCGCGGAGCGCGCGGCGTTCGCGTTGATGAAGTTCGCCGAGCAGGTCGGGTCCTTCGTGGCGCTGGTCGCGTAGGTCGTGCAGAGGTTGACGATCAGCTCGGCGCGCAGGTAGTGGCCGTACTGGTCGAAGCCGTTGATCGCGGCCACCTGGTAGAAGATGTAGTCGAGCAGCCGCTCGATGCCGCCGGTGTTCTTGAAGCTCGTCGTCAGCGCCGCGAGGTTGCGCGCGAGCGGCCGGGTCTGCTCACCGAAGGTCTTCAGGTCGCCGACGATCCCCTTCGCCGCGACCAGCGCCTTGCGGCCCGGGATCGTCGCCTGGCCCAGCGACTTCAGCGCGATCGTCGACGACGCTGCGAACGGCCCCTGCGCCTTGATCAGGCGGTTGATCGCCGGCGCCTGCGCGTGCAGGTCGTCGAACACCGGCGTTGCCTGGTCGGCGAACGAGCCCAGCTTCGACAGCGTCGGGCGCAGCTGGTGCAGGAGCGTCGGGAGCTTCTCGAACTGGGCCTGGAAGGCCGGCTGCTTCTCCGCGGTCGCGGTCGCCAGGTGGGCGGACTGCACGATGAAGCCCTGGACGTGCTGGCGCTCGCGCGCCAGCGGCCGCAGCGAGGTCGCCGACTGCTGGGCCAGGTCCGAGAGGACCTTGTTCTGGCTCGCGAGCAGGTTGAGGACCTTGTCGGTGGCCTTCAGCGCCGGATCGGCGTTGCGGATGATCTTGTCGAGGTCGCCGCCGCGGCCGGCGAGGCCCGTGCCGAACTCGTTGATGATGATGCCCAGCCGCTGGCGGTAGGGCAGCCGCATGACGTTGTTGACGAGGTCAATGTCGACCGGGCGCGAGGTGTGCGTGACGCCGAGGAAGTGCGCGCCCGCGCCCGGGTGGCCGTCGGGGATCACGGGCAGCTCGGGCGCCGGCGGGGTGCCGACCGCCCTGGGCTGGGTGGGCGTGCACTCGATGAACTTCTCGCCGATCAGCGACTGGGGGCGAATCGTGCACTCGGCGTCGCTGCGGAAGTCGTCGAAGCCCTTGCGCGTGATCGTGAACGTCACCGCGGCCGTCTGCTGCGGCGTGACGTCGAGCGAGTCGATCTTGCCGACCTTGACGCCGGCGATCTTGACGTCCTCCCCCGGCACCAGCGAGAACGCGTTCTGGAAGATCGCGCGGACCTTGTAGTCCGCGCCGGTGTCGGCGCTGCCGGCGCCGGTGGCCAGCACGACGAACGTCACGCAGACGCAGACCAGGACGAGGATGCCGAGGACGCGCCTCATGGCCCGGGCAGCACCTGGCTGGGATCGCAGTCGAGGCTGCCGGTGTCGCGGAACGGCGCCGAGTTGTCGGCCGGGGGTTGCGACGCCGCGCCCGGGCAGCGCTCGAGGTTGCCGGTCTGGAAGCCCGCGAGCTTGTCGGTGTTCGGGATCGCGCGCAGCGTGCCGCCCGACGGGTTGTCGGTGAACGAGAACGCGTTGAAGATCGGCTGGATGCGGGCGTAGTGGCCGTTGGCGTCGTAGTTCGAGGCGCCCTGACCGAAGTCGCGCAGCCAGCCGACGAGGTCAGGCGTGTACGGGCGGATGAACTGCAGGACGGGCCGCGTCTTGCGCAGCGCGGCGATCGAGTCGGGGAACGTCGTCGTCGCCAGGTGCGCGAGCGTCGGCGCCTTGCGCAGAAGGTCGATCGTGTCGTTGTTGGCGCCGGGCCTCGTGATCAGGTTGCGCAGGTCGTGGATCGTCGGGACCGCCTCGGCGATCAGCGGGCGCAGCTCGCCGAAGAACTTCGCGAGGTGCTTGGTCGCCGGCTTGGAGGCGTCGGTGAGGTTGTTGAGGTCGACGAGCGTCGCGCGCAGGTTCACGAACGTCGTGTTGCCGGTGCGCAGGGTGTCGGGCAGCTCGGCCAGCGCCCGCGACAGCGCCTTGTTCTCGTTGCCGATCGCCTGCGCGGTCTGGTTGGCGTTCGACACCAGCCCGGTCAGGTCGGAACGGCGCTGGGCCAGAGCGGTGGTCACCTTCGCGCCGTAGACGACGAGATCCTCGAAGGCCTGCTGGTCGCGGTCGACCTCGTTGACCAAGCGCGCGCTGGTCGACAGCAGCGGGTTGAAGTACTGGGCGGCCTTGTTGTTGGTCTTGCCGCGGCCCTCGTACTGGGTGGCGGTGCCCTTGATGACCTGCTGCAACGCCCTGCGGGTCGGCGGATCGAGCGTGTCGAAGAGCTGGTCGAGGTCGACCGGCGAGGTCGTCGACGCCTCGGTGAGGACGGCTCCGTCGTCGAGCCTGGGGTTGTTGTTCGGGCCCGGCGTGAGCGCGATGTAGCGGTTGGCGACGCCCGACAGCGACGTGGCGCGGATGATGGCGGTCGTGCCGGTGTGCAGGGGCGCGTAGGGCGAGTCGACCTCGATCGTGATCTGGGCGACGTTGTTGGCGGTCAGATCGATCTTCTTGACCGACCCGACGCGCCGGCCGCCGATCTGGACGTCGTCGTCCTTGACCAGCTGGCCCGCGTTCTGAAAGTCGAGCTTGTAGGTGTGCGTCTCCCCGCTGGAGAGCAGGACGACGGCCACGACGATGACCGCCACCGCAAGCGCGCCCAGTGCCACACCGCGAGCAGCGGTCATGGGCGCCGCCGATGAGGGGCGATGGCTACGGGGCGGGATGTGACGGGGGGCAGCGGGGTTCCGGGTGGTCGTCGGGGGTGGATACGGGGGACGCCCATCCTGAAGATGGGATGTTGCGGTGGGGTGAAGCCACCTTGAATTGGTGTGTTTCTACTCCATACCGAGGGGTCCCTGCGACTCCCCTGACAAGAACTGCCGGACGAACGCGTTGTCCGAGTTGAACAGCTCCTCGGCCGGGCCGGACTCGACGATGCGGCCCTTCCACAGCACCGAGATGTGCTCTGCCACCCGGCGCGCGCTCATGATGTCGTGCGTGATGACGACGTAGGCGCCGCCGTTCTCCTCGTGGATCTCCTGGATGAGCTCGCACAGCAGCGCCGTGCGGACCGGGTCGAGGCCCGAGTCGGGCTCGTCGAAGAGCACGATGTCGGGGTCGAGCACGAGTGCGCGCGCGAAGCCGGCCCGCTTGCGCATGCCACCCGACAGCTCGTTGGGCATCTTGTCGCCGGAGTCGGCCAGGCCGACCTCGCGGAGTCGCCGGTTGACGATCTCGCCGATCTCGTCCTCGCCCTTGTCGGTGTGCTGGCGCAGCGGGAACGCGACGTTGTCGTAGAGGTTCATCGAGCCGAAGAGCGCGCCGTCCTGGAAGAGGACGCCGAACTTCTTGCGCATCTCGAACAGCTCGTCGTCCTGGAGGTTCGGCACGGACTGGCCGTGGACGAGGACGTCGCCGTCGTCGGGGTACAGCAGGCCGACCATGTGCTTGATGCACACCGACTTGCCGGTGCCCGACGGGCCGAGGATCATCGAGATCTTGCCCTCGGGCAGGCCCATGTTCAGGCCGCGCAGGATCTTGTTGCGGCCGAACGCCTTGTGGACGTCGACGAACTCGATCGCGTCCTCGGCGCCGTGCGGGCGCTGCGCGCCCGTGTGCCACTGGTACTCCTCGTCCTCCTCGGACTGCGACTCGTTGACGACCGACACGCGGGAAGCGGCGGCGGCGCGATCGCGCTCGGACGCAGCAGACTCGGGGACGGCGCTGGTGTCGGGCTCCTCAGCCGCCTCCTCGACGACCGGGTCGCCGGCCATCGGCGGCACGGACGAGGGGACCTCGCCGACGGGCTCACCGAGCTCCGGCGTGTCGACCGTCGGGGTCTTCTCGTCGCTCGCCTCGTCGTCGTGCCCCTTACGCGGGATGCGCGGCATCCGTCAACCTCCGATCGGGGCACGCGGATTCGCGCCCCAGAAGAGCTGGGTCCCGAGCATGCCTATGAGATGCACCAGGACGATGTTCAACACCATCGACTTCGCCGTCGCGGTGCCCACTCCGACGGGGCCGCCGCTCGCGTTGTAGCCGTAGTAACAGCCGACAAGGACGATGGCCGTGGCCATGAACATGCCCTTGATCACGCTGTATAAGAGGTCGGGTGGGTTCTGGAACATCCAGAAGATCAGGAAGAACCCGCCGGAGCTGACCTCCCCGATCTGCTGGACCACCGCGAGGTAGCTGGCGAAGAAGCCGGCGCCCACTGCGGCGATGTACATGAAGGGCAGGACCATCCACGCGGCGAGCAGGCGCGTCGCGCAGAGGAACAGCACCGAGTCGATGCCCATGACCTCGAGCGCGTCGATCTCGTCGGAGATCCGCATCGAGCCGAGCTCGGCGACGATGCCGGTGCCGATCTTCGCCGACATCATGTAGCCGAAGGCGTAGGGCACGAGCTCGCGCAGGTCGCACCACGCGGAGAAGACGCCCGCGTACGCGGGAGCGCCGACCGCGCGGTTGAAGTACGCGCCCTCGATGCCGCACTGCAGGCCGATGATGAAGACCAGGCCCCAGATCACGAGCGTCGAGCTGAGGATCAGGATGCCGGACTGGCGCAGCGCCTCGCCGAAGAAGCGGAAGACCCGCAGCCCGTAGACGTCGCCGAGGATGCGGCCGGAGAACTTGGCGATCTCGCCGAAGCTGGAGATCCAGTTGCGTGCGACGGCGGTCATCGGATGACCTGGATCTCCGGGTGCGTCGCCAGCAGCGTCTGGGTGAACACGTAGTTGAACGCGAAGACGCCCAGGAACGCGATCACCACCGCCTGGTTGACCGCTCGGCCCACGCCCTCGGCGCCGCCGGATGCCGTCATCCCCTTGTAACAGCAGACGATCGCGATGATCGCTCCGAACAAGGTGGTCTTGAGGATCGACCCCCAGAGGTCGGTGGTACTCGCGTTCGTGAAGAAGGTCGCCCAGAACGGGCCGAGCGGCGCTCCGTTGACCAGCGTCGCGACGACCCCTCCGAAGATGCCGAACAGCAGCGCGTAGACGTCGAACAGGCCGGTCACGAGCATCAGCGCGAGGAAGCGCGGGACGACGAGGTTCTTGACCGGGTCGACGCCGAGGACCTGCAGCGCGTCGAGCTCCTCGCGGATCTTGCGTGCGCCGAGGTCGGCGGTGATCGCGGTGCCGGCCACGCCGGCGAGCACGATCGCGTCGACGAACGGCGCGAACTCGCGGATGCTGGCGAGCACGAAGAAGCCGCCGAGGCGATCCAGCGCGCCGAAGAGGACGAGGAAGTTGGCGGCCTGCAGGCCCGGCGCGCCGTAGCCGAAG
>Ga0207657_10001226_pt1 | contig 27377 bp, 25 predicted proteins | sample KBSC33metaG_FD_184316 | JGI IMG/M metagenome (GOLD analysis project Ga0207657, IMG submission 184316) | Corn rhizosphere microbial communities from Kellogg Biological Station, Michigan, USA - KBS C3-3 metaG (SPAdes) (version 2) | ecosystem: Host-associated > Plants > Roots > Rhizosphere > Soil ...
CAACGACGCCGAGCTCGCCCTGTACGAGGACGGCGTGCACGGCTTCAACGCGTTCCCGATCGAGCTCGGCCGGCGCGCGAACGATGCGCAGGCGGCGTTTCTCAGTCGGGTGGCTGCCGGCGTAACCGCTTGATCTCGCCGCGACGTTTCTTCTCGTCGATGCGGCGCGCCTTCGCGGCGGCGGACGGCTTCGTCGGCACGCGGCGACGTTGCACGAAGAGCGCATCGCGCAACGCGGCGACGAGGCGCTCCGTCGCGAGCTCGCGGTTTCGGAGCTGACTGCGCTCGTCCTGCGCGATCGCGCGCAGCACAGGGCCGGCCTTTGCGACGACGCGCCGTTTCTGCGCGTCGGTGAGGGCCGACGACGCCTCGACGTCGAAGAGCGCCTCGACCCGCGTCTCCGACTTCTGCGCGTGCTGGCCGCCGGGCCCGCTCGAGCGCGAGGTCCGCAGCTCGATCTCCGAGACGGGAACGACGACGCTCTTCGTGACGCGAATAGACTCGGCGGAGGTCATGGCTGCGATTCTGCTCGACATCGACGGTGTTCTGCACGTTTCCGGAGAGCCGATCTCCGGCGCGGCGGACGCTGTCCGCCGTTTGCGCGCGAACGGCCACCGCCTGCGGTTCGTGACGAACACGACGACCCGTTCGAAGGAGAAGCTCGCCGAGGAGCTCCAGGCGCACGGCATCGAGGCGGACGAGTCGGAGATCCAGACCGCCGCCGGCGCCGCCGTCCGGGCGCTCAGCGGGAAGCGCGTCCTCGCGCTGACGATGCATGCGCTCGTGCACGACCTCGAGGGGATCGAGCTCGTCGGTGAGGGTGCTGATGCCGTGCTCCTCGGCGGCGCCGACGAGACACCGGAGACGAATCTCGTCTTCTCGTACATGAACCTCGCGCGCGCGTTCAGCGAGCTCGAGCTCGGCGCCGAGCTCTATTGCCTGCACCGCAACCGCTGGTGGCAGACGAAGCGCGGGCCGATGCTCGACTCCGGCGCGTTCGTCGCCGGGCTCGAGTACGCCGCGCAGACGGAGGCCACCGTCCTCGGCAAGCCGAGCGCGGCCTACTTCGCCGCGGCGTGCGAGGCGCTCGACGCCGACCCGTCGATGACGTGGATGGTCGGCGACGACCTCGAGAGCGACGTCGTCGGTGCGCAGGGCCTCGGCATGCGCGCGGTCCTCGTGCGCACGGGGAAGTTCCGCCCCGACGACGTCGAGCGGTCGCGCGCGCGGCCCGACGGCATCGTCTCGTCGCTCGCGCACTTGCCGGAATGGCTCGAGGAGCACCTGTGATCAACGTCGGCACCGACCTGATCGAGATCGGACGCATCCGCCGCTCGCTCGAGCGCTACCCGCGCTTTCGCGATCGTTGCTTCACCGCCGACGAGCAAGCGTACTGCGACTCGCGCGCGAACCCTGCCGAGAGCTATGCCGGACGCTTCGCCGGGAAGGAAGCCGTCGGCAAGGCGCTCGGGTTCGGCGTCGCGCGCGCGTTCGCGTGGAAGGACATCGAGATCGTCGGCCGGCCGAAGCCGTCCGTTCGCCTCTCCGGTCGCGTTGCATCGTGGGCGGAGCGGCGCGGCGTGCACGAGATCGACCTCTCAATGACACACTCGCGCGAGCTCGCGCAGGCGGTCGCCGTCGCGAACGATGGCTGAGTTCGAGCCTCTCTACAGCGCAGACGAGATGCGCGCCGCTGAAGCGCGGTATCCCGGGTATCCCAACTCGGTGGCCGAGTTGATGGAGCGGGCCGGGGCGCAGGCGGCACATGTTGCCCTGGTCGAATTCCGGGAAGCCGAGCGTTGGACAGTCGTGTACGGCGGCGGGGCGAACGGCGGCGACGGCCGGATCATGGCCGAGCATCTCGAGAGCGCAGGCAAGAAGGTGAAGCTCGTCGATGCGAAGGCGGGTGGAACAGACCTCGGCGACCCGGAGGTGATCGTCGACGCGCTCTTCGGCACCGGCTTCTCCGGCAACCCGCGCGACGACGCCGCGGAGCTGATCACGCGCATCAACGGGAGTCCCGCGGCGGTGTTCGCGATCGACCTCCCGTCGGGTGTCGACGCGTCGACCGGCGAGGTCGCCGGCGCCGCCGTCCGCGCCGACGCGACCGTGACGTTCCACGGCCGGAAAGCCGGTCTCGTCGTCGCGCCCGGCCGCTTTCACGCGGGCAGAGTGCACCTCGCCGATATCGGGCTCGAGCACGCGGACACAGCGCTGCGTCTCGCGACCGCGGAGCTTCTGCGCTCGGTGCCGCGTCGGCATGAAGACGACAACAAGTACACGGCCGGGCACGTGCTCGTCGTCGGCGGCTCACGCGGGCTCACCGGCGCGCCGTCGCTCGTCGCGCTTGCCGCGATGCGCGCCGACGCGGGCTACGTCACCGTCGCCGTGCCGGCGTCGTCGCTGCCGGTGCTCGAGCAGCGCCTGCTCGAGGCCGTCAAGCACCCGCTTGCGGAGGACGACGGCATCGTCGCCGCTTCGGCGGCCGACGCCGTGTTCGAGCTTGCGCGCAAGGCGTCGTCGCTCGCCGTCGGGCCGGGCCTCGGGCGCGGCAACGGGCCGACGGAGCTCGTCCGGCGCCTCGCCACGGAGGTCGAGCTGCCGGCCGTCGTCGACGCCGATGCGCTCTTCGCGCTCGAACCGGCGAAATGGGCCGGGCCGCGTGTGTTGACGCCGCACGAGGGCGAGCTCGCGCGACTCCTCGGGCGCGAGTCGGCCGAGATCGCCGCGCATCGGCTCGCATCGGTCCGGGAGGCGGCGAAGCGCTTCGGCTGCGTCGTCCTGCTGAAAGGCCCCGACACGCTCGTCGCCGAGCCGAGCGGGAACGTGATCGTCGTCTCGCTCGGGCTTCCGTCGCTCGCGACCGCGGGGACCGGCGACGTGCTCACCGGCATCGTCGGGGCGTTCCTCGCCAAGGGCGTCGAGCCGCAGCTCGCGGCCGCAGCCGCGGCGGTGGCGCAGCAGCGCGCCTCCGTCGAGGCGCCCCAGCGCTCGGGCCTCGTCGCGAGCGACCTGATCGAAGCGCTGCCGCGGGTCCTCGGCTGATGCACCGCTCGCAGGTCACGATCGATCTCGCCGCGCTTCGCCGCAACGCGCGCACCCTGCTGCGGACGCTCGACGGCGCGGAGCTCTGGGCGGTGGTGAAGGCGAACGGGTACGGGCATGGAGCCACCGACGTCGCCGGCGCAGCGCTCGGCGCGGGCGCGTCGGCGCTCTGCGTCGCGACCGTCCCTGAAGGCCTCGCGCTGCGGCGCGACTTCACGACTGCGCGCATCGTCGTCATGGGCCCGGCCGGCAACCGCGAGGTCGGACAGGCACGCGACGCGTACCTCGAGCTCGTGGTCGCGTCCGACGAGGTGCCGCCGGGCGTCCGCGTGCACGTGAAGCTCGACACCGGCATGGGCCGGTGGGGCCTTTCGGAGCTGGCGGCGCCGCCGACGGAGGTCGTGGGGCTGATGAGCCATCTCGCGACCGCCGACACGGACGCCGCGTACGCCGAGTGGCAGATCGAGCGGTTCAGGCGCGCCACGGCCTCGTACTCCCACTTGACGCGCCACATCGCGGCGAGCGCCGGCGCGCTCCGCTACCCGTCGTCGCGGTTCGATGCGGCGCGCTGCGGCATCGCGCTCTACGGCCTCTCGCCGTTCGGCACCGACCCCGCGGAGGACGGCCTCGAGCCCGTCCTCTCGTGGACGAGCCACATTGCGCAAACCCGTCTGCTGCGCGCAGGCGAGAGCACCGGCTACGGGCGGCGCTTCGTCGCCGAGCGCGACACGTGGATCGGGATCGTCCCCGTGGGCTACGCCGACGGCTTCCGTCGCGACCTGACCGGCGCTGAGGTCCGCGTCGCAGGCGAGCCGCGGCGCGTCGTCGGCACCGTTTCGATGGACGCGTTTGCCGTCGAGCTCGAGCGCGATCTGCCGGTTGCTACGCCGGTCGTGATCATCGGGCACGGCGTGCTCGCTGAAGCGCTCGCGCGGGTGGCCGGCACAATCACCTACGAGCTCGTCACGGGGATCGCGACCGGACTGGACCGTGCGCGTCGCGTCGTCGTCGATGGCTGAGGACCGATTCGCGCGCACGGCGGCGAAGGTCGCCGCGCTACAGGACGCGCGTGCCGCAGAGCTCGAGGAGCGAGTGCGCGCGTTCGTGCTGCCCGCCGCGGGCGAGCACTGTCTTGACGTCGGCTGCGGCGCCGGCGCACTTGCACTCGCGCTCGCGCCGCACGTCGCGGACGTCGTCGGTGTCGACCGTGTGCCAGAGCTGCTCGAGCTCGCCCGGGAGCGTGCGCCTGCGAACGCGACGTTCGTCGAAGGCGACGCCGAGAGGCTCACGTTCGACGATGCGTCCTTCGACCTCGCGGCCACACTGAGGACGCTGCACCACGTGCCGCGTCCCGAGCTCGTCCTCGCGGAGCTGACGCGCGTGACCCGGCGGGGCGGCCGCGTGCTCGTGATCGACCAGGTCGCGCCCGCCGATCCGCTCGAGGCGCTCGCGGTCGACCGCTTCGAGCGGGCCCGCGACACGACACACACGCGCCTCCTTCCCGACAGCGACCTGCGGCAGCTGTTCGAGGCGAACGAGCTCGCGCTCGTGCGCGAGCGCCGCGACGTCGAGCGGCGGAACCTCGCCGACTATCTCGATCTCGCCGATTGCCGGGGCGACGCGCGCGCCCGCGCGCTCGAGCTGGCGCCGCACGGGCCCGAGGTCACGACGGCCGTCCTCGGCTGGTTCCTCCTCGAGCGACGGTAGCCCCTGGCAACGGCGGGCGTTCCCGGATACAACACACGGGTGCACCACCCGATTCGCAGAGGGCTCATCGCCCTGGCCGCCGTCGCGGCCGCGCTCGTGCCGCTCTCGGCGGCGCAGGGCGGCGCGTTCTCGGGCGACAACGGGCCGATCGCGTTCACCTGCGGCAGCGACATCTGCAAGATCAATCCGGACGGCTCGGGGCGCTCGACGCTCCTCACCGGCGCGACCGATCCGTCGTGGTCGTCGGACGAGACGCAGATCGCCTTCGTCGCGCCGGGAACAGGCGTCGGCGTGGCGAACGCCGACGGCACGTCGCCGGTCTCGCTCTTCGCAGGCGCCGCCTCCGCGCAGCCGAGCTACTCGTTCAGCGGCGCCCGCGTTGCCTACGCGAAGGCCGGGGACATCTACACGATCCTTGCCAACACCGGCGGCTCCGAGACGCAGCTCACCACCACCGGCACCGCGGCGGATCCGACGTACTCGCCCGACGGCACGCGCATCGCGTACGCCGACAGCACCGGCGGGACGGGCTACGACATCTTCACGATTCCCGCCGGGGGCGGGGTGCGCGTGCAGGTGACGACCGGCGTCGCCGGCAACGAGCGCCAGCCGACCTACTCGCCCGACGGCTCGGCGATCGTCTATTCGTCGGCCGGCGAGCTGTTCAAGGTCAGCTCGAACGCGAGCTCCATTCCGCAGGATCTCGGCGTCGCGGGCACCGATCCCGCGTACTCGCCCGACGGGGCGAGGATCGCGTTCATCGACGCCGCAGGCCACCTCGCCGTGATGAGCTCGTCGGGCAGCGGTGCCGTCGCGCTCACGACGACCGCCGACGCGCAGCCCGACTGGCAGTCCGTCGACTTCGCGTCGGGGCCGCCGCACAATCTCAGCTACCCGACGATCAGTCTCACCTCCGGCGACTCGTCTCCGGTCGTCGGTCACTTTCTCACCGCGAACGTCGGCTCCTGGGAGGGCTCGTTCCCGATCTCGTACAAGTACCAGTGGAAGCGGTGTGACGCAGCCGATCCGGTAAACGGCACGTGTGTCGACATCGCGGGTGCGACATCGAGCTTCTACACGCCGGTCGCCGCCGACACGGGGAAGCGCTTGCGCGTGCAGGTGACCGCCTCGAACTCGCTGGGCACGGCGGCCCAGAACTCCGAAGTGACGGCGGTCGTGATCGCGATCGCGCCGAAGCTTCGGGTGACGCCGCAGATCGCCGGCGGCAACGTGGTCGACACGCCGCTCTCGCTTGTCGGGGCCGTGTGGGACGGCTCGGCGCCGCTCACGTTCACTTACTCCTGGCGCCGCTGCAACCCGGTCGGCGACCTTGCGACCTGCGTCCAGATTCCCGGCGCGACGCTCGCGACCTACACGCCGGCGGTGGCCGACATCGGCTTCTCGATCCGTGTGTGGCTGACGGCGACGAATGCGCAGGGCACCGACAGCGGCATCACCAATCACACGTTCCCGGTCGTCGACAAGCCCCACTTTGCGCCGACCGCGAACTTCTCACCCTCGGTCGGCGGTACTCCTGGCATCGGCCGCCAGCTCACCGCGAACGTCGGCACCTACAGCGGCGACACACCGGTCAAGACGGCCTTTACCTGGCTGCGCTGCGACGCGACCGGTGGTGCGTGCCACACGATCGAAGGCGCGAGGGCGATCACGTACTTCCCGACTCGTGCGGACGTCGGCTACACGCTCCGGATCACCGTCACGGCGACGAACGCCTACGGCAATCTCGTCGTGCAGTCCGACCCGACCGAGGCGATCGCCGGCGTTCCGCCGCATCGCCGGGGCCGCCATCTCGTCGGGACGAGCCGGGCCGATTATCTCGCGGGCGGAGCGTTCGACGACGTCATCCTCGGGATGGGCGGCAACGACACGATCCCCGGCGGCGCGGGCGACGACCGGCTACGCGGCGGCGACGGCAACGACGTCATCACGGGCGGCGCGGGCGCGGACAGCCTCTTCGGCGGTCCCGGCTCCGACACGATCTACGCGGCCGACGGCGAGCGCGACACGATCGACTGCGGCCCCGGACGGGACCGCGTGGTCGCGGACCCGTTCGACAAGGTCGTGAACTGCGAGATCGTCGCGTCGAAGCCTTCGGCTTAGCCGGCGACGCCTTCGAGGTGCGCGACTGCCTCCCGTAGGTGCGCGCGTTCGGTGGCAAGCGCCGTGAATGCGAGCGCGAGCCTGCGTTCTCCCTCGCTCGACAGGCGAAGGTACGCCACACGCGCGTCGCTCGACGACTGCTCGCGTTCGATCAGGCCCGCGCTCTCGGCTCGGCTCACGAGCTCAGTCACGGTGCTTTGCGCAAGCTGAAGGCGTTCGGCGAGCTCGGTGACGGTCGACTGCTCGCTGCCGTCCGGCGCGCCCTTGACCATCAGCAGTAGGAGGTAGCGCTGCGGTGTCAGCCCGGACTTACGGGCGACTCGCTCCGAGTGCCGCATGAAACTGCGTAGCGCGGCACGAAAGTCTGCGACGGCGATCGCATCGGAGATCGGGATGTTCGCCACTAGCGAGCGATTCTAGTCCGCCTTCCCCGCCCGGCAAGCATGCGCGTCAGCACATTCGGCATCAGCGCCTGCGCCACGCCGCCCACCGCGTAATACCGAGGAACGGTCGTCTCGCCCTTCCCGCGCTCGATCGACGCCGCGATGTGCGCGGCGATCCGCTCGGGGCCGACGACGAGCCGCCGCGCGCCGCGCGGCAGCCACGTTTGCGGGAATCCCTCCGTTTCGACGAACCCGGGCTTCACCGTGTGCACGCGGATCCCGCGCGAGCGCAGCTGCGCCGCCGTCGCACGCGAGAACGCGAGCTGAGCGTGCTTCGAGGCGGAGTACGGGCCGGACGGCGGGAAGGCGACGACCCCGGCGACCGAGACGACGTTCACGACGTCGGCCGGCGCTGCTGCCTCGAGCGCGGACAGAAACGCGCGCAGGCACCAGATGCCGCCGAGGTAGTTCGTACGCATTACCCGGTCGAAGACCTCGGGATCGGCATCGAGAAAGGTCGCGCGCGCCGCCACGCCGGCGTTGTTCACGAGCAGCTTGATCTGCGGGTGCCGGGCGACCACGCTCGCCGCCGCGCGCTCGACCGACGCTCGGTCGGCGACGTCGCAGAGCTCGTACTCACCGCCGATCGCCTCGGCGAGCGGCCGCAGGCGCTCCTCGCGGCGCGCGAGCAGCACGCAATGCCAGCCGCGTGTCGCGAGGAGCCGTGCGAGCGACTCGCCGATCCCCGACGACGCGCCCGTGACGACTGCTATCCGCGACACGCTTGCACTCTACGCCGCGCCGTTGCGCGGTTGCCGTTCGCGGCCACGGCGGTCGCCGCGAGCGTGTGCGCGCCGCGCTTCAGGGCCGGGAGCCTCGCTGACCACACTCCCTGGTCGCCGCTCCGGTCGACCGCGACCTGGCGTCCGTCGACGGCGAAGCGCACGGAGGCGACGCGCCCCGGCGCGCTCGCCGCCACGACTGCGCGAGCGCCTGATCGAATGCACGTGCCTGTTGTCGGCGCGAGCCAGTCGACCGCTGCGCCGCGTACCACGCGCATCGTGACGACCGAGGTTCGCGTGTTCGGCATGATCGACGGCCCGATCGTGTCGATGTTCTTCGCCTCCTGATAGTCCGACGCGATCATCTTCGTGCGCACGGCCGTGCCGGCCGCAAGCGTCGGCACGCTCGTGGGAAGCGGAAAGACCGCGAGCCCGGTCTGCCAGTCGTACGAGCCGACGGCAATGAGAACGCCTTTGTAGCCGATCGTGAGTGAGGCCGGATCGACGCCCGACTGCGTGTCGAGCGCGCGGAAGACAAGTGTCGGGCGCCCCGCAGAGACCCGCGTCGTCAGCAGCTGCAGCGACGGCGGGGTGACGTCGTTCACCCATGAGCGAAGGACGTAGCGGCCGGCCAGGAGCTCGCCCGTGAACGGGTCGCGAGGCGAGTCGAGGGCGACGTAGTAGGGGCCCTGGCGCGGGAACGACGCGCCCGCTGCGCCGACCGGTGCGAGGTAGTTGTACGTCAGCGCGTTCACGTCGACCGGCGTGCCGGCAAAGCCCTGCACCGTGCTTTCGTCCTGCGCCCCGAGATAGAAGGGGTCGATGCGCGCGCCGGCCGCGCGGTCGAGGATCGAGACGCCGATGTTCACGGCCGGCCGGTCGAGTGACGTGACATAGAGGTTCTCCGCGCCGTCTTCGCGCATCGGAGGCTGGTCGGGCTGGTTGCCGAACGGCGCGACGGGATAGCGGTACGCCGTGACGGCGTTCTCGCCGCTGCTCGCCGCAGTCGTGCCGGCCTGCGTACGCCGCAGCTGCGTCGCCGTCGCACCGGCGAGTGCGGGGTGCTCGACGAGGAAGAGGTACGGGACGCGACGCGTGACCGTTCCCTTCTGGAGTACCACGAAGCCGTAGTCCTCGCCGGCCGGCGCGGCCGCTGCCGCATGCGCGACGACCGAGACCACCGCCTCGCCGCCCGGTGGGACGGTCACGATCCCGGGCAGGTCGAGCGACGTGCCGGGCGTCGCCGACTGCGCAGCGAGCCGCACCGTCCACGTGCCCGCGCCGCCGCCCGCGTCGGCGACCCGGATCAGCAGGCCACGCTCGGCGTCACTGCGTAGGACGTTCAGATCCTCGAACGAGAGCGAGGACGGGCTCGTGAAGATCTGCGGGTCCGCGGCGCTCGGCAACGCGACGAGGCCGCCGCCCTCGAGCGTCACCGCCGCCTCGCGCGTGCGTGCGGTGTCGGTGAAGGCGGGCGCGGCCGTGGACACGAGCGCCGACTTGATCTGCGCGACCGTCCAGGCGCGATGGAGCTGGAGCAGGAGCGCGACCGAGCCGGCAACGTGCGGAGCCGCCATCGACGTGCCGTCGAAGACGGCGAAGCGCGACGCGTCGACGCGCGGCAGCGTCGACGAGAGAATCTGGCCGCCCGGCGCCGACACATCGGGGGAGAGGTCGTGGCCGAACGCGGTCGGTCCCGCCGACGAGAAGCTCGTGATCACGCCGCTGCGCCCGGTCTCGAGCTCGAGGTGGTCGCGGCCGACGCGGATCTGCGCGCGGTCGCCGTGCGCGGCGAGATAGTCGCGCAGTCGCGCGGCGTCGAGGTTCGCAATCGATCCGCCCGGCACGGCGGGGGTGATCGGCAGCACGTTCGCCTCGCCCTCGCGGTTGTCGGCGAACACGATCCCGGTCGCGCCCGCGGCCTTCGCCTGCTGCGCCTTCTCCTGGAGCGGGCAGAGCCCGCGGTCGACGAGCGCGATCGAGCCTGCGAGCGAGCCCGGCGGCAGCGTGCCGACCGGCCGGTCGAGCTGGCCGGGCGGTCCGCAGAGATGGCGCTCCACGAGCTTTCCGTCGGTGCCGGTGATCGCGCCGACGTCGACGAGCGTCTGGTCGGCGCTCGACCATGCCGCCGGCACCGGCGAGCCGTTCGCGCCCTGGAAGGGGATCCCGTGCAGGAAGGCCGGCGCGCCGGCGGTGGTGACGTCGAGCGCCGCCGCGAAGACGTGCGTGTTCGACACCGCGGCGACGGAGATCGCGTCGGGCGCCGTCCCGGGAGAGCCGGCGGAGCCGTTGCCGAAATCATCGCGGTCGTTCCCCGCCGAGATGACAGGCACGACGCCTGCGGCTGCGAGGTCGTGCACGGCCGTGATGAGGGCATCGTTTGCGGGGTCGATCTGCGGGCCGCCGCCGGAGAAGTTGACGACGTCCATGCCGTCCTTCACGGCCTCCTCGAAGGCAGCGACGATCTCCGGGGTGTTCGCGACGTGCCCGATCGGCGTCGGCACGGTGAACACGCGGTAGTTGCCGAGCCAGGCCCGCGGCGCCACGCCGGTCAAGCCGGTGACAAGCGGATGGTCGGCACCCGCCGGCGCTGTCGTGCCGGACACACCTGCTGCGATGCCCGCCACGTGCGTGCCGTGGAACGACGAGTCGGGATCGACGGCAAGGCGTCCCGGCGCGCCGGCGTTCGGGCCGGGAAACACCTTCGCGACGATCACTTTCGGCGTCGTCCACTGCGTCGCGCCTTTCGGAAAGCCTGCGGGATATGTGAACCCGGCCGGGTTGAAGAACGGATTCGACTGGTCGATGCCGTCGTCGACGACGGCGATCTTGATCCCCGTCCCGTCGGCGGACGTCGTGCGGCGCAGGACGTCTGCACCGATGATCGACGGCGAGCGGTCGAGTGCGAGCGTGTAGGCCACGCTCGGGTAGACCTTCGTGACGGCGGGCGTCGCGAGGAGCGCCGGGAGCTTCGCTGCGGGAACCGACACCGTCAGCGCGTTCAGCAGGATCGTGAAGCGGCGGCCGATACGCGCTTGCGGGATCGCCGCCCGGATCTGCGCAGCGACACGCGCCTGCCTGCGGTCGAGCACATGCAGATACGCACGGGCGGACGCTGTGTGGACGTCGAGCTTCCGCCGCGCCGCCGTCGTGAAGAGGCCGCGGCCCCCGCGGAGAGCGAGGGGCGGCGCGGCAAGGCCGACGATGACTCGTACGCGTTGCGCGCTTCCCGTGCGCGCCGGCTGTGTGTCGGCGCGGACGCGCGAGCCCGAGTGGTGCACCGGCCGGAGCTGCGCCGCGGCGGGGACGGCGCAGACGAGCGCGGCGCAGGCGGCGAGAAGCGGGATAGCGCGGCGCAAGGGGGCGGAGCGTACCGTAGGATCGCGCGAATGGCTGGAGCATTCGAGGGAAAGCGGGCGCTCGTGCTCGGCGTCGCCAACAAGCGCTCGATCGCGTGGGCGATCGCGCAGGTGCTTGCTGACGGCGGCGCCAAGCTCGCGTTCACCTACCAGGGCGAGCGCATCGAGAAAAGCGTGCGCGATCTCGCAGCAACGGTCGATACAGCGGTCGTGACGTCATGCGACGTCCGGTCGGATGACGACATCGCACGCGTCTTCGGCGAAGTGGGCGACGCATTCGGGGGCGAGCTCGACATCCTCGTGCACTCCGTTGCGTTTGCTGCGGCCGAAGATCTCGAGGGACGGTTCACGGACACGCCGCGCGATCGCTTCTGGCTCGCGGTCGACGTCAGCGCCTACTCGCTCGTCGCGTGCACGCGCGCAGCGGAGCCGCTGATGGAGAAGGCGGGCGGCGGCTCGGTCGTGACGATGACGTATCTCGGCGGCGAGCGGGCGGTGCCGCACTACAACGTGATGGGCGTGGCGAAGGCGACGCTCGACGCGTCGGTGAAATATCTCGCCTCGGATCTCGGCCAGAAGAACATCCGCGTCAACGCAGTCTCGGCCGGTCCCGTGCGCACGCTCGCCGCGCGCTCGATCGCCGGCTTCACGACGATGGAGACGATGTTCGAGGAGCGAGCGCCACTCCATCGCCACGTCGACGCCGACGACGTCGGAGCGGCGGCCGCGTACCTGCTGAGCGACGCGGCGAAGAACATCACCGCGACGACGTTGTACGTCGACAGCGGGTATCACGCAATGGGCATGTAGTCGTGCCCGATCTTCCTGCGCGCCAGTGGCGCGACGCGCTCTCGAGCTGCGATCTCGCGCGAATCGGGGCGTTCCTCGCCGAGCGGCCCGAGCTGGCGGTGGCGAAGCTCGAGGACTGGTGTGATCACCCACGCGGTACGACACCGCTCGCGTACATCGCGATGCTTCGTTTCGACGCAGAGCGGCTCGGGCTCCCGCAGGACATCGAGGGCACGGGCGACGTTGCGCGCATGCTGCTCGCTGCGGGCGCGCCGGTGGAAGGCGATCCGGACGACAGCGAGACGCCGCTCATCACCGCGGCGAGCTACGGCGACGCCGACGTCGCGCGCGCGCTGATCGAGGCCGGGGCGGACATCGAGGCGGTCGCGGCGGACGATGCGGGCGGCGTTCCCGGCGGAACGGCGCTTCTGCACGCCGGCGTCTTCGGGATGACGGACGTCGTCGACGTCCTGGTGGCGTCGGGTGCGCGCGTGCACAGCATCGTCGAAGCGGCAGCGGCCGGCGACGTGAGCGGCTTCCTCGCGGACGAGACGCCGCTCGACCAGCGCGTCCGCGCGCTGACGATGGCCGCGGGCCACGACCGCGTCGCCGTCATCGAGGCTCTCCTCGCTGCGGGAACGCCCGTGGACGCGATCGACGCCTGGGGCACGACGGCGCTGCAGGCTGCAACCGAGAACGGCCGGACGGCGAGCGCCGCGGTGCTCGTTGCCGCAGGCGCTACACCGTCCTAGTGCGCTTCGTCTAGCTGAACGGCTTCGTCGTCATGTCCGCGACGACGAGCACGAGCACCGCGACGTCGATCCGCGCGATCGTGAGGATCCGCTTGATCGCCGCCTGCGTCTCGGGTGCTTCGACGCCCTTGCTCTCGATCAGCACGTCGATCTTCTTCGCGAGCGGCGAGAGGACGCCGATGCCGGTCACGAACGTGACCGCATAGCCGATGAGCGCCGCGATCACCCAGAAGTGGTTCCAGCCGAGATGGCCGTTGATCACCATCGCGATGCCCATCAGGAGCACGATGAGCCCCGCCGGAGCGAAGAACTTCTCGCCGACGAAGGCCGCCTGCCGTGCGAGTGTCGCGATCTCCCGCGGGTCGTCCATGCCCTCCGCGCGGAGGCCGAGCAGAGTGATCGTGAGGCCCCCGCCGACCCAGAACACCGCCACGACGACGTGCACGACCCGGAAGACCGAGTACCAGTCGCTGTACCAGCCCGAGGTGAGGGCGAAGATCGTTCCGACGGCCAGGACGCCGACGCCGAGCGCGATCGTGAGCGGCGTGGAGGAACGGCCCTTCGCCGTTGCTGCCGCAGATGTGGTTTCCATGCCTCGGAGTAAAGGCGACCGGCCGGACGACTACAAGACCTTGCGCGCCGCCTCGAGGATCACCTCGAAGTCGGGCACCTCCGACGTGTCGTACGCCCACGCTGCGCGCACGACGCCGTCGGTGCCGACGAGAAAGGCCGACCGCTCCGAGACGTCCTTCAGACCGCGGAAGTCGAAGGCGATGTCGAAGCCACGGGTCGCCTCGGCATTCCAGTCGGAGAGCAGTGGAAAGTCGAGATCGAGCGCCTGCATCCACGCGACGTGCGTCCACGGCGAGTCGCGCGAGATCGCGTATGGCTGCACGCCCGCGGCCCTGAACTCCTCGCTCCTGTCACGCAGGAGCTCCATCTCGTTCGTTCAGGTCGACGACCAGTCGAAGAGGTAGAAGAGCAACAGGATCGGGCCCTCGCGCGCGATCTCGACGAGGGTCGCGCTCTCCTGCGGCGTCGTCCACACCCGCGCCTCGGGTATGCGATCGCCGACCTGGATCACGCAGGCACCTCGGCCGAGGCCTCGGTCAGCTCCGCGATCTCCCGCACGACCTCGACGATGTCGCGGTTCGCGTTGAAGACGCGCAGCTGGCGGTCGGCCCCGTTGCCGCGGCGAATGATCGTCTCGATCCCGGCGAGCTCCGCCTCCGAGCCGAGCTCGCGCGCGTGCGGCTCGGCGAGCTTGAGGCTGCGGCGGATGAGCTGCGCGACGGGAACCCGGTTGCGGCGGCCCGTCGCGAGATCCATCACCGGCGCCTCGATGCCGTAGCGCGCCGCGAGCCACTTGTTCTCGGTCGTGAGGATGCGGTGGTACGACGGCATCTCCTCGCCCGCGTCGTACCGCTCGGCGTAGTGCTTGACGAGCGCCTGGCAGAACGCGGTCAGCGCGATCACGTCCTCGAGCTGCGTGATGCCGTCGCAGATCCTGATCTCGATCGTGCCGAGTCGCGGGTGCAGGCGGATATCCCACCAGATGTGGGTGTAGTCGGCGATGCACCCGGTGCGCTCGAGCTGGCCGACGACCTCGGCATAGTCCGCGTAGCTCCGGAAGCGCGGCGGCGGCCCCGAGCGCGGTAGCGCCGCGTAGACCATGTGCCGTGACGACGCAAGCCCGGTCGGCTCGCCGCGCCAGAACGGCGAGCTCGCCGACAACGCCACCAGCTCCGCAAGATGAGCGATCAGCGCGTTCACGATCTGGATCGCCTTCTCCGGGTCGTCGACGGCGACGTGCACGTGCATGCCGAAGATGAGCTCGCGCCGCGCGATGTACTGCATGCGGTCGACCATCGCGCGGTAGCGGTCCTTCGCGGTGATGCGCTGCCGCTCGAACAGCGAGAACGGATGGGTCCCGGCCGAGCCGACGCGCATGCCGCGCTCGCGCGCGACCTCGCAGACGAAGCCGCGCAGCGTCCGCAGCTGCTCGGCGACGTCGGCCGGCGTGTGGCACACCGGCGTCGCGACCTCGAGCACCGACTGCATGAGCTCCGGATTGATCCGCGGCTCGAGCTCGTGCCCGGAGACGGCGGCGAGCACGGTGTCGATGTGCTGCACCAGGTCGAACGTCTCGGCGTCGAGCAGCATGTACTCCTCCTCGACGCCGAGCGTGAACGGGTCGCTCTTCCCGAACGCGTGGTCGAGCACGCTGCCACCCTCGGCGAAGCGGCTTCCCTTGCCCGTGATCGAGGCCGGGTAGATCTGCTTCACGGGACGAGCGCCTCCGCCTCGATCTCGACGAGCCAGCGGTCGTCGAGCAGCGCCGCGAGCACGAGGAACGCGCTCGCGGGACGGATGTCGCCGAACACCTCTCCGTGCGCGCGCCCGACTTCTTCCCAGTCCGCTGCGTTCACGAGGTAGACGCGCGTTCTCACGACGTGCTCGGGCGCCGCACCGAGCTGCGCGAGCGCGTCGACGATGATCTCGAGACAGCGCTTTGCCTGCAGGTAGGCGTCGGCCGGCACCTCCGTCCCGTCCGGGTAGATCGGCGCGGTGCCTGCGACGTGAACGTGCTGCCCTTCACGTACCGCGCGCGAGTACCCGACCGTCGCGGCTTGCGGCGACACCGCGGGAACGACGCTGCGGCTCATGCCCCTAGTATCGCGGCCGTGGAAGCGCTGCGCGAGATCGACACCTGGGGCGCGCGCACCGCAGCTGCGGGCGTCGTTCGCGCCCATGAAGAGCTCGGCGTGCACGGGCCGCGCGACGTTGCGCTTCGCTGGGCGTCGATCACGAAGCTGCTGACCGGCCTCGCCGTGCTCGTCGCGGTGGAGGAGGGAACCGTCGACCTCGACGAGCCGGCCGGCCCTCCGGGCTCGACGCTTCGCCACCTGCTCTCGCACGCGTCGGGCCTGCCGCCCGACGAGGGGCCGCCGCTGATGCCGCCTGCGCGACGGCGCATCTACTCGAACGCCGGCATCGAGCTCGCAGCGTCGCTCGTGGCCGAACGCGCCGCGATCCCGTTCGCGGAGTACTTCCGCGCATCGGTCGTCGAGCCCCTCGGTCTCGCCGGCGCGCTGCACGGCTCAGCGGCGTGGGGCTACCGCGGCCCACTCGACGACCTGCTCGCCCTCGGGCGTGAGCTGCTCGAGCCGACGCTCGTCGCGTCCGAGACGCTCGACGAGGCGACGTCGGTGCAGTTCCCGGGCCTCGCAGGCGTGCTGCCGAGCTTCGGCCGGATGGACCCGAACGACTGGGGGCTCGCGTTCGAGCTCCGCGACCACAAGTCGCCGCACTGGACGAGCGCGCACAACTCGCCGCGGACCTTCGGCCACTTCGGCGCCGCGGGAACGTTCCTCTGGGTCGACCCGGAGCTCGGCTGCGCGTGCGGCGTGCTGACGGACAAGGAGTTCGGCGCGTGGGCGCTCGAAGCCTGGCCGCGCTTCAACGACTCAGTCGTCCGCGAAGAGCGGACGTAGAATCTCGTCGAACGTCGCGCGGTCGCAGCTTGCGACGACGGCAGGCGTGATCGCCGTCACCGTCGCGGTGCGCGGCATGTCCATCGCGAGCGACACCTCGCCGAAGTAGTCGCCGGGGCGCAGCACCTCGCGCTTGCCCATCGCGCGGTTCGAGACCGAAAGCATCCCGGCGAAGACGACGTAGAACCGGTCGCCGGTGTCGCCCTCGCGGATGATCGCCGTGCCCGGCGCGACCTCCTGGCGCTCCATCCGCTTGCCGAGATCCGCGAGCGTCTCTCCGGGCAGCCCGGCGAGCAGCTCGATCCGCGCGAGCTCGTGATTCGTGGCCGACGAGCGAGGCATCGCTCCCTATCCTTGCGCAACCGGCAGGAGCACACGCAGGGCGCCTGCGAGGGACTCGACCTCGAGCGGCGACTCGAGGACGACGGGCTCGCCGTCGATCGCAGCCCGGACCGTGGCGCGTGGCAGCTCGAGCGAGAATCGCGTCTCGACGCGCTCCTCCCAGGCGGTCGGGAACACGCCGGCCGCCGCCCAGAGCTGGAGCACTCCCTCGTCGAGCCGTTCGCGCTCGCCGAGCGTGAAGAGCGAGACGTCGTAGCGGTTGTTGCCGATCAGCAGAACGCGTGCGACGAGCTCTTCGCCGTTCACGCGCACGTGCAGCCGGTGCCGGTGCTTCGCGACGCTCAACAATCCGCGCGCGCGGGCGAGCGCCTCGCCGCGGCGCCGGTGATGCTCGCGGCGGTGGACGAGCCCGGCGTAGGCGCCGAGCGAGATGTTGTTCAGGAAGAGACGTCCGTTCACGCGACCGACGTCGACGCGCCGCTCGACGCCGTCGTCGAACGCGGCGAGCGCAGCGAGCGCGTCGTCGCGGTCGAGACCGACGTCGCGCGCAAAGTGGTTCCGCGTCCCGAACGGGACGCACACGAAGGCGGCGTCCGTGTCGAGTGCAGCCGCCGCGACGGCCGCGAGCGAGCCGTCGCCGCCCGCCATCCCGAGAATCTCGGCGCCTGAGGCGCGTGCGACGTCGCCCGGGTCATCACCCTTCCGGAGGAGGTGCGTCTCGATCCCACGGCCGCGGGCCGCTTCGGCGAGCTCGTCGGCACTCGGCGAGTCGTCGCCCGAGCTCGGGTTGATCACGAGGAAGGCGTGGGTCCTCATGGCCGCAACGATGAGCCGAACGGCCCATGGCGGCCACGGCGCTTCGCGCCGATCATGCCCGCATGAGCGAACGCGGCCTTCATCGCATCGAGGACGACCTCGCCGAGACCTGGCTCGAAGACTGGGCGGGTGCGGGCGTGGCCGAGATCGAGGACTTCCTCGCCAAGCACGCGGCCTTCCTGCGCTTCATCGAGACGCAGGAGAGCTAGAGCAAGAGGATCCGGCAGAGGGCCGCGCGGCCCCCTGCCTTCAAGCCTCACTCGGCGAGACCGAGCGAGCGCTCCAGCATCCCCTTGGGCATGGCGCCGACGGCGTTCGCCTTCGGCTGGCCGCCTTCGAAGAGGATCATGTTCGGGATCGACTGGATCCCGTAGCGCAGCGCGAGATCCTGGTTCTCGTCGATGTTGACCTTCACGAGCTTCAGGTCCTTCTCCTCGGCGATCCGCTCGAGGACGGGCGCGACGGCGTGACACGGGCCGCACCACTCCGCCCAGAAGTCGACGAGCACGGGCTTGTCGTTCTGGAGGACCTCGTTCTCGAAGGTCGCGTCGGTGACTTCGGTTGCCATTTCAGTGGTTCCTTTCGGTTTCAGTCCGGGAGACGCTCATTCTCGTCTCTCAAGTGGTAGAACGCCCGGCTCTACACTTCGCTTCCCGATGGCCGAGGAAGTCTTCCAGCCGCTGCCGATGGTGCCCGACCATCCCGCCCTCGAGGAGGAGATCCTCGCCTGGTGGGAGTCGGAGAGCATCTTCCAGAAGCTGCGCGCCCAAAACGCGAACGGCCCCAAGTTCTCGTTCTTCGACGGGCCGGTGACGGCGAACAAGGGGCTCCAGGTCCACACGACCTGGGGCCGGACGCTGAAGGACGTCTTCCAGCGCTACAAGGCGCTGCGGGGCTACCACCAGCGCTACCAGAACGGCTTCGACTGCCAGGGCCTCTGGATCGAGGTCGGGGTCGAGCACGAGCTCGGGCTCAACTCGAAGCGCGAGATCGAGGAGTACGGGCTCGAGGCGTTTGCCGCGAAGTGCCGGGACGTCGTCGTGCGGTCGTCCGAGGAGCTGACGCAGGGGTCGATCCGGCTCGGCCAGTGGATGGACTGGGGCAACGACTACTTCACGTTCAGCGACACGAACATCGAGTACGTCTGGCGGATGCTGAAGCAGGTGCACGAGCGCGACTGGCTCTACAAGGGCCACCGTTCCACCGAGTGGTGCCCGCGTTGCGGCACGTCGCTCTCGCAGCACGAGCTGACGCAGGCGGGCGTGTACCAGAACCGCGCCGACCCGTCGCTCTTCGTGCGCTTCCCGCTCGTCGACCGGAAGGGCGAGTCCGTCGTCATCTGGACGACGACACCGTGGACGCTGCCGGCGAACGTCGCCGCCGCCGTCTTGCCCGACGGCGAGTACGGCCGCCGGCCGAACGGCGAGTGGGTCGCCGTCGCGCGGTACCCGGACGAGACGTTCGAGGAGCGCAAGCCCGGCTCGGAGCTCGTCGGCTGGCGCTACACGGGCCCGTTCGACAACCTGCCGCCGGGGGCGGCCGTCGAGCATCGCGTCATCGCGTGGGACGAGGTCTCGCTCGACGAGGGCACCGGCATCGTCCACATCGCGCCGGGCGCGGGCACCGAGGACTTCGAGCTCGGCAAGCGCGAGAACCTGCCGGTGCTCATGCCCGTCGACGAGGCCGGCCGGTTCTACGACGACTACGGCTGGCTGCACGGGCTCTCGACGGTCGAAGCCGCCGACCAGATCGTCGGCAACCTCGGCGAGCGCGGCCTCCTCGTCGAGGCGGGCTTGTACGAGCATCGCTACCCGCACTGCTGGCGCTGCGATACGCCGCTCATCTTCCGCATCGCCGACGACTGGCTCATCTCCGTCCGCGATCTGCGCCAGCAGATGCTCGACGCGAACACCGAGATCGAGTGGACGCCGGAGTACATGGGCAAGCGCATGAACGACTGGCTGCACAACATGGGCGATTGGAACATCTCGCGGCGCCGCTACTACGGCCTGCCGCTGCCGTTCTATCCGTGTGCATGCGGCCACCTGAACGTCCTCGGTTCGCGCGCCGAGCTCGAGGAGCGCGCGATCGAGGGCCTCGACCAGCTCGAGGAGCTGCGCCGCCCGTGGATCGACCGCGTGCCGATCCGCTGCGAGGAGTGCAACGAGCCGGTCGAGCGCATCAAGGAGGTCGGCGACGTGTGGCTCGACGCCGGCATCGTCCCGTTCGCGACGCTCGGCTGGCAGAACCCGGAGTGGGTGAAGGAGGGCTACGCGACCGGCGCCGCGCGCGGCCTCACGCACGCCGATCTTCCCGATCACGCGTACTGGGAGGAATGGTTCCCGGCCGACTGGGTGTCGGAGATGCGCGAGCAGATCCGGCTCTGGTTCTACTCGCAGCTCTTCATGTCGGTCGTGCTCACCGGTCGCGCGCCGTTCCGGCAGGTGCTCGGCTACGAGAAGATGCTCGACGAGACGGGCCGCGAGATGCACGGCTCGTGGGGGAACTCGATCACGGCGGAGGATGCGTTCGAGCGCATGGGCGCCGACGTGATGCGCCGGCAGTTCTGCTCGCAGCCGCCCGATCGCAACCTGCTCTTCGGCTTCGGGCCGGCCGACCAGATCAAGCGCGAGCTGCTGACCTTGTGGAACTCCGTCTCGTTCTTCGTCTCGTACGCGAACATCGACGGCTTCCGCCCGTCGTGGGACGACATCGAGCCGAGCGGCGACCTGAAGCCGCTCGACCGCTGGCTCGTCGAGCGCACGCACGCGTTCGTGCGCGAGGCAGAGGCTGCGTACGACGCGTTCATGACGGTCGACGTCATGCGGGCGTACGACGAGTACGTCGACGAGCTCTCGAACTGGTACATCCGCCGGTCGCGCCGGCGCTTCTGGAACGGCGAGCGCGAGGCGCTCGAGACGCTCTGGTACGCGCTCGTGCAGACGCTGCGCGTCGTGGCGCCGATCATGCCGTTCCTCACCGACCATCTCTGGCGGAACCTCGTGCCCGACGGGCCGCAGTCGGTGCATCTGTCCGGCTGGCCGGAGGTCGCTGCCCCGGACGAGGCGCTGCTCGAGGAGATCGCCGACGTCCGCCGCGTCGTCACGCTCGCGCACCAGGCGCGCGCGGCGTCGGGGCTCAAGCTGCGGCAGCCGCTGCGCCAGCTCGTCGTCGAGGGAGCCGCGGGTGCGCGCGGACACGCGGACGAGCTGCGCGACGAGGTCCGGGTCAAGGACGTCGTGTTCGACCGCGTCGACGCGGAGCTGCGCGTGAAGCCGAACCTGCCGGTGCTAGGGCCCCGGCTCGGCAAGGAGCTTCGCGCCGTGCAGCAGGCGCTCCAGGCGGGCGAGTTCGAGGAGCTCGGCGACGGCCGCTTCCGCGCGGCGGGCCACGAGCTCGAGCCGGACGAGGTCCTCGTCGAGCGCGGCGGGCGCGAGGGCTGGTCGGTGGCCGCCGCCGACGGTGTCACCGTCGCGCTCGATCTCATGCTCGACGCCGAGCTCGAGCTCGAAGGCCGCGTCTACGACCTGATCCGCCAGGTGAACACGATGCGGAAGGACGAGGGCCTCGCGCTCACCGACCGGATCGTGCTCACCGTGCCGCCGGCGGAGTCGGAGCTCGTCGAGCGCCACGGCGACTGGATCAAGGGCGAGGTGCTCGCGACCGAGATCCGCGTCGACGGCGATGTCGCGATCTCCAAAGTGTCGTAGACCCCCGAACGGGCATATCCTCCAGGGCATGCCTGCCTGCGCCGCCTGCGCGACGGAGCTCGAAGCGACGTTCCGCTTCTGCCCGTGGTGCGGAGTCGCGCAACGGCGCAAGATCGTCGAGTTCTTCTGGCCGCACGCGAACAGCCCGGGCCGCGCGCTGCGTGTCTCGCGCTACTTCGGCGACGAGCCGCAGGTCCGCTTCAGCGTGTGGGACAACGGCGTCGCGCGCGCGGCGGTGTCGCTCGATGAGGACGAGGCGATGCGGCTCGCGCAGTTCCTCGAGCAGGCGACGGACGCACCGCATCGCACCGCGCGCAGTGAGACGACTGCAACCTGACTGACGTCAGGTTGCAGCGAACGCGCCGCGCAGTCGCTCGAGCCCCAGGTCGAGCTTCTCGTCGGCGGTTGCGAGCGACAGGCGCGCCCACCCGCGGCCGCGCTCGCCGAAGCCTTCGCCCGGCGCGACCGCGACGCGGTGCTGCTCGAGCAGCTGCACCGCCGTCAGCCCGGTGGGCAGCTCGAACCAGACGAAGAATGTCCCCTCGCTGCGCGGCTTGCGGCCCGCGAGCGCTGCCACCGCGCGGTCGCGTCGCTCTTCGTAGAGCGCCCGCCGCGCCTCGACCGATTCCTGCGGGCCGGTCAGCGCGGCGATTCCCGCCTCCTGCACCGGCATGAAGACGCCCGCGAACTGGTGGTTCTGCAGCTCCTCGATCCGCGCGACGATCTCCGCGTTCCCCACCGCGAAGCCGAGGCGCCAGCCCGCCATCCCGTACGACTTCGACATCGAGAAGAGCTCGAAGCCGATCTCGCGCGCGCCGTCGACCGCGAGGAAGCTCGCCGGCTTGCGGCCGCCGAACACGAGGTCGCCGTACGCGAAGTCGTGCATCACCCACGCGCCGCTGCGGTGCGCCCACTCGATCGCCTCTTCGAACACGCCGGCGGGTGCGCATGCCGCGAGGGGGTTCGACGGATAGTTGAGATAGAGCGCTGCCGCTTCCGGCGGCGCGGTGTCCCAGTCGGGCCGCCCGTCGTCGAGCAGCGCGAGCGGCACGTGTTGCGCCGCGGCGAGCGCGACGGCCGAGCGGTAGTCGGGATACCCGGGATCGGGCAGGACGATCGTCTCGCCGCTCTCGACGCAGACCTGCGCGAACTCCATGAGCCCCGTCTTCGAGCCCGGGAGCACCGCGACCTCGCGCGCGGGGTCGACCTCGACGCCGTAGACGGTGCCGTAGCGCGCCGCGACTGCCTCCTTCAGCGCCGGGAGCCCGGCGAACGGCGCATAGCCGTGCGTGTCGGGCCGCTTCGCGGCGCGATCGAGCGCCTCCGCGACGTGTGGAGGCGGGCCGATGTCGGGATTGCCGCGGCCGAGGTCGACGAGCGGCTCGCCGTCGCGCGCCGCGGCCGCGGCGACGCGCGCGAGGAGCGCAGTGAAGTACTGCTCCGGAAGCCGGTCGAGTCGCCGAGGACGCGCGCGCACCCGCGCGAGCATAGAGCGTCCTATGCGGCGGAGCGCTCGGCGCGGCGCAGCTCGACCGGGAGCTTGAAGACGACGTCCTCGTAGGCCGACTGGTGCTCGGAGATGTCGTCGATGCCGCGCTCGCGGAACCACTCGCAGACGTCGCTCACGAGGCGCTCCGGCGCGGACGCGCCCGAGGTGACGCCGATGACGTCGATGCCGTCGAGCCACGCCTCCTTGATCTCGCCGGCGTCGTCGACGAGATGCGCGGGCACGCCGGCGGCGCGAGCGACCTCGACGAGGCGCACCGAGTTCGACGAGTTGCTCGAGCCGACGACGAGCAGCAGCCCGACCTCCGCGAGCAGCTCCTTGACGGCCCACTGGCGGTTCGAAGTCGCATAGCAAATGTCTTCGCGCGCGGGCCCTTCGAGCTGGGGGAACCGGCGGCGCAGGACGTCGATGATCTCGCGCGTCTCGTCGACCGAGAGCGTCGTCTGCGTGATGTACGCGAGCCGCACGTCGGACGGCTGCTGCAGCGCTTCCGCGTCGGCGACCGATTCGACGAGCACGGTCGAGTCCGGCGCTTCGCCCAGTGTGCCTTCGACCTCTTCGTGGCCCGCGTGACCGATGAGCACGATGGTGTAGCCCGCCGCCGCGTAGCGGCGCGCCTGCGTGTGCACCTTCGTCACGAGGGGGCACGTGGCGTCGATCGAGACGAGGCCCCGCGCGTCGGACGCGCTTCGCACCTCCGGCGAGACGCCGTGGGCGGAGAAGACGACGGTTGAGCCCGTGGGCACGTCCTCGACGGAGTCGACGAAGACCGCGCCGCGCTCCTCGAGGTCGCGGACGACGTGCGAGTTGTGGACGATCTGCTTGCGGACGTAGACCGGCTCGCCGTAGAGCCGGAGCGCCCGCTCCACCGTGTCGACCGCCCGCTCGACCCCGGCGCAGTAGCCGCGGGGTGAAGCAAGGAGGACGCGCTTCGACAAACCGCGGGCCAGGATAGCTCCGGCCCGTGAAGACCGCGTTAAAGCCCATAAGAGGGGTTTCTCTTAAATGGAAAAGCCCGCCGCTCGGGGGGGTCGGTGCGGCGGGCCTTTCCAAGTTGCTCACCACGGCGCTAGCAGGCCAGGTTCGACCGGCCGCGGTTCGCATCGCCCAGTGGCTGGGACGGTAACGGGCACCCCCGAGGCTCACAATGGGCCGGACGGCCCATCTTTTGAACGTGGAGCCATGTCCGCTTCCGGCCTGAAAGTCGGCTTGCGGCAGGCCGTTTGCTCCGTACAATCAGCACGCCCAGCATGAGCCCAATCGAGTCGCTTCCCGTCGGCCTCAACGGTCTCGCGCTCGCGTGGGAGAGCGTTGTCGCCCTGCTCGGCGCCCTCGCCGCCGGGCTTGCCGCGGGCGCGTTCCTGCGGGCACGCTCCGCCCGGCGGGCGAAGCCCGGCTCGATCTCCCCCGAGCGGGAGCGCGAGCTCGAGAGCCTCCGCCGAATCGCGACGGAGCTCGCACGCACCTCCGACGTCGAGGGCGTCGCGCGGGCGCTCCTCGACGAGATCAGTGCGCTCTTCTCCGTCGGCTTCGTCGCGCTCACCTTCGTGTCCGACGACGCGCGCGAGGGCGCAGGCTTCCTCGCACGCAAGCGCGGCAAGGACGTCGACTGGTGGCCGTCCGTGCGCGTCGACCTGGAGCATGAGCCGTCAGGGATCGGAACCGCTGTTCGCGAGGGCGCGAGCTTCACGGTCTACGACGCCGCGGCATCGCCGAAGGTCAGTAGGCGTCTCACGAACGAGGTCGGTGCGAAGAGCGCAGCCTTCGTCCCGTTGATCAGCGACGGCGGTGTGATCGCGGTCATCTCCGTCGCGACGACCGACGAGCAGCGCGTGTTCTCGACCGACGACCTCGGCGTCATGCAGACCCTCGCGTCCGAGGCGGCGATCGCCCTCGAGCGCACGCGGTCGTCGCTCGCGCTCGGCGAGGCCCTCGCGCGCGAACGGCTCCTGTCGGGGATCTCCCGCCGGCTGCGCACCGAGCTCGATCTCGACGCCGCGCTCACGGCGACCGTCGAGGAGACGGGACGTGCGCTCGGCGCCTCGCGCTGCTTCGTTCGTCTCGGTGACTTCGACGGCGAGCTGCCGGTGATTGCACACTGGCATGCCGCGGATGCCCGCCCGGTCGGCGAGGACGCGCACCGCCTGGCCGTCTCGAACCTCGCTGCGCGAAGGCGCACAACCGTTGCCGTCGGCGACTTCGACGCTGCACCGGAGCTCGCGGACCCGTCGCTCGGCGGCCTCGACGCGCTGCGAGCGCTCGGCGCGCGGGCAGTGGTGTCGACGCCGATCCTCGTCGAGGACCGGTCGATCGGCGTGCTGACCGCGCACCGCGACACGCCGGGCGCATGGAGCCGCGGCGACGTGCTGCTCATCGAAGCTGTTGCGGCTGAGGCGGGGCTGACGATCCGGCTCGCCCGGCTCCTCGCCGAGAACCGGGAGCGGCTCGGGCAGCAGACGGCGCTCCTCCGCGCCGCGCAGGTCCTGAGCGGCGAGCTCGAAGTCGGCACGGTGCTCGAGCGCCTCGTCGACGAGGTCGCCGATCTGCTGCAAGCCGACGCATCCGATTGTTATCTCTACGACCGGGAGCGCAGCGTGCTGCGGTGCGCCGCGGTGCACGGCTTCGACCAGTCGCTCGTCGGCTTCGAGTTCGCAGCGGCACGCGGGCTCGCGGGGCTTTCGATTCGCGAGGGACGCCCGCTCGTCGCGAGCGACTACTCCGAGCTCGACGACGCGGTGCCGCACGCGGCGTACGAGGGGTTCACCGACGCGATCGTTGCGCCGATGCGCTGGAGCGACAACGTGCAAGGCGTCCTCGGTGTCGGTCGCCGCAGCGGGCTTGCATTCACACCGCGTGACGCGGACATGCTCGAAGCGTTCGCCGGCCTTGCGTCGCTCGCGCTTCGCAACGCGGAGACGTACACGCGAAGCTCCCGTCAGGCGCGGGTCCAGCGCGGCTTCTACCGGGTGGCGTCCGTGCTCGGACAGTCGCTGTCGCGCGCGGCGACGCTCGAGGCGATCGCGCAGGCCGCTGCCGAAGCGCTCGGCGGCGCAGCCGCCGCGGTGTTGATGACGAATGGCCGGAGGCTCGCGCTCAGCGGCTCGTACGAGCTCGCCGCCGAGTTCGAGGCGGCGCTGCGCGAAGGGCTCGAGAGCGGCGGCGGCCCGCTCGTGCGCGCTGCGGCGCACGGCCGCGTGCTCGCGGCGCCGACCCTCGGCGACGACGAACGGCTGCCCGCGGTCTGGCGCGAACGGGCCGCGGCGTCCGGGTACCACGCATTGCTCGCGGTGCCCGTCGAGTCGCCGCGCGACGAGGCCGGCGGCCTCGTCGCCGTGCTCTTCACCGAAGAGCGCATCTTCACCGACGACGACCTCGAGCTCGCGCAACACCTCGCCGACGCGACGCGCGGCGCACTCGAGCGCAGCGAGCTGTTCGAGGCGGAGCGAAGCGCTCGGGCGCTCGCCCAGCAGCTGACGCGCACGGGCCGCCTCCTCACGAGCGAGCTCGACCCGGACGCTGTCCTCGACGAGGTGGTGCAGCAGGCGCCGGACCTCGTGAACGCCGACGCCTGTGCGATCCGCGTGCTCGAGGACGCGGAGCTCGTCGTCAACGCCGCCGTCGGCCTCGGCGCCGAAGACGCGACGGGATCGCGCGTCCCCGCGTCGTCACTGCTCTCGGGTGACGTCGTCCAGTCGCGCGCCCCCGTCGCCCTCGAGGACGCGGGCTCCGACCCGCGCTTTCGCGCGCTCGACCCGATGCTCGCAGCCGGTCACGCGGCGTACCTCGGTGTGCCGCTCGCAGGGCCTGAGGGGACCCCACTCGGCGTGCTCGCGGTCTACGCGCGAGAGCCGCGCCCGTGGCGCCCCGAGGAGGTCGAGGCGATGCTCGCGCTCGCAGCGAGCACGTCGGCGGCACTGTCGAACGCGGAGCTCTACCAGCGCGTTGCGCTCGAGAAGGAGCGCAGCTTCGCGATCCTCGCGAACATCGCCGACGGCATCGTGGCGGTCGACCGCGAAGGGCGCGTCGTCCTGTGGAACGAGGCAGCGGAGCAGATCACGGGCGTTCCCGCCGGCGAGGCGCTGGGTCAGGCGCCCGACGAGGTGCTGCAGGGCACGCTCGGGTCGGGGAGCGACACGCCTGCCGGCGACCGCCTTGTCTCGATCACGCGCAGCCGCGAGGAAGTGTGGCTCTCGGTGACGGAGGCCGTCATGCGCGACCCAGCCGGTAGCGTCAACGGCCGGATCTTCGCGTTCCGCGACATTTCCTCCGACCGTCTCGTCGAGCAGATGAAGTCCGACTTCGTCTCGACGGTGTCGCACGAGCTCCGGACGCCGCTCACGTCCATCTACGGCTTCGCCGAGACGCTCCTCCGCCAGGACGTCCTCTTCGGCGACGAGGAGCGCCAGACGTTCCTCGGCTACATCGCGTCGGAGTCGCAGCGGCTCACGGGCATCGTCGACGCGCTGCTCAATGTTGCGCGTCTCGACACCGGCGACCTCCAGGTGCGGCTCGCCCCGATCGACGTCCTCGGCGTTCTCGACGAGCTCGTGCAGAACGTGGAGGAGAGCGG